>WNGI01002915.1_pt1 | contig 14928 bp, 11 predicted proteins | sample 5400621 | NCBI WGS metagenome assembly WNGI01 (sample SAMN13153374, study PRJNA577476) | soil metagenome | isolation source: 20 cm soil or saprolite under Garry oak tree replicate 1 | place: USA:California | collected 2016-06-15 | reverse complement strand
CGCCAGTTGCGCGCGCATATCGGAGGTCCCTGCACCGTCCGCAGCGGCCGCGGCGCCGCTGCCGCACGGCGCAAAGCCGCAAGCCAGGCTCGCGAGAACGAGGGCGCGAGCTCGAGCAACCAGGTTCCGCATGTCTTCCCTCCCACGGCCCTTCATCGCCAAATGCTAATGCGAATCATTCCTATTAGCAATCGGATGGGGCACCGCCAAGCTGCCTGGGGGTGGCATCGCGGACGCCTGGCGCCGCCGGCCGCTCAGGGCGGCGGCGGGAGCGTTTCCAGCCGGTCGATCTTGCGCGGCCAGCCGCGCTTGAGCACCGCACCGCGCTGCGCGCGCTCGCCGACATAGTCCTGCAGGTCGCGCCAGTCGAGCGTCTTCTGCTGCTCGCCGGACCACAGGGCGAGAGTCGCCTTGGGCGGCACGACGGCGATAGCGGTCATGAGTTCCGCGCGCGCCGCGGCCTTCTTGGCCGGGATGTCGTAGAGCTTGTTGCCCTTGCCGCGCGGCATCTCCGGGACCTCCCCCACCGGGAAGGCGAGCAGCTTGCCTTCGCTGCTCACGACCGCGACCAGGGAGTCCGCCGATGCGACCGGCGCCGGCGCCAGCACGTGCGCGTTCTCGGGCACGTTGAGCACGGTCTTGCCGGCACGCCGGTCGCTGACGAGATCCTTCAGTCGCGCGGTGAAGCCATAGCCCGCATCGCTCGCGAGCAGCCACAGGTCCTGCGGCTCCCCGATCATGACGCCGGCGAACTTCGCGCCGTCGGGCGGATCGAGACGGCCCGAAAGCGGCTCACCCTGCCCGCGCGCAGAAGCGAGCGAGTGCGCCGGCAGCGTGTAGGTGCGCCCGGTGCTGTCGATGAACACCGCCGGCTGCAGACTCCGTCCGCGGGCGAGGGACTGAAACGCATCCCCGCTCTTGTAGGACAGGGCGCGCGGCTCGATGTCGTGACCCTTCGCCGAACGCACCCAGCCGCCGGTGGACAGCACCACGGTCACCGGCTCGTTGGCGATCAGCGTCGTCTCATCGATCGCCTGGGCCGCCTCGCGCTCGATGATCTTGGTGCGCCGCTCGTCGCCGTACGCTTGCGCATCGGCGCGGATCTCGGCGGCGATGAGCTTCTTCAATTTCGCCTTGCTCCTGAGCAACGCCTCGAGCTCCTCGCGCTCCGCGGACAGGCTCTTCTGCTCCTCGCGGATTTTCATCTCCTCGAGCTTCGCGAGGTGGCGCAGGCGCGTGTTCAGGATCTCCTCGGTCTGCTCATCCGTGAGCTTGAAGCGCTTCATCAGCAGCGGCTTCGGCTCGTCCTCGCGGCGGATGATGCGGATCACCTCGTCCAGATTCAGGAAGGCGATGAGCAGGCCATCGAGGATGTGCAGACGCTTGCCGACCTTGTCCAGCCGGTACTGCAGGCGGCGCGTGACGGTCGTGGTGCGGAACTCGAGCCACTCGCTAAGGATCTCCTTCAGGCCCATCACGCGCGGGCGGCCGTCGAGCGCGATGATGTTGAGATTGACGCGGTAGTTGCGCTCCAGGTCGGTGGTGGCGAACAGGTGGTTCATGAGCTCCACCAGATCGATGCGGTTGGAGCGCGGCACCACGACCAGGCGGGTCGGATTCTCGTGATCGGACTCGTCGCGCAGGTCATCCACCATCGGCAGCTTCTTGGCGCGCATCTGCTCGGCGATCTGTTCCTGCACGCGCGCCGGCGACACCTGGTAGGGAAACGCCGTGATGACCACGTTGCCGTCCTCGATCTCCCAGGTGGCGCGCGCCTTGAACGAGCCGACGCCCTTGTCGTAGAACTCCTTCAGGTCCGCGCGTGGCGAGATGATCTCCGCGCCGGTCGGCAGGTCCGGGCCCTTCACGTGCTTAATGAGCGCCGCCGTCGTGGCCTCGGGCTCCTCCAGCAGGTGGATGGCGGCGGCGGCTACCTCGCGCAGGTTGTGCGGCGGAATATCGGTCGCCATGCCGACCGCGATGCCGGTGGTGCCGTTGAGCAGCAGGTTCGGCAGCCGCGCCGGCAGGATCACCGGCTCCTGCAGCGTGCCGTCGAAATTGGCCGTCCAGTCCACCGTGCCGTCGGAGAGCTCCCCGAGCAGCACGTCGGCGTATCTGGTGAGCTTGGCTTCCGTGTAGCGCATGGCCGCGAAGGACTTGGGGTCATCCTGCGAGCCCCAGTTGCCCTGGCCGTCAACGAGTGGATAGCGATAGGCGAAGGGCTGCGCCATGAGCACCATGGCCTCGTAGCAGGCCGTGTCTCCGTGCGGATGAAACTTGCCGAGCACATCGCCCACGGTGCGCGCGGACTTCTTGTGCTTGGAGACCGCCGACAGCCCGAGCTCGCTCATGGCGTAGACGATGCGCCGCTGCACGGGCTTCAGCCCGTCGCCGAGCGCCGGCAGCGCGCGGTCGAGAATCACGTACATCGAGTAGTCGAGGTAGGCCTTCTCGGTGAAGGTGCGCAGCGGCTGGCGCTCGATGCCCTCGAAGTTCAGTTCCTGGTTCTCGGGAGGCATGTCTACACCTGAACGTCGGCGAGGTTGCCCTTCTCTTCGAGCCACTCGCGCCGGTCGGCGGCGCGCTTCTTGGCGAGCAGCATGTCCATGAGCTGATCGGTGTTGTCCTTGCCGTCGATGGTGAGCTGCACCAGGCGCCGCGTGCGCGGGTCGATGGTGGTCTCGCGCAGCTGCGTCGGGTTCATCTCCCCCAGGCCCTTGAAACGCGTGACCGTCGCCTTGGTGCGCGGGCCCTCCTTCTCGATCCTCTTCAGCAGCTGGTCGCGCTCGGCGTTATCGAGAGCGTAGTGCACCTGCTTGCCGGCATCGATGCGGTAGAGCGGCGGCATGGCCACGTGCACGTGTCCGTGCGCCACCAGCGGACGGAAATGCCGCAGAAACAGCGCGCACAGGAGTGTGGCGATGTGCTGACCGTCGGAGTCTGCATCCGCGAGGATGCAGACCCTGTGGTAGCGCAGCTGGGAGAGGTCGCTCGAGCCGGGCTCGATGCCGAGCGCGACGCAGATGTCGTGCACTTCCTGGCTGCCCGCGATCTCACCCGCATCGAGCTCCCAGGTGTTCAGGATCTTGCCGCGCAGCGGCATGATGGCCTGGTAATCCTTGTCGCGCGCCTGCTTGGCGGAGCCGCCGGCGGAGTCGCCCTCCACCAGGAACAGCTCCGAGCGCTTCGGGTCCTGGCTGGTGCAGTCGGCGAGCTTGCCAGGCAAGGCCGGGCCGCCGGTCAGGCGCTTGCGTACCACGCGCTGTGCGGCCTTGGCCCGCTCCTGCGCGTTGGCGATCGCGAACTGCGCGATGCGCTCGCCGGCATCCGGATGGCGGTTGAGCCACAGCGCCACGGAATCGCGCACGAACGCTTCCACCAGCGCGGCGGCATCGCGCGAGCCGAGCCGTTCCTTCATCTGTCCGGCGAACTGCGGCTCGTGGATCTTCACCGACAGCACGTAGTTCGCCTTGTCCCACACGTCCTCGGGGGTGAGCTTGATGCCGCGCGGCACGAGATTCCTGAATTCGCAGAACTCGCGCACCGCCTGCGCCACGCCTGCGCGCAGCCCGTTCACATGGGTGCCGCCTTCGATGGTGGGGATCAGGTTGACGTAGCTCTCGCCGATCGGCGCTGCCGCATCCGGCGCCCAGCACAGTGCGTAGTCGACCGCGTCGTTGTCGCCCTCACGCGTGCCGGTGATGGGCTCGGCGGGAATGCGCTCGAGCTTGCCCAGCTCCTCGATGAGATAGGCGCCGAGATCCCCGCTGTAGAACCACTCATCCTTCTCGCCGCTGGCCTCGTTCTTGAACGTGACGCGCAGGCCCGGGCACAGCACCGCCTTCGCCTTGAGGGTGTGCTTGAGCTGCGGCACGGAGAACTTGTCCGAATCGAAGAACTTCGGATCGGGCCAGAAGCGGATGGTGGTGCCGGTGTTGCGCTGGCCGACGGAGCCGGTCTCCTCGAGCTTGGAGGCGATCTTGCCGTCCTTGAAGCTGATGTTGTATTGCTTGCCACCGCGCTTGATCCAGCACTCGAGGTGCTTCGACAGCGCATTCACCACCGAGACGCCGACCCCGTGCAGACCACCGGAGAACTTGTAGTTCTTGTCGGAGAATTTCGCGCCGGCGTGCAGGCGCGTGAGGATCAGCTCCGCTCCGCTCACCTTCTCCTTGGGATGGATGTCGACCGGCATGCCGCGGCCGTCATCCTCCACCTGCAGCGATCCGTCCTTGAAGAGGGTGACGTCGATCTGCTTGCAGTAACCGGCGATCGCCTCATCGACGCTGTTGTCGATGACCTCGTGCGCCAGGTGATTGGGCCGTTGCGTGTGGGTGTACATGCCCGGCCGTCGCCGGACGGGCTCGAGGCCGCTCAGGACCTCGATATCGGAGGCGGTGTAGGTCTGGCTCATCCGGCTGCGTGGATCATCCGTGGCTGGGCGCCGCGTGCGCGCGGCGATCTTAACAGACCGCGCGCTGATCGCCGGCGTTACGCGAAGTCGGCCACCAGCGCGAGCCGTATCGCCGCGGGCACTTCGTGCACCACATAGCGATAGTGCTCGTGATCGACGCCCACGGCGAGCATCGCTCCGGCCTTCAGGCCGGCGATCATGCCGGGGGTGAGCTCAAAGCGCAGAAAATGCACCGCCGAGGTCTTCTCCTCGTTCTCCCGCTCCAGATCCTCGTCGGCAATCGCGAACACGCGCGCGTGAGCGGCCACCTGCACCCAGCAGCCATCCTCGATACCCTTCAGGCGCGCCAGTGCCTGCGCCCGCTCCGCGGGTTGGGCATATTCGATCAGCAGCGTCACCTTCCAGTTGCTGCCGTCCGGGATCAGCGGGTTGAAGGCGCCGAGCTCATCGGCGATCCCCTGCGGCTCGAAGATACCCTCGGTGCGCAACATCTCCTGCACCTGGTACTGAACCGTGAGCCGATCCTCGAAGCACCAGGTGGTGTTCGGCCCGATCGCGAGCCGGCGCTCGCCCTTGTGACGCAGCACGCGCGCGCGGAATGCCGGCCGCTCGCGGGCGTACTGCTCGAGCGACATGAGGTCCGCGGCCGCGAGCTTCTCCATGTCAGGTGAGTCCGTACGCGATCCGCAGCAGCCGCAGCGGATGCTCGGGTGCACGCGGCTGCGTGAGGCCGCTCGCGATCTGCTGAGCCGCCATGGGGCAGTCGCTGGCGTAGTGATCGGCCTGCGCGCTCTCGACCCGCTGCACCACCGGGCGTCCGATGCGCACCGAGGCGGCGCGAAACTCGCGCTTCACGCCGTAGGTGCCGTTGTGCCCCGAGCAGCGCTCGATGGTGTCGACGCTGGTGCCCGGCACGAGCCTCATGAGATCGCGCGTCTTGAGCCCGATGTTCTGCACCCGCAGGTGACAGGGCACGTGGTAGCTCACCTTGCCGAGCGGCGCCTTGAAGTCGGTGCGCAGCAGCCCCGCCTCGTGGCGCAGCATGAGATATTCGAACGGGTCGAACATGCGCGCCGCGACCTGGCGAACCTGCGCGTCCCCGGGGTACATGAGCGGCAGCTCCTGCTTGAACATGAGCACGCACGAGGGGATCGGCGCCACCAGGTCGTAGCCGGCCTCCACCGCCCGCGCCAGCTGCGGGATGTTGAACTCCTTGAGCCTCGCGACCGCCTCGAGGTCGCCGAGCTCGAGCCGCGGCATTCCGCAACAGCGCTCCTGCGCGAGCAGCGTGATTTCGATGCCGTTGTGCGCGAACACCGCGACCAGGTCCTCGGCGAGCGCCGGCTCGTTGCGGTTGACATAACAGCTGGTGAACAGGGCCACGCGACCGCGGGTCGCCGCCGTCGCCGGCGCGCCGGGCGCGCCCGCGGCGCGCCGCGTGGTGCCCAGATGCGCGAGGCGCCGGCGCGCGCTGCGCGCCTGGTACTGCGGCAGCGGCGCCGTGCGGTCGACGCCGAGGGTCTTCTCCAGCAGCGCGCGGCCGGCCGCGGTGCGATTGACCGCGTTCACCAGCTCCGCCACGACCGGAATTCCGGCCAGCCTGCCGACTGTATCGGTGGCGGCCAGTGCGCGCTCGCGCAGCGTGACGCCCGTGGTGCGCGCGCGCACCGCCTTCGCCCGCAGCATCAGGTGCGGAAAGTCGACGTTCCAGGGATGCGGCGGGACGTACGGGCACTTCGTCATGAAGCACATGTCGCACAGATAGCAGTGATCCACGACCTGCCAGAACACCCGCCGCTCCACGCCCGCCACTTCCCCCTGCGCGCAAGCATCCACGGCGTCGAACAGCGTCGGAAAGGCGTTGCACAGGCTGAAGCAGCGCCGGCAACCGTGGCAGATGTCGAACACGCGCTCGAGTTCGGTCTCGAGCGCGCTCACGTCGTAGAACTTCGGGTCGCGCCACTCGAGCGGGTGCCGGGTGGGAGCCTCGAGGCTACCCTCGCGTGTGCCGCTCAAATGGCGTCCAGGGCCTTCTGGAAGCGATTGGCATGCGAGCGCTCGGCCTTGGCGAGGGTCTCGAACCAATCGGCGATCTCCCCGAAACCTTCCTCGCGCGCAGCCTTGGCCATGCCGGGGTACATGTCGGTGTACTCATGGGTCTCACCGGCGATGGCGGCCTTGAGGTTGAGCCGCGTCTCCCCGATGGGCAGCCCCGTTGCCGGGTCCCCTACCGTCTCCAGATACTCGAGGTGCCCGTGAGCGTGGCCGGTCTCGCCTTCCGCGGTGGAGCGAAACACCGCCGAGACATCGTTGAACCCCTCGACGTCGGCCTTCTGTGCGAAATACAGATAACGCCGGTTGGCCTGCGATTCCCCGGCGAACGCATCCTTGAGATTCTTCTCGGTCTTGCTGCCTTTGAGATTCATGGCTTCCTCACTTAGACTCGGTCTAACCCAGGCGTGCGACTCTATCGCCGCACCGCGATTCGCGTCAACCCCGCGTTGACCCTCGCACCGTGTGCTGTGTAACGTTGCGCGCCCTTGGCTTACCTCCCGCCAAGCTTCCAGGAGCGACGCGATTTGACGCGCAACACCCAGGGCCCCGACTTCGAACAGGCGCTTGCGGAGCTCGAGGGTCTGGTCGAGCGTCTCGAGCGCGGCGATCTGCCGCTCGATGAGGCGCTGAAGATCTTCGAGCGCGGCGTCGCGCTCACGCGCCACTGCCAGGCATCGCTCCAGGCCGCGCAGCAGAAGGTCGAGATCCTCCTCAAGCGCAGTGGCCAGGCCGGCGCCGGGATCGAGCCGTTCGAGGAGGCGGGGGACGAGGCTGCGGGCGCGGCTCCAGACCCGCAGTAATGGACGTGTACACTGAGGCGCCGATGAGCTCACCGCCCGACAACTACCCGCTGCTGTGCGCGATCGAGTCGCCGGCGGATCTGCGGCGCCTGCCGGTGGGCAAGCTCCCGGCGCTGGCCGCCGAGCTGCGCGAGTTCCTGATCCACAGCGTGAGCACCCGCGGCGGTCACTTTGCCGCAGGTCTGGGCACGGTCGAGCTCACCATCGCCCTGCACTACGTGTTCGACACGCCGCGCGACCGTCTGGTGTGGGATGTCGGCCATCAGGCCTACCCGCACAAGGTGCTGACCGGGCGGCGCGATCGGCTGCACACCATCAAGCAGGACGGGGGCCTGGCGCCCTTTCCGGCGCGCCACGAGAGCGAGTACGACACCTTCGGAGTCGGACACGCGAGCACCTCGATCAGCGCGGCATTGGGCATGGCGGTGGCGGCGGCGCGCGCCGGGGAGGAGCGGCGCGTGGTGGCGGTGATCGGCGATGGCGCCATGACGGCGGGCCTGGCGTTCGAGGCGCTCAACCACGCCGGCTCGCTGCCCGCGGACCTGCTCGTGATCCTCAACGATAACGACATGTCGATCTCGGAGAACGTCGGCGCCCTTTCCAACTACTTCGCGCGCGCACTCTCGGGCCGCGTGTACGCGCACCTGCGCGAGGGCGGCAAGAAGGTGCTGCGGCAGATGCCCACCGTGTGGGAGCTCGCGCGCCGCTCGGAAGAGCACCTGAAGGGCATGGTGCTGCCCGGCACGTTGTTCGAGGAGATGGGGTTCAACTACATCGGGCCCATGGACGGTCACGACGTCAAGGCGCTGGTCAGCACGTTGAGCAACATCCGTAAGCTGCGCGGACCGCAGTTCCTGCACGTCGTGACGCGCAAGGGCAAGGGCTACGCCCCCGCCGAGGCCGACCCGATCAAGTGGCATGGGCCGGGGCCGTTCGATCCCGCGAGCGGCACGATCTTCAAGGAGAAGAGCACCGGTCCGACTTACTCGCAGGTCTTCGGCCAATGGCTGTGCGACATGGCGGAGCGCGATCCGCGCATCATTGCCGTCACGCCGGCGATGCGCGAGGGCTCCGGCCTGGTCGAGTTCTCCAAACGCTTCCCCGATCGCTATTTCGACGTCGCAATCGCCGAGCAGCATGCGGTGACCTTCGCCGCGGGGATGGCGGCGGAGGGCCTGAGGCCGGTGGTCGCGATCTACTCGACGTTCCTGCAGCGCGCCTACGATCAGCTCATTCACGACGTGGCGCTGCAGAACCTGCCGGTGATGTTTGCGGTGGACCGCGCCGGCCTGGTCGGCGGTGACGGCGCGACCCACCAGGGCAGCTACGATCTCAGCTACCTGCGCTGCATTCCCAACACGGTGATCATGGCGCCGGCGGACGAGAACGAGTGCCGGCAGATGCTGTACACCGCGTGCACCCTCAACGGCCCGGCCATCGTGCGCTATCCGCGCGGCGCAGGTCCCGGAGCCGCGGTGAGCGCGGAGCTGAGCGCGCTGCCGATCGGCAAGGCGCAGCTGCGGCGCGAGGGCAAGAGCGGGCTGGCGCTGCTGGCGTTCGGCGCACTGGTGACGCCGGCCCAGCCGATCGCGGAAGCGCTCGATGCCACGCTCGTCAACATGCGCTTCGTCAAGCCGCTCGACGCGCACCTGATCGTCACGCTCGCCGCACGGCATCGCGCGCTCGTCACCATCGAGGAGAACGCCACGCACGGCGGCGCGGGCTCGGCGGTCGGGGAGCTGCTCGCCGCGGAAGGTCTGCAGGTTCCGCTGCTGCAGCTCGGCATTCCCGACCGCTTCATCGAACACGGCTCGCGCGAGGGCTGCCTCGCGGCCGCGGGACTCGATGCGGCCGGCCTCAACGCCGGCATCGAGCGCTGGTGGGCGCTGCAGCCGCGGGAACGCCTGCGCTCCGCCTGCGGGGCGTGAAGCCAGCGCCCGGCCCCGACCAACAGTGCCCGGCCGGCGCGGCGCGCCGTACCCAATAAGAGGTATTCCGCCGGCACGGCCGCGCGCCCAACAATCGAACTATCCGCACCTTTCCTGTAGGCTTTCGCTCATGACTCCGCCACTCGCCACCGCCAAGCTCGCGCGCACCGCCCTCGCCGAGGTCGAGGACGTGCAGGCACGCCTCGACACGCGCGCACTGCCCATCAACCGCGTGGGCATCAAGGACATCAGCCACCCGGTGCGGGTCAAGGATCGCTCCGCGGGCGAGCAGCACACTATCGCCAGTTTCAACATGTACGTGAGCCTGCCGCACAACTTCAAGGGCACGCACATGTCGCGCTTCGTGGAAATCCTGCACGGCGAGCGCGAGATCTCGGTGGAGTCGTTTCGCGGCATGCTGCGCACCATGACCGAGCGGCTCGAGGCCGACACCGGGCACATCGAGATGAGCTTCCCGTTCTTCGTCATGAAGCGCGCGCCGATCTCCGGCGTCGAGAGCCTGATGGACTACCGCGCCAGCCTCATCGGCGAGCACCGGCGCGGCCACACCGAGATGTGGGTGCGGGTGTCCGTGCCGGTCACGAGCCTGTGCCCGTGCTCGAAGAACATCTCCGACTATGGCGCCCACAACCAGCGCTCGCACGTGACCATCACCGCGAAGCTGCGCAGCCACATGTGGATCGAGGAGCTGATCGAGATCGCCGAGAGCGAGGCCTCGTGCGAGCTGTACGGAATTCTCAAGCGCCCCGACGAGAAGTACGTGACCGAGCGCGCGTACGACAACCCGAAGTTCGTCGAGGACATGGTGCGCGACGTGGCCACCCGGCTGAACCTCGAGGCGCGCGTGGCGGCGTACCTGGTGGAATCGGAGAACTTCGAATCCATCCACAACCACTCGGCCTACGCGCTCATCGAGTACGACAAGGACGCCTGAGGGCGACGCGCGCCCGGGCACCCGGCCGCCCCGGTAACCCGCGGCCCGCATCTGGCGGGCGAGCCGCGCGCATGAAGATTTCTTAATGCGGCGTTCATTGCCGCGCGAGGCCCCGCCCTCTAACTTCTGCGCTTGTCGCCAGGGTCGTACAGAGGAAAGCGCGCATGAAGACCATCACCGCATTCACCGCCATCGCCATCGTGGGTTGCGGCGCCACCCTCGCCGCCGATCCGCCCGCGGCGCCGTCGGCGACGCCGGTGAAGCATGCCTCGCTCAAGGTCTGCAACAAGCAGGCGGACGCGAAGAAGCTCACCGGGCCGGCGCGCGCGCAGTTCGTGAAGGACTGCCGCGGCGGCAAGGGCTCCCGACCCTAGGCGGGCAGCTCAACCACCACTCTGAGACCGGGGTCGTTGCTCTGCAGCTCGAGCCGCCCGCGGTGCAGGCGCGCGATGGCCGCGACCAGACTCAGCCCCAGGCCGCTGCCTTCCTGCTTGGCGCCCGGCCCGAAGCGCACGAACGGTTGCACGGCGCGCATCCGGTCCTGGGTGGCGATGCCCGGGCCGTCGTCGCTGACGGTGAGCCGCACGCAATCACTCACGCGCCGCACGGCGACCTCGATGCGCCCGCCCGCGGGCACGTACTTCAGTCCGTTCTCGATGAGATTGGTGAGCAGTTGCGCGAGCAGCTGGCGATTGCCCTGCACGATGGCCGGGGCGTCATGCCGGCAGGCGAGCGCGAGGCCCTGCGCTGCGGCGACCGGCTCGAACAGCTCGACCAGCTCGGCGGCGAGATCACCGACATCCACCGACGCGGCGGCGGCGAGCGGTGCGCCGGACTCGGCGAGTGCGATCTGCAGCAGCGTGGCGAGGGTGCGCTGCAGGCGATCGACTTCCCGCAACGCCGACTCGATCGATTCGTGCACTGCCGGCTCGAGCGCCGGTGAGCGCAACAGCAGCGCGTCCATGCGGGTGCGCAACCGATGCAACGGCGCGCGCAGGTCGTGTGCGGTGCTGTCGAACGTGGCGCGCAGCGTGCCGGCCTGCTCCTCGAGACGATCGAGCACCCGGTTGACCGACATCGCCAGCGCGTCGAACTCGTCATTGGCGCCCGCCACCGGCAGCCGCCGCCCGGTCTCACCCGCCATGATGCGCTGGCAGGTGCGGGTCACCTCGCCCACCCGCCGCGCCAGCTTGTAGCTGAACCAGAAGCCCGCCAGCGCCGCCGCCAGCGTCGACAGGCCGATGCCCGATAGCGCGGCGAAACGGAATTTCTCCGCAAAACGCCGCCCCTGTGAGATATCCGTTCCCACCAGCAGCAGGTCGCCGCCGGGAAGCGTGCGCACCGCGGCGCGTACCGGGTGCACCGCGCGCCGTCCGGGCTCGATGGTGGCGATCTCGAATTCCGGCCAGCGCTCCGCGGGCATGGCGTCGAACGGCCAATGGGTGACGTTGCCGGCGATGCGCTCGAAGTTGGCGTCGGCGATCATGTAGACGGCCCCGAGTCGGCCCCAGCTCTCGATGCGCAGGTTGATCTCGTCGGTGACGCCCGGCACGCCGCTGCGCGCGAACTTCTCCTCGAGGCTCTTGAGCTCGCTGTCGATGATCAGGTCCACCTCGTCGGTGATCAGGCTTTCGGTGAGCAGGTAGGCGCTGCCGAGCGTTACGCTCACCGCGAGCGTCACCAGCAGCGTGTAGCCCACCGACAGGCGGAAGGCCGTGGTATTGAACAGGTCGAGCCGCACGGGCTAGGGGTCGGTGCGCAGCACGTAGCCCGAGCCGCGCACGGTGTGGATCAGCGGGTGGTCGGTGCCGCGATCAATCGCCTGCCGCAGGCGGCTGATGTGTACGTCGATGAGATTGCTCTGCGGGTCGAAGTGCAGATCCCATACGCCCTCGAGCAGCATGGTGCGCGTCACGACCTGTCCGGCGCGACGCATGAGAAATTCCAGCAGCTTGAGTTCCCGCGCCGTGAGCTCCACCTCGCGCCCGCCGCGCGTCACCCGCCGCGCCAGCAGGTCGAACTCGAGGTCCTCCACCTTCAGACGCGTGCTGTGCGCTGCCGCGGCGCGCCGGCGCAGCAGCGCTTCGATACGCGCCAGCAGCTCCGCGAACGCGAACGGCTTGGTGAGATAGTCGTCGCCGCCGGCCTTGAGCCCGCGGATGCGGTCATCGACGCCGCCGAGAGCGGACAGCACCAGCACCGGAGTGAGGATACCCTTGGCCCGCATCAGCTCGATGATCGCAAGCCCGTCGAGGTGCGGCAGCATGCGGTCGGTCACGATGAGGTCGAACTGCCCCTCGGTGGCGCGATTGAGCCCTTCGCGGCCGTCGGCGGCATGATCGACACTGTAGCCGCTCTCGCGCAGGCCCTTGACCAGAAAGCGCGCGGCCTCGCCGTCGTCCTCGATGAGCAATACGTGCACGGGGCGACAGAGTAGGAGCCGGCGCCGCCGCCGCGCAAGAGTCGCCGCGGGTCAGGAGGCGGGGGTGCGGGCGCGTTCGGCGCTTTGCAGGCGCGCGATCAGCGCGCTCAGGAACACCTGGTTGAATCGCAGCTGGCAGGACGCCGAGACCTGCTCCAGCAGCGTCGAGCTCACCTTCAGCACCGTCACCGCCGCGGCCGCGCGGATGGTGGCGGTACGCTTGGAGCCGGGCACGTAGCTCGCCTCGCCGAAGCAGTCGCCGGTATCGAGCGCGCCGACGCGCTGGCTGTGCCGCTCCACCACGCAATTGCCGCTCACCAGGATGTAGAAGCGATCGTCCATCTCGCCTTCCTTGACGATCTCCTCGCCCGCCGCATAGTCCTGCCAGCTGCTGGCGCGCAGCACTTCCCAGATCTCGGCGTGCGAGAACTCATGGAAGAACTTCAGGCGCCGCAATACGCCGAACTGTTCCTGGCGGTCGATGCGCGCGTTGGCTTCGCGCAGCCGCTGGTGCACGCGGGTGAGGTCGGCGGCGAAGTCCAGGCCGCTCTTGCAGCGCTTGGTCGGATCCTTCTGCAGCGCCAGCGCCACCACCGTCTCGAGCTCCTCCGGCACGTCCTTGCGCATCGTGTGGATCGGCGGCGCGGTCGCGTACACGATCTGGTGCAGCAGTTTCTGCAGATTGCCGGCGCGGAACGGGCGCGCGCCGGTGAGCAATTCGTACATCACCGCGCCGAGCGAATACAGATCGGAGCGGTTGGTGAGCTCGGCACTCTGCACCTGCTCCGGAGACATGTACGAGGGGCTGCCGGCGATGCCCTCGATGCGCGAGATGTCCGAATCCGACACCAGCGCGATGCCGAAATCGATGATGCGCACGTCGCTGTCCTGCGTGAGCATGATGTTCGAGGGTTTGACGTCGCGATGGATCACGCCGCGCGAGTGCGCGTAGTGCAGCGCCTTGGCGCACTTGAACATGATCTCGACGGTGTCGTCGATGCGCAGCAGGTTGTCCGGACGGCAGTACGCCGCCAGCGTGCGGGCGCCGTGCACGTGCTCGGTGACGATGTAGCAGTGGCCGTTCTCCTCGCCGGCATCGTAGATGGGCAGGATATGCGGATGCTGCAGCATGCCGACCAGGTGCGCCTCGGAGAGAAACATCTTGCGCGCAATGCGCGCGCGCTCCTCGTCGCCGCCGGTGTCCATGTTGTAGACCTTGATGGCGACGTCGCGGCCGTAGTACGCGTCATGCGACAGGTACACGATGCCGGTGCTGCCGCGGCCCACCTCCTTGACCACCACGTACTTGCCGATCTTGTCCGGCATGCGGCTTACGGGCCTCGCGAGTGGAACGGATTTTGGAACCGAAGTTGACATGGGGCACGGCGCAGGTGCGAAAAGGCGCATCAGGATACGGTCTCGCCCCGCCACGCGACTGTGATGCAAGCCTCACGCGCTCCCGCACGAGCCGACCGCGGCGGCGGCGGCGCAGCGTGCGGGGCTGAAGGGCCGCTCAGCGGAAATGCTGATACCCGGAATGCGAGAACTCCATCACAGTACCGTCGCGTACCACCACCGCGCCGGGGGCGGAGCGCAGCGCGCCGATGCGGCTGTAACCGAAGCGTTGCGGCGGCAGCTCGGTGAGCAGTGCCTGCAGGTTCTCCGCATGCACGGCGAAGCACAGCTCGTAGTCGTCCCCGCCGCTGAGCGCCAGCTCGCGCGCGCGCTCCTCCCCGAGCGTGCGCAGCAGCGCCTCGGACACCGGCACGGCGCCGAAGGAGATCTCGACCCCGGCACCGCTCGCGTCCGCGAGCTTGCCGGCGTCCCCGAGCAGTCCGTCGGATACGTCGATGCAGGCGCTGGCGTGGCGGCGCAGCCGCTCCCCGAGCGCTATGCGCGGCGTCGGCAGCAGGAACCGCTCGCGCAGGTACACCAGCGCGTCGGCGGGCGCGCGCAGCCGCCCCTGCTCGAGAGCCAGCCCCGCAGCCGCATCCCCCGGTGTGCCGGAGACGAACAGCGCATCCCCGGCCCGCCCGCCGCCGCGCCGCAGCGCCTCACCCCGCGGCACCTGTCCGAGCAGCTGCACCGTCACGCACAAAGGACCGCGCGTCGTGTCTCCGCCGACCAGCGCCACCTCGTGCGCACGCGCCAGCGCGCTGAAGCCGGCCGCAAACTCCGCCAGCCAGGCTTCGTCGGCCTCCGGCAGCGTGAGCGCGAGCAGCGCCCACGCCGGGCGGGCCCCCATCGCCGCCAGGTCGCTGAGGTTCACCGCGAGCGAGCGGTGGCCGATGGACGCCGGCGGCGAGCCGGCGGGGAAATGCACGCCCGCGACCAGCGTATCGGTGGTCGCGACC
>WNGI01002913.1_pt1 | contig 14930 bp, 10 predicted proteins | sample 5400621 | NCBI WGS metagenome assembly WNGI01 (sample SAMN13153374, study PRJNA577476) | soil metagenome | isolation source: 20 cm soil or saprolite under Garry oak tree replicate 1 | place: USA:California | collected 2016-06-15 | reverse complement strand
GCGCCCGAGGTGCCTGGCTACGCCAAGGATGGCGGTAAAAACGTCAAGATGAAGGATGGCAAGGAGAAAAACGTGCTGCCTGTCTCCACGGCCGAGTACAATCCGTGTGGATGGCGTGCTTGGCTGAATAACACCACACTTACCCTTGGGATGCAAAACGTGTTGGATGAAGATCCGCCGTTCGTGGCAGGGAGCTTCGAGAATGGTTACGACGAATCGCTGGCTAACATCAAAGGCCGGTTCTGGTACGTCGGAGTCAAGAAGAGATTCTAAAGCGCAGACTGGAATAATTCACAGCGGCCGGGCCTTTTGATGAGGCCCGGCCGTTTTGTTTCTCGGTAGGCAGGAACTGGAATCCTCCGAGCAGCGGTACTAGCGGCGCTTGTGCGCGGTCGAGCTGGAATTCCTGCGGCGCGGCTAGTGATGAGAAAGCGTCTTTGTAGCTGCCGCCGTCTCTGGCGGCAGGGGAAATATCTTAGGAACCTCAGGCAAAAACTTCCTGCTTTCCAGAGCAAGACGGCTAATTACTCGAAAATACCCGGCGAAGTGGAGTGCGTGTCCGATAGAGGGCAGCATCCCGAGCCAGATGTTGGGCAAGATCCGATTGATTCTGCATAGTGGCTATCTCGTAGCCTCGCGCGGCTGTGATGATCGCTTCGGCAAATCGCTTATTTTCGGCGTAAGCGGCGGCCAGGGTTCGGAGAAAATTCGGCTCTTTTCCACCTGAAAGTTCCACTGCTTCCTGGGCAAGACTCACTGCTCTGGCACCGTCGCGGATCGAGGCATCAGAAGATGTCGCCAGCGCCCAAGCCATATTGTTCCGAGAATGGGGATCTTGAGGAGCTAGTGCCAATGCCTTTTCGTAATGGGCGATCGCGTCCCTGAGAGAGCTCTTTTGCAGAAGCGCGTTACCAAGCCCCGTGTGGGCATCCGCGTCATTGGGTTGTATTTGGAGAGTTTTCTCCCAATCCGCGATTGCTTCGTCGATGCGGCCTTTTGCAAAAAAAACGTTGCCGCGGTTGTAATAGGCATCCGCATCATAGGGTTGCAATTTTATTGCTTCGTCGTAGTGAACCATCGCTTCATCGGATTGTCCTTTTCTGGCCAGAGCGTCGGCCAGGTTCACTTGCACAAAAGCTGTACCCACGTTGTAGTGCGTATCCAGCCTACTCGACCTAATCCTTAATGCGGTCTCAAAGTGCGAGATCGCCTTGTCTAGCTCCCCGCGGTTCACGCACAGGTACCCGAGATTATTGTGGGCAAAGTCGTTGTCAGAAGTCACGGCAAGAGCATGGGTCCAAAGAGTCTCGCTGTTGCGCCAGTAGGAAGTCTGAATAAATGTCGCCGACGCCAGGGCAACGATGATTACTACTACTGCGGCGGCTATAGCAACCCGTGGTCTGAACTTGGCGGCCGCGGTGATGTCAGCAACGAGCCAAACTGCGAGTACAAAGAGACCGATATGAGGTAGATACGTATAGCGGTCAGCATGGCCTTGTTCTCCAACCTGAACGAGACCAATCACTGGCACGAGCATACCGAGATACCAGAACCATCCGGTGAACAGGTAAGGTCGCTCGCTTCGGAAAACGATTGCTGCCAAACTTATCGCGAGCACGAATCCGATCGCGAGAACGACGTGCCAAATTGTCAGGGTGTTATTCGGATGAGGATAGAAAACGGCGAGATGTGTCGGCCACAATGTTTGCCAGATGTAAATCATGTAACTCGCAAACGCGTTTTGCACGCGCCACAGGAATGGCAGCGACGGGATCGCGCCCGTGGCGCGTTTTTGCAACATAAATGTGACAACACAAGAGGCCGCGGAGAGAATGAGCAACGGGACCTTTTCGAGGAACAGCCTGCGTATTACGCGGCTTCGGGTAACGGGTTTAGAGATGTTAGCCCTTTCTCTTACCAAAGAGGCTTGGTCAAAACGATGTAACGGCCAGTAATCCAGAAGGAGAAGGATAACCGGGGCGCTTACCAGCATGGGTTTGGACATGAGGCCGGCTGCTAACAGCACAGCGACCGCGAGATAGCGCGTTAAAGACTCTGAGCGTGTATAACGAACATACGCGCCCAGCATGAGTAAAAAGAAGATCGCGCTCAGAACGTCTTTTCGTTCGCTTACCCATGCGACTGACTCGACATGGAGTGGGTGAACCGCGAATAACGCTGCGACCATAGCACTCTTCCATACTGCGCCGGTCATTTGCCGCAGCACCCTAAACAGCAAGAGCACGACGACTGTATGCAACAGAACGTTGGTGAAATGGTGGCCACCGGCGCTCAAGCCATACAGCTGGCAGTCCAGCATGTGCGAGATAGTGGTTAGCGGGTGCCAATTGTGCGCGTGCAGATGAGTAAATGCAGTCATTACCCCATTAATCGTTATTCCACGTGAGATCTCGGGTGCGTCATAGACGTATAAGTCATCGTCGAAGTTAACGAAACCGTAGCCGAGGGTCTGACCAAATACAGACCAGGTGATGCCAGCGAGCAAAAGGTATATAAAAATAGTTGCGCCGACGGAAGCTACTTGTCGGCCCACCGATGGTAAATTCACCATGCGGTTACGAATCCCTTCCGCTTTGAGAGGCGGAGCGCCGCGACGCGGTTTAGAAGGGAGAGCGGCCATTTGTAAGACCCGGATCGCGCAGCGGTCTCTCGGCTTGGTAAAGAGCAATGTTATTCTGGAGCTCGGCCGCCAGACCAGGGTTGCCCTGGCTATTAGCTAATTCAAGGCCGCGCTGCGCAGTTTCAATTGCCCGGGAGAACCGGCCATTCTCCGCATAGGCCGCGGCCAATGTCCGGAAAATCATCGGGATCTTGCCGCCAGAGAGTTGCAGGGCTTGCTCTGCCAGGCGGACCGCCTGCGTGCCATCTCGGAGCGATTCTTCGGGAGAGGCGGCAAACACCCATGCAAGATTACTCATGGCATTTCCGTTTTCGGGCCGGATCGCCAGCACTCTCTGCCATTGCTCGACCGCTTCCTTGATGCGGCCCTGCTGGGCAAGAACAGTGCCCAGGATATTGCGTCCTTCTTCGTTATTGGGTTCTAGCTCCAGTAATTTGCGATAGTGAATCATGGCATCGGCGAGTTGTCCTTTTTGAAGAAAAGCTTTGGCAAGATTGTCGTGGGCGGGCGCGTTTTTGGAACGCAGATCCACGGCTCTTTGCAACTTGGAAATGGCTTCGTCCAATTTTCCCTTTCGCAGAAGAACGATACCGAGGTTGTTTTCGGCAACATCGTTGTTCGAAGTCACCGCAAGCGCATGAGTGAACAGCGTTTCGTTATCCTGCCAATAAGACGTTTGGGTCCACGCGAACCAACTCAAAACGCCAATTAGGATGGCCCCGCTGACGCTCAAGATTTCGCGTTGGCGATTCCAGCGTGCGGTCAGATCAGCTACAGCCCAGGTCAGGAGAATATAGAGACCAATCTGGGGCAGATAAGTGTAGCGATCGGCGCGCCCTTGCCATCCGACTTGCACTAATCCAATTACCGGCACCAGCATTCCCAGATACCACAGCCAACCGGTGATGAAATAACGTCGTGATTTTCGCAAAAAAACCGCCGCTGTTGTAATGCCGACTAGAATCGCAGGGGACAGGATGATCTCCCAAAATGGCAGCCGATTCTCGGGGTGGGGATAAAAGACGGCCAGCTTCACCGGCCAGAGCATCTGCCAGATGTAAGCGATGTAGGTCACTAGAGCATTGTTGATTCGCGACCAGATCGGCAATTCCTCGGCCCAGCCAATTGCGTATTTCTGGGCAAGAAATGTCACGATGCTCGAGACGGCCGAGAGCCCAACGAGCGGAATTTTTTCCAGGACCAGCGTTAACAACTGACTTCTGATGTCTGATGTTTGACGGCCGATTCTATTCAGCGGCCAATAGTCCAGGAGCAAAAGCACGAACGGCAGCGTCACCAGCATTGGTTTGGACATCAGACCAAGGGCAAACACGAATACCACTGTCAAATAGCGGCTGATCGACGGCGCGCGCGCGTAATGGGCGTACGCCAGCAGGGTTAACATAAAGAAAACACCGCTCAGCACGTCCTTGCGTTCCGCCACCCAGGCGACCGATTCCACATGCAAGGGGTGAATAGCGAACACTGCTGCTACAAAAGCGCTTCGCCAAAGCGCACCGGTCATGCTTTGCAGCGCAAGAAAAAGAAGGATCGCCGCAATGGTGTGCAGGAGGACATTTGTGAAATGGTGGCCTCCCGCCTTCAACCCATACCACTGGCAGTCGAGCATGTGTGAGATCGTCGTCAGGGGATGCCAGTTCTCGGAATGAATATGAGTGAATGCCCAGGCAATGCCGGCGATGTGAAGACCGCTGGTTATCTTGGTATTTTCATAAACGTAGCGCGGATCGTCGTAATTAACGAAGTCGTGCCTGAGAGTTTGGCCAAAAACAGCGCATGTCAGCACCGCGAGACAAATGCAAACGCCGACAGTCAACCAACGGTGGCTCATTTTAGGCGGGCATGTTGGTTGAGCACTGAGCCGATGGACCTGCCGTGAGCTTGCGGTGAAGGAACTGTGAGATTGCTCTATTTTTGGAGCTGAGTTAGCCACCTGTCCAAAACGACCCATTCATAATTTCAAATCCCAATTAAGATTTCCTTTGGTAGATCAAAATGTAATTCCCCAGCTGCGCCACTGATTGTGGAATATTCCCAAAGTAATAATCTGTCCGGCCTGGCGCCACCATGTTCACAAAACCGGCTACGGCGTAATTTTGTGTTGCGTATTCATTTGCCCAAGTAAAGATAAGTCGATCAGACCGGGGCCGCTGCAACCACGAGTCGTTCGTGATCACGGAGATTAGATATTTTGGACGCGCATGTTCGATCTCGCGGATCATCTCCTCCTGCATCTGTCGCGCATATTTTTGCGCTTCCATTAAGCCGTAAGTATAAATGTAACCGGTTGCAGAATGCCGTTGTGCATAGAAATAAATCTGCGGCTCCGACCCTAACACTGCGATGGTGTCATGGGGAGATGTATGGTCGCGCACGTATTCGGCAATCCTGACGGATTCCGGGAATGGACCTTCAGGGTAAATCATTTGGCAGGCTTCAACTGGAGAAGCCCCGAAAAAGATTTTTTTTTCTTTAAAAATCGGCAAGCTTAGGGCTGCGCCAAAGAGAAGAAGGGGAATGAATTTAGCGGCCATCATCCGATCGGAGAGAAGATCCGACACCTTGCTGATTGCAACGCCGACAAGGAGCGAAATTGCTGGCAGGACTAAGATGAAATAGTGGTAACGGAAATAAAATCCCGGGCATAGCGCCAACATTGAGAAGAACAGGAAGGCGAGCAGAAAAGTTGTGCTCGCACGCATTCGCCTGTCCCATAGACCCGCAACTATTCCAATTCCAGCCATCACCCAGAGTGCCCAGCCAGCTCCAATCACTTCCTTTACGCTGGGAAATAAAATCTGCGGCGCTTGGGTGGCGGGAACCAGGCTGCCATATTGGTGGGCGTAATCGATCGTCCAAAACCAAAAGTTATTGAATACGCCGACGTGCCACAAAAGGAGACAAGCGATAGCTAAAGGAAGAAGGGCAGCGCTGGTGAATAGAAGATTTCTCAGAGCAGCTTGTTTTAAGGCGAGCCCGTCACGAAGATCGCGAATGAAAAGATAAATCGCCCCATACAGAACAAAGAAACAAGCCGGTTGCTTCATTAACAGGCCGATTCCGAAAAGCGAGCCACTGGCGAGAAGTCGTTTCGTCGACTGCGGCTCCAATAAGAGAAACGCCGCAGCAAGAACCGGTAGCATGACAAAATGAGTAGCATGAGCCGCCAATCCCAGAACTGACGGGCTTACCGAGAGGAGGGCGTAGCTCGCGGCCGCGACACTTCCCGCAGTTTGATTTGCCAGTCGGAGGCCCAAAAAGAAGATAAGCGCGATAGTTGCGATGTTTACCAGGAGTAGACCGAGATGAATTCCAGTGATTGTTTGCCCGAAGACAGCCATGATCAGGGCATAAGCGGCATAAGGTCCCGGGAATTTCATATTGTAGGCGAGCTTATACGGCGGAATACCCTCCAACATGAGTTGGCCAGCATAAGCGTATTCTCCTTCATCGCGTTCGAGGGGGACCCCGAGTAGCCGGAGGCGGATGGCGATCGCAAGGGCAATAACGAGCAAAGACAAAACCATTGGAATACGAGCGATTTTGTCTTCCTTGGAGGATTTGTCCGTCATGGCGCGTTATTGCCGACGAAAGCCGCAAACCAGCAATTTTCCAGTCCGTTGCGCCGCCATCAACATCGTTCAGTATTGGCAACACCGGAGTAGGCGTTTGAAATGTTGACATCCTGTGCAGGATTCCAGACACAGAATGGTCCAGTTCCGGAAATATCTATCAAATGCAGCCTGTCGCATCTAAATGGCTTTCTGGTTCAGGTGGGCGGCAGTTGCTCTTTGCTTTGGTGCGACGGCTGGCACAATCTCGCCTATCGGCCGGTATGAAATAGCGGCTTTCCAATGGGATGACGACGCCTACGTCACCAATAACGAGCTGTTGACGGCACGGGATGGTTTGCGCCGGATTTGGTTTTCGTTCGATTCCCTCGCACGCCATTGCCTTAGATCAAAAAGGTCAAATCGCGGACGCGATCGTGAACCACGAAAAGGCTTTGGCGAACTCTCCGGAATCCATTCCCGCGCCAGTTCTGCGAATGAGAGCGATCGAAGTCATAGCAGGGATCGCAGGGAAATCCGCCCTCATGACACCTAATGGTCGCAAGCGTATCCTTCAGGGCGACAGCAAACATGGCATAGGCGCTGCTCAATGAGCCATAATTGCTATGATTTTAATAGGGCTCTCCCTCTTCGCGCTAAGACGCATTCTCGTCCTCACCGCCACTATTCTTGCTCTGTCGGCCATAACCTGCTTTGGCCAGCCCATTCTCTTTCCGGTGAAGAGCACGCCATATGACCGGCAAATGGAGCGGATCGAACCAATTTTGAATTGCTCAATAATATCGAGCGAGCACCAAATCCCCCTGGCCATGGTAGATCATTGGATCCGTGACCTGCGGGTCATCCCATATCGTTTTTCTGTGCAATGGAAAACACCGCTCGAAGTAGGGCGCGAAGCAGTCGCCGATTGTAAAGGCAAAGCCGTCGCCCTGTATCAGCAGCTGCAGGCAAATGGCGCTCAGAATCTTCGCCTGGTTATCGGTAAACGAACACCGACCAGCAGAGTCACGCATACTTGGGTGGAATGGACGAACCTGTCTACTACCTATGTCCTCGACCCAACAATCAATCAGTCCGCCTGTTCACTGGCAGAAATCCCCACTAATTCCTACATTGGTTATTACGCTTATACTAGCACGCGAAAATACTGCGTTGCCAATCCGGGTGGTTTCTTAGCTGCACTGTAGCTAAATGGAGCGGTGCCTGAGCTGGCGAAGCCAACCGGTGACCGCATTTCTGCTCCCCACATTTGCGCGACGGCCAGCGTGTCAGATTTGATAATGCGTACTACGTGCGTGCTGGTTGTGGCAGCTCTCTCGGTTGCGAGGCTGCCGTTCCTGTGGCGGCGGCCATGTTAGCTGCGAGCCAGCCGTGAACTCACCCCCGAATAGAAATGATCAAAGGGCATCGCGCAGAATGGAGAATATTTCCGTGCTCTCCATTGTGCCGTGGAGTTTCTCAGTGGGCGGGCCAGTCCCGCATGCCACCGGATCTTCCAAAGCATTCAGGGCGTAGGGCGATTCCAAAGCGGCTGGCTCTGTGTTTAGCAAATCGCGCGCACTTGGTTCTTGCGCATTCTCCCGAATTCTTCCCCCATTAGGGCCAGTCGCCCAGGTAATCCAGGGCTGCCCCGCAGAATTAAGACCGAGAATGGCGACGCCGTGGTCGTATCGAAATGGAAAACCGTTCACATTCATTCCGCCGATAGCAACATCGCCGCAAACCACCATCGCGACGTTCGCTCCACCGAACTCACGGGCCGTTCGGATTGCGTGATCCAGTTCAAGAGTTTCGCGCAACGTCCTCTCACCTTGATTTTGCCACGCGGTTGATGCCATCAAATGCGCGTTAACGACAAGCATATAGCCACGGCGATTCACCTGAAGCAGTTCGATCGCCCGCCGCACCATATCGGCTAGCGAAGGTTTCTCGGCCCGCGCCGTAAGCTCGTCGCTGAACGGCAGGTCGTTCTCAGCGAAAAGTCCGATCACCCGCGGTCGCTGCCAGCCCGAAATTTTCTCAAGTTCAGGCAAATTCTTTGGAGTGCGGATATTCCCCTGCTCCTGTTTTTCTTTGTCGAAACTGGAACCGCCACCACCCAGAGCAATATCGACACTCTCGCCGTCGATCAGGGCGTTGGCCAATTCATGTGGCTGCCTCGCGTTGGAAGCATGTGCATAGAAAGCAGCTATGGTCGGACTGGTCAGCGCACCATCCGTGATAATGCCAGTCGCCCGTCCCTCGTCGTGGGCGATTTCGAGAATGGTGCGCAGCGGACCGTTGGTTTGATCGACTGACAGCGCGCCGTTTTTAGCTTTTGCACCGGTCGCTAGAGCCGACGCCGCCGCGGCGGAATCGGGCACGGCAAAATCGGCAGAGTAGTTTTTAAGTCGTGCTGAGAAGGTAAAAGAATCAATCTCGAGCCGGCTGTCGGACCCGCCATCATAAATGCGCGCCGCCGCAATTCGTTGCGCCGTGAGCCCTTCGCCCACAAACAGGATGATACCAAATGGCTTCTGCACGACCCAGTTTTGGAAATAGAGGACACCGAAGCCGACAAAAGCGACGAGACAGACCAATGCCAGAATTTGATTCCTCCACTTCATGGCGCGACGCGATGTGAATAACCAGCCGTAGCCTTGTCAACGAAAGAACTGCTTGTTTCGCCTGGCGCTCTTGGGAGATTGCGCGCGATGAGCGGGCCGGTCATGCTGATCATTCGCGACGGCTGGGGTATTAATGCCGACGGCCGCCGGCGTGCGAAGGAGAATGGGGACGCGACACTTTTGGCGCGCACGCCATTTCACGATCAGCTCTACGCGAAATATCCCGCGGGGAAACTGAGCGCGAGCGGGCTCGATGTCGGACTACCGGCAGAACAGATGGGAAACTCTGAAGTCGGCCATCTGAATCTCGGCGCCGGCCGCGTCGTTTATCAGGATTTCACGCGCATCAATAAAGCGATTGCAGATGGCGAGCTTTCGCGGAACGCAGTGCTTCAGGACCTATTCCGCCAAACCCGCAAACGGCGATTTCACTTGCTCGGTCTCGTTTCCGACGGTGGCGTGCATAGTCATTATACGCACCTTCTCGCGATTGCTCAGGTCGCGCATGAAGCCGGACTACAGGAAATTTTTGTGCATGCCTTCACGGACGGCCGGGATGCTTCTCCTACGGGCGGTGCTCATATCTTGCAGGAATGCGAGGGCCCGCTTTCCCGGATGGGTGCGCAGATCGTGACCGTGGTTGGTCGCTATTTCGCCATGGACCGTGATCGGCGTTGGGATCGCACAAAAAAAGCCTGGGATGCGATTGTACTTGGCAAAGGCGAACAGGTTAGCACTTCGCCGGCCGAAGCCGTCGCGGCAAAGTACAAGGAAGGCAAGACCGATGAGTTCATGCCGCCGCTTATCTTCGCTTTTCCTGACGAACAGCGCGTCCATGACGGCGATGGTGTTCTATTTTTCAATTTCCGCGCCGATCGGGCGCGTCAGCTTTCGCAAGCTTTTCTGCTGGAAAAATTTGACGGCTTTGACCGCGAGATTTGGCCGCGAGTCCATTTCGTGTCTTTGACGCAATATGACGTGACGTATCCGTCGCCATATGTTTTCGGGCCGGAGAATCTCGCTCACATTCTGGGCGAAGTCGTGAGCGCGGCGGGACGGACTCAGTTGCGAATTGCAGAGACGGAGAAATATCCACACGTCACTTATTTTTTTAATGGCGGTATCGAGCGCCCGTTTCCGGGTGAAGACCGCAAGATTGTGCCGTCTCCCAAAGTCGCGACCTACGATTTGCAGCCGGAGATGAGCGCGCCGCAGGTGACAGATGAAGTTTGTGCGCGAATGGCGAATTACGACCTCATTATTCTAAACTTCGCCAATCCTGATATGGTAGGGCACACCGGCGTAGTCGAAGCGGGGGTGAAAGCGGTCGAAACGGTTGACACATGCTTAGCGCGAATCATTCCCGAACTGCTCGCGCTTGGTGGCAAAGCTCTGATTACGGCCGACCACGGGAATTGCGAACTGATGCGAAATCCGGATGGGTCACCGAACACCGCTCACACGACCAATCTGGTGCACTTGATCTACGTCGCCGATGACGCCGCCGCCTTTCGCTGCAACGATGGAATTCTGGCCGACGTCGCGCCGACACTTTTGTTCATGCTCGGGCTGCCGCAACCTGTGGAAATGACCGGCAAAAACCTGCTACTTCGAAAATCCTAGATCGCGTCGCGCCTCTTCAACGATTTCTGGTGTGATCTTCAATTCCCGATTGAGGGCGCGGGTTGCAGCCGCGGCCAGGCGACGGAGAAAGCGGACTTTATTTTCCGCTGACATTTCGTGCCAGACCGGTTTTTGTGCGAGTTCAAGCGTGGCGTTCTTCTCGACGAGCAATCCCCAGCCTAGCGGCAGCTCGAAGACGGTTTCGTGCAGTGATTCTCCAATGACAAGGTAAAATAAATTTGCGCAGCAATATTGCGCGAGTTTTTCGAATTTTGTGCAGCTGATCAGCCGTTGCCGAAGCCCGGCAGCGCCGCGCGTCACGCAAGAATAACCGTGATGATCGAGTTGACTAAAATCGAAAGTTTCAAAGTCGGAGAAAAGAGAATCGCCTTTCCCCAAGGTGGGATAATGGACACGCAAATTTCGCTCGATAATTTCCCGCCGTGTCTCGACGGCCTGGAGCCGGTCGAGAGCAGCGGCACTATTGCAATTGTCGCGACGCAAATCGGAAAGTGACTGTTTGCATTCAAAAATTGCGGCGCGATCGCCATCGCGACGTTCCCGAAAGGCCGCAACATCAGCCCGGAATCGACAGTGCGGCAGGTGGACCTCGAGTGCACTGGCTGAGTAACCGCGCGCCTGCGCCCAAATCATTGCAAGACGTTTTAAGCCGGCGTGTACGGCAGTTTCGCTCTGGCGATTTAGCCGCGCAGCCATTGCATCAACTCCAGCGCCCAATAGGTGATAATGAAATCGGCGCCGGCCCGCTTCAGTGAAGTCATAATCTCGAGAACGGCCGAACGTTCATCGAGCAGGCCTTTCTCAGCCGCGGCTTTGATCAGCGCGTATTCTCCGCTAACGTGATAGACGGCGGTTGGGCGGCCAAAGCGCTGCCGAACCCGCCAGAGAATATCCAGGTAGGGCAAGCCCGGCTTCACCATCACGATATCGGCGCCTTCTGCGAGATCGAGCTCGACTTCGTGCAAGGCTTCGGCGGCATTGGCTGGGTCCATTTGATAAGACGATCGGTCGCCGAATTGCGGCGGACTTTCCGCGGCCTCTCGGAATGGGCCGTAAAAGGCAGAAGCAAACTTTGCGGCGTAACTAATGATCCCCGTCTGATTAAAACCGGCCTGGTCGAGGGCTACGCGCACTGCTCCGATACGGCCATCCATCATATCGCTGGGGGCAACGAAGTCCGCGCCGGCTTCTGCATGTGAAACCGCCGTTTTGGCGATCAATTCGACGCTTTCATCGTTCAGGATATCAAAATGTTCGCCATCAACTCGAGCCACCCCGCAGTGCCCGTGGCTCATGTATTCGCAAAGACAGACATCGGTAATTACGGTCAGTCGAGGAGTGCGCCGCTTGATCTCGCGCACCGCCTCCTGCACGACCCCATTGCCGGCGTAGGCGGAGCTCGCTTTTTCGTCTTTCGTTCTTGGGATGCCAAAAAGCAAAATGGCCTGTAACCCCATTTCATGCGCGTCTGCTGCAACTTGCGAGATTTCATCCAAGCTGTGCTGGCAAACTCCCGGCAAGCTTGGGATTGGGCGGCTACTTTCGATTTTTTCGCTGACAAAAAGAGGCAAAACGAAATCGTGCCGGCTTAGATTCGTTTCACGAATGAGATTGCGAATCGCGGGAGTGCGGCGTAAACGGCGGGGACGATGAACCAGCACATCGCGAGGCTACGCACGGCCCCGGACACTCGCAAGCCGCCGTCCGATGATGAAACACGGTTACGTTGATTTTCTGCTCGTCGACGTGAGTAATTCCTTCACCAAGCTCGCGTTCGCATCGCGCGCACGCGTCGGCCGCGCCATGCGCATCTCGACAGCAGAATTGTCTACGAGGCGACTCGATCAAATTCTGCGAAAAGGCGGCGCGAGAACCATCGTTGTTTGCTCGGTTGTGCCAAAAAAAAATCGCAAGATCGAGCAAGCGGCCGGAAACCGGCGAATCATCTGGTTGACCCCGAAAGTGCGACTCAACGTCCGGATTGACTATCCCAATCCGAGGTCGATCGGTCCGGATCGTCTGGCTAACGCCGTGGCCGTGACCGAATTGTATGGCTCTCCCGCGATCGTGATTGATTTTGGAACCGCGGTGACTTTCGATATCGTCTCGGCCGATCGCGGCTATATCGGTGGGGTCATTGCCCCGGGTCTCGAAGCCATGACAAATTTTTTGTACGATCGCACCGCGCTCCTACCGCGAATTTCGCTACGCGAACCACGGCGGGCTGTCGGAAAATCGACGTATGAAGCGATGTTAGCTGGCGCAATTTTCGGTTATCGTGGACTTGTCCGGGAGATACTTGGGCGAATTGTAGGAGAGCAGTTTCCAAAGACGCGGCTCCACGTGGTGGCAACGGGAGGATATGCAAAGTTGATTGCGCGGCAGCTTCCAGAAGTGGAAGCAGTCCACGAGAACTTGACGTTGGAAGGCCTGCGATTGGTCGGCTGCATGAATGAGCGACCGTGACGCAGGCGGTGTTTTGCCGTTCGAAATTTCCAAAAGAACTCCGAGAAGTTACAAAATTAGCTTGTCAGCCTTGGGATGCAGGGCTTCTATGCGTCCTGGCATGAAAATTCAAAAATGGGCGGCCATTGCAGCGCTAGCCTTCGGCACTATTGCGGCCAATGACGTCGCTCCCACCAATGCTGAACTGGAGACGATGTACGACAAGGCCTTCCGCGCGTTTGACGCGGCCAATTACGTTCAGGCCCTAAAAGAGCTGGATGCAATCGATGCTCGCAAACCTGACCTGGCCGCCTCGCAGAATCTCCGTGGCGTCATCTATATGCGTCAGGGATTGTACGACAAGGCGGAGGCCGCGCTCTTGGAAGCGGGGCGACTGGATCCAAAATTTTGGAATGCCCGATTCAACTTGGCCGAGATTCCGTTTTTGAAAAAAGATTGGGCGGACGCGCGGAAACGGTTTCAAGATTTGCTCACGAGCAACGCGGCCGAGCTGCAGGGTGAGGCGACTCAGCTGATCCAGTACAAGATCTTGCTCACTTATCTCTTCCAGGGGAACGACACCATGGTCGATTCCATTCTCGCCAAGTTTGAACTTTCACCTGATACCCCGGCAGTTCATTACGCCAACGCCGCCATCGCGCTTCAGCACCAAAATGTTCCAGATGCCAAAAATTGGATGACGGCGGCGGAAAAAAATTTCTCGCCGCAACTGAATAAACTTTTTGCTGAATCGCTCTTCGAAGTCGGCTGGTTGGAGAAGTTACCGGGACAACAACGCGCGGCCCTACAGTTATCGACACCGGAAGAACGGGCCGCGAAAGCCAAAACGGTACTCCGCTCACTGTTCGAGCAGGCTCAACAAGCTTACGAACAGCGCGACTTCGCCAACGCGGCGAAGCTGGCCGAGCAGGCCGATGCGGCCGAGCCAAACCAACCTTCGATTCTAAATTTGCGCGGTGAGATTTTGCTCGAACAACAGAATTTCGAAGAGGCAGAAGGGTTTTTTAAGAAAGCCCTCAAAGTCGATTCAAAATTCCGCGAAGCGCAGTTTAACCTGGCCGATGTCCCGTTTCGTAAGAAGGAATATGCGAAGGCGCGTGATCGATTCGAGTCGCTGTTTAGACAGACGCCCGGCGGTGACAAAAATCAGGCGTCCCAGCTGATTAAGTTCAAGATCTTCATGACTTATCTGCTTGAGGGCAAAGATAGCCGCGCCCAGAAAATGATGGAGCAGTTCCAATTCAGCGGCGACACGCCCGCACTTTATTATGCTCAAGCCGCCTGGGAGTTCCAGCACAGCAACGATGACAAGGCAAACGATTGGATTGCTTCCGCTCGAAAAATTTATCCGCTGGCCGCGAACGCAGCTTACGGATCGGGGTTTTACGATCTCGGCTGGCTGAAGAGTGCTGCAGCAATCTCTTCCCCCACACCTGGCGCGGCCGTCGATGCGGCTGCGATCGCCTCCGCTCAAAACGAATCTTCCGGACCAGCGGTTGAGCCGAGCCCGATCCCTGGCGTCGAAACCAAGGCGGGAGAGGAGAGTCCGGCCCAGTTCTCAGTCGCGCAAGCCGCTGCTCCTTCGCCAGTCCCGGGAGTGGAAGCAACGACCGCGAGTCCTCCCAGTGAACCGCGCGCCAGCGAAGTACCGGCGAATCCAATTGTGACGGTCGGTGGCAGCGCCGCGAGGTTGGCTGGAATGACCGGCAGCGCTGCCCGACCCGAAGATGTTCCCGCTTCTCCATCTGTTGGGGTTTCTCCTACTAGTGAAGTCCCATCGGCCACACCAAGCGTGCAGATGCCAGCAAGCTCTGCGCCGGTGAATCTTCCAGCTATCGCCGGTGTGCAGGCTTCTCCTGCGGCTGTCGCCAGTGCCAACACAGTTATGGCGCCCAGCAATGCTCAATCTAGTCCAGCGCAAACCTCGCCTGCTGTCGCGGCGCCCGCTCAAACGCCTGCCCCTGTTCTCGCGCCGTCCAA
>WNGI01009888.1_pt1 | contig 14935 bp, 16 predicted proteins | sample 5400621 | NCBI WGS metagenome assembly WNGI01 (sample SAMN13153374, study PRJNA577476) | soil metagenome | isolation source: 20 cm soil or saprolite under Garry oak tree replicate 1 | place: USA:California | collected 2016-06-15 | reverse complement strand
CACCGGATTGAAGGAAGTGATCGCTGGCAGGGTCAGCAATACGAGGTATTTCGCTCGTATCATGCGGAACGGCACGATGAGGGCTGGTATCATTCGCATTATCCCCGTGTTGAGCTGATCGGTGGCGGTTACTATTACTTCAACAATGGCTACTGGTTTCCGGCGTGGGGTTACAGTCCTTCAGCCGAATATTATGCCTATGATGGACCGATCTATGTTGGTCAACGTGCTGAACCGCCGGACCACGTGATCGCGGACGTGCAAGCCTTGCTACAGCAAATGGGCTATTACAAAGGTGAGGTGGATGGATTGCTCGGACCGTTGACTCGGGAGGCGCTCACCGCTTATCAGGCCGATCAGGGGCTCACCACGACGGCGGTAATCGACGAGCCGACGCTCGATTCTCTCGGATTGGCGTAACACAACTATCTGAAACAAAAGCCGCCGGGCGCACGAATCGCTCGGCGGCTTTCTGTTTTGGGACAGACGAGTTGTTTGTATCTATAGGACTGTGACCGCCGGCGGGCCTAAGAGTGCTTGCTGAACGCGATGGTCGCATCATCGATGTGTATGCGCAGCACGAGCGCAGGCGACTTGTTCGGGTTAGGCTCGACCTTGCGGAGTGTTCCCGTTATCGAGCCCAATTCCCCAACATGCGGGGCCAAATCCACCGCCTGTTGCAGTTTCACGTATTCAAAGGCGTGAATCGTTGTATTGGTCTTGTTCGCCGCAACTACCATGAATGATGTTGCGTGCGGGTCGCTAATGCAGATGGCGTTCATCCTCCCTGGCTGCGCATCATTGATGACCGGTCTGTCCGGAAGGGTCACACTTTTGCCGACAAAGCCTTTGAGTCGCTTGTTAAGAACATCGAAATCAAATGCGCCCGTTGAAACGGCGCCCTCTGTTGTATAGATGACAATATAACGCAGGCGCGCTTGAAGATCTTCCGAGGTGCCCGTCTTCGCCAAGTAGGAAACAGCCGCATCGGACGCGGCCTTCCAGTCTTCGTTTGAGATAAGTTGGAGTATTCGATCATACTCCTTCTGGTCTTCTGTGGCTCTTTCACCTCGGCAAATTGTGCCCGGGACAAAAAGCAGTAACACGAGTAGCGCGATCAGCTTCGCGCGCTTTGCGGAGCGCGAGATCACGTTTGAATCACCGTGGAGGTTGCTTAAGAAGGATATCAAAATTGCCCCGATCAATCTCGCGCATGAGCGCTTGGAACGATCCCCGGCTGATCATACAGCCGCGCACGGTCTCAACAGTGCTGTCGTGCTTAGCATACGATTCAAAGGCTCGTTTGTAGGCCGACCGATCGCGCATGCGCAAACCGACAAGGATGTACAGCCGACCAGCGTCCGTCGCATGCGGCAGCATCTTCTCTAACTGCATGACGGCATCAGGCGCGTCGAGAATCGTGCGCAGTGCGCTCTCACCTTTCGAGATAGTCCCAGCCACGCCGATACCACCCAAGGCAAACTTATCCGCGTCCTGAACATCGGACCCGCGGGCGAGCAGCACAGCGCAAAGGCTGAGCACCATAGCTGCAATGACCTTCAGCGATATAAGGCGCATAAAGATAGCGGTCTAATTGCGACAAAACTCAAACACGCCTCCGGTATGCGCAAGTTCAACCCTTTGGGCCTGTAAATAGCTAGCTGTGTCCCATCACAGCGCGTTCGCTTCGCTTGCTCGATCCTCTAGGCAAGTAATCCCTTCCGCGCGATCACCTCCATCTGATCACAGAATCGATCCAGCTCGCCCAGCGTAGTGTACACATTGGGCGTGATGCGAATTCCCTGGAATTCTTCGTGCATGATCGGCACCGTGAAGATGCGGTGCTTGTCGAATAGATATTTCGTCACCGCCTCGGGATTGGTCCCTTCGATGTGAACATTTGCTATTGCGCAGGATTGGTTGGCATCGAACGAAGTGTTGAACCGAATCTTAGGCACGTCTTTGAGCCGGTTCATCCAGTAACGGGAGAGATAGCGTAACCGCGCTTCCTTGCGTTTGCCGCCTATCCCATTGTGAAAGAGCAGCGCTTCACCAATGGCGAGCTTCGGCGCGGCCGAGTGGGTGCCGATCTCTTCGAATTTGCGGATATCACTTGCTTGCTTGGATTCCGCGGCCATGAGCGGCCACAGTTTTTGGATTTTATCGCGCTTGACGTAAAGCATGCCGGTGCCTTTCGGCGCATACAGCCATTTGTGCAGACTCGTGCCGAAGTAATCGCAACCGAGATCGCTCTGTTTGAAATAGAACTGGGCAAAGGAATGCGCGCCGTCGACGATGGTCTCAATGCCGCGGGCCCGCGCAATGTCACAGACTGTTTTCACCGGAGTGATCTGGCCACTGATGTTGATCATGTGTGAGATGAGAATTAGCCGCGTGCGGTCGGTGATTCCTTTTTCGAACGCGGCAGTGATCTCGTTGAGGTTCTTCGCCGGAATCGGAATCTGAATGAGCTTGAGCTTGAGGTTTTCCCGTTTCTCACGCTGCCGCAATGTGGTGAGCATGCGTGGGTAATCCTGGGTCGTGGTGAGAATCTCGTCACCGGGCTTGAAGTCCATGCCCATGAGCAGGATCTCGAGCGACTCCGAAGCGTTGCGCGTGATCGCGATTTCTTCGCGGTCGCAACCGAACAATTCGGCCAGGCCGGTGCGAATGTTTTCCGATTGCGGCTCGAGGATTTGCCACATCGTATAAGCGGTCGCGTCTTCCTGTTCCCAGATGTAACGAACGAGCGCTTCGGTCACGATCCGCGGGCTGGGCGAAACTCCGCCATTGTTCAGATTGATGATGCCCCGCGTAACGCTGAACGAGTTTTGGATCGCGGCCCAGTAATCTTCGTCGGTAGCCGCTTCTTCCGGCGTGAGATGCGCGACCTTCTTCGACGCTGCTTCAATATTTCTCAATAACGACGCGACCGTTGTCGAAGAGAGCGCCGCCAAACCGAGGCTTTTGCCAGCGATGGAAATGAAATCCCGACGGGTGCGCAATTCCACGCCACTAATTAGAGCGATCCCGCAGACTGCATGCAATCATTTACGCGAAGCGCCGCAGCGGCGGTCGATGACCGTCGATTCCCAACTCTCAAGCGCCGTCGACCATAAGCCGTTTATAATGGATGAGCCTGCTCCCACGTCATAACTTTCCCTCGCTCTCGCTCAACCTCTGGTGTAAGCCGTTCCCCGATTATTTATGTCTCCTTTGTTTATCAAGATTAGCAAGGATTTCGCTACTATTTGGACGACGATCGATCCTATCGGTAACGTGGCAATTTTTGCCGGGTTGACCGCATCGCTTACGCGCGCAGAGCGACATCGCACCGCGCTGCGAGCTTGCGTGTATGCCACGGTGATTCTTGTCGTCGCAGTCGTGGCGGGGCAGTTCATTCTCGATGCCATCGGCATTCACCTGCACTCACTCAAAGTTGCAGGCGGGATTATCCTTTTCCTCTTCGCTTTGCAAATGCTCTTCGGACGAGTGGATGCGAAACCGGGAGCGCCCGAACCGGGGCGGGACCTGGCCGTCTTTCCGCTGGCTGTCCCTTCCATTGCCGGTCCGGGAGCAATGATGGCGGTGATCCTGCTCACCGACAACGATGTTTATACGGTGGCCGAGCAAGCCCAAACCGGCATTGTCCTGCTCGTCGTTCTTTTGCTTACCTATATTCTGCTGCTTTTTTCCGATGCCATCCTGCGGATCATCGGCCGTCAGGGAGCTGCCATTCTGGTCCGTGTCATGGGGATCATTCTTGCCTCACTCGCGGTGGAAATCGTGCTGACGACATTGGGAGTGGCAAACTGGGCGCCCGTTCCGCGCTAAAGTTTGTTTAGATGCTCCGGCACCAGCTTGCTGAGTGCCCTTTTTCTTACGCCATGCTTGCCGCGGCTACCGACCTGTCCGTAGAGTTCAGTCATGAAGCTAAAATTTTACGGTGTCCGCGGCTCCATCCCAGTTTGTGATGCTGGCTTCCAGCAATTCGGCGGCAACACCACCTGCTTTCAAATCACGTTCACCGATACAAATCGTATCGCCATTATTGACGCCGGAACTGGGCTTCGCAATCTCGGCCGGGACATGCGCGCGATCGGACATCACCAGGACCATCTGATCATTGCGTTCACTCACTTCCATTGGGATCACATGCAGGGGTTTCCTTTCTTCGCCCCGGCGTATAATCCCCAGCAAAAAATCACGATTCTCACGCTCGGCCGGGGCAAGACCGTCGGCAATCTGCGGGAGATCTTTGAGGTGCCCCTGCAATCGCAGTATTTTCCTGTGCAGTTGGACCGGATGGGCGCCCAATTTGAATTTCTGAAGGTCGAAGATGCCAGCAAACACTTCACCCGCGTCAACAATGTGGAAACCACCTTCACCGGTCGGCGGCACAATCACCCGGGCGGCGCGTATGGTTTTCGGATTGAGTCCAAGGGCAAGGTGCTGGTCATCTGCACCGATGTTGAACATGGCGAAGAAATCGACCCGCGGGTGGTGGAGTTGAGCCGCGGCGCCGATTTACTGGTGCACGACGCGCAATACACGGCCGAGGAACTACGGACGCACCGGGGATGGGGTCACAGCAGTTTTGACCAGGCCATGCAGGTGGCGGAAATGGCCGGGGTTAACGATCTCGTCATGACTCACCACGACCCGGAACACGATGACGAGTTTCTGCTGCGCATGGAAAAGCTATGCCAGGGGCGATTCCCCAACGCGCAGTTGGCGCGCGAAGGAATGGAAATCGTTCTCTAAAAAGCGTCGGTCCAAGTGGCTCGTCGAGGTCGCTGCCTGCCACGCTGAAGCTGCGCAAAGGCGGGTGCGAAGCGCGCGCGTCTACCGCAGCGCGACGGCTACAGATTAGTCATGTTCTAATCTGCCGCTGATCTTGGCCTTTGACCTCTGGCTCGGCGTGTTCGACTCTCACCTTCTCTGCAACGCAAGCGCTATCTCTTTGTCTGCATCAATCGTCGGGCCGAGGACAACCCGAAAGGATGCTGCGCAGCCAAGGACTCACAAGAAGTGTATAGAACGTTGAAAGAGGAGCTTGCCGCGCGTGGACTCGCCAAGCTCGACGCGCGCGTGTGCACATCGAGCTGCCTCGATCAATGCGCCACCGGCGTGACGGTGTTAGTCGAACCCGACCACTTTTTCTACGGGCGCGTGAGGGTTGCAGACGTCCCCGAGATTGTGGATGGGCTCTTGACCGGCGAACCGGTTAAACGTCTCCTGCTCACGGCGGAATAGCTGTAGCGGCGGCTGTGTCAGCTGCAAAACATGTAGCCGCTGTCGCTGACTGCGGGTCCGCGTTTGATCTCATCTAGCATAAGCCGCTCCTGGCCCCGCCTGCTCAGTTTACCCGCCGCGGCGGGCGAATGGAGCGAATGGGATGAGCGACATAGAAGGTAAAGTTGCGAGGGAAGCAACGAGTGAGTGTGGGCAACGAGCGAGTTTCAACACTTCGGAGTAGTCCCGCGAGGACGGGACGAAGGAGGCGATGTATGAGCGGTTCACTGCTGCCGATGCGTCTTCTTGAACCCGGTTGCGTAACCCTTTTTGAAAGCCTGTTTAAAAGCCTGCAGGTCGGCAGCCCGCGAAGGATTTTGGAGCTGTTCGGCCGGGCCCTGCTGCTCAAAATACTTTTGAGCCGTCATGTTCAACTCCGCTTCCGTCGGCAACGTTGCGTCGCCCGGCGCTTTCTCTCCGGCCTTCTCGCCGATTTCATAAACGGCGCGTTCTTCCGCCGTTGTGCCGTGAGCCGAGCGATGAGTGTAGAACACCGCGACGCCACATACGATGATCGCGGCCACCCCCATCAACACCAAGAAACGCATCAGTTTGAATCGTCTGGTCATAACGCAGGATTACGTTGAACAAACCTAAACATCTGCGTAGTCATACAGCAACGACCTGTTCAAAATCGGTCTTCTGCTACGCAGGAACATCATCTGTCCTAAACCTCTTACGATGCATGATTGATTCGCTCCTTGCCCCGCGCCCCGCTCCGTAAGAAAATTCAAACAACGAAAGAACAATAATCCCATGAAAAAGCTCCAAATTTCTCTACTGCTAACAGCAGCATTGTCCCTCGCAGCAGCTTCAGCTTATGCGCAGGCAGCCAAAAGCTCTCCTGCGGCCGACGCGTCGGCGTCACCGTCGACTCCCACCATCGCGTCAGCGATCGATCGCCAGATTAGTCTTGTTGAGAAAGAAGTCGTCGACGCGGCCGAGGCGATGCCGGAAGACAAGTTCGATTTTTCTCCAGAGAAACTGAACCTGCCCGGCAGCGACTACAAAGGTGTGCGCACATTTGGCGAGCAACTGAAACATATCGCCGCTTCCAACTATCTCATTTGGTCGCCGATTACGGGCGAGAAACCACCGGACACGGTCAACGACGGCAAAGGCCCGGACAACATGAAAGCCAAGGCCGAAATCATTAAGTTTGTGAAAGATTCCTTCGCATTCGGTCATAAGGCAGTCGCGACTTTGAACAGCTCGAACTTGGTCGAACCGATTACCTCGAAGAGTGGCAGGCAGACCACGCGCCTTTTCCAGGCAACTTTTGCCGCAGCTCATTGCTTCGATCACTACGGACAGATGATCGAGTATCTGCGCATGAACGGTATCGTTCCACCGGCAAGCCGCGGGCGATAGGAGCAGAGCGGATCGAGCTCACGCGTGAAGTGGCGGCTGTGTCAGCCGCAAAACTGTAGTGGCAGGTGTGTCGCCTGCGTTCTTCCTGTAGCCACGGCGCTGTGCGCCGTGAATGTTCCGCTGTAGCAGCGATCTAGCAGCACTCAACTCTCAACGATCAACCCGAGTGCCGCAGCTCATTGCTTCCGCGGCACAACGCTAATCATCACGTGCGTGGTGACACCACTCTGCTACCATCGACCAATATGCGACAACTGGTTTTTGGGTTGGTTCTTGGGTTCGGATGCTCTGCTTTTGCGCAGATGGTGCCGGTTGCTGATCGGGTGGCGAAGCAGAACGCTCTCTTCGAGGAGTTTTATCAAACAGGGCTAAAAAATAATCCCGAGCGGGCCACTGCTTACGGCGATTATCGTTACAACTCACAGCTTGCGCAGTACTCGCTTGCCGAAGTCGACCGGCAACATGCCGAGGCCGACGATTTTCTCGCCCGATTAAAGGCGATCCCCACCGATGGCATGAGCGACAAAGATTTGCTCAGCCATCGGATACTCGAGAAGCAGCTCGAGCGCGAAGACGTGAACTACGTGCTGAAAAATTACGAGATGCCAGTGAACCAGCAGAACGGCGTGCATACCCGGCTGGCCGATTTGCCGAATGCCGTGCCGTTCGATTCCGTGCCGCATTACCAGGATTACATCTCCCGGTTACACCAAATCCCGCGCGTGCTGGAACAGACTACCGAAGTGATGCGCCAGGGCGAAAAAGACGGACTGATGCCGCCCAAGCTCGTGCTCGATAAGTTGCCCGGCCAATGCGACGGCATCATCGCGGCGAACCCGTTCCTCGAACCCACCAAAAAATTTCCGGCGGAATTTTCCGACGCAGACAAGAAACGTCTCACCGACGAGATCACAAAAGCAGTTAATCACGATGTCTTTCCGGCATATAAGAAATTCGCCGAGTTCCTGCGCACCGAATACGGTCCAAAGGGCCGGCCCGAGCTGTCGATCGAAAGTCTCGCTGACGGGAAACAACGCTATGTCGAAGCGGTGAAAACAATGACCACCGTCAACACTCCGCCAGCTGACATCCATCAGATTGGGCTGAATGAAGTCGCGCGCATCACCGCCGAGATGACCAAGCTGGCCCAGAGCCAGGGCTACAAGGATCTGGCCAGCTTTCGCGAAGCGGTGAACAACGATCCGAAATGGCGGCCGACAAACCAGCAGCAGATTCTGGATGACTATAAGAAATACATCCATCAGATGGAGCCGAAGCTGCCGGAACTATTTGGATTGTTGCCGAAATCGCCGGTGACGGTGGAACCGATTCCCGAGTTCGCCAAAGCCGCCGCGACCCACTACGTCCAGGGCACGCCGGATGGGAAACGTCCGGGCCGCGTGGTTGTTGCGGTTTCTAATCCGACCAAGCGCAGGCTGATCGACGACGAAGCCGTCGCCTACCACGAGGGCGTTCCGGGTCATCACCTGCAAATCAGCGTTGCCCAAACGTTGCAAGGTCTGCCGAAGTTCCGGCTTCACAGTTTTTATCCCGCGTATGCCGAAGGTTGGGCGCTATATTCCGAGGCGCTAGGCAAAGAGATCGGTTTCTATAAAGACCCAGTATCTGACTACGGCCGGTTGAATTCCGAGATGCTTCGCGCGGTCAGGCTCGTGGTCGACACCGGGATCCACGACAAAAAGTGGAGCCGCGAGAAGGTGATCGATTACATGCACGCCAACGACGTCAACGACGCGGTGGCGCAGACCGAAGCGGATCGGTACATCGCCTGGCCCGGGCAAGCGTTGGCTTATAAGATGGGGCAATTGACCATTCTCAAGCTCCGCGACGAAGCGAAAACGCAACTCGGAAACAAATTCGATATCAAAGCATTCCACGACGAAATATTGGACGGCGGCGCCATGCCCTTAGACCTCCTCCAAGAGCGCCTAGAAGCGTGGATCAAAGAACAAGCATCAAAGACCGCGAGTTCCGGCCGATGATCAGGTAACAAAGGTAGCGACGCCGCGCTGCGGCGTCCGGACATCGCAGCGCGATGTCCCTACCAGGTTCAGCTGCAGCCACGGCGCTGCGCGCCAACCCTCAACATCAACCCCGTATCATAAGCCGCTCTTGGCCCGCCGTAGCTATCCGGACGTGGCGAAGGAGGCTATGATGCATGAGCTGAATAGCTGTAGTGGCGGCTGTGTCAGCCGCAAAAACCGGTAGCTGGCAGGCGGGCCAGCCGCGGAGTCTCCACGCCGTCTATCCGCTTTCCGCGATCCGCAATCCGAAATCGCTCTCACTTCCCTGACTGAGATGTAATGCCTTAAAAGAAACTGCTTTGATTATTAGGTAATCGCAGTTGCGAGTGTATAGTCGAGCTAATAGCGCAGCGACAATCGATCGCGCAGGTGTGCGGCCCCTTTTTCTCTGCACACTAAACCGCATCATGAATGCTATCGCTGCTCATAAAGATGAGCTTGAACAATTGCTCGAGGATTTGTCGAGCGACAGAGTGGTCTCAGGGATAACTTTCGTGGCGTTGGTGGACGCGTATATCACGCGCCTCGACACAAATTGCCCAGACGTCAGCGCCCGCGTCAATCCGCCGCCAGCGCAAATAGACGGAGGATTAACATATGGAACCAACATTGACCCAAAACTGCGCGCTTACTACGCGCAACATACGAATTCAGAACGGCGCGCTGCGCTTTTTCAGAGATTTCGCGCTGCGGCCCGCAAGCAAGCGGTGGATACTCACCGGCGGCTGACGCGCGACGAACGTTTTAGGCGTCTACCGCTTTTCGGGGAAAGCTGGCGCTGAGCGATGTTTTACCAGCGGGTAAAACCCAGGATGGAGTTAAAGAAATCAGCGGCAAGTTCTGAAGTAGAAGCTGGAAAGCAGACAACGAAGCATCCGCGACAAGTCCAGGTCCAAACCTAAGCCGCCGCTGGGTGCACCGTGAAACAATCGTTTGTGTTTCGCCCGATCCGGGCGATACTGCGCGCTTATTGGATTACTCTGTTTAACTTCACTGCACGGTAGATCGTCAGGTGAGCGTCGCTCATTGGTGGTTTGAAACCCGATTCCCGGGAACGGCTCTGTAGGTCGGTAGTTTTTCCAAAATCAAAACACAATGAAAATGTACGTAGGTAATCTCTCATTTGAGACCACCGAGAACGATCTGCAGGATCTGTTCGAACAACACGGCACCGTGAATGAAGTTCATCTGATGATGGACCGGTTCACTGGCAAATCGCGCGGCTTTGCGTTCGTCACCATGAACGATGGCGGACAAGCCAACGCCGCGATGAGCGCGCTTAACGGCCGCGAACTCAACGGTCGCACATTAACTGTTAACGAAGCGCGTCCGCGCGAAGAGCGGCCCCGTCCGTATGGCGGTGGGCGTGATGGCAAGCGCTCGTTTGCCGGCAATCGTCGGTAAAGCCAGCTGTCAGAAAACAAAGGTCAGGGCGATTGAGATCCAATCGCCCCTACCTGAAAACATAAGCATCGTGAATTCTGAAAAGGCGATCGAACTGGAGGGCACCATCATGATGGTCCTGCCCGGGACCATGTTTCGCGTCGCGCTCGCGAACGATCATCTCGTGCTCGCGCACATTTCCGGAAAGATGCGCAAGCGGTTCATTCGGCTTACAATCGGCGATCGAGTGAGAATGCAGATGTCGCCTTACGACACCGCGAAAGCTCGTATCGTTTATCGACTCTGACATGCCGACGAGATTCCTCTTTGATCCGCCGCGACGGCCCAAACCAAAGGTCGGGCCCAATATCAAAAGCTTGCTGGTGCGCTGTCCTTCAACGTCGAAGCTGACGCATACCGGCAGAACAATCGAAGAAAAACGCTGGCCAACAGCGAAACTGAAAACACAAAGGGTTACCTGTGCGCACTGCGGCGGCGTGCACTCGTGGAAAAAGAAAGACGTTATTCTTGGACGGGCCACGTGAACGAGCCGGTGAGCCACCGCGAAATTCTCGCGCGTTGATTTTCCGCATTCCGATCGACCGCGTTAACTGGACGACCAGTTCGTTCTTGATCGGCACATTTGTTCTTACACTCACGGCAGTGCCGTTGTACCTATGGCATTTCGGCATTGATTGGTTCCATCTCGCCGTGTTCGCAGTGTTGGCGGCGGCGACCGGATTCAGCATCACGCTCGGTTATCATCGTTTGTTCTCGCACATGACTTTCCGCGCCAAACTACCGGTGCGACTGTTCACGCTCATTTTCGGCGCCGCGGCGTTTGAGAATTCTGTGCTTATGTGGGCGAGTGACCATCGCCGGCATCATAAACATGTCGATCACGAGGAAGATCCGTACGATATCACCAAAGGTTTTTTTCACGCCCACATCGGTTGGATGTTGTTTAAGCTCTGGCCACAACCGCCGTTCGATAATGTTGCCGATTTAAAGAAAGATCCGCTGGTCATGTGGCAACATCGCCATATTCATCTCCTCGCTGTCATGATAAGCTTCGTCCTGCCAACACTGGCCGGGTTCCTTTGGGACGGTTGGGTCGGCGCACTCGGTGGTTTTCTAATTGGCGGCGTCGCCAAAGTTGTCGTCCTTCAACATGGCACATTCCTGATTAACTCGGCCTGCCATAGCATGGGGCGTCAGCCGTATTCGACGCGATGCAGCGCGCGCGACTCCTTTTTTATGGCGCTGTTTACATTTGGCGAAGGCTACCACAATTATCATCACGAATTTCAGCACGACTATCGAAACGGCGTGAAGCCATGGCAATGGGATCCGACCAAATGGCTGATCTGGATTCTATCGAAGCTTGGGCTGGCGAGCGGTCTGCGTCGAGTGACCCAGCAGACGATTTACTCCACCCAGACGCGCCTGCGAGATTTGCGACGCAAAGCAATGAGTTGAGTCCGAGTTGGACTGGCGCTGTTGACCAACGCACCTGGATACGAATCAAGTGCCAGCTTCGGCAAACTTCCCCGCCCTGGGAGAGCCGATCAGCCCAAGCGATTTCTCATTCGTTACTTTGCTGTGTCGGTTATTTCCTGCGTTCCTGATTAAATCCTTTGGAATCCGGATTCCGAGATCAGATAAACCAGTCCAAGCAGAAGAGAGACTGACATTGCGCTGAGCAGTCTCTTATATCCAGCGACTCATCAACTCCGTCAAGAAGCATGGCTGCCACGGAGCTTTACGCTCTTAACTGCTCTTAACAAGATCTTGGCAAATTTCATTTGGGTTTCGACGGTCAGCGTTACGGAGCGCACCGTAAACATTCCCGCGAGGTTTGTCGCTCATGATCTGACGCCTGCCGTTGATCAATGCCGGGATATATTCTTCCCACTATTTCTTCGCCTTATTTTTGTTTTTCTTCGCAAGCGCGAGGCGATCATTCTTTTTCCGGCGTTTTGCGCGTTTCTTAGCGTTATCTCTGCCTTTGCTGTGTCCCATAAGAGCTTAACCTTGGCCCGCTTGTCGCGATGTAGCAATCGGACGAAACAGAGGCCGGCGTCTGCGTCCGCCTGAAGCGGACTGCGTTCGATGCGGTGTCGGCGCCGGCGCATCCGGAACCTTGATCTCGAACGTCCGAAAGAGCGGGGCCAGATCGATCACGTCGTTCGCGGCTGAGCTCAATGTGTTCCCGAGATTTGCGGCGACTGACGCCACTTCGACGCGGATGCCGTGTCGGCGCAGCTTGATGGCGAGATACGCGAAATCGGCGTCCCCAGTCACGAGAATCACAACATCGGGCCGCATCTCGATCGAAAGCTCGAGCGCGTCGATCGCCATCATCACGTCCACGTTCGCCTTGTAACGGCCTTCTTCGGCGGGCGCACCATCCTTGGTCACGACCATGAATCCATTGGAGCGCAGCCAATGAACGAACTTGTTTTTCTTGTCCCGCTCATCCTGCCACGTTGGGATGGCAGGAGGCAACCCGGCATAGACAACCATCTCGATCAGATCACGTCCGGTGTTTGGGCCCGCCAGAAAATCCCGGAGCTTTAACCAATCGAGCCCGCGTCCTGCGGTGCGCACAGAACTGCCGACATTCGATTCATCCACCAGCACCAACACTCGGGAACGAACGTGAATATCTGAATCTTTCTTTCGCATCTCGTACGAATCAACTACATCCGCGCAGTTTCAGCGAGCACTACTTCTTCGAGTCAGATGCGATTTCTGATTGCCTGGGCTGCAGTGTCGCTTGTCCTGCTTGCCATGCCGTAGCTTCGCAAAGGCGGGAGAAGCTACCGGGCGCGACTTCCTCGGACTCAATGATCTTGGAATCGTCTAGGCGCAGGTAAAGCGCATTGGCTTCCTTGTCCACGCGCAATCTCATAGTCTGCCCTTCATTTTGCGATCGAAGAATACACTCACCACTCGGTGCGGTTCAACTGTCCTGTTCACTGCGACTCGCAGCACTCGCCCGCCAAATTCAGGAATGGAGCGACTGGGGCGAACGACATGGCCGGTACAGCCGCGAGGTAGCGGTCGAGACGAGCGGGAGCGAGCGAGATACAATCCGTCGAAAACAGCGTTCGATCTTTGCGTCGCTCGGGTCTGGAACAATCAACTCAGGTGCCTCCACCGTCTGTTCGATCCATCCAATGGGAATCTCGCGTTCTGCCACAGCTTTGCGAGCGTGATTGGTTAATTCGAACTTCACTCTACGAGGCACATTGCCAAAACGCGGTGCGATTGTCTCGCTGGATTTGCAACTTTAGACGCGGCTGTGTCGGCTGCGAAAAACTGTAGCCGCTGGCGATAACTGCGTCCTTGCAGCTCTCAACTCACTGTCGCGCTGTAGTCCGGCAGCTGCGGAACGAAGGCGGATCAACTATCCACGATCCTCGGCTGCGGTGTTTAAAGGCATCCGGAGTCGCGCTGGTGTGCGTAGTACCATACGAAGGGCTTCCGCGTGGGTGTCTAAATCAGCCCGCGCGGAGGAAGGGCCTTATGAAATTTGTTAGTCTTAGAAGGAAGCGCGCTCACAAACAAGGCAGGCTGGACAAACCATCCCTTGCCACACATGAATCTTTCACCGAGCCAACGCCGCTCCATGAACAAATCCACACTTACGTGGAGCTCCGGCAACAGATTCATGACGACCTCCGGGTTCAACACCCGGACTGGGTCGAGCCAGATGGCAAATCTTCCATGTGCGATTCGTATGAGGCGCGCCTCGTGGAACTGCTCGATGGTCTGACACGAAGAGAATCCACTCAATGTATTGTTGATCCTCATCGTCTTCTCAAAAAGGCAGCAAACTGACCCGGCGCAACTGTAGCTCGCTTACCTAAGTTCACCCGCCGTCGCGGGCGGGGGATTTTCGGAGTTGTCGACTTGTCGCGCCGTAGCTTCACGCAAAGGCGGATGACTGCGATTTCCATCAACTCCCAAAGCGCTCGCAGAACTTTCGCGATGTGCGAACATTAAATCTTATATGACACAGTACGCGAAAATTCTATTTGCGATTCTCACCGCGATGGTTTGCGCGATTGGATTTGCGGCAGATCAACCTGCTTGCAAGAAGAGCGGCAAGAATTGTCCGATGAACAACGGTGGGGCATGTAATTGCGGCAAGAGCTGCGATTGCTAGCGAGGGTGATTCAGCGCTTGACGCCGTTCCGCGGTGTGATGGAAAATCACGTGCGAAGTCAACCTAAACACCAATAACTCATTGGGCAAAAAGGAGAAGACATGCCGATTAAACATTCCGCAGCGGTGCCGCTGAATATCATTCGCCAACGGGCTCGTATTCGGGCTGCGAGTTATGGAGGAACGGCCACCAACCTTTATGTGCACGACGCCATCTACCGCGGCGGCGACGTGCTTCAACCGAAGCGTGGCGACATCGTGGTGCCGCGCGACAGTATCATTGTCTTCGCTGACGACGAGCCTACGAAAAACTGGGGGCACCGATGCCGCTACCTCTTCCACGATCCGAAGACTGGAGAACTTATTCAGGAATTACCAGCACTGCTTCCGCCCACTTTCGATTTCGGCGCACGATTCGAACTGTTTCACCAGGCTTCCACCGTGTCCGCAGTCTCGCGGTCCCAGTATCCGCTCCTTTACCTTCCGCCGTGGCTTTATCTTGAGAGCGCGTCGAGCTGGTATGCCATCCTCTACTCCGGCGCTTCGATGAACAGACATGTCAATGACATCGAATTTCTCTACCGGATACTGGTGAACCTGTACCGGGTCCCGGCCGCCAATATCACCGTCCTGAGCTTTGACGGAACGCTCGACTACAACGACGCGTC
>WNGI01002907.1_pt1 | contig 14941 bp, 16 predicted proteins | sample 5400621 | NCBI WGS metagenome assembly WNGI01 (sample SAMN13153374, study PRJNA577476) | soil metagenome | isolation source: 20 cm soil or saprolite under Garry oak tree replicate 1 | place: USA:California | collected 2016-06-15 | reverse complement strand
CTTGCCGTCGTCCGAGACCGCGACGGCGCCGGCGCTCACCATCTCCCCGAACTCGGCGAGGCGCTCGCCCTTCTGGCCGATCGACACGGCGCCGATCGGATGGACGCGCGCCAGTCCGGCACGGCCCGACTGCCGCACGATGAATCCGACGGCCGCCTGATTGTCGGTGACAGGATCGGTGTTCGGCATCGCACAGATTGCCGTGAACCCGCCGGCGGCGGCCGCGCGCGCACCACTCGCCACCGTTTCTTCGTCTTCGTTGCCCGGTTCGCGCAAATGGACATGCAGGTCCACGAGTCCCGGCGTGACGACCCTGCCCTTCACGTTGCGCACGAGCGCGCCATCGGGCGCCGTGAGCCCGCGGCCGACGCTCGCGATCTTGCCGTCCTGGATCAAAACATCCGCCACGCCGTCGAAGTCGCGGCTGGGATCGATGACGTGGCCGCCTTGCAGCAGGATCGGCCCGGTCACTCCGCGCCTCGCTTCGCCGCATCGGCGAGCTCGGCGCGGCCGCCGGCGAGCAGATAGAGCACGGCCATGCGGACGGCTACACCGTTCGTCACTTGATCGAGGATGACGCTGTGCGGCCCGTCGGCGACGCGCGAGTCGATCTCGACGCCGCGGTTCATGGGGCCGGGGTGCATGATCGTAATTGGCCTCGGCGAGCGCTCGAGACGCTCCGGCGTCACGCCGAAGACGCGATAGTATTCGCGCACGCTCGGGATGAAGCCCATCTCCATCCGCTCGAGCTGCAGCCGTAGCACGTTGAGCACGTCCGCCCACTCGATCGCTTCTTCGATGCGGCCGAACACTTTGACACCCAGCTCGGCGATGCCACGCGGCAACAGCGTCCACGGTCCGCAAACCGCGACCTCGGCGCCGAGCTTCGTCAGCCCCCAGAGATTCGACCGGGCGACGCGTGAGTGCAGTACATCGCCCACCAGGCAGACCTTCAGACCTTCGATCTTGCCGTGCTTGTCGCGGATCGTCAGCAGGTCGAGCAGCGCCTGGGTCGGGTGTTCGTGCTTGCCGTCGCCCGCGTTGATCACGTTGGAGGCGATGCGGTTGCCGAGGAATTCGGCCGCACCGGAAGACGGATGGCGGATCACCACCATATCGATCCGCATCGCCTCGAGATTGCGCGCCGTGTCCACCAGCGTCTCGCCCTTGGAGACCGACGAGCCGGTGGCCGCGACGTTGACGGTGTCGGCCGAGAGCCGCTTCTCGGCGAACTCGAACGAAATGCGGGTGCGGGTGGAGGCCTCAAAGAACAGATTGACGATCGTCTTGCCGCGCAGCGCGGGCACCTTCTTGATCGGCCGCTCGGAGACTTCCTTGAAGGGCTCGGCGGTGTCGAGGATGAGCCGGATCTGCTCCGGCGTCATGTGCTCGAGCCCGGTCAGGTCTTTGCCCAGCGTCGCGGAAGGATTCATCGGATCACGTCCACCTGATCGCGGCCGTCCAGCTCTTCCACCTGCACGTCCACGCGCTCGTCGGGTCCGGTCTTGACCGATTTGCCGACGATATCGGCCTGGATGGGCAGCTCCCGGCCGCCGCGGTCCACCAGCACGCAGAGCGAAATGCGTTTCGGGCGCCCGAAATCCGCCAGCTCGTCGAGCGCGGCGCGCACGGTACGGCCGGTGTAGAGCACGTCGTCCACGATCACCGCGTGCTTGTCCGTCAGATCGCCGGGAATGTGCGTCTCGCCGATCACCGGCTTCGGCCCGACGGTTTCGAGATCGTCGCGGTACAGCGTGATGTCGAGCGCGCCGCGCGGCACCTCGGCGCCTTCGTCCTTTTCGATGAGTTTCGCGATGCGCTCGGCCAGCTCGACGCCGCGGCGCTGGATCCCGATGAGGACCAGGTCGTCCGTGCCGTGCGCCAATTCGAGGATCTCGACTGCCATACGCTGCAACGCCCGCGACATCGCGCGGGCGTCGAGGAGGGTCGTGCGTTCTTCTGCTTTGGGGGGCCGAGGCATCTCGAAGCTGAAAGCTACCATAGAAGGCGGCGGCGTGGGAAGCTAGATTCAAGCAGCGCCGCCAGGGCGGCCCTCGGTCCGCGTAAAGGGTTTCTAGCCCACCCCTAAGGTTTGCCGACACAACCTGACTTCCTCGCCCCACGACGCGGACAACGGGCGGTTCTAGGAAGGAAGGTTTGCGTCATGAAGCCCAACCTCGATTGGCTCCGCAAGCAGGCCAAGCGTCATCTCGACGAGCTTCGCAAAACCAACCCGCAGGCCAAACTCGCCGACGCACAGCTCGACATCGCACGGCAGCACGGGTTTCCGAGCTGGCGCGCGCTCAAGGCGCACGCTGACTCACTTAGCATCGAAGGTCAATTGTTCGACGCGGCACGGCGCGGCGACCCCCTAAAACTGATGGCGCTGCTCCACGCCCATCCCGACAAACTCCAGGCTCGCGAAGAGCCCTATGGATTCACATTGCTTCACGCCGCCGCGCGCGAGGGCCAATACTACACGGTCAATGTGTTGCTAGGCTCTGGCCTCGATCCCAACGTGCGCGAAACAGGCGACAACACCACTCCGATGCATTGGGCGGCGGCGGCTGGAAAACTCAGTGTCGTGCACCTGCTCGCGGGTGCGGGCGGTGACGTTATCGGTGCGGGTGACGATCACGAATTGGAAGTCATCGGCTGGGCCACATGTTGGGACGGGGCCGATGACGTGGATCATCGCGCGGTGGTCGAGTTTCTGCTGAGTCGCGGCGCGCGCCACCACATCTTCTCCGCCATCGCCTGCAATTTGGACGACGAGGTGCGGCGCATCGTCGCCGCCAACCCGGCGGCGCTCGCCAGCCGCATGAGCCGCAACGAGAATCATCAGACGCCGCTCCATTTCGCCGTCCGCCACAATCGGCCGCAAATGATTCCGCTGCTCCTGCAGCTCGGCGCCGATCCCCTGATCGCGGATGGGTTCGGGTTTCCGCCCGCGATGTACGCGTCGTCCCCCGACATCGATCGGCCGGTGATGACTGCCATCCGCGCCATGACGGCCGGCGAGCTCGTGAGCGCCGACCGCGGCCACCGGCCGACGCGCGCCGGCACGATGGATCTCCTGGCCAGCGTCTCGCTCGGTGACTGGAACGCGGCCACACGCCTCGCACACGACAACCCCGAGCTGCTCAACACGGGCGTACTCCATCTGGCCGCCAAGCGGGGCGACCTGCAGGCGGTACGCTGGTTGCTCGCGCATGGCGGGAGCCCCGATGCCCGGTGGAACCATGTGGATGCCTACGTCACACCGCTGCACCTGGCGATTCTGAACGACCACACGGAGGTCGCTCGCGCGCTCGTGGAAAACGGCGCGGATCTGACCATTCGCGACAGCAAGCACGACAGCGACGCCCTGGGCTGGGCCGAGTTTTTCCATCGCGACGCAATTGTGGACCTGCTGAGGCACCGCTAGGAGTACACCGGCGTCAAGGGAGGTTTTCCGCTCAGCACGGCCTGCACGTTCGCGACCGCGATTGCGGCCATCTTGCGCCGGGTCTCCTCTGTCGCGCTCCCGATGTGCGGCAACAACACCGTGCGCGGGGCCGCGCGCAACCGCGGATGGATCGTGGGCTCGTCCGTGTAGACGTCGAGGCCGGCCGCGCCGACGTGTCCGAGCTCCAGCGCCGTCGCGAGCGCTTCTTCGCGGACCAGGTCGCCGCGCGAGGTGTTGATGAGAATCGCGCCCTGCTTCATGCGCGCGAGCGTCTCGCCGTTGATGATCCCCTTGGTGTCGGGGGTGGACGGCACGTGCAGGCTCACGATGTCGCTCTCGGCGAGCAGCTGGCTCATGTCCACGCGTCTCGCGCCTGTTTCGCGCTCGAACTCCGACTTGGGCGTCCGCGCCGCGTAGAGAACACGCAGGCCGAACGGCGGCGCGCGGCGCCCGACCGCCTGGCCGATCCTGCCGGCGCCGAACAGGCCGAGGACGCGGCCGCGCAGCTCCATACCGAGTAACTGTTCCGGATGCCAACCGGTCCACTTGCCGCTGCGAACCAGATCGATGCCTTCGACGAGCCGGCGCGCCGTGGCGAGAATCAGCGCCCAGGTCAGATCGGCAGTCGCCTCGGTGAGAACGCCCGGGGTGTTCGTGACGAGCACTTTGCGCATCTCGGCCGCCACGAGATCGACGTTGTTGTAGCCAACAGCCACGTTCGCGACGATGCGGAGATTCGGCAGGTTCTTGAGTTCCGTCCCGCCCACCCAGCGCGACAAGAGCGGCACGATGGCGACCCAATCGCCCTTGGGCGTCGGTTGGTCGACGGAGATCCAGGTGATGTCGAGATCTGCGAGCTGCGCCGGCTCGAGGAGATTCTTGAGCTCCGCAGCGATCAGAACTCGGTGGGTCAATCGACCTTCAGTCCCTTCGGACCCACGTACTCCGACTGCGGTCGAATCAGATGGTCCTCGGCGTGCTGTTCAATGACATGAGCACACCATCCGGCGACGCGGCCGCACGCGAACGTCGCCACAAACGTGCGCGGCTCGAGGCCCAGGGCCTGGAGCACCAGCGCCGTAAAGAACTCCACGTTGGTGCGCAGGTTGCGGCCCGGCTTCACTTCGTCGAGCACTTTCAGAATGGTCTGCTCCGCGGCGCGCGCCAGCTCGAACAGCTTGCGGTTGTCGAGCGCCGCCGAGCTCATCTTGTCGGCAACGCTGCTGAGGACCTCGGCGCGCGGGTCGCGCACCTTGTACACGCGGTGCCCGAAGCCCATGATGCGCCGTCCCGCCGCCAACTCATTACGCACCCATGCCTCGGCGCGATCGGCGGATTTGATGTCCTTCAGCATGTCCAGCACCGGCCCCGGCGCGCCGCCGTGCAGCGGACCCTTGAGCGCACCGATCGCCCCCGTCACGGCGCTCACCATGTCCGACCGCGTGCTGGCGATCACGCGCGCAGCAAAGGTCGACGCGTTCATGCCGTGGTCGATGACGGTCACCCAGTACGTATCGATCGCCCGCGCGGCGATGGGATCGGGCTCCTTGCCGTGGATCATGTACAGGAAGTTCGCGGCAAGTGGTAGGTCGGTGCGCGACGCGATCGGCTCTTTGCCGGCGCTCAGCCGCGCGTGCGCGGCGACCACCGTCGGGAAACGGGCCGTCAGCATTTTCGCAGCCTGCATGTCGGCAGCGGGCGAAATGTCGTCCGGCTGTTTCAGATCGAGTGACATCGTAGCGCAGGCCATGCGCAGCGCGTCGATCGGCGGCGCCTTCGCCCCCGCCCGCACCACCTGCATGGTCTCCTCGGGCAAGGCCCGCAACCCGGCGATTTCCTGACTGAGGGTCTTCAGCTCGTCGCGCGACGGCAACGCGCCGCGCCACAACAGGTGCGCTGCTTCTTCGAAGCTGACGCGCCCGGCCAGCTCCTTGAGCTGATAGCCACCAATGATGAGCTCGCCCGCCAAACCGTCGACGTGGCTGAGGCGTGTCTGAGCGGCGACGACGCCGTCCAAGCCTCCTTTCTTCACCTTTGCGTCGATGTGACCGCCTTGACGAGCTGGTAGATGTACTCGGCGCCGTCGTAGTAGTCCTGTACCCCGATGCGTTCATCGCGGCCGTGCGCGCGGATGTCGTTGATGTCCACGAACACGCCCGACACGCCGTACACCGGAATTCCGGCATTGCGAAGATACAGACCGTCGGTCGCGCCGGTTTCCATGACAGGGATGACGGGGATGTGCCAAAGCCGCGTCGTGACCCGTTCGATGGCGCTCATGACGTCGGGCTGGAGGGCAGCCAGCGGACTCGGGGTTGCCGCGGTTACGACGGTCACCTTCACCGCCGTGTCATTCACGACTCGGACCAGCGTGCCTTGCACCTCGTCCGAGGGCGTGCCAGGCAGCATCCGGCAATTGACCGTGGCGCTCGCGCTCTGCGGCAGCGCGTTCTCGGCGTGCCCGCCGGCGAGCTGCGTCGCCACGCACGTCGTGCGCAGCTGCGCGTTGTACAGCGGGCTCGCGTCCGAGAGCCGCCGGATCGCCGCGGTGTCCGGCGTGGTCTGCGCAACCGCCGCCATGTCCGTGGCGATCGTGCCCTGCTGCAGCTGCGACCACTTGGCGAACGACGCCCGAGTGATGTCGTTCAGCTGCGCCGGAAAGTCGTACGCGCTCAGCCGGCCGAGTGCCGCGGCAAGGCGGTAAATCGCGTTGTCCTTGGGCGGCAGCGAGCTGTGGCCACCCGGATTGTGGACTTCGAGCTTGAAGGTCACGTAGACCTTCTCGGCAGCCTGCACCGACCGGAACGCGCGCTTGCCGTTGAGGATCACGGGATCACCCGCGTCCATGTTGATGACGTAGGCCGCGTCGATCATGGCTCGGGTGTTCGCGAGCAGCCATTGCACGCCGTTGTAGTCGCTCCCGCCTTCCTCGCCGGTCGTGAGCGCAAGAATCAGGTCGCGGTTGGGGCGGTAGCCTTCCTGCTTGAGGCGGACCAGCGTGGCGACGAGAATCGCCGAGCCGTCCTTGACGTCCATCGTCCCCCGGCCGTAGAAAAACCCGTCGCGCTCGAGGAAGGCGAACGGGTCCACGGACCAGTCTTCTCGCTTCGCTTCAACGACGTCGATGTGCGAGAGCAGAAGAATCGGTTTTTGCGATCCCGTTCCCCGAAAGCGCGCCAGGAGGTTGAAGTTCCGTGACCCCTCCTGTCCGATCACCTGCACGTCGGCCGCGGGGAATCCGGCATCGATGAGCCGCTTCGCCATCGCATTGGACGCGATGGTCGTGCTGCCGCTCGAGCCGGTGGTGTTGATGTTGATCAGCTGCTCGAAGATGTCGCGGGCCCGCTGGTCGTTCGGCGACAGCGTGCGTTGCGTTTGAGCCCACAACGGCACCGTCCAGCCGATCACCAGCGCGAGCAGACACACACGTTTCATTTCATTCTCCCTGGGATATGTGCAGGAGTACTACTTGGTGGCGCGATTGCGCCAGGCCATGGTCAGCGCCTCGCGCACGGCGGCCTTCGTTGCGGCGCGCAGCATGACGTGCGTGCTTCCCTGCTTGCCCCATCCGCCCGGCACGGGAACGAACGTCGCCGGCTCGGTGCGCACGAACAACTCTTGCTGCTCGGGAGTCAGCATGACGACCCCCATCCCGGGGCGAGGGTAACCAAGCGTCGCGAAGATCTTGCCCCCGACACGGAAGTCGGGATGCCCCATGTGCGCGGCTTCGATGGCATCCGAAAGGCTCAACGCCATGCGCCGAAACTCGTTAGCAGTCACGCGGTAAATCTACGCGGGAATCCGCTTGACCGTCGTTGGCCCATTTCCAATGTTATTCTCACGACCATGAACAACGTTGCCCGCTTCCTCTTCGTCACCGCCGTCGCGTGCGCATGGCCAGTTTTGGCGCAGAGCCAGAGTCGCGCGCAAGGCGACCTTCACGCGGCTGAAGACATTGGGATCCCCGGCCTGCGTCTCCTCGACACGAGACACGCAGACCAGCGCTTGAGCTTGCTGGGGATCAGGCTGGGCTACGTGGAACAGGACGTACGGCTCGGCGAGACCGGCAAGTACTTCTGCGGAGGACTCACGAGCGACCGAGCCGTTACCGCTGCCGGTCCCGTTTCGTCCGGCATCGCTCGGCTTCCGTACACGACCGTCTACCGGATGGGATTGCGCTACGTGATTCTCTGCGGCGGCGTGAAGGCGGGCGACCGCGGCATCGGCGGGTTTCCCGTGCCCCCACTCAATCTGCTCATGCTCAACGTAGGCAGTGCTTCAGACCCAGGGTGGCTGGAGGCGACATCGCTACACGAGCTGTATCACATGGCCGAATTGCGGATCAACGCGCTGGTTGATGGCGATTGGGAACAACAGTTCACCGGCTATGCCAACGCCTACGCTCCGAACCTCGGGAGCGGCGAAATCGGGAGCGGTGCCGCAGGTTTCGTGAATTCCTACTCGCAGACGTTCCCGTACGAGGAGCGCGCCGAGCTGTTTTCCGAACTGCTCGTCCATCCCGACGAGGTCATGGCGCACATCAGGGCAACGAACGACGAGGTGCTGCGTCGCAAAATACGGTATATGGACGACAAGGCCCGGACTCTGCTCGGGCTCAAGCTCGCGCCGCTCGGGCTCTGATTCGCCCGCTCATTTCCTCCGCAGCTCGATTTCCGAGACGATAAATCCGAAGGCCGGCCAACCGCCAGAAGCGACCGAACGCTCGAACCAGCTGCGCGCCTTGGCCGAATCGCCGCGCACCAAATACCAGTTGCCCATGCCATAGCTCAGCGTCGCCACCTGGATGTCGCTCGTATCGGCCGGTGTAAACACCGAATCGGGCGAGACCTCGCCGCGATAGAGGCGCAGCCGCTGCGCATAGGCGTTGCCCGCATTGGGCGTGTCGGGATGGCGATCGAGCAGCGCCTGCGCATCCGCTGTGCGACCGGCGCGTGACAGCGACATCCACAGCCAGTCGGTCGAGCCCGCCCGCTCCGCCGAGTCTGGCGAGATGGGGAGCGCGCGGGTGAACGCGTCCGCCGCGCCGCGGAAGTCCCCGCGCACGAACTTCACGATGCCCAGGTGATACCAGATGCCATAGATCGTGCTGTCGAGTTTGGCGCCGCGCTGCAAATCGTCCATCGCCTTGTCGAATTGCCGCGTGGAGAGATAGCGATGGCCGCGCCAGCGATACAGCACGGCGTTGTTCGGCGCGAGCCCCAGGCCGCGCGTGAACGTGGCGATGGCTTCGCGATACTGCCGGACGCCCGATTGCGCGACGCCCAGCGCGATGATGCGGTCGACGTTGCGCGGATCGGCCGCCAGGGCACTTTCGGCGCGGGCGATGGCGCCGGTGTCGCGCTGCGAGCGATACTCGACTCCCGCGGGCGAGCGGTATTCGACGGCCTGCAGCAGGCAGAGTGGCGCGACCAGACTGAGCAGAGTGGACATAGCCGCCATATACTACAACTCGCGCTTGAAGTCCACAGGAATTGCGACGCGAACCCGGACGGCCGCGGTAGCGCGACACACAGGCTCAAACTTGGCAGTACGCACCCACCGTACCGCTGCATCCGTGAGTTCGGAATCCGGCGAACTCATCGTCTGGATGGATGGAAGATCGGGACGTCCATCCGCATTGATCGTGACCGCAAGCAGCACTCGACCTTCCGCACCGCGAGCGCGCGCTTTGGCAGGATAGCGTAGGGGCTCTGCCTTGTAGAGTATCGGCCGTTCGGTCACTTGCGTTGTGTCATAGACGGTGGAATCTGATAACGCGATGCCGCCGCAAAAAGTCGAATGGCCGGATGCAGTCGCCGTGCCAAGCGTGGCGATCGGCACTACCACCCCCACCACGCCTCCCGCGCAACCAAATACTGTCACGAGCAGTAGCGGAAGAGAACGATTCATGCGCCCCTCTTGGATCCCGAGAACAGCTTGTACAGGACGAAGCCCCCGACACCTACGACCGCCAATGTTGGGATCCAGCCGATTACGCCGAGTAGCAGCATGCCACCCACACCCAGGGCGGTCCCCTTTACCCAACCGACCAGCTCGCCTTTCGTGCGAGCGTTTTCGACATCCTTGTGGGTGTAGAGATCGGGAAGGTCGATCTTGACCATGGACCGGACTATTTCGCTCGAGCGATGGTGAATGTCATCGGTCGCCTAATACCCCGCCGCCCAAGGATGGTCATGGGGCTCGTGGGACGCCATTGAGTCGACGCACCCAGCGCCAGTGCGTGATAAAAAGGACTACCGCCAGCGCCAGGAAAATGAAGCCGATCGTGATCGACTTGCTTGTGCGATAGCGCGTCGCCGCGATACGGTCCCGCACGATCGCGTCGTAGCGTGCTCGCAAGGATGCTTCGGAAAGTGTGTCCGACTTTGCGCCCTCCGCGCGATCGAAAACCGCCTCGCGGCGGTACGTCGCTTTGTAGCCCTCAAAGGATGAGTAGGATGTGCCAAACGGGTTGTCGGATTGGAGCGGATTCGCCCGATCGAAGAACGCGTTCAGAATGGAAGAGAGGGTGATGAGTGCAACAACCAGACTGATCAGGCAGACCGTGTAGCCATAGAGGTGAGCCATGCGGTTCGGTCGATCCACGTCCTCCCCCTTGTGCACGATGACTGCGACAGCCAACCACACAGCGCCAATGAGCAGTAATGGCAGGACCCACACGATACTGGGCCAGAAGGGACCATTAGCGACCAAGAAACCCTCGGACATGAGGACCGTGCCTATTACCAAATCGTCGAATCGCCGGTCGGAATGCACCAGCGATTGGGACCTCGGATGCTTGTCGCGTCTCCAATGAGAATCCAACCACTGCGCCCAGCCGCTGTCTCAATGGGCACCCACCATTGTTCCACGCCCGCTTGGACGAGGCCGCCTCGAGGCCGTTGGATCCGTTCGGGCGCCCAGAACGTCTTCACATGCGCGATGCCGCTCTTATACCACACATCATAGGAGAGCTCGCCGATGTACTGTCGCAGGTAGACGGTATCACCCGGGAACAAAACCTGATCGAAGCTTCGGACGGTATCGATCACGATCACCACCGCTGGCCGAAGAACGTCGTGATACCCAGGCATTGCCCTGAATCGCTCTTGCTCATGCAGCTCAAACGATTTATGGACCGTATCCAATTCAGCCGCGTACACGGGGATCGTGGCCGTCGCTTCCCAGGTGCCGTAGTCACACCCGCAGTAGTCTCCTTCGCAGTACTCACGCCGGCTGTAGCGATGGCGCAAGGGAGGCACCGCAAAGGGCCCGGACCCCGCGACTGCACGAACGCGCGCACGAATGGTCGACAGTGAGACGGACGGGGCGCGCACAAACGCCGGCATTGGCCACTGCCGCCGAACGCGGACCGGTACCCGACGCAGCCCTATGGATCCGGGCGAGTATTCCGTCTGACGCTCGCGGGAGATGAGCGCCGCGCGAAGAATGGGATTCCCTGGACGGATGACCACGATACTCGTGGGATCGACGCGCCCGGTCGTGTCTACCACGAACGTAATGACGACCGTATCGCTGACGGTATCAACTCTGAATCCGCTCGGGAGGGCGAAGGCGGGCGATCTGATCCCGAGCGGGATTGCTCGGACCTCGGATTGTTCGTAGATCCGGCCTGGCGATGATTGCTGGGCGCAAACTGTCGGCGACCACATGCACTCTAGGAAGGTGATCGCACCGAGGACGACAAGCGGTCGAGTCATCATGTCATTCCTAACTAGTAATTAACCCGCACTCGACACATTAGGGAGGCCGAGAACTCGCCTTCCGTGCTGACGGTGAGGGCGTAGACGCCGGTGTCGGCGAAGACGTGGCGCAGCGTATCCGTCGCGATGGTCATGCGCGCGACGCTTTGGAATGCCTTTGCCCCATACGGAATCAGGATAACTACGCCGCGACGCGGCGTGAATACGGCGAGTTGGGTGCCATGCGGCACGCTCATGTCCAACGTGAGCTTGTCGCCGACCCGCAGGCGCTGTGGCGCGCACACAAACGGCGCCTTCGGATTGGGAAACGGCCACTCATTCGGCGCCACGAGATCGAACATAAGGAACGCGCCGGACAGGAGCGCCGGCAGCACGAAGCCCCAGGTCCACACCATTCCGTACACGCGCAGACCGCTGTCGAGCCAGCTGTCTTCCGCTTCGCTCATCGCGGCGGCCCGGCGATTCTCGAAGAATCGCATCGTCTCCCAGTACAGCACGAACAGCAACAAAGGGATGACGAGGATGCCGATGTCGTCGCGGACAGCGGGATTGACGTAGGCGAGGAGAAACGCAGCGCAGGAAAGATCCGACACGACTTGTCCGCCGGCGTAGAACGCGCCGACCCGGCGGCGCAGCAGCAGCGCGATCATCGCCCCCGCGAGCAGGGTGCGCGCGCCGACGTACACCAGCGTGCTATTCCATATTCCCATGGGGACGGACAGGGAGGGATTCGAACCCTCGATACCCTTGCGGGCATACCGGTTTTCGAGACCGGCGGTTTCAACCGCTCACCCACCTGTCCTACTGATCAGAGGCCGAGAGGCTGAGAGGCTGAGGGGCTATGAGTCATCGGGGAGGAGTTACTCTTGCCTCATTCCTCACGTCCCCTCGGCCTCTCGGCCTCTCCGCCTCTCGGTCGTAGCGGACAGGGTGGGATTCGAACCCACGTAACGGTTGCCCGTTAACACGCTTTCCAAGCGTGCGCCTTCAGCCACTCGGCCACCCGTCCTGACTACTCGACGCCGACGACAAGCTAATCACCCATCGCGGAGCTTTCTACGGTCCACCTTGCCGAGATGGGTCCGTGGGAGCACATCGAGGAATTGCACCACGCGTGGTGCCTTGTAGGGTTCCAGCCGCTCTCGCGCGAATTCCTGCAGCTCTTCTCCCAGACCTGGGCGCTGTTCGGCTGCCACAACGAACGCGTGCGGCTTGGTCAGTCCATTCGCGTCCTCGATGCCCACGACCGCGACCTCTTTCACGAGCGGATGCTGTAACAGACACCCTTCCACTTCCTGCGGTGCCAACCATTTCCCGCCGACTTTGAGCAATTCGTCGGCCCTGCCGCAGTACGTGAAGTAACCGTCCGCATCGCGCCGAATCAGATCGCCCGAGACGTACCACTCGCCCCGGAACGCGGCCTTGGTCTTGTCCATCTGCTGCCAGTAACCAATGGCTCGCGAATCCCCTCGCACCCACAGCATGCCGACTTCCCCATCCGGTAAATCGTGGTCCAGGTCGTCGCGCACCCGCACATCGAACCCCGGCACGACCATGCCGATACTGCCGGGCCGCACGGCACCGGGCCGGTTCGAAATGAAGATGTGCCACATCTCGGCGGTGCCGAGGCCGTCGAGCAGCTCCACACCGAATGTTTTCTTCCACCGTTCATAGAGTTCCATGGGGAGGGCTTCCCCTGCGGATGTTGCCAACCGGATGCTAGATAGGTCCTGCTGAGCAGAGTCCGGGTGGGCTACCATCTGATTCACCATTGTCGGCACGTTCACCAGCACCGTTGGCCGGAACTTCCGAATCTTCGCGAACAGCGTTTCCGCGGTGCTTTTGTCGGGAAACAACGCCGTGGCCGCGCCGACCGAGAAGGGAAAGAACAGATTCGAGCCGGTCGCGTATCCAAAGAAGAGCTTCGGCACGCCCAGCGTGATATCGCGCTCGGTGAGACCCAGGACGTTTTGGCCATAGCACACCGTCGTGTTGGCGAACGACCCATGACTCTGCACAACCGCTTTCGGCTTTCCGGTCGTGCCGCCGGAGAAGAGCCAGATCGCGGCGTCGTCGCGGTGACTGGGGAAAGTCTCGAGCTCGGGCGAGGCCCCCTCGACAGCCCGCGTCGTCACCGGCTCGCCGACGATGATGATCTGCTTGAGATGTCCAGACGCTCGCTGGGCCGCCTGAAATGCCGGCGCGGTGTAGCGGTGCACGAGCGCGACGGTCGCGCGGGTATAGGAGTAGAAGTACTCGATGGCGTCGACGGCGAGCTGTGGGTTGACCATCACCACCACCGCGCCAACTTTGAGTGTGCCGAACAGGGCCGCCACGAACTCCGGGCCGTCGGGCAGGGCGATGATGACCCGTTGCTCGGGCTCCACGCCGGCGCTCTCGAGCAGATGACCGAACCGGTTCGCGAGCACCTGCACGTCACGGTAGGTGAACGTGCCCTGGTCCGTGAGCAACGCCGGCCGATCTCCCCTTCCCTCGCGGACCCGCGCGTCCAACAGCCAATCAGCGATGTTTAAGCGTTCCGGAAGCTCGGTCATGGGAAAGGATGATGATGCCGGTACATGAGCTGGCGCAACTGACGTGGGAAGAAGTCCGCGATTTGGATCGGGAACACACGCTCGTCGTGCTCCCGGTCGGCGCGACCGAGGCCCACGGGCCGCACCTGCCGCTCGATACCGACGTCGTCATCGCCACGGCAATGGCGCGTGCTGGGGCCAAGCGACTCGGGGCTCGGGACAAGGTGGTCCTGATTCTGCCCGCGTTGGCCTACACCGCAGCAGGCTTTGGCGCCGCCTTTCACGGCACTTTGTCCATTTCCCGCGTCACCGTCACGGCACTCGTGGTCGATCTCGCGCGCAGCCTCACGGACCAGGGCTTCCGCCTCCTGGCGCTCGCGAATGTGCACCTCGACCCTGAGCATCTCACCTCACTGAATGACGCGGTGCAGCTTGCCAAGGCCGACCGGCTGTTGCCGATCATCTTTCCCGATCTCACCCGCAAACCCTGGGGCACGCGACTGGGCGAAGAGTTCAAGAGCGGCGCCTGCCACGCCGGACAGTTCGAAACGTCGATCGTCCTGCGCGAAAGGGCCCATGCCGTCCGCGATGAAGTTCGCCGGTCCCTGGCCCCCAACCCCCAATCCCTCTCACAGGCGATAAAAGCAGGTAAGCGCACGTTCGACGCCGCCGGTGGACCGCGCGCCTACTTCGGTGATCCCGCGGCGGCCACTGCGGATGAAGGCGCACGCCTGATCGACGCGCTGGGCTCGATCCTCGAAGAGGCCGTCAATGCAGAGATTTGACGGCGCGGTCGCGGTCGTGACGGGCGGTGGCCAGGGGATCGGCGCAGCAATCGCCCGCGCGCTCGCGGCCGAGGGCGCCGCGATTGTCGTCGCGGCCCGGACTGCCGATCGCATCGAGAAGGTAGCCGCTGAAATTCGTGGTGGAGGTGGTAAGGCGTGGGCCGTGCAATGCGACGTCACCGATGTCGCGAGCGTCCATAGTCTCGCCCAGGCGGCGGCCCGGCGCGCCGGCGTGGTGGATATCCTCGTCAACAACGCCGGCGCCGCGCACAGCGCACCACTCGGCAAGATCACGCTGGAAGATTGGAATCGAGTGCTCACGGTGAACGCGACTGGTACGTTTCTCTGTACGCAGGCGTTCATTCCGGCGATGGTTATGCGCAAGCAGGGATCGGTCGTGAATGTCGCGTCGGTTGCTGGATTGGCGGGCGCTCGTTACATCGCCGCCTA
>WNGI01003020.1_pt1 | contig 14944 bp, 20 predicted proteins | sample 5400621 | NCBI WGS metagenome assembly WNGI01 (sample SAMN13153374, study PRJNA577476) | soil metagenome | isolation source: 20 cm soil or saprolite under Garry oak tree replicate 1 | place: USA:California | collected 2016-06-15 | reverse complement strand
TACCTCGGACGTCAGCTGGCGCGCTTGCACGGTGGAGAGATCACCGTCGAGTCCGCTTCGGGAAAAGGCAGCACATTCACGCTGCATCTTCCGCTTCGCGCACAGGCTCCTGGCTCGACGCACGTCAAGTCCGCGGAGGCGGCTTCGACTTCCGCCTGACCCCACTCAGTCTCGAGGGCTACGCGGGACCGGTCAGTGATTGCAAGAGCACAGCTTGACGAAGACGAAAAGCGCCATGCCTCCCTGGTCCATCACCGCTGCGCTGATTGGCATTGACTCGACGGCGCCATAAGCCCGGCCGATGTCTGTGGTCAAGATGTCCATCGCTTCGATGGCGGCCAAAAGGCTTATCCAGACAAAGCTCGATCGGAACCCACCCTGCATTTCAGCGTCCTCAAACTCCGACATTTTTTGAGGGTTCCGGTTTCTCCCTTCTCGTGGGGACGCTGGCCCCGACGTACACGGCACCCGCTTAAAAAAACGCGCGCGGGCGACGCATTACGCGGCGTTCAGCTGATTGGTGCGGATGTCCCTGGGCTTGCACCGCCGCGACCGGGTCCGCGCCCGCCGGCGCCCGTGGCGCAGGTGCCCGATGGGCCGGCCGGCGTGATCGAGATCGACGTCGCGTGGACAGCGCCCGCGGAGTCTCGGGTCCCGTTGGCGCGCAAGCACTCACCGGTCTGCAAATCGGTCGAGGACGCGGATGAAGTCCGCGTCACCGCCGCGGTGGTCGGGACGTTGATCACCTGGCTGCCGGAAGCAGCCGTCAGCACAGTGATCGACGTGCCGCTCGCCTGGGTCACCTCTCCGGCGACGAAGGGCATCGCGGGCGGACCAGATGGTGTTGGCCTCGGCGAGGCGCCGGCGGGAGGAGAAGCGTTTGGCCCGAACTGGCCCCCCGCTCCGCACCCGGTCGAGGTCTTGGGTGCGAGCCGCACCGTCGTTGCGGTCAGGATCCCGGCCGAATCCTTTTGCCCGCTGGCGACCAGGCACTGACCTTGAACGATGTCCGCCAGGACAGCGGCAGACATCCTCGTGAAGGCCGTGGTGTTTGTATATGTGACGGTTACGTCCCCGGCGGCCGCGGTCAGGATCAATGTCTGTCCATTGATCTGGACCAGCTGACCGGCGGCTCCATTGCGAGCCTGGCCTCCGCCACCCGGGCTTGGCGAAGTGGATGAGCCTGCTGCGCTGGCGCCGCCGCAGGCCGCAACCGCGAGAACAGGCGCGATGGCGAATGCGACCATCAGAGTTCTTTTCATCTCACTGAGCCCTCAATGCTTCGATCGGTGCGAGCCTTGCGGCGCGCAAGGCGGGATAAACGCCAAACACCAGGCCCACCGCCACTGCGACGCCGACCGCGGTGAGCACGGGCAGTGGCGTGATCGTCACCGCGATGTTTGCGGCTCGCGGCACGATGTAACCCACTGCCAGACCAGTTGCGACTCCCAGCAGCCCGCCGAGCGCTGTCAGCGTGCCGGCTTCGATCACGAATTGCCGGAACAGGTCGCCTGGAGTCGCGCCCAGTGCCTTGCGCAGCCCGATCTCGCTGGTTCGCTCCGTTACGGAGACCAGCATGATGTTCATCACGCCTATCCCTCCGACGAGGAGTGAGATCGCCGCCACGCTGGCCAGGAGGATCGTCAGTGTCTGGGTCACGGCCTGGGCCGTGCTCAGCACCTGGGTCTGCGAGGTGATCGTGAAGTCGGCCAGAGACGGGTCGGTGACATGGTGCGTCTGAAGCAGGATCTGGTTCGCCTCGAGGTAGGCGGAACCGACGGTGGCCGCACTGGTGGCGCTGAGCAGGATTCTCTGCACGCTTCCGCTGCCACCGAAGAGCTCGTCCTGAGCGGTCGTGATGGGCACCACCGCCAGGTCATCCTGGTTGCCAAAGCCCTGGCTTCCCGCCGGGGCCAGCACCCCGATCACTTCGAAGGGGATCTGCTTGACCAGCACGAGATCGCCTATGCCCACGCCAAGGTTCGACGCGGTGGTCGAACCGAGGACGATGACCTGGGTCCGGGTCGCGGAGTCCTGCGTGCTGATGAAGGTTCCCGTGCCGACGGTTCGTGAGTTGGTCAGCAGCCAGCCGGCGGTGCTGCCGGAGACGGTTGTGCTCCAGTTGCCCGACGAGCTCACCAGCGATGCCCGTCCCTGTGTGACAGGTGCGACGGCCTGGATGTCCGGAGCGCTCTGCCGGTCCTGGAGTCCGCTGACGTCAGACATCGTCAGGGTGTTTGCGCTGCCCGCTCCGCCGAAGACACCGCCCGTCACCGAGCTTCCGGACGAGATCGTGAGCAGGTTCGTGCCGAGCGATGTGATGCGCGCCGTGACGCTGTCGGACGAAGCCTGGCCGATGCCGACCGTGGCGATCACGGCGGCCACGCCAAACAGGATGCCAAGCGTCGTCAGCACGGAACGCAGGCGGTGTCCCAGCAAGCTGCGCAGGCCGGTCTCGATCGTGTGGGCCAGGCTCACGCGGCAACCTCGTCTACCATGCGGCCGTCGCGCACGTGCACGGTGCGACGCGCGACCGGTGCCACCTCCGGGTCGTGCGTGATGACGATGATGGTGCGGCCCTGCTCGTTGAGCTCGCGCAGCACCGCGAGCACATCGCGGCTGGACGCGGTATCGAGGTTGCCTGTCGGCTCGTCGGCAAGGATGAGATCCGGGTTGGTGACCAGGGCCCGGGCGATGGCGACCCTTTGCTGCTGCCCGCCCGACAGCTCGGTTGGCCGGTGGTCGACCCGGTTGCTGAGACCGACCTGCTCGAGCGCCTGGAGCGCCAGCGCCCGCCGGTTGCGGACGTTTCTGTACAGAAGTGGGAGCTCGACGTTTCGCCACGCCGAGAGCTTGGGCAGCAGCTGAAACTGCTGGAAGACGAAGCCGATCCTGCGATTTCGAACGCGGGCCAGCTCGGTTTCGCTCAACCTGCTGACGTCCTGGCCGGCAAACCAGTAGCGGCCCGACGATGGGATGTCCAGGCAGCCAAGGATGTTCATGAGCGTCGACTTGCCCGAGCCGGACGGGCCCATCACCGCGACTGACTCACCGGCGGTGACGTTGAGGGAGAAGCTGCTCAGCGCGGCCACGGATGCGTCGCCCGAGCCGTACACCTTCGTGATCGATTCCAGGCGGATCAGCTCGGCGGACGGCGCCAGGCCGCTAGCCACCTCCGCGGACGGTGCCGCCGCCACCTCCGCGATTGCCTCCGCCGCCTCCGAGCACGCTGGTCCCGTTGGCGCTGGGCACGGAGCTCGTGACGACCGCGATCACGACGACCTGGTTGAGCTGCAGGCCGGACACGATCTGGACCCGGGTCGGGTCAGACGCGCCGGTCTGAACGGAAACTGTCCTTGGCGCGCCGTTTTGGAGCACCTGCACCGTGCTCCCGCCGGCTGTGGTGTGCACCGCGCTCGTGGGTACGGTCAGCACGTGCACGACCTGGTTGATGACGATCGTGGCCGACGCGGAGACTCCAGGCCGGAGCGCGTTGCTGGCGTCTGTCAGCTGCGCGGTCACCGCGAAAGTCGCCACGCCTGAGGAGACGACAGCGGCCGGCGCGATGGACGTGATCTTGCCCTGCGCTGCCTGTGTCGAGCCCGCCGGCGTGATCTGAACGGTTTGTCCGACCGCGACCAGGTTGACTTGCGAATCGCTCACAGTACCCGTGAGCTGGTAGGACCCTGGCGAAAAGATCACGAACGCGCTGGTCGCAGCGCTGCCGGTGCCGGTGGACGAGGACTGCCCAGCCTTGACATTGACCTGGGAGACGATGCCCGCGATCGGGGAGGTCAAAGTTGAGCTGTCAACCTGGCGCTGGAGGTTGTCGACGTTGATCTGATCGATCTGTATCTGCGCGTCGTCCATCTGGATCGTCGAAGACGAGGCGCTTGTCTGGAGCGCGGCCAGCGAGCTCTTGGCCGCCGAGTATTGCTGCTGCATCGAGGCAAGCTGCGCCGCGGCCTGGTCATTGCTCTGCTGCGCCTTGGCGGTCGCCGCGGCCAGCGCGCTCTTGGCGCTGTCGAGCGCGGCCTTGTCCTTGTTGAGCACGAGCAAGTCGGCCGCAAGCTTGGCCTGGTCGGCGGCGACCTTAACCGCGTCGACGGGCACAGCTGCCTGGTCGGCGGTGAGCGTCGCGTTGTCCTGGTCGACCGTCGCCTGGTCCGATGTGACCGGGATCTGGGCGGCGGTCACCGCGGCTTGCGCCGCGCTCACCGATTGGGCGTTGATCGCCTGCGTGTCGGCCAGGCTCGTCTGCGCATTGCTCATCGATACCAGCGCCGAGCTGACCGAGTTCTGGGCCGAGGTCAGTGTTTGAGCGCTGGTCGGCCCCGCCCTGTCCTGCCCCAGCTTGGCCTGCGCGCTCGCCAGGGTGGCTTGCGCCTGTCCGAGCTGTGCCGAGAGCAGGTTCGAGTCAAGCGTGCCAAGAGGCGTTCCCGCCCCGACCGACTGGCCGACCTGGACGTAGACCGTCTGTACCGTTCCCGTCGAAGCGAAGTTGAGATCGGCCTCGCTCGTCGGGGCCAGGTTTCCCGCCATCCCAATGCTCTGCGTGATGGTTCCGTACGTGACCAGGGCGGTGCGATACGTCGTGGTGACCTTTCCCGCCTGGGCGTAGATGAGCGTGCCGCCGAGCACCGCGGTTCCCAGCACGAGCGCCGCCAGCACCCTTCGTCGCAGGAGGGTTCTCAGTCGAAACAAGGCAACGCAAGAGTCCCGCCGGATGCTTGGAGAATCCTGGGGAAGTTCTTATAGATCGCTGAGGTCGCTCAGCAGAGTCCTCGCGTAGCCCTAGCCGGGAGCGGCGCCCCGGCGAAAAGACCCGCAAAGACTTTTGGTTTTCAGCAGGTCACTGAGGGCCGAGAACGCGACCACGAGGGTGCCTCCGGCAAGAGCTTTCAACGCCACCGCGATCAGCTGCATCACTGCCTCGCAAAAAAAGAGCAGGTGCGCCCCCGCCTGGCCCCACCTGCGCTACTTATCTGCTGCTGGCGCTTACCAGCGGTACCAGCGCCCGCCACCCGTTCCTCGAAAAACGAAACCGAGGATCCAGAGCACGAGCCCGATCAGCAGCAGGATCCAGAGAATGTGCATCGACGCCGAGAGGAGTCCGCCTCCCCCGAGCAGCAGCAGCAGCAATAGCAAGACGATGAGTGCAACTACCATCTTTCCCTCACCTCCTTTCGGCAGGCCGAGATGGCCAACCGGTTCTACATAGAGAACCGGCCGAAGCTCGACATTACCTACTCAGGAGTTTCCAGAACCGCGATCGAACGGGCTGAAGTAGTGATCCGGCCGTCGACCAAACGCGGTTCCAGCTCCGGATGGCGTCTGCGCGTATCGAGGACCAGGCGCCACCCCGCGGCGTATTCGGTGGGGATGGTCCAGCGCACCCCCTCGGTGTGCGCGTTGAACAGCAGGATGAACGAGTCGTCGGTGATCGGGCGACCCTGCTCGTCGTGGCCCTGGATCGCCCGTCCGTTCAAAAAGACTCCCAGAGAGCGCGCGTAGCCCACGTCCCAGTCGTCATCGGTCATCGAGCGCCCGTCGGGCTTGAACCAACCGATGTCCAGCGTGCCACGAATCGGACGGCCCTGAAAAAACCTGCGGCGGCGAAAGACAGGATGCTCGCGACGAAACGCGATGATCCATCGCGTGAAGTCGAGCAGCGGCTCGTCGATCTCCGACCAGTTCACCCACGACAGCTCGTTGTCCTGGCAGTAGGCGTTGTTGTTGCCTTTCTGCGTTCGGCCCAGCTCATCCCCGCCCAGCAGCATCGGAACTCCCTGGGCCGTGAGCAGAGTGGTCAGAAAGTTGCGCTGCTGCCGCGCGCGGCATTTGAGCACTTCGGGGTCCTCGGTCTCGCCTTCTACTCCGCAGTTCCATGAGCGGTTGTGGGAATCGCCGTCCGCGTTGTTCTCTCCGTTTGCCTCGTTGTGCTTCTGGTTGTAGGTGACGAGGTCGCGGAGGGTGAAGCCGTCGTGTGCGGTGACAAAGTTGACGCTGGCGAACGGACGGCGAGTGTCGTTCTGATAGAGGTCTGAGCTGCCGGTGAGGCGTGAGGCGAACTCAGCCACTGTGGACGGCTCGCCCCGCCAGTAGTCCCGAACCGTGTCGCGGAACCGACCGTTCCACTCTGACCACAGAGGCGGGAAGTTGCCAACCTGGTAGCCGCCCTCACCGATGTCCCAGGGCTCGGCGATGAGCTTCACGCGATTGACCACAGGGTCCTGCTGGATGATGTCGAAGAAGGTCGATAGCCGGTCGACCTCGTGGAACTCGCGCGCGAGGGTCGCCGCAAGGTCGAAGCGGAAGCCGTCGACATGCATCTCGGTAATCCAGTAGCGGAGCGAATCCAGGATCAGCTGCAGGGTGTGGGGGTGGCTGACGTTGAGGCTGTTCCCAGTTCCAGTGGTGTCGTAGTAGAACTCGGCCTGTCCCGGAACCAGGCGGTAGTACGCGCGGTTGTCGAGACCCTTGAAACACAGCGTCGGGCCCAGGTGATTGCCTTCGGCCGTGTGGTTGTAAACCACGTCGAGGATGACCTCGATCCCGGCCTGGTGAAGAGTGCGGACCATCAGCTTGAACTCGTTGACCTGCTCCCCGCGCTGACCCGTGCTTGCGTACTCGTTGTGCGGCGCGAAAAACCCGATGGTGTTGTAGCCCCAGTAGTTCCGCAGCCCTCGCTCGACCAGCCGCTCGTCGTGGATGAACTGGTGGATCGGCATCAGCTCCACCGCGGTCACGCCCAGCGAGATCAGGTGGTCGATGACCGCAGGGTGCGCAAACCCGGCGTACGTGCCGCGAAGCTCTTCGGGCACGTCGGGGTGACATTTCGTGAAACCTTTGAGGTGGGCTTCATAGATCACCGTTTCGTGCAGTGGCCGGTCGGGTGGCTTGTCGCCGGCCCAGTCGAAGTGCGGATGATGGACAACCGACTTGAACACATTCGCGGCGCTGTCCTCGATGTTGACCGCGGTCGGATGCCTCAGGTCGTAGCCGTAGCACGAGGTGTTCCAGTTGACCTGGCCCTCGATCGCCCGCGCATATGGATCCAGCAGGAGCTTGTACGGGTTGCAGCGGACGCCCAGCTTGGCGTCATAGGGGCCGTGAACGCGGTAGCCGTAGCGCTGGCCCGGCCCTATGTTCGGGAGGTACGCGTGCCAGGCGAAGGCGTCGACCTCTTCGAGGCGGACCCTCTTTTCTGTGCCGTCGTCATCGAACAGGCACAGGTCGACCGCCTCGGCCACTTCGGAGAAGAGCGCGAAGTTGGTCCCGGCCCCGTCGTACGACGGCCCGAGGGGATAGGCGCGCCCCGGCCACGCCTCGATCCGATCGGCGCTGACGTGATTCCACTCCCGCTGCATCGGCGGGACTAATGATCCAAGATGACGTGATGCCTGCGCTCATCTCCGAAGACGGCCGCTGGTGGTGGGATGGTAGGCAGTGGCGGCCTCGCACGGTGGAGGGCAAGCTCGACCTCTTCTGGTTCACCAGCACTCCCGACTGGGTCTCACGCGTGCTCGTCACGGGCTTGATCGGCCTGATCCCGATCGTCGGGGCGATCAACCTGCTGGGCTGGACGCTCGAAGCCACCGATATGGTCCGCGGCGGATGGAAGGAGCTGCCACCGCCGGGTTTCCGCTACCTCGAGCGCGGCGCTGCGCCGTTTGTCGTTTCGCTCGTTTACGGCGTGGTGGTGTTGATCGTGGTGGGGGTCCTGGCGTTGATCACGGTGCTCCTCGCGACGCGGGGTGACAGCCGCGTGGCGTTTGCGATCGTGCCCGGCCTACTGATCTTCCTGATCGTTGTGGGGTGGTGGCTAGCCTCGCTATATCTCTTCGCGGCGCTGATTACGGCCTCCGACAAGCTGGGCATCGCGAAGGCGATCGACCCGCGGCGCCTCTACGCGCTGGCCCGTGCCAATCACGACGTGTCGCTGCATGTCGCGTTGATCTACGGAGCCGCGACGATCGTCATCGCCGTGCTCAGCCTCGCCATCGGCGTCATCATTCCGTTCGGCAGCCTGATCGTGTCGCTAGCCCTACCCGCCGTCTACGCCATGATCGTGCCGTACCTCGCCGCGTTCCAATTGGAGCGGACTGCAACCGCCGCCGCTTAATTCGCCCGCAGAGCCGCCGGAGCCGGCACTCGCTGGCTTCCTGATGACCCGATAGCCGCCGGAGCCGGCACTCGCGCCTCTCCAGCCGCCTTCCAGCCTCCAGGTCCTACCCCTACGCCCCCTTCCCAGAACCTTTGACGCGCCCCTCGCTTAGCTCCGGGATCCGGCCTTACGGATCACCTTGTCGACGCCCTCGCCCAGCTCGCGAAAGGTCTCGGCCAGGGCTGAGCCAAACGAACGCGTCGCCTGCTTGGTTTTTTCCCGCACCTCGGGGTCGCGGGTCGCCGTCTCGAGCGAGGTGAAAACTGCGTCAGCTGCCTGACGCAGCTGCTCGAGAGAGCGGTTCAGCTCAGCTCGCTTCTTGTCGTCGTCCGCGTTCCGGTAGTGGCGTCGCAGCTCCCCGGCCACCCCTTTGATGTCCGCCTCGAACCTGTCCCACGCCTTCTGCGTCTCATCGGTGCCCATCGATCCTTACTCCTTGCCCTTTGGGCCCTGTGAAATCAACCAATTCTCAATCTACAAGGTGCAGGGCACTGCAGGAATCCAGGTGCAGACATTGGTGCGGAAAATGCCGAAGATCGCTCGCAGGGGTGAGGAGAGTCAGGGAGGGCTGGGTCCTGGTGGTGGCAAGCGCCTTGCGGGCCGCCACCAGGCGTTTTTATCGCAGTCGGCGTTGAGCGGTGTGGCCGTTGAGCTGCTCGAGCCGCCCCTTCCAGTGAGCGCGCCGGTATCTAAACGTCTGCAGATGGTCGTTGATCATCGGCAGGTTGGTCAGCTCAGCCTCGCGCCGAGCCGCGTGCGAGAGCTTCGGCAGCATCCGCTCGAGCTGAGCCAGGAGCTGCTCTTCCATCTTCACCAGCTCGTCGTAGGCGTCCTGCCAGAACTTGGCCACGTCTGCGGATACCGTCGTCAGGTCCTCGCTCTCCATGTGCTTCAGGGCAGACGGCCGCTTGCGACCACCACCCCGGCGCTGCTGCATCACGGCAAGTGCATTTTTGTCCTTCGCGGGCACCAAAAGCTGCATCAATCCATTGGTCGGCTCTAATAGCTCGGTGGCGCAGGTGGATCGGCTGCTCGAAGGCGAAGACCCGGCGTCGATCTACAAGCAAGACGCGCGTCACTGGATCGCCGTCTACCGGCAGATGATCTCCTTCAAGGACGAGCTGCTGAGGCGGATGCGAGCCCAGGCGGACACGTTGCCCCCGGCCGGCCGGCGAGACGTGATGGAAAACGACGTCTCAGTCATCGAGATACAGCTGACGCGATACCAGAGAAGGATCGAGTTCTGGTTCAACCGCCAGTGGGAGCTTGAAGGGCTCTCGATCGACGACCAGGAACGAACCATTGCGTATCGCGAGCGCTCGATCCACCTGACCAAGCGCGAATATCAGCTGTTCAGCAAGCTCGCCGACGGCTCTCCGGCCTTCACCACGGCCACCACGCTTCTGGCGGAAGCCTGGCACGACACAAGGCTGCCTGAGGAGACGGTCAGGACGTACATCGTCCGCTTGCGCAGAAAGCTCGCGTCCCTGGGCGCTCCCGCTCAGATCGCCAACCGCCCCAGGCGCGGCTACTCCCTGGTTTTCGAAGAACACGCGAGCCAGGACGGTTTCGGCTCCGCGACCTGACCGTTCAGGTCCGCGACGTCTTGTCCCACTCAGGGTGCTTCCGAAACAGGCCCCCCCAGCCGATGTGAAACCAGTGCGACTCGCGGTAGGGCTGCAGCGCCGAAATCTGGTCTTCGGTCAGGTCGGTCACGACGTGCTTGTCGGTGATCTTCTTGATCCGTTCGGCGGGGATTTCGACCAGCTTTCCGCCTTCACGTCGCTTGACCACGATCCCGTGAAAGATGTCCTCGTTCTCGTCGCCCAGCAGCGACTCCGCGGTACCAATCTCTGATCCATCGGCTGCGACGACCGTCGCCCGGTACGGCATCGCGATCCACGCCACCGGTGCCTCGTCTTCGAACATGGTTACAACGATACTCAGCGACATGAACGCGCTGCTGACCGACCTGTACGAGCTGAACATGGTCGCGAGCTACCTGCGCCGGGGGATGGACGGCTCCGCGACGTTCAGCCTGTTTGTGCGGCGGCTGCCGGCGACGCGGGGCTTCATCGTCGCCGCGGGAGTCGAGTCCTGCCTCGATTTCCTGGAGCAGCTGCATTTCGAGGAGGACGATCTGCGCTACCTCGGCGAAGTCCTGGGCTTCGCACCCGCCGATATCGCTGCGTTCAGACGGTTTCGTTTCACCGGTGACGTCTGGGGGATACCCGAGGGCCGGATCGCGCTGGCGGGAGAGCCGCTCCTCGAGGTGACAGCGGCCCTCCCGGAGGCGCAGCTGGTCGAGACGTTCCTGCTCAACCGGGTGACCTTCGAGTCGACCATCGCAAGCAAGGCGGCGCGGTGCGTCGTCGCGGCGGCCGGCCGCGATGCCGTCGACTTCTCGTTCCGCCGCACACAGGGCATCGAAGCCGGGATCGACGTCGCGCGCCTGTCGGCGATGGTTGGATTTGCGGCGACCAGCAATGTCGAGGCGGCTCGGCGATACGGGCTGACCGCTGCAGGCACGATGGCGCACTCGTACGTCGAGGCTTTCCAGAGCGAGCTCCAAGCTTTTCGTGCGTTTGCGGAGGACTTTCCGGGTCGAGTCACTTTTCTCGTCGACACTTACGACACCATGATCGGTGTCCGGAACGCGATCGCCGTCATCAAAGAACTGGGGCTGGGGCTCGAGGGCCGGGTGGGGATCCGGCTAGACAGCGGTGACATGGCCCAGCTTTCGGTGAAGGCGCGCCGGCTGCTGGACCAGTCTGGCCTGGCAAACGTGCGGATCTTTGCGAGCGGAAGCTTGAATGAGCTCGCCATCGACGACCTCGTCCGCGGCGGCGCCCCGATCGACGCTTTCGGAGTGGGGACGCAGATGGGCGTGTCCGCCGACTATCCCTACCTGGATACGGCTTACAAGATGGTCCTTTACAAGAGTCGGCCGATCATGAAGCTGTCGCGCGACAAGGTCAGCTCGCCGGGTCGCAAGCAGGTGTTCAGGCGGGCCAAACCGTTCGGCGACGTGCTCGCGCTGCGCGACGAGGCGGTGCCGAGCGGCCGCGAGCCCCTTTTGGAGCCGTTGATGAAAGGCGGAAAGAGGACCGAAGGTCGCCAGGCTTGGTCCCGATCGCTGGAACTTTTCCGGTCCGACCTCGCGTCGCTCCCCGCCGGCGCTAAAGACATTCGCGCGCCAAAACCGCCAACCATGCGATCGACCGAAGGGCTGCGAAAACTAACCGCTGATACAAGAAGAGAGCTAATCCCCTCCCGCGCAGGGCGAGGGAGGGGGGTGGTCCGCCCCGATTAGCTCCTCGCCCGCAGCACCATCTGGGTCTGCGTCACCTTCGCCACCAAGCGGCCGGAGCTGTCGCGAACGGCGGTCTCGACGACGATCGTCGTGCGGCCGGCGTGCAGCGGTGTCGCGGTTGCGACCACGCCGCCCGCCCGCACAGTGCCGAGGAAGTTGGTCTTCGACTCAATGGTCGCGGTGCCGGAGGCCTCCTTCGGCAGGTTCAAAAATGCGCACGCGGCGCCGGCCGAGTCGGCGAGGGCCATGATCGCGCCGCCGTGCAGGATGCCGCCGTTGGTGCAAAGGGCGGGCGACCATTCGAGCGTGAGGACAACTTCATCAGCGGCGTACTTCTCTGCTCGGACCCCGAGCGTCGCGCACAGCGGCATCGCCTGGTGAATGAGCGATGTCGCATCTTGCCCGGTCACCACTCCGCGTCCTTGGGACCCTCACGCTCCAGCTTCTGCCGCACTTCCTGGATGTATTCGGCGATCACTCCCTGGTCTACGTCAGGCTTCGAATTGATGAGACGCTCCGCGGCGACTCCCGCCATGTACGCGGCGAGCGGGGCGAATCTCCGCTCGCGCGTGTGGGCGGCGACCCGTGCAAGCTCCAGCAGCTCCAGCGCAACGCGAGGATCCAGCGTCGGGGGAGAGATCTTGGCGCCGCGATGCTCCGCTTCCGTCGCCCAAAGGACTCCCAGCTCTTCGAAAAATTGATTCATGCGTCACCTATAACACGCGACGCGCGATGCAGAGCCGCCCGGCGCCTATTGCTCCCCGGCTAGGCGGTCCAGCACCTGTTTGAAAGCGTCATATGGCTGGGCGCCCAGCACGAGATAGCGCCGGCCGAAGATGTGCGCGGGAATGGCGTTGATTCCAACTGACTCCGCGTCGTGGCGGTTGTCGTCAATCACCGCCGCGTAGCGATCCGCCTCGATCGCCTTCCGCAGCTCGGTCGCATCGAGACCGACGCCCTCGCCGATCAGTACGAGGTCGTCGATGCTCTCCAGGCGACCACCACCTTCCCAATGTGCCTTGAACAGGGCGAGATGCATCGCCTCGAACTTGCCGTGCTCGCGAGCGAACTCGGCTGCGCCAAGCGCGCGCCGTGAGTTGATGATGACGTCGCGCTGCTGCATCGTCAGACCGACCTCAGCGGCGATCGATTGGAGGTGACTCCGCATACTTTCGGAGCGGCCACGGCCGAAATACGCTTCGAACGGCATGCCCTCCACTGGCGCTTCAGGGTGCAGCTCGAAAGGGCGCCATGTGACGTTGACCAGGCCTTCTCGCTCCAGCTGTTCGACTCGGACCGAGTCGATGTAGCACCAGGGTCAAACGTAGTCGGAGAAGATGATCACCTCGACGGGCTCTGTTGCCTCAGCCATCCGAAGTCAACAACGTCGAATCAGGTTGCACGATTCCAGAAGGCGCGCGTTGTATTTACAGGTGCACCCCTCATCCACGGCCATCGCGCTGCCATTTCTGATCCTGGGTCTGTCCATCGGGCTGGCCGGGATCGTGATGTACACGCGCACGCGCAGCCAGGTCGGCGAGATGCGCTTCATGGGCCTTTTTCTGATGGTGCTTGGCCTTGTCGTCAGCAGCCTGCACTATCGCTGAAGCGGTGGTGGCTTTCACCTCCCCACTTGCGGGGAGGTACCCGGCGCAGCCGGGGGGAGGGGCCGCCCGATAGAGGCTGATGCCACGGCAACTTGAGCGGCGATCCGGGCGTTGTTTACCACGAGGTCAACGTTCAAATCAAGCGACCGTCCGCCTGACAGCTCCGCGATCCGCGCGAGGAGCCGCGGGGTGACCTCGGCCCCTTCAAGGTCCGCCAGCTCGCGCGCCGCGCGCCGCGCCATCTCTTCCGCGCCATCGAGGTCCTCCGGTGGGGCGATGGCCACCACGATGCCGCGAGCGCCGGTTTCCCAGGCCGCGTGCAGCACGCGAGCCGCATCGTTCGGGTCCTCGACTCGTGAGCTGACCCGGCAGCCGCTTCGCCTCGTGTAGAAAGCGGGGAACTCGTCGACGGCGTAGCCGAGCACCGGAACGGAAAGGCTCTCGAGGCGCTCAACGGTGAGGGCAAGGTCCAGGATGATCTTGGCGCCGGCGCAGAACACGGCGACCTGCGTCCGTCCAAGCTCCTCGAGGTCCGCCGATTGATCTTCGGGGTGACCGCGGTGCACGCCGCCGATCCCCCCGGTTGCGAAAAAGCGAATCCCTGCCATCGACGCGACGCGCATCGTGGCCGCGACAGTGGTGGCTCCGACGTGGCCATGCGCGACTGCCGCCCCGAGGTCGCGCGAGCTGACCTTGACGGCGCTGCGTGCGATGCGTTCGAGATCTCCTTTGCTCAAACCCACTCGGAGCTTGCCGTCGAGCACCGCCACGCTGGCCGGTACCGCTCCCTCTGCTCGAATCGCCTCTTCGCTCTCGAGAGCGGCTCGTAGGTTGTGCGGCGCGGGGAGGCCCTGTCCGACGATCGAGGTCTCGAGCGCCACGACGGCACGGTCACCGGCCAGCGCTTCGGCGACCTCCGGCGAAACCTCGAGCAGGGCGCTCAATTCGGTCGTGCCCCGGCACGGGTGACCGCCTCGGAGGCAATGACGACCGCGCGCTCAGCCGCCTCGAAAGGGGTCGCGCCGTGAAGCCACGCGACGCAAAAGGCCGCGGCGAATGCGTCACCGGCGCCGGTCGCGTCCACGTGCTCCACCGCTGGGGCTGGGATCTGGCGGCCGAAGACGCTGCAGCCGGCCGCCCCGAGCTTGATCACCGGCACCTGGGCCAGATGCTCCGGCGGGACACCGATCATTTCCATCTCGGCCTCTGTGCCGAAGAGAAGCTCGGGCTTGAGGCGGGCGAGGTCATAGGCCATTCTCGCGGGGCCGTATTCCTGGATGCCCGCGACCGACGACAGGTCGATGGAAACCATGCCGCCGGAGTCGCGGACGAAGGAGATCCCGGCGCGTGCTGCCTTGCCGAGCGGGTCTGCGAAAAGCGAGTAGGCGGGGACGTGGATCAGTTTGATGCCGTCGAACCAGGCCTCGACCAGGTCGTCGGGACGCAGGCCGACGCTCGCTCCGCGTTGGGTCGCCATGGCGCGTCCGCCGTCGGGACTGACGATGACGGCGATGGCGCCCGTGGGCTCGGGGGCCCAGGTTACGCAGACCTCGACGCCGTGGGCCTCGAGCTCGGCCACGAGCCTCCGGCCGTTCTCATCGTCACCGACGCGAGTAATGAGGCGGGTCGGTTCTCCAAGAGCCGCTGCCCACGAGCAGAAGTTGGCGGGTTGCCCTCCACCGCCGAGGGTGATTTTGGCGGTCCGATCGTCGTCTGGGCGGAGGGGGCCGTCGGGGACGATCGTGATGTCCAGGAGGAGATCCCCGATGGAAAGGATCATTTGTGTGCCACGAGGATAAGGGGACGGCGGACGGGACTGGGAAGGGGGTTGTGGGGGAGGGGTTTGGGTGGTTTGGT
>WNGI01008993.1_pt1 | contig 14945 bp, 12 predicted proteins | sample 5400621 | NCBI WGS metagenome assembly WNGI01 (sample SAMN13153374, study PRJNA577476) | soil metagenome | isolation source: 20 cm soil or saprolite under Garry oak tree replicate 1 | place: USA:California | collected 2016-06-15 | reverse complement strand
TACTCGTTCGGGCCTTTCAGCTCGTTCTTGGCCTGCGAGATGCCGTGGCTGAACCCCGCGGGCGGGTACCGTTTCGGGTCGATCTTCAGGTCGTCCATGACGCGCTTGATGGCCGCGCGCGTGTCGTCCTCGTCGAAGATCACGAAGCTCGAGGCGATGCCGATGCGCGCGGCCTCGCGGCGCAGGATGCGCACCGCCGTGGCGTGGAAAGTGCCCACCCACATCTTCTTCGCGCCCTCGCCCACCAGCGCCTCGACGCGCGAACGCATCTCCCGGGCTGCCTTGTTGGTGAACGTGACGGCCAGGAGCCGGTCCGGCCAGACGCGCTTGGTGGCGATGAGATGGGCGATGCGTACGGTCAGCACGCGGGTCTTGCCGCTGCCGGCGCCGGCAAAGATCAGGAGCGGGCCGTCGCCGTGCGTGACGGCGTCTCTTTGGGGTGGATTCAGGCCCTCGAGGAGCGCGTCGACATCGGACTGGAGGGATTCACCGGAAACCAAGGGAAATCGAGTTTACCGATGAGTGGGGGTGCGAACTTGGGCAGTAGACTGACCGCGGACATGGCCGCCGACGGCGACATTCATATTCGCGATCACGTGCTCTACGAGCTGGCGAGGGACCTGAGCTCGTCTCTCGAACTGGACTCCGTGCTCCGCAACGTCATGGACCGCGTCATCAGCCTGATGCACGCGTCACGCGGCTTCATCGTGCTGGTCGACCCTGTCACCAACGAGATGTCGGTGCAGATGGGCGGCGGCGAGACCGACACCGAGAAGTCGCGTCATTTTCTGGGCTCCAAGACCGTCATCGACCACGTGGTGAAGAGCGGGCAGGCGGTCGTGTCGACGGACGCAAGCCTCGATGACCGGTTCAAGGGCCAGCAGTCCGTCATCCTCCAGAACCTGCGGTCGATCATCGCCGTACCGCTCGTCACCAAGGGCAAGGTGATCGGCGCCGTCTACGTCGACAACCCGTTCCGCGCCGCCATCTTCGAAGAGAAGGACAAGGAGTTCCTCCAGGCCATCTCCGACCTGGCCGCCATCGCCATCGACAACGCTCGGCAGTACGAGCGCTCCGAGTTCCTGCGGCACCTGTTCGAGCGCTACGTCAACAAGCAGGTCACCGATTACGTGCTGGAGCGGTCAGTGCCGGGCACCGTCTTCCTCCCGGGCGAGAGGCGTCACGTGACGATGCTCAACTCCGACATCGCCGGCTTCTCGACCCTGTCCCAGCGAATGCCGGCGCAGGAGCTCGTGAACTTCCTCAACAAGTACTTCGGCCGCATGATCGACATCGTCCTGACGCACGGTGGCAACATCGACAAGTTCCAGGGCGACGGAATGCTGGTGGTGTTCGGCGCCCCGAACCCGATGGACGACCACGCCGAGCGCGCCTACGAGGCCGCCCAGGCGATGGTGCAGGAGGTCGACCGGCTGAACGGAGAGCTATCGGGAGACGGGCTCCCGACGATCGCCATCGGCATCGGGCTCGACACGGGCGAGGTGGTCGCCGGGCACGTCGGGTCGCCCAAGCGGCTCGAGTTCACGCTCATCGGCGTGCCGGTGAACAACAGCGCCTACCTGTCGAAGGTGCGGCCGCCGCGCGTGCTGATGTCGGAGGCCACCCGTGACGCTCTTCTGAACAAGGTGTCGGTTGTCGACTACGAGCCGATGCTGCTCAAGGGCGCGAGCGAGAAGCAGCCGATCTTCCAGCTCGAGATCCTCGAGGTCACGACCGAGAGCTAGACCCTCCCCGCTCGCGGGGAGGTGGGCCCGGTCGCGGAGCGACCTGGCCCGGTGGGGATGTCAGCCTTGGCACACCCACTGGCTCGGGCCGTCCCTTGCATACAGCCACGCCGCAGCGTTCGAGTTGGCGATTGGATCGAACGGCGACAGGGTGTGCTGCGGCGTGAAGGCCCATGTGCTGGGCAGGAACTGGAAGAGGCCGGACGCGCCGCTCTCGCTGTTCACCGAGGTCGGGTGGTAGCGCGACTCGCACCACGCCACGTTAAAGGCCCACTGCACCGCGCGATCGCCAAGCGGCGTGAAGGCGTTGTGGATGGCCTGCGCGATGTACGGCGGCGGCGGCGGGTGGTTGCTCAGGGCGGCGATCCGGGCCGCCTCAGCCTGGGCCTCCGCCTCGGCCTGAAGCTTGGCCTGGTACGCCTCGTAGCTCTTGGTGTACTCGCTCGTCCACGCCTGAGCCACCGCCTGGCGCTGGGCCTGGGCCTTCTGGTCGTGCGCGGCTTGCGTCATCGACTGGGCCTGGTACGAGCTGAACTGCGTCACGGCCGGGCTCGCGGGAGCGGGCGGCGGCTGGATGCGCGGCAGCACGATCGAAACCAGGACGACTGTCCACACGAGGACAGCACGGACAAGCGGAACCAAATCCGGGACGCTCCTCCTTGGGGACGCCCTACCCCTGGGGCGCCTTCAGGCCTGAACACGGAGCGGTGACGTTGGCGGGAACTCGGAGCTTTGACGCTGGCGGGACACTGCTCAGGTACGGGGAAGAGGCCACCTTACCAAAGAAGGCCCGGCGTTGTGGGGCTTAGGGGCTCTCCAGGCCCTCACTCTGACCCTTTCCCGCAGCGGGAAGGGATACCTGAGGGAACTAAATCCCGCGCCACGGCGTCCAACATGGGTGCAGATGTCGCGGGCGCTCGAAGCCTCGACCCGGGCGATGGACTTCGACGCCCTGATCGGCCCTTACATCGAGCCCGGCTACCGGCTGGCGGTCACGCTCCTCCAAGACCCGGACGAGGCGCGGGACGCCGTGCAAGAGTCCGCGGTCAAGGCGTGGCGCTCCCTGGGCCGTCTTCGTGACCCAGCCCAATCACGGTCGTGGTTCCTTTCGATCGTCGCCAACCACTGCCGATCGACGATGCGGCGGCGGTGGTGGTCGCTCGGCAGGAATCCGCTCGGCGCCGTACGGGTGGAGTCGCCCGAGGATGAGGTGACGCGATCGGTCGATATCGACGCCGGTATGAAGCGCCTTTCGCCAGACGATCGCGCGGCTCTTCATCTCCACTTCTATCAAGACCTGCCGCTCGCGGAAGTCGCACGGGTGCTCGGAATCTCCACGGGCGCCGCTCGCTCGCGCGTGTATCGGGCCGCGAAGCGCATGCGACCGAACCTCACGGAGGAGGACATTCGATGACCCTTCGCGACGACATGCACGACTATTTCGAGCGCGAGTCACTCCGCCTGCCCGCCCCCGCGGCGCTACGCGCGGACGTGACGGTCCGTGCAGCTCAGGCGCCTGTGCCGTCCGTGCGTTGGGCCGCGGCACTTGCCGTGGTTCTCGCGGCCGCGATCATCGCCGGCCTTGTGGCCGCGGGCCGACTCCGCCAGGAACAATCGCCAGCCGTGCCCGCGGGCGTTCCCGTCGGTTCCGGACAGATGAAGGTCGTTCTCGACGCCGATCTGGTCGATCCCTTGCGAGGATGGGCTTTGCTTGGCGTCTGCGAGCGAGCAAACAATCAGTGTCGCGCCTGGGTCGAATCGACAGCGGATGGCGGCCGGTCGTGGGGCGGCGCCGTTACTGTCGGACCTAAGTTCGATGGTGGAGACGGCGACTCGCCGCGCCACATTCACTTCGCGAGCATGGCCGACGGTTTTGTATACGGCCTCGGTAATGCATACGCCACTCATGACGGCGGCAAGACCTGGAGCCAGATGCCGGGCGAGTTCTCGAGCCTCCTCTCGATCACTGGCTTCGCGACCATCTGGGAGTTGCTGCAGCCATGCTCATCGGGTTCGCGGTGCCCGATTGCTGTGAGGACCAGCGTTGACGGTGGGCGAACATGGTGGGCTGCAGCTGCTCTACCGCGCGAGCTCCAACCCGATCGGGTTGTGGCCTTTGGGCGGTCAGGCCTCCTCCTCGCCGGACCCGGCAAAGGCGACATGGCAATAACCGGCGATGGCGGACGAAGTTGGCGATCAATAGCGGGACGTTGTGCGCTCGACAACCCGGGCAACTCGGTGGCCACAGCTGACGGAACCGAGATTTGGCAGGTGTGTGGCACCCAGACCCTCGGGATCAACGTCACCACCGATGGCGGAGCGCATTGGGTTTCTCGGCAGAATCCCGCCGTGGGAAACCTTGTGGGGCCCTTCGTCGTCTCGCCGAAGCTCGGGATGGCGCTCCTCATCACGTCGACGACTGAAGCTGGAATCGTTTCGGAGCTGCTCGTGTCGCAGGATCGTGGCGCTTCTTGGAAGTCGGTCCACGGCGCCAAGGGATTTGGCGCCATCGTTTTCTGCGAGACCGGGGAAGCCTGGACGTCCGATGGCTACGGCAACATCTGGGCTTCCGCCGATGACGGCCTGAACTGGACGAAGCTGCCCAGCGAGCCCTAGGTGCTGGAGCTCTGGCTCACGGTTGGACCGGAATGCGTGGAATCCCTCACCCTGACCCTGCGCGCCAAGCGCGGTCAGGACGCGTATCTCGCGACCGTGTGCTCCCGCAGGTGGGAGAGGGGATCCTGAGCTACAGGCTCAGGTTCAGCCAGGCCACTTTGACTTTGGTGCAGCCCAGCGCGCGGTGGACTGACCAGGTTGCTGCGGCCAGCGCGTCCGAGTCGGCCTTAGACAGCGCCCCGCTCTGGGTCAGGGTCGCGAGGTCGTTCAGAGCCGCGCCCAGCTGGCCGCACGTGGCGTTGTTATCGCCCCTGGCCGCTGATGCTGCCGCGGCGCGGTACTTCGCCATCAGGCCGTTCTTCCCGCCGTTGTCCAGCGAGGGCATCGTGGAGATGTAGGTGGCGATGGCGCCGAGCGCGACCGCCGGTGTCTGCACCGTCACCTTCACGGTGGCTGAGGCGGAACCGCCGTCGTCGTCGGTGACCGTGTACGTGACGGTATAGGTGCCCGGCGCCGTGAACGCGTAGGTGTCAGTGCCACCGCCCTGACCGGGGGCGTCGTACTTGGCGGTGTCGAGCGACGAGCCGTCGCCGTAGTTGAACGTGGCAGTGTGAGTGTCCAGGGCGCCTACGTCGGTGAAGCCGCCGTCGAACGTGATTGGCGTCAGAGGCAGCAGCACGAGGCCGCTGTAGGTGTACGTGAGGGACGCCTTGGGATCGACGTTCGTACCCGTGATGGTCGTGGTGACGCTGGCTCCGTTGCCACCGTCGTCCACCGCCGTCAAAGTGACGGCGAAGCTGCCCTCGTCGTCAGGCGTGAAGGTGAAGGTCGGGCCCGTCACAGGCGCCGACGAGGTCGCGCTGTTGTTCTTGTTGAGGGTCCAGCTGTAGTTGAAGCCGACGGCCTGATCGGCGGCGCTCGGGCTCGTGGCCTTCGCGCTCAAAGTGATGCTTGTGGCTTCAGGGCCGCTCGAAGGTGCGCCGACTATGGTCACCGTCGGCGGCACCGGCGTGAAGCTGACGTTGAACAAGACCGGGGTGGTTCCGCCATGGCCGTCGTTGGCCGTGATGGTCACCTGCTGGGCAGGAGACTCGTCGGCGCCCGCCTGCGACCAAGTCCAGGTTCCGGTGGAGGTGCCGGTCTTGGTCAGCGTGCCGCCGGACGCCGACAGAGCGACGTTGTCACCGTCGGGGTCCTGGTAGGTGCCCGTCATCGTGGCGGTTGAGCCCTCGGCAGCGGTCACCGAGGTGCTGTTCTCGGTCAAGAGCGGCGCCCGGTTGGTGTTAGTGCTGCCGCTGACCAGCCACTCCTGGAACGTGAAGTCGCGGCCATACGAAACCTGGTAAGCCCAGCTGCCGCTGACCATCAGCCACATCTGCCCGTCGGGGTAGGCGTCGAACGAGGCGTCGAACGCGTAGCTGTCGTACCAGGTCAGGTTGGTGGACGGAGTCACGACGATTGCGTATTCCGTGCCGGCAGTCACGGCCACCGTCGGGTTGAAAGTGAAGTCCTTCCATAGCCTGCAGCAGCCCAACGCACCGGTGAACGAGCTCGACCCAAGTACTGTGCCGTCGGGCTTGCCGTTGCTAACGCCCTGGAGCTGCACGTTCTCGGTGAGGGTGGTGAAGGTCTGCTCGAGCGAGATTCGGTCGATCTGGCCGGACAGGCCTGCCTTGAATGTCTGCGCCATTGGCGTGCGCAGAGTGTTCGCGCCACTATCAATCGTCTGCTTCTGGTTGACAGCGTCGGCAGCGCTGACTGGGAGCACGGTGGCCAGCGGAAGCGCTGCGGCGACAGCCGCGACAACGAGGCGCCGGAAGTTCCAGTGGCCGCCCATTTGAAGGTAGGACGCGCCTAAGCGGGGATTCCTGCGCGTGCCTCCAAACGAAATGCGGTCACGGGCTGGCCGAACCCTTTCAGGTGCAGCGTGACCTTCTCTGCCGTGTAGCCGCCGGCTTCCAGCCACTCCCCCACCCGGCGATGTGTTTCGTCGCTCATGACCACCTCGCCGGCACCGGCCTCCGCCTGTAGGCGCGCCGCCAGGTTGGTGACGCTGCCCAGCACGCTGACGTTGGCCGAGTCGGCCAGGCGGCCGACCACTGCCGGTCCCACAGCCACCCCTGCACCCATGGGGAGCTCGACGAGCGCGGCCTTGTCGATGATCGCCACGGCCGTCCTGACTGCCTGGAGCGCATGGTCGACGGTCTGCCCGGAGACATTGAAGGTCGCCATGACCGCGTCGCCGGCGAACTTGTCGACGATGCCCGAGTGGCGGCCCACCTCCTGGGCCGCCCAGCGCTGCAGGGAGCCAATCCGATCGGCCAGCTGGGCAGGCGCGGATGTGCCGGTCATCTCGGTGAAGCCGCGCACGTCGGCGAACAGCACGCTGACCATCCGCTCGCCCGTCGGCCCGACCTCAGCCGTGTGCGTTGGGGGTTCGACCAGGGAGACGTATGCGGCGACCTCGATGCCCAGCCTGGCCGCCGTCTCTCGGGCCAGCTTGCCAGCCAGAAGGGCGCCGGCCGATTCGGCCTCCGCGATCGTCTGCTCGAGCAGCGCCCGGGCTTGCTCTGTGGCGCCGGTGCTGAACTGGGCTTCGGCCAGAGCTCGGCTCGCGTGCCACGCATCCAGGAGGAACCCTTCGTCGCGAAAGGACATGACTGCGCGTGCGAGAGTGCGAACTGCGTCCTCGAACCTGCCCTCCGCCAGCGCAAGGCGGCCGCGGGCCACCTCCGCTCGGAGGAGCGGTGGATCGACGTCCTGGTTGGGCATTCGGCTCACGAACGCCTTGAGCCAATCCGGCTCCGACCCTGCGGCCTCGGCGATGGTGTCTGCCGGGGAGCCCAGGTCTGCGCTCGAGGGGTCAGTGTCGCGAATGTCCGCGAACGCCGCCGCGGGGTCACCTGCGGCCAGACGGGTCCGCACCCTGGCCGCGGTGTCGTAGACCACATCCTGCCCCTCGACCCGACTCGAGATGGGCGGTAGCGCGGCCAGCGCTTCCGCCGGCCGCAATGCCTCCGCCAGCGCATGCGCCAGCAGCACCTCGCACCGCCAGACGTTCTTGCTGTGGCCGGACTCGCGCGACTTCTCCAGCGCGGTCCGGGCCTGGGCGAGGGCGCGGCCGACACTTCCCTGGTGGAGGGCAAGGAGGCCATCGATGTAGTAGGGCCACGACTCGGTGCCCGGCACCTGCCGCGCAGACCATGCCTTCGCGCGCCGGCCGAGGCCGAGATGGATTGCCGACCATGACCCGTTGAAGATCGCGTTACGCGCCTGGAAGTAGTCGTTGCCTTCGGTGCCGGCGCGGAAGCTGTCCTCCATGTAACGGAACCCCTCTTCGACGTCGCCGACCCCCATCTTCGCCAGGGCGATGAAGTTCCAGGACCACGCCATTGCCATGTTCGATCCGGCCGCCTTGGCGATCTCCGCCGCGCGTAGAGCGTCCTCCAGGCCGCCGCCCCCCGACTTGTCGAACAGGTCCAGGCCGGACAGGCGGATGTACGCCACCGCCAGCGCCTCGCTGGGGCCCTGCGTCTCGAGCACGTCGCGGGCGCGCATGAACTGGTCCCGGGCCAGGTCTGTTCGCAGCAGCTCCCAGTAGCAGCGCCCGAGCAGCAGCCGGTGCCCTGCGGCTTCGACAGTCAGGCCCGCCGCCTCGAGATCTGCGATGCCATGTTCGAGGAGCGCCTTGGCGGCCAGAGTCTCGGTGTTGTTCCAGTAGGCGTCCGCCGCCCGGCACATGAGCCGGCCTCGTTCGATCGCGTCCTTGACGTGCGGGATAGCTCGCTCGAAGAGATCGGCGGCGTCTCGGTAAGCGTGCGCGGCGATCGCGGCCTCGGCGGCGGCGACGCACATGCCCACCGCCTGCTCGTAGCTGCCGGCCATCAGCAGGTGGTGGGCGAGGTCGACAGCCCTCCAGTCGGGTCTCGACTCGAGGACCTCGGCGATGCGCGCGTGGAGCTGCTGCCGGCGCGTCGCGACGATGTCCTCATAAACCGCCTCGCGGGTGAGGGCGTGCCTGAAGCAGTACCGGCCGGCAGGGCGATCCGCCTCCTCGAGGAGCTGGTTGGTGACGCACGACTCGAGCGCGAGCGCGACCGCGGCTTCGGGCTTGCCGGCCACCGCGGCGAGCGTGGCGACGTCGAAGGTGAGGCCGATCGCCGAGGCGGCCGAGAGCACCTCGACCTCCACCGGCTGCAGCCTTTCCAGACGCTGCAAAATCGTCTCGCGCACCGTCGCGGGAAGACGGATCTCGTGCACCGACTTGCGGTCCCAGCCCTTATCGGTGCGAAAGATGTCGCCGTGGTCGATCGCGTCCCGCAGCATCTCCTCCAGCACGAAGGGATTGCCCTCGCTGCGGTCGTGAACGAAGTCGCGGAACTCGTCGCTCACCTGGACCTCGTCGAAGATGCAGGTGACCATTGCCTTCACGCCCTGAGCGTCGAGCGCGTTGATCTCCATCAGCTGCGCCTGCCCTGACCGGCGCCATGTCTGGATCGAAGGCAGCAGCGCGTGCTTGCGATGCATCTCGTCGGTGCGATAGGTCGCGAGCATCATCACCTTCGTGGACCGGAGGCGGCGTGTCGCGTAATCCACGAGCTCGCGCGTGGCGGGGTCCGCCCAATGCAGATCCTCGACCGCCGCCAGCAGGCCGCGGCTGCGGGCGGCGTCGGTCAGCAGCAGAACGATCGCCTCGAACAACCGCAGCTTGGACATCATCGGGTCTGCCGTGACGGGGCCGGCGTGGCCCATCTGCGGAAAGAGCTGGCCGAGCTCGGCGGCGGCAGGTCCCAGCCGCTCGCGCACGGCAGGCACGTCCTGGCGGGTCAGGTAGTTGCCGATCCCTTCGAGGAACGGGAGGTACGGCAGCGAAAGCTCGGCCTCGCTGCATGTGCCCGACATGACGGCGCAGCCCAGCCGCTCGGCGCGATGGGCCAGCTCGCGCACCAGGCGCGACTTGCCCATGCCGGCTTCGCCGCCCAGCACGACCACTCCGCCCTCGCCGCGGATGGCGGACAGCAGCGAATCTTCGAGGAGCGAAAGCTCTGATTCCCGGCCGATTAGGACCGGGCAGGCCACCCTGGCGACCGCCATTCCTGGGCCTCTAGCGGTTCTCTCTGGCCTCTTCAGCCTCGCGCAGGCGCCGGCTGAGGGTCTGCAGGAGGCGGTACGCGACCTCCGGGTGGTTGCTGAGGAACTCTTTGAACTCCCACTCGGGGATGGCCGCCGCGAGCATGTCGTTCCGGACGGTGATGTCCGCGCTCCGGCCCTGCTGGTCGAGAAGAGCCATCTCGCCGAAGTGATCGCCGGGTCCGAGGAGGCGGTGCCGGCCGTCGACGGTGCTCACCTCCGCCTGGCCTTCGAGGATGACCATGAATCCGACGCCGTCCTTGCCCCTCAGGACTGGTTTGGCGCCTTTCGGGTGGCGAACCTCACGCATCTGCTTACCGAGCTTCTTGAGGTCGCCGTCGGACATCTCGGCGAACAGGCCAACGGGTTTCAGCTCCATCGATTCCGGATTCTATCCGCTTAAAAGAGGTGCGTCAGGTAGCGGCGCATGAGCTTGGGCCCCGGAGGCTCCACATATGGCGGCACGAGCTCCCTCAAGCGCCCGAACGCCAACTCGGTGAGTCTCACGGGATCCTGGCCGGCAACCGGGATCGGCTCCCCCACGAACACCTTCAGGGTCTTGCGGAACCACACGTCCTTGGTGCCCGAAAGCCCGACCGGTACGACCGGCACGCCTGCCTTGATCGCGAAGTGGGCGAAGCCCTTGTGGAACGGAACGAGCTCGCCTTCGGCCGGCCCGTACTGGCCTTCGGGGAAGATCGCGATGGCGCCGCCGATCTCCAGGCAGCGGTCGACGTGCTCGTAGAGCCGCCGGTCTCCGTGGCGGCTCCGCACCACCGGCACGTAGCCGCCGCTGTGGCGCACTACGAACCACTGGAACTTGCGCGTTACGAGCAGCGTCGGGTCGGCGAGGAAGTGCAGCCGCGGCTCGATCGGGAAGAGCAGCAGGAGCAGGAACTCGTCGGGCCAGTTCAGGTGGTTGGCGATGACTATGTAGTTGGGGCCGCCCTTCTTGGGGATGTTCTCGGCGCCGTGGACCTCGATACGAAATGCGAGCCGCATGATCGGCACAGCAAAGAGCCGCACGATGCGGTAAGCGATGTTCGCTTTCGGGCCGACCGGAAGCAGATCCGCCGCCGGCAGCGCCGGATCCGCCGTCGCCATCGGCTAGGTCACCACCGACGGCTTGAGGGCTTCAGTGGGTGGGACTGCCACGGCGGAGTACTTTTCCATCTCGCTCTCGGTGGGCAGCAGCCACGCGATGCCGATCGTGACCACGACGAGGATGACATGCGTCATGAGCGACTTCTGCAGGCCAATCGCGTCCCCAATGGCGCCGTTGATGGGAACGCCGAGCGCGCCGGTGACGAAGCCGAGCCCCATGACCAGCCCCGAAGCGAGTCCCGCGCGAGAGGCCATGAGCTGCTGCGCCATCAGCAGCATGAGCGGCGCGGTCGATGCGGCCAGGAAGCCGATGGCGATGCCCGTCACGAATCCCCATGGGCCGGGGAACAGCGTGTACAGAAGGACGGCCGGGATGCTGAGGATCAGCGTGCCGATGATCACGGTGCGCCTGCCGTAGCGATCCGCCAGCGCGCCGCAGCCCACGGTTCCTATCGCGCTCGAAAGAACAAGCGTGGTCACGAGTGGCCCGTAGAACTCGGGCCCGTAGCCGAGGTCCTTGTACCAGGTGGGGGTGAACGTCTGGAAAACCTGGACGGTCCAGCTGCGCGACATCATGACGCCGATCACCGCTGCGATCGCGAGCATTGGCACGACCTGCCTTGACGCCGGCGCGGCTCTGCGTTCGGTCGCACCGCTGGCCGTCACCTTGCGCATCCTCCACAGCAGGTACGCGCCGGTGGCGACGCCTGGAATCACGAGCCAGCCGGTGCCATGCAGACCGAACCAACTGAAAAGGCCGATGCCGATGAGCGGGCCGATCGCGACGCCGACTGTGCCCGCGGTCACGTAGATCGACATGCCGGCGCTGCGGCTTCGCTTGGGGAGCAGCGCGCGCACATCGAGCGCCCCGAACGGGTGGAAGGCTCCGGAACCGAGACCTGACGCACATGCCAGAGCCACGAGCAGCGGGAACGTGGGCACGAATCCCACCAAGGCGAACGTGATCGCGGTCCAGGCGAGCGAGATGCCCGTGAAGCGGGTGCCGTACCGGTCGGCGATGACTCCGAACAGCGGCTGCGAAATGGCGGCAGTACCGCTGTACGCGAGGCTGATCAACCCGACTGTGGCGAAGTTCAGGTCGAACCGCCCGATCAGCACTGGATAAAGGACGGGGATGATGCCGACGTAGCTGTCGACCGTGAGGTGGCCGAGCATCAGAGTGATGAGCTTCCCGTCGCGCAGGAAGTCCTTCACGACGGCTTAGGTTACCGATCTAGTCCCACACGCTCTTGCTCTTCAACCCCGCCGCCCGGATGGCGGTTCCGTTGAGCTCCTTGCTGGCGGTTTGCAGCCCTCGCCCGGGCCATCTGCAAGTGATCGCGACCGGGCCGTCGGGCGGGAGGGGCCAGATGAAGTAGTCGAAGTCCCAGCGATGACCGCCTCCTCCCCCGCCCTGCTGACCGATGACCGGCCCAACGGGCTCTGGCGGGTCCTTCCCTTCGCTCCATTCTCTGTAGTAGTCCATCACCGCTCGATTCGGTCCGGGCCCGTCCCCGCGCGAGTCACGTCCGTCACTGAACCGGATCGTGACCTGAAGGCCTGCGTCATCGCCATGCTCTCTGTGAGCCCCGAAACCCATCTTTTCCGGCGGTATCTCGTCCTTGGACCTGACCGCGAGCCCAAACGTAAAGCCGTTGGAGTACGCGACGCAATCCGTCACTGCGATGAAGAGGCGCGGCTGCGAGGCGAGCACCATGCGGGCGCCGACGGCGACACCGACCTCATCGTCGGGCGGCCCGCCCCACCTCGGTTGGGGTGGCGGTCCGTCCCGGACGGGCGGCTTGCCCTTCCTGGTCGCGCGAAGATACGTGACCGATGGCGATCGATTGATCCCCAGCAGGTGCAGGGTCGCGTACCACCACGACCTGAGGCGCCAGCGCAGAGAACCGATTCGATCCACAGCTATTCGATTTTGAAACGAATTTCGAGACGGTTTGAGACTGACAGGCCACCAAACTGTGACCAGACTGCGCTGCATGCAGTGGACTCGAGGCAGCGCGCTGGACAACTGGGCCAGGTTCGGCCTGGCCGCGCGCGTCTTCAAGGCGCTTGCCAACGCCTCAGTCTTCCTTTTCCTTCTTCTGCCGCTGGTCGCGATTTCGAGCTGCGGCACCACGGTCGCCAAGTTCACCGGATACGAGGTGCTGCAGGAAACCACGGTTCCGAGCCCCTACACAGAGCCGCTTGTCACCATCACGTACGGCCCCGACTGGTGGGTGCTTGGGGTGATGATCTTCGCGGCGGCCGGTCTCGGATCTGCCTGGCGCGGCGGCATCCCTAGGTCGCTGATCGGCGGGGCGGCCGCGATCGGCGGCCTGATCGCTCTGCAGGCGGCGATCGGCTTCTTCAATCCGCCTAGCGACATCCAAACCTGGAGTCCCGTGCCGGCCAACGGCGGCGCCGCCGTCGGTCTGGCATTCGCGTCCGTCATCGTCGTGGAGCTGGCTTCGATCGCGGCACGAGGCTGGTCCGAGGCGCGGCGGGTAAAAGACAAAGGAGATTGGACCGCGGTCGGATGCCTTGCCACGAGTTTGGCGATCCTGCTCGGGCTGGGCGTCGTTGCCTTTGCGGTCTTGGTTATCGCAACGGGCGGGTGCCACTGCTGAAGCGAGGTCGGCCGGTTGAGTAACTCGACCGGCCGGTAGCCGTTCTATCTACGAGCGATGTCTGCGGCTCGCAGCGTGACGCACGTCGTGGCTATGGTCGGCCTCGCCGCCGGCCTGGCTGGTTGCGGGCTGCTTGGCTACGGCGACGCGGCCCCGTCGGCTCATACGCAGTCCTTCCCGACTGAAGCCGCCTCGCCCTTGCCTGCAGGAGTCGATCCCATGGCTGGACTGCTTGGGAGGCCGATGAGGCCGCCCACCCTGGCACCGTATGAGACCTGTGCGGCCTCGGTTACGAATGACCTGGGAGGGGTGTCGCCCAACTATGGAGCTGGTACAGGACCCGCCTACCTGTCGGGCCAGACCAGCTGGTACTCGGGCGGGCAGGCGGCCTTCCTCATGGTGGACTCTCGCTATTCCGGACCGCTACTCGTGCGCCCGTTTCAGCTGAGGGGTGATGGGAAATCGACAGTCACTCTGGCGGGTTCACCGACCGTGAACGCCAACGCTGCGGACAAGGAAAGGTCGCATGGTGTGGCCCTGGTTCCGACGGTCCACACGACGGAAGGCGTGGTTGCTTTGGGTTTCAGGTGGACGGAGACGTGTTTACCGAGTTCATCGTGTTCGAGGTCAACCCGGGAAATGCGCCACCCGGCTGATCCGTAGCGCTAACTGCAAATAGCGCTGGTGCCGGTGTCGACCTTCGGTAGATGTGTCGTGAAACTACTTCGGTTGATGTGTCTCACTCCCACTGAAAGTTACCGCCGCCGCGGCGCCGTGCCGTCGGCATGTAGTTTGCGAACCGGGCCGCTGCTGGTGCGAGCCACGGTCTTGAGCAGCTCGTTACCCACCCAGAACTGAAGCAGGCCGTCGGTCACCAGCACGTCACAGGCGCTGCCGGCGTAGTTCCTGCCCACGCTCACCTGCTGGTAGCCGACGCCCACCACACCGTTGCTGGCCACCTTCCTGCAGACCCACTGCTCTCCGTTGCGCTCTGGATGTCTCAGCTGATGCCGGCCTTCTTCAGCGCCAGAGCGGAAGCGGCTCTCGGGGGTGAGGTCGCCCAGTCCCTGGTGCGGCCGCTGCGTGTTGTAGTAGGTCACCCACTCATCGAGTGCCTCCTGGGCTGTCTTCAAGGTCTTGAACACCTGCCTGGTGTTGAACTCGACTCGAAGCGTCTTGTGGAAGCGCTCGATCTTGCCCGTGGTGGTCGGCGAGCGTGGTTGGGTGAGGATGTGGTCGACCCCGTTCTCCCGGCAAATGCGGTCGAACAGCACCTCGACCGGGGGCTGGGCGAAGCGGCCAGTGAAGACCTTGCCGTTGTCGGTTAGAACCTGGAGCGGAACGCCGTAGGTGTGCATGGCCGAGTTGAATCCGTCGCAGACGGACTGAGTTCGCTCGCTGGCCATGAGGCGAGCTGACACGCAGTACCTCGAGTGGTCATCAATTCCAGTCAGGGCCTTGGCGCTGCTGCCGTCAGCGAGCAAGAAGCCGTGCACCAAATCCAGCTGCCAGAGCTCCATGGGTCCGCCACGCTCCCAGCGCTTCCAGGTCTCCCGGCGCCGGCGTCGCGTCATCGGGTCGATGACCGCGGCCCGGACCAAGCAGCGATAGACCGCCGACTCTGAGGGCGCGGGCTGGATGCGCTTGCGGGCTAGCTCGAAGGCGATTCGGCGGGCTCCCCAGTAGGCATGTGCCCGGCGCATCTCGAGCACCATCGCTTCCA
>WNGI01003083.1_pt1 | contig 14948 bp, 9 predicted proteins | sample 5400621 | NCBI WGS metagenome assembly WNGI01 (sample SAMN13153374, study PRJNA577476) | soil metagenome | isolation source: 20 cm soil or saprolite under Garry oak tree replicate 1 | place: USA:California | collected 2016-06-15 | reverse complement strand
CAAGCCGGGTTCAACGGCGACTACAGCGGACTGATCCTGAAGGTAGGAGCGGAGGCGCATCCCATCTGGTCGGATACGCGCAACCTCAACCCGTTCCCGTTGAATGGCGTCGCCCATGATGAGGACATCTTCACCAACACGGTGGGCTTGCCAGCGGGGACGGCGAAGCCTGGGACTGGGCGGGTGGGACAGAACTAGACTTCCCCAGCCGTAGTAAGAAGGGCCGCTCATTTTTGGTGGCCCTTTTGCTTCGCAATCGAACTCCCCCAAGCTCGCGGTACTTGCACCCATTCAAGGCACTTGCCGTCTGCTCACGCCCCGTAGTAACCCACCGGCTGTTTCAGCCTGGCGCTGCGTCGCTACGGGAACGGCGCGCTTTTTGTGGTCTAAGAAGAATGTCGCCGCAGGTGTAAGCGAGTCGCGGCGCAGGCCGGCTGCGGATGTGATTGGAAACTGGAGTCCTGACCGACAACTTCCATTAGGGCGTCATCCCCTTTGCGGGCATTTCCTAGCTGAAGCACTTTCCAGCCGCAAAAATAGTGACCCATGTCGCAATCATGCGGTCATCAGTGCTCTGATTTCCATCCTGCCCCACGCAGCACTCGGCCGGCGTTGACGCCGGTCAGGTGGCCGTCTTCGTATTCCAGTTTGCCATTCACAAAAACGTACTTTACTCCCTCAGAAAGCTGCGTAGGTTTCTGGTAAGTGGCTCTATCCCCAATCGTCGCAGGATCGAATATTGTGATATCGGCGAAGTAGCCTTGCTTTAAGAGACCACGGTCGCGCAGGCGTTCGCGTTGTGCTGGCAAAGAAGTCATCTTGCGGATGCCCTGTTCGAGTGGAAGGAGATGCTCGTCACGTACGTAATGTCCGAGAAAACGCGGCATGGCTCCGAAAGCGCGCGGGTGAGAATGGGGCTCAAACAGTGGGCCGTCGAGAGAAAGTTCGCTGGCATCGAGACACAAGCTCGTCCAGGGCTGCTTCAGCCCATAGCGTAGATCTTGTTCGTTGGCGATGAAATAGAGTGCGCCGGTCTGGGCCTTGTCATCCAGGATGAAATCGAAGAGCGTATCCAGCGGAGCTTTCTTCTGCGCTGCCGATACTTGGGCGATCGTTTTGCCATCGAACTGCTTCAGATCCGGATTCACAACCCCAGAGACCAGAACTCCGCTGGCACCGCCACTATCGAAGTAGAGATTTTCCCAATTGGGGTGGTCGCGTGCCATCTCTTGTTTGATTTTTGTGCGCACAGCAGGGTCCTTCAGGCGTTCGAGCAACTTGTCCGTGCCGCCCTCCGCTGCCCATGGGGGCAAACTAGATGCCAATGCCGTCCCGCCCGCGGTGTAGGGATACATATTGGCCGAGACGTCCTGTCCTGAATCCCTTGCCGCTTGGATCATAGCCACGATCTTCGGCATTGATCCCCGCCGAGTTTTGCCGCTGACTTTCAAATGAAAGATTTCAACCGGCAGACGGGCTTCACGGCCGATGCGCAACGCCTGCTGGATGGCTGCAATTTCGGTCTGCCCCTCACTACGCATATGCGTGCCGTAGATTCCCCCGTATTGCCCAGCGACTCTCGCCAGTTCTATGAGTTCGTCGGTTCTTGCATAGTGTCCGGGCGGATAAATAAGCGCGGTTGAGATTCCGAAGGCTCCATGCTGCATGGACTGTGCGACCAACGCTTTCATTTCATTGAGTTCTTCGGGCGTGGGAGCACGATCGATGTCGCCGAGAACGGCTTCGCGAACTTGGGCAGCACCGACGTAAGTACCGATATTAAGAGGGGTGCCACTTTTTTCCAGGCGCTTGAAATACTCATCCAAGGTGGACCAGTCAACCCTCAAATGGTACCGGTCGAGCTCGGGCTGGAGCTGAGCCAGTGTGCGAGCATTCTGCGGAGCAACCGAAGCGCCCTCACCAGTGATTTCAGTCGTTATGCCCTGCGAGAGCTTGCTCAACGAGCGGTTATCGATGAGCAGATCGAATTCCGACTGACCGAGCATGTCGATAAAGCCTGGCGAGACAACCAGGCCAGAGGCATCGATGACACGCTTCGCTTTAGTATCGTCAAGTTTGCCAATGGCGGCGATGTAGTCGCCGCGAATCGCTACGTCGCCGGAAGCCCATGGATTTCCCGATCCGTCGATGATCCTTCCGTTCTTAATGATCACATCGTAAGCAGGACTGGTTTGTGCAGCTACTGAAGAGGCGGTGAACGGCGCGTCGTAAGCCGACGCTGCAATTTCCGCCAACGCTTCTCCTGCGATCTTCTGGACCGCTTCGGGATCATCCATTGGGACAGAGACCATGTTCGCGTAAATGGCCAGAGCTAAATGCTGGCCGCTGGCAGTTTCCATGTAACCCGCCAGGCCTTTACCGGTGACCATCAGATTCTTGTTCAGCGCGTCGTACACATCGTAGGTTCCAGTCTTAGCGTAGATATGGCCGGCAGCGGCTGAGTTCACTTGAATCTTGGAAAGGGTCCCGTCGCGCCCCAGAATCGGCAACGCATCATGAAAGTCGGCAAAATTCTTCTGGGTAGACATGAACGCGAGGTAACGAACTATGAAGTCCGGCGTGAAGAAAGCATTTCCGCCAGCGCCGTCGCTTTGTGATGCGGCGGTCAGATCGAGATTGGCTTTCTGCAGAAAATCATGCTCCAGGTCAAAACCTGCTTGATCGATCTCTTTACCTTTATGGGCAAGCATCGCACCCAGGAGGGACGGGCTCATGCTGGCATGCAGGTTCTGACTCACCTTGAGCGTGATCTTCACTTCCTCCTTCAAAGGCGGCGAGACGTGCTCGGCAAGCAGGTTCTCCGGTTTGTAATTTGCAGCGAGCTCTTTGAAATTTGGCGGCACACGGGTGGGAGAAGGCTTTATTTCGATGCCCCTCTGCCGCAGCGTCTCGGTGAAAACCGCGACGGCAAAACGGCTCGGCTCGGGTACCGGGTAGGCAACCATCTCAGACGGCTTGCCAAGTGGCAGAGTGCCAGTCATGGTGATGGTTCGTGCCCCATCGGGATTGATCTTCTCGGCCGTATAGTTGAGATCCGGCTTGGTATCAGGCTTTCCAGTTGTGGCATGATTGATAAACTGTACGTAAGCGGTCCTGGGCGAAATTTGCAGATTGACTGGCACCCCTTCTTTCTCCCCCGGACTGGCGATGACATCGATAACGTTGTCATTCACCACAATGGGAGAGATGACCACGTTAGTTCCCAACTCACGGTCCCCTTCAGGGAAAAGACTGGTATCCACCAGCACGCGGCCTTTCACACGCTTGATTCCTTTGTCGGCGATCTGCTGGGCAAGTTCATGGATAACAAGTAATGGGTCTCCGATTCCTCTGCTGTCGGGGCCGCCATAGGAATGGTCCATCTTTTCGTAAGCGAGGCTGCCGTCAGACTGAATTCGGCCGGACAGGTTCGGATCGCCGCTGGCAAGGATGACAATATCTCCGTGAAGCGTACCTTTTTTAATCGGGCCGATGCGGTACACGCGCGTGTGGAAGCGATAATCATCCCCCAAGAGTTCTAGTATGGCGCCTTCCGTGAGTAGCTTGGTGGTGGATCCCGGCACCATCAACTTGTCGGCATTCAACTGGTAGACGGGCTGGCCAGTTTCGAGGGAATAAAATTCGATGCCGAAAGTGGAATGCGCGAACTCGGGCCGGCTCATAACGGCCTGAATGCTCTCCGGCAAAGTCGTGCCGTTTTGTGGAAACGCTGCTGGCGACAAGCACAAAACCCAAAGCGTAAGGCATACGATTGTTGTGCGGCGCTGTTTCTTCATTTTGCGTGTGACCTTGATTTGCACTTTAGACGCTGACCTGTTCTGCAGCTCTCCAGCTCCTGCTCCTGACTGACAATCGCTCCACCAGGTCGCGTTTAATTACGTAACCCAATCCGGGATCGTTTGCCACACGAATGGTCCCTTTAGGAGTGACTTCGACTTCGGGCTCGATAATATCTTCATTCCAATAGCGGCTGCTCGCCGAGACATCGCCCGGGAGAGTGAAACCCGGCAGCGTTGACATGGCAATGTTGTGGGCGCGGCCAATGCCCGACTCCAACATGCCTCCACACCATACTGGCAAAGCGGATCCTCGGCAGACATCATGCACCCTGCGAGCCCCACTGTGTCCTCCAACGCGGCCCAGTTTGATGTTGATGATTCTGCAAGCGCCCAACTCGATTGCGGCGCGGGCATGGCCGGCATGGTTGATGCATTCGTCAAGGCAGATGGCGGTCCGGATTTGCGCCTGTATCTTCGCATGAGAATGGATGTCATCCCATTCCAGCGGCTGCTCAATCATGAGAAGCTGAAAGTCATCGAGTGTCCGCAGATGGTCAGAATCTGCCAAACGGTATGCAGAATTCGCATCCACAGAGAGCACAATATCTGGGAATCTGTTTCGAACTGCCGAGATGAAGTCGACGTCCTTGCCCGGCTTGATCTTTAACTTGATCCGCTGATATCCACTTCGCAGTTCGCGCTCCACCTTATTCACCAGGACGTTAGGGCTTTCCTGAATCCCTACCGAAACACCACAGGCAATCTCTGTCAGAGTTCCACCGAGCAGTTTGGAGAGCGGCATCCCGCTGTGTTGGGCTTCTACATCCCAGAAGGCGTTCTCCACCCCAGCCTTGGCCATGTGGTGGCCTCGAATTCCGTCCAGCAATTGCGGTACTTGGGCGGCGCTCACGAAATCTTTGCCAATGACGCACGGCGCAATAAAGTCAGAAATGATGTGCCAAGCGGTGTCGGTGGTCTCGGAGTTGTACGAAGGAGCCTCGACGGCGGTCACCTCTCCCCACCCACTGACCCCGTCCGCGATTGCTTCCACCAGAAGAATGCGGCGATTTTGAGTAACCCCGAAGCTGGTTTCAAAGGGCGTTTTCAACTGCATTCGGATTTCTCGCAAGGTGATGCATTCGACCTTCATTAACACTTCGCCCGGGGAGGAGCTCGAAAACGAACTACCACTTTTAGAGACGGGGCAGGCTCCTGTCAAGAGAAAATGCACCATTTGGTGATTGTAGTTGACAGTATGCACCGACTGGTGTAAAGCTGTGGCCGCTCAACAAGGCAAGCCTGCGGCAACCAAATGACTCTCGACAGAGAAGCGCTCTCAGCAGTTCGGGTCAACGGTAACCTGGCCGAACGCAAAGCCTGGATGACGAACCTAGAAAGCCGCCTGACGCAGGCGTCCGGCAGTTTAAATTCCAGCCGCACCAAGCTGCTTGCGGCCATCGTGGATAATGCCGAGGACAATTACTTCCTGTCTTCGCGCGCTCTCGCCAAGCGTTATGACGTAGACAAAGCCACGGTCGTGCGCAGCATCCAGGCGCTTGGCTATGAGCGCTATGCCGAATTTGCCGCCGATCTGCGGGCGCATTTTGTCAGCCGAATCACCCCGTACACGCTGATGAAGTCGGCGGCCCGCGAGAAGCGCAGCATAGCGGATCACGTCGAGCACAGCCTTGAGATGGATCTCAATAACCTGCAGGCATTGCGCGCGAGCCTGCACGCTGACCAGGTGATCCAATTGGCCAAACGCCTTCATCGCGCGCGGCGCATCATGGTCGTGGGCGTGGATTTCGCTGCTTCCCTCTCCCACCTTCTGGCCTATGGCCTGACTACGTTGGGTTATGACGCAGAAGCTCCGCTGGGCTCCGCCGGAAATCTGCAGCAGAAAGTGAATCTGCTCGGCCGCAAAGACTTGCTGATCGCCATCAGCTTCGGCCGATGCTTGCAAGCGACGGTTGACGCAGTGCTACGAGCGCGTGCGAACGGAGTGCCCACGTTCGGAATCACCGATACGGAGAAGACTCCCATTGCACGGTTCTGTGACTCATTTTGGCTCGCCTCGATCGCGAATCCCTCGTTTCACGGATCTTACGTAGCCCCAATCGCCGCCATGGATGCGCTCTTCGTCGCTTGTGCGCATATCCAGCCAAAGCGTTCGCTCGCCCTATTGCGGCGAAAAGATCAGGATTCGAAATCACGCTGGTATGCGCCGGCTCGCGCGGAAGTATCGTCTCGCGAGACCAGAGAGGAGGTCCAGCATGTCGAAAATTCGTAGTCTTCCGGTTGCCCGATGCAGATTAGCTCGGTTTGCTAAGCACTGGAAAAGATCTGCACGACCAGGGACTCTCTGTCCAAGCTTATTCGCCAATATTCATGTGTTTCTGTTTTGCCTCCTGTTCGGGTTCAGCCCCGGATCACTCTTTGCGCAGACGGCTGCGACTGGAGCATTGAAAGGCACGGTCACGGATCCGAGTGGTAGGGTTGTGCCGGGTGTCACCATCAAAGTGACGAGCATGACAACGGGACAGACCCGCACGGCAATCACACAGAACAATGGAAGTTATCTGGTTCCGCTCCTCTCTCTCGACGACTACAGGTTAGAAACTTCGGCTAAAGGCTTCAAGTCGGTGGCATTCCAGAATATTGCAATCCATGTCACGGAAACAGCGACACTGGACATCCGTTTACAAGTGGGCACCTTCGCCGAAACGGTCACGGTGCAGGCCATCCCGGAGCTAGTCCAGACCAATTCCAGTGCGCTCGGGAATGTGACCGATCAACGCATGGTTGAGAACTTACCCTTAGTAACCCGCAACTATATGCAGATTCTAGGTCTGTCCTCCGGAGTCTCTTCCGAAATCACAGATGCTGCCAGCATCGGGCGTGGAAACGTAGGCCTCGAGTATTCGACTTCCGGCAATATTGTGAACGATAACAATTTTCAGATGAATGGTTCACATGTTAACGATCTTATGGGTTCCGGGGGCACCAGTGGCGGTATCCCGGTGCCCAATCCGGATTCGATTCAGGAATTCAAGGTGCAGACGGGACAGTACGATGCGTCCTACGGCAGGAACGCAGGCGCAAATGTTGATGTTGTAACCAAGTCCGGGACCAATGCGCTCCATGGCGATGTGTGGGAGTACTTCCGCAACACCGCGCTGAATGCAAATGATTATTTCCTTAAACAAAAGAACCAGCCGCGTGGTGTCTTGAACCAGAATCAGTTTGGCGGGACGCTGGGAGGACCGATCAAGAAGGATAAGGTTTTCTTTTTTGTGTCATACCAAGGCACGCGCGAGAAAGATGGCTTGGATGTCGGCGCGGGATGTTTGAGCGGGGGCACCCTACCTATAGGTTTGACCGACAACGCCAGCGACCGTACTGCTGCATCTTTAGCAAACACTTTTGGGATTTCGTCGCCTTCCCTGATCTCACCCACCGCTCTTGCCGTATTAAATGCGAAACTGCCGAACGGCCAGTTCGTCATTCCAGCACCCCAAGACCCGGCAACCGGTAACAGCACATTCAGTTTCCCATGTCCTTATAGAGACGATCAGTTTGTCAGCAATTTGGATTTCTATCAGACGGAAAAGAGCCATCTGTCAGGCAAATTCTTCTTCATGGATAGTAATCAAACGATGGAGTTTCCGGGGAACAACATCGGACTGAGCACGGTGACGGTGCCGGGTTTCCCGGAGGAAACCAGCAATGGATTTCGGGACTTCTCTCTTACACACACGTACGCCTTCAACGATCACTTGGTCAGTCAAGCCGTGCTCGGATTCCACCGCGCCAGCGGTCTGTTGAGCCAGGTTTATCCGAAGATAAGTTTTGCCAACACGCCGGCGTGCACCGGAAGTGTCTCCGGAGTAGTGACACTGGCCAGTCTTTGCGTACCCGGCCCTGCCTTTGACAATCCATTTCCGCAGATTCTCGTGCAGGGAGCTTTCAATTTGGGCGGCAACGGGCAGGGAGCTTCGATCTTCCAGAACTTTTATGATTTCGATGATTCCGTCGCATATGTCCGAGGGAAGCACTCGCTTCATTTCGGCGGTGGAATCGATCGCAGTCAGATCAATTTTCCCAACTTCCATTTTTTAGCAGCTCTTGGCTTCGCAACGTTTAACTCGGATTTCCTGGAGGGCAGTCCGCTGGTCAGCGTTGACCTGCCGGGCTTGTTTGGACGCGAGTGGAGAGTCTGGAACGGTAATCTGTACGTTCAGGACGATGTCAAAGTCCTCCCCCGGCTGACTCTCAACCTCGGCTTCAGGTACGAGCGCCAGGGGCAATTGGGTGAGATGCTGGGCCGGGCATCCACCTTTGACATTGCGACTGCGAATCCTAATCCTCCCGCAGCGGGAACTCTGCAAGGCTATGTGGTTTCATCGAATTTCCCCGGTTCGCTTCCTGTTGGACCCGACGGCAGCGCTCCGACGCGCGCCCACACAAACACGGCCCTGAACAACGATGGCCAAAACGGATGGGAACCGAGGATTGGGTTCGCGTGGCAGCTGCCTGGAACGGACCGGCTAGTCTTGCGCGGAGGATATGGAATTTATTACACCCGCACGACGGGGCAGCCCTTCGTGCAGCTATTGGCAGCGCCTCCCTTCGGACTGATCCGGGAAGCCTTTGGCCCGACCATTGACCAAGCATTTCCCGCGTTTCCTCCCCTTCCGTTCTTCCCGCCCTATTCGCCGAGTACAGACTTGACCCCTACGATCTTTCCCCTGAATTTCCGCGCGCCAATCATCCAGCAATACAGTATGAACCTGCAGACGACCCTGTCCCGTGACGTGGCGTTGGAAGTCGGCTATCGCGGTGCCAGAGGTTCGAAGTTGATTCAGGTTCGGTCTTTCAATCAGGCGGTCGATGCTACTGTTACCCCGATCCGCGGTCAGACGAACAACACTCTAGCGAACATCCCATCGCGTGTGCCTGTCGAGGGACTTGATTCATCTTTTGCAAACGCGGTCGAGAGCCGCGGCGCATCCTGGTACAACGCCTTGGGAGTCAGCCTTAACAAGCGCTTTAGTCACGGCCTCCAATTTCTCGCGTCCTACACTTGGACATCTGCTCTAGAGACTGATCCCGGATACGTGAACGGCACACTCGACGGCGGCGCCCTGCAAGGCAACCAGACCAATCGCTCCAACTACGGCTTCGATTCATTCATTCGTCCGCAGCGCTTCGTCGTCAGCTATGTGTACGATTTGCCATCCCCGCAGAATCATTTTTCGCCGCTAGGTCGACTCCTGTCGGGATGGTCGGTGGCCGGTGTGACTACGTTTCAAAGCGGACAGAAACTTACTATCTCGGAAACTAACGAGCTGAATGCGTTCGGCATTGTCGGCTTCGATCAAGATCGGGCGCATATTTCGGGTTGCAGCACGCGCGACCTGGTTACCAGGGGTTCGGTTACCACTAGGCTTAACGGCTACTTCAATAGCTCTTGCTTCACGGCACCGCCGATTATCGGAGCTGATGGCGTAGCCACCGGATTCGGCAATGGCGGGATCAGCAACGTCACCGGACCAGCTCAGCAGGATTTCGATATTTCCATCATCAAGAAGATCCGATTCGGACACAGTGATGTCAGAAACTTGGAGTTCAGGGCGGAATTCTTCAATGCCTTTAACACACCTTCGTTCTCGAACCCCATTCTGGACGCGGGCGGGGTTTGCCTCGTTGGCATAGATTGCATCAACGCCACCACGGGCGTAGTGGGGTTCAACCCAGATCCGGCGTTCGGCGTGATTTCGACAACCAGCGTCGCCCCGAGAATCATTCAGTTTGCACTGAAAGTGAACTTCTAAGGGCAGGCGCAGGTTTCACTATGACGCCGTACTGCAACAACAGAATTCGCCAGTAGGAGACAATACCAATGGGTTTAGGTCAAGCGGAACATCGCTCGATCCGATTTTTGTTGGGTGGTACCCGGTTAACGATAGCAGTTCTAAGCCTGATGATTGGCGTCTCATTTGGACAGAAGGCACAGCCGAATCCATTGGCGCCAAAAGCGAGAGTTCCCGTGCAACTGGAGCAACCGCCGCAGTCGGGCAGACATGAGATAACGGCGGACGACATAGAGGCTTTCCTTGATGGCGTCATACCGCTGCAACTGGCGAGAGAAAACATCGCGGGAGCTGTCATAGCAGTCGTAAAGGATGGCAAAGTTCTGTTTTCTAAGGGGTACGGCTATGCCGACGTCGAAAAGAAAGTGCCGGTTTCGCCGGACTCCTTGTTTCGGGTTGCGTCTATTACCAAGTTATTCACTTGGACTGCAGTTATGCAACTGGTGGAGAAGGGAAGGTTGGATCTTGACCGTGATGTGAACGACTACCTGGACTTCACCGTCCCCCACACCTTCGGCAAACCCGTTACATTGCGCGACCTAATGACCCACACCCCTGGTTTCGAAGATGAAGCAAAAGATTCTGAGATGAAAAAGGCTAGGGAGCTATTGCCAGTGCGCGCCTTTCTGGTGGACCACTTGCCGCGCCAGATCTTTGCGCCAGGGACTATAACCGCTTATTCGAATTGCGGGGCAGTTCTTGCAGGTTACATCGTTCAGCGCGTCTCCAATCAATCCTACGCAGATTACATCGACAAAAACATCTTCCAGCCACTTAGTATGAGCCATGCAACTGTCCTTCAGCCGGTGCCGAAAGATTTAGAACCGCTGATGTCGAAAGGCTATGGACTGGCTTCGGAGGGGCCGAAACCCTTCGAACTCTTGGCCCCCGAGCCCGCCCCCGATGGCAGCCTGTCTGTGTCTGGGATTGAAATATCGCACTTCATGACCGCCCACTTGCAGGATGGACAGTATGAAGGTGAACGCATTTTGGAGCCTAAGACTGCGCAGCTCATGCACACGCGCCAGTTCACGATGGACCCTGCCGTCAATGGCATGGCGCTCGGCTTTTATTAAGAGAACCGCAATGGGCTCCGCATTATTGGACATGGGGGTGATCTCAACTATTTCCATAGTGACCTGCACCTCCTCCCGGATGCCAGAATCGGGTTTTTTGTTTCCTACAACAGCGCGGGCAAGGCAGATCCACGACCTGCCCTTTGGGAAAACTTTCTGGATCGCTATTTTCCATCTGATCCTATCCACGATCCCTCCACGAATAGCGCGCAGGATGCTGCCTCAGTAAGCGGAATGTATATCTCTAGCAGACGGGAGCAGACGACTATTCTGGCACCGGTTTGGTACCTGGCCACGCAGGCTTCAGTCTCGAGCCATCCGGACGGGACGATCGAAGTTGATCAGATCACGGGCACTGATGATAAACCAAAACGCTGGCGCGGGATCGGCAACTTAGTTTTTCGCGAGGTAAATGGCCACGGGAAATTGGTCTTTAAAAAAGGCCCTGCGGGCGAGTTGGACATGGTGGGCGACGACCCGACTTTCATTCGTCAACGCGTACCCTGGAACACGAACAGCTACTTTCTCCGTGCTGTAATCGTCCTTGTGCTGGTTATCTTTGCGGCGACGCTATCGCTCTGGCCAGTGGCAGCAATTGTGCGAAGACATTATCAAGCAAGGTTGAATCTGGACCAAGTGCAACGTCGTCTTCGCTTGTTGGTCAAACTTGTCATTGCATTAGACTTGATTTTTTTGCTCAGTTTGGGGGGAATCGTAGCCTATGGAATTGCGCGGCCCACAATACTTGGAGATGCGCTTGATCCGTGGCTTCGCGTGATTCAGATGATTGGGTTGCTGGGGGCAGTCGGAACCCTGCTCATCATTTACAACTCCTATGTGTCATGGCGAGACGCTGCTGTGGGACTGTGGATGAAAGCCTATAGTACGGGATTAGTGCTGGCCTGTTTTGCCTATGTGTGGTTGATTTGGAAGTTTAACCTATTGCAGGTCAGTCTCTCGTACTAGGTGGACTTCGCTGGAACCATCATCCGCGGGCTGCAGCGTGAATTGCCAATTTGGTACGCGCTAAACGTGCTGGTGGGTCATTTTAATATTCTAAATCACTTTTCGGAGTGCCTATGATTACATCTCTCCAGGACGAAGCATCATGCTGCTGACTTTTAGTAGTGACCATAAGAGCTTTCCGGCGTTTCGACGTGTCGTCGCCGGGTTGGCGTACTCGTTTCTCGCTCTGGCCGCGATCGCAGCTTACGCACAAGGACCCAAGCCAGCTCTGCCGCGGAAAGAGCAGCCCCAGCCTCCGAAAGGCGTGACTATACCCACCACGTCCCACGCACTGACCGCAGATGATCTGGATGCATTCTTCGGCGGATTAATGCCGGTGCAATTAGGCAGAGAAGACATCGCAGGAGCCGTGATTGTAGTCGTAAGAGACGGCAAGATTTTCTTTGCCAAAGGCTACGGCTACGCCGACGTGGAAAAACGGACCCCGGTTTCACCCGAGAATACCCTATTCCGTCCTGGTTCAATTTCGAAGCTTTTTACCTGGACAGCGGTAATGCAACAAGTAGAGCAAGGCAAGCTGGATTTGGATCGCGATGTGAATGATTATCTCGACTTCAAGATTCCAGCCACGTACCCAAGACCAATTACGCTCCGCAACTGCATGACCCACACACCGGGCTTCGAAGAAACCATCCAGGAACTGTTCGTCCGCGATGCGAAAGATCTTCGGCCAATCGACTATTACCTGAAACATCACTTGCCGCAACGCATCTTTCCACCCGGCACCACCCCAGCATATTCCAACTACGCCACGGCGATGGCCGGATATATCGTGCAGCGCGTGTCCGGGCAGCCATTCGACGACTACATCGAGGACCACATCCTCAAGCCGCTGGGCATGACCCATTCGACGTTCCGTCAACCGTTGCCTGATTCCTTGAAACCGCTAGTATCCAGGGGCTATGACGTTGCCTCCGAACCGGTTAAGCCGTTCGAATATGTGGAGGCAGCGCCGGCGGGAAGTTCCTCAGTAACGGCCGCTGACATTTCTCGCTTCATGATTGCCCACCTACAGGAGGGAGAATTTCAGGGCGTTCGGATACTGCGGACGGAAACAGCCCGGCTGATGCATTCGCGCCAGTTTGAAAATCTGCCAGGGATGAACGCCATGGCGCTGGGGTTTTATGAAGAAACCCGGAACGGCCACAGAATCATTGGACACGGCGGCGATACCCAGTATTTCCACAGTGACCTGCACCTGATTCCTGATGTGGGCGTCGGTTTTTTTATTTCCTACAACAGCGCCGGGAAGGGCGAAGTTAGCGCCCGCGAAGCAGTCTGGCACAACTTTCTCGACCGCTACTTTCCTCACCCGACAGTGGCTGACCCTCAGGTGGCCAATGCTGCTCAGGACGCGCGATCGCTGACTGGCAGGTACGTCGTCAGTCGCCGCTCTGAAACCACCATTCTCAAAGTACTGACGGCCGTCGGCGAGTCAAAAATCTCCGCCAACAGCGATAGCACAATCAGTGTCGATGACCTGAAGGACCTGAATGGTGAGCCGAAAAAGTTTCGTGAGATCGGCCCTCTTATGTTCCGAGAAGTTAACGGACAAGATCGAATCGCATTCAAGCGCGACAATTCCGGCAATCTGCTATTGGCCATCGATTTCCCGTTCATGGTTTTCGAAAAAGCGCGATGGTACCAGAGCAGCATGCTGAATCTGCCACTGATCGTCAGTTCCCTCGCAATTCTCCTTCTCACAGTGTTGCTGTGGCCGATAGCGGCGCTCGTACGGCGGCACTATGGCCGAAGGCTCACTCTGCCTCCGCGCGACCGACGCTTGCGACTCTTGGTGCGCATCGTCTGCTTGTTGGATCTGGCCTTTTTCGCTGCCTTTGCCGGCTTTTTTGCCATGGCATTCAAGGACATTGGTCTATTGAGCCCACACTACAATCCCTGGCTGCGAATGATCCAAATTGTGGGCTGGCTGGGTATCTTGGGTACTTTGATCATTATCTATAACGCGGTCCGCTCCTGGAAACAACCCGAGAGTTGGCTCTGGACCCGCCTCGCGGATACCCTAATTGCTCTGGCATGCGTCGGCATAATTTGGTTTGTATTCACTTGGAACATGCTGCACTGGACTCTGAGATATTAAGGCTCGGGTGACATCAGTTTGGAGCGGGTTTCAGAAACAGTGCTAGACACAGCACCCGAGTAGTCGTCCAACCTTTCCAGAGTCCCATAGTGTCCGGGTCTCGGCGACTCGGAAGTAATCACGGCTCCCCGCTTTCCGGGCGATGGATCATCTACAGCGTCGCTTCCCCTCGGGATCCAGAAACGGGGAAATGAGGGTTCGATAAGGGTTCGATAATTGTGTCTTGCGATTCCCTCAGGCGCTTCTGGTCGCCACCGGTGCCTGGAATGTCAATCGGTTACTTGTCGTGGGAGCGTTGACACGGTACCGGCCAGAAGGCCGGACCATCCATCAATTGGCACCTGCCATGCCATTTTGTTGCGGCCAGAGCTTGGTCAGGGTTTGAAAGGGTTCAGTAAGAATTCGCAATTTCCGGAGCCGCGTTCGGTGAATGTTAGGCGGGTTTCATAGCCGCCGGTTATCAATACAATCCACCAAAATATTGGACGTTGAGAGCAACGTTTCTTACGTTGTTTCAGGGCAGGGGGAGCCATCCAGCTAGGTCCGCCTCCGCTGCTGGCCGGAAATCGAGTCCGGTTTGTCACTGAAGGCGAGCATGAATCAAGGAATCACCGATGAGGGAACGCCTGAGTTAGGTGCTCGTATGACCAGTGACACCAGGGAATCAAATCCTACGGCTGGAAACTCTTCAGGTGAGGTTCTCCTTACAGCGGACGAAGTGGCGCAAATCCTTCGCGTTCCTCGAAGCTGGGTGTATAGCCACTTGAGCGAGCTTCCCGTCATTCGACTGGGCCGTTACGTGCGATTCAGGCGCTCGGAGATCGATGGCTTTCTCGAAAAGCGAGGGGCTTGCCAATGATCCTCCCTGGTGCTACTCCTAGATCACGGTTGAAGCACCACGGAAGGAGAATCGTGGTGCGAGAAAGACATCAAAGGCCCCGAGTCGGAGACTTGGGGACGAAGTGGAAAATATTTTACTGGGACTATAGTTCCGGCAGCCGTCGCGGTCGCACAAAGAGCTGGGCGAAGAGCTTGGCTCCCACCAGAACTGAAGCGCAACGTTTGGCTGATC
>WNGI01002904.1_pt1 | contig 14950 bp, 16 predicted proteins | sample 5400621 | NCBI WGS metagenome assembly WNGI01 (sample SAMN13153374, study PRJNA577476) | soil metagenome | isolation source: 20 cm soil or saprolite under Garry oak tree replicate 1 | place: USA:California | collected 2016-06-15 | reverse complement strand
CTGGAATAGCGTTTACTGGTTCGAGGGATGTGGGCATGCAGCTCTACAGGGATTTTGTTGTGAAGCAGCCGTATCCGAAGCCGTTCATTGCTGAGATGGGCAGCAAGAATCCGGCGATCGTGACTTCGAAAGCGGATCTCGATAAGGCGGCGGAGGGCGTGGTTAGGTCGGCGTTTGGCTATGATGGTCAGAAGTGCAGCGCGACGTCAAGGGTCTATGTTGAGCGTGGTGTGCGGGAGGATTTCTTGAAGATCCTCAAATCGAAGGTTGAGAAGGTTGCAGTGGTCGGTGATCCGCGGCAGAAGTCGACGTTTGTGGGTCCGGTGATTGATGAGACTGCGTTCAGAAAGTATCAGCGGGCTGTTGAGCAGGCCAGGAAGGAGGGTAAGATCCTGGTTGGGGGGGAGGTTCCGAAGATGCAGCTTCCGAAAGGCTACTACGTTACGCCGACTGTTGTGTATGGTCTTCCTCCGGATCACCGTTTGATGAAGGAGGAGCTGTTTGTGCCGCTGGTGGCTGTTGACGAGGTCTCGTCTCTGGACGAGGCGTTAGAGAAGGCGAACAAGACAGAATTCGGACTAACAGCAGGAGTGTTTACAAAGGATCCACGAGAGCAGGACCAGTTCTTCGAGAAGATACGGTTCGGCGTGGTCTACGCGAACCGGAAAGGCGGAGCAACGACCGGAGCATGGCCCGGAGCGCAGCCGTTCGGCGGCTGGAAGGGCAGCGGCGCAACAGGGAAGGGCGCAGGCGGACCCTACTACCTACTACAGTTCATGCACGAACAAGCCCAAACCGTAGTCAAAGACGCATAGACCGTTCTGCCCCTCCGGAACGCTTGTTAGCATAGAACCGGAAATAGGGGAAAAGGCAGTTCTGCGTCACGAGAATAGTCAGCATACCCTAATTTTCTAGAGGGTCTTTTCCTGACCAGATTTTAACATGGACCGCTCAACCCGTCCGTATCACCGATCGCAGGTCTCCCGCTGACCTTAACACTGTCATGGACCCTCAGCCGTTCCCAAGGCGATTCCTAGGCAAAATCAGGTCGTTGAATCGCACCCGTCTGCAATCAACGGGTCATAGAACTTCCCCAAAATCACATGGTTTGCGTCGCGAGACACAACTGCTTTTGACATTTCTCGACTGGTAACGGATTTGGTAATAGTAAATGGTAACACGGGATGAAGCAGGATTCCAGATCTGGTACCAGTTTCAACCTGATGGTAACGGGACCTTGTCCGAACCCGAGTGAGAACCGTTTTCACAATTGTGTCGTGACAGACAAGTATCCTGTTGATGGCTCCTTTCCGGGTTGTCGGCGTTGGGCAACATAGGATATGGTGTGCTCTGATTTTTTCATGATTCCGGCTTCTCTGACCGCCCCTCTCATCGCTCCAATGTTCTCCTGAACAAATGATGGGAGGTCTTCTGCCGATTCCCTTCTCTGGTGAGTTGCAAGCCGATCGCGAATCTTGCCCAACACTCCATCTTTTGAGAGGCCGAATCCTTTACCCTCTTCCGATGACCGAACCACAAACCCTCGGTTAGAAAGGGTGACAGTTACGATGTGAGACGTTCTCATCCAAGATTGGGCCTTGCTAGACACGCTATCTGTGATCCTTTCAGGTGGGACGAATACGCTATTGATTGCGAATGTTCCCATTGATCGAAGGAAGACCCGGTTACGAACTATGATAGGAAAAACGTAGTAAACATCGCACAAACGTCTTCTAGACACTAGATCAAGAACACGATGCTGTGTGTTACCTTCATTACTGTTAATTCGGAATCTAGCCTGCACAAGGTCCTGGCCGTCGTAGGGTCTCTTGTATTGTAGTATGAACGGAGGATCTACTGGAAAGTACACATCGCCTCCCGTCAACCGCTCTTGTTGCTGAGAGAAACCTATGGCCGTCGCTCCCAAAGTGTTGATGAGTTCGTTGGTTATGTTAAGCTCAAGGGATTTCTCAGTGACGATGAACCTATCTCCAGAAAAGGACACGACTTGTATGGGGATGCAACCCAAATATAATTAGTACGAATCTTCCCCTGTCCCAAACGGGTTGATCGTCGGCTAGCTCTTCAACTCTAATCAAACATAGTCCATATCCCGTCAGATTGTCTAAGTATCAGACGGGGCTACGATTAGACCGGGTCCTATACCAGCAATTCCAACAGTTATGCGCAATGGAAAAGCTGCGACCAGGCGAAGCCGTCGAGTCACTAATCCGAGTCGCGCTAGAAGCTAAGACCATTGCAGGTGTCAGGTTGGACCACGCGAGGCACGAAAACACCGTCTACTTGTTCGATGATGCCCTGTTCAGGTCCCGACTCAACAGACTCAAGCAGAGCCTAGAACTGGAAGAACAATACCTGAAAGAGAAGGGAGAACTAGAGGAGGAACCAGAATCAGAATATTGGATAAAGGAGCTGACCGAGCTGGGACGAAGATCAATCGGCAGAGAATTAGTCCAGGAATTCGAAACGTGCCTATCAAAAGCGGACAGGTTGTACGAAGACGCGGAGAGAAAGAGGCTTGGTCTACAGATAGGCCAACATTGAGTCCAGTGAGTCGCCGCCGAAAATAATCCAGATTTCAGAACGCGCCAGGTGAAAGAAAATTGTCGTTTATAAAACTCAACTAAAAATTATCTCGTACACTACTCGCGCAAGTCTGACAACGATTAACCTTTGTTCCTCCAACGACCGTTGACTACCAAGAGTTACTGATGAGTTCCCTCCCACAGAAATCCCCAGCTGGCCAGAGACAGATCATCGGGCTGCTAGAGAAACACTCTCCCCGAGAAACCTTTGACATTCTCGCAGCGAGAATCACCCTCGCGAACGAACGGGTCCGGGACCCTCTTCCTTCGTCCCGCCTCCAGACAGGGTCCCAAAATCCTTCGTTAATAGCTCAAGACTTGGAAGCTATCAGAACAGGCCGCTATGGAAGAATCCAGTTACCTAGCCAGGAAGAAGCCCGCTACTGGCTACAACAGTGGCGAGAAGCCGCCAAGCCCAAAGAAGAGCCCCCAGTTCGAAAGATCGTCCTCAGGAGAAATCGGAACGAGGTGAGAGAATGACAAAGAACAAAACCCGAGAAGGACCCCTACCTCCACCAGACAAAGGAGGCAGCGACGCAAGACCCGGACTACCCACTCCGACTGTCCGGAAGAACGTCACATGGGTTCAACCAGAACCGACAACATCAGACATCGCACGGCCTCAACAGCTGAGCCCAGCAACATCATGGGCTGAGCCCAGCATATCAAAGCCAAAGCTAGCAAAAGGGTCCCCGGGACCTTCAACCACGCGAGACCAAACCAACGATTAGCCGGCAGAGCGATGGTCCGGTTCAAGTACGTCTACTGGTGCATCAGCCACCAACAATACGTCGAACCAGGTGTCCGCAGAAAACTTCGGCAGCAACTACACTGTAGGATCGTCAGACTGAACGTGTCGGTCCTTCGATTAGTGGATCTTGGTGTCTTGATGACGTGGCTTGACTCGGATCATTCTTCCAAGGTGTTCCACCTAGGAGTTCAGGGACACCTAGACCCGAAAGGCGAGCTTTAGAATGAATGCATGGCAGAGACTTCCGTTTTCTGAGAGTGCACCTCTCAGAAGGACTCAAGTGGGCAGAACATCGGGACGATTGGAACTCTAAGGGGCCTCCGGGTGCCAGCATAATATCTTTAAGATTAATTACCGTGAGTCCCCAAGTAGACTCGAATTATTAGGAATTGGCCAAGTATGTTCAGTGACCGCGCTCAACGGAATGGTTGAAGCGAGCCTTTTGTCGAGACTAAGCTGCCTGATTGTCCGTCAGCCTTACGCGTCACTGATCGCGTTTGGTAAGAAGCGCTGGGAATTCAGGTCCTACGAGGTGAAAAAACGAGGTACAATAGGAATTGCGGCCTCCCCTAACCCTCCTTACCCGACCAAAAATGTGTCACTCAACAGGGTGGCAACAGAGTTCCCCCGCGGCGTTTTGCTTGCCACTGCAGACTTAGTAGGTTGCTTTTACGCAACCGCTGCAGATCTAAGGAAAGCTACAACGCCGCCGATTGAGGTCAGTCTGCACAACCACAAAATCCTGACCGTCGATTCTCCGATCGGCGAACCGAAGGACGACGTTGTCGCTGCGGCCAATTCAACTACATGGGAAAGTTACGCCTTAGAGTTGGAGAATGTTCGACCAATCCAAGAACATATTCTCGTGACCCCGACATCAAGGTCAACCTGGGTCTTCGTCGAATACACGAGCGAGTCAACACAATGAAAGACGCTGAGTTCAAGGACTTTGAGAAAAGCGCCCTCGCATTTCTTAGGACGGTCAGATTCACCCCTTCAGGCTTCTATCGCTATGAACATGGTTCAGACTTCTCGGGGAGCATCATTCCGCCACCTCCATTCACCCTCCCGTTGCGAACCATGGTTGAAGTGGCACGGAACGCTCCAAACAAGCCCTCTATCGAGGGTTTTCACAAACTTGCAAGAGATTCGCTGACCCAACGCGAAATAGTGATTAGCCCAGTTCCATTTGGAAAACTCGACGGCGACACTCAAGCCACGGTTCGAAGACACGAAATAGAGTTTTTCGATCAAGACTCAGTACGCAAGGAACTAGAACAAAAGAAAGTCGACGCCAGTCAGATCCAAGAATACTTCAAACTGTACGAGAGTTTGGGCCCGAGAATCTTGGCCAAGAACCTACCCGCAGTCGCCAGGCAATCAATTCCCTCTGAGATAGCTGAAACGGTCAGCAAGTTGAAGTTGGAACCTTGGCAAGTCTTCGAAGATTCAGTTTTCGCCATTTTTCACTATTGTCTAGGGTTCGAAACGAGGAAATTGGGGCGGGACACGCTCTTCGAGCATGAGCCTGAGGGAGTAGTCCTAGTTGGAGAAACCGGTTCTAGGTATGCTACCCTATACGAATGCAAGAGTGCTCATGACAAATACGAAATGACGTCGGATCATGAATTGAGATATCGAGACTACATCAAAGAAAAGAAACGCCCTCTGGAGGTGCTAGACAATGCTTCGCTCAGATACTTTCTGATCATCGGTCCAGACTTTCGGGGAGATCTCAAGGAACGGCGTCAAAGCGTGCATGATGAAACTGGAGTTTGGACAGTTTTCATGCCAGCATCGATTCTGAGCAGCTTCGCTCAATGGGCCGAAAGCTTGCCAAACCAGGCAAAGAAGTTGCTCGATCTGAAACCACTTTTCAAGATTGATGAGTTAATTGTGTCCGAAAAAACAGTCACCGATTACAGGAAAAACTTCGAAGAGAAAACGCGAGGGAGGTGGTGACGCACGGGAACGTCGAGAGTATCACCGGCGCCAAAGACCCGAAAATGGAATCAGGTAATCGGGACCCTAAAGAACCCTGATCGCACGGGAAGCTCGGTTGTCAATACCGCGTTTGCCGTCGCCTTTCGGAAGATCGAGAGAGTCACCCCTGTAGCGACGCCTGCCTTAGAGAGCCTTTCGGGGGCTTTGCGATTCGCTGCGGACGCCCAAAACACTGGACTATCTGCTGCTATAGATGCTAGAGGCATTTCAATCAACACCAACTACGTTGCTCCTAGCATAGCACTAGGCCTCTGGAATCTCGTCGCGTCCCAAATGGGACCAAGTGACGCTAGTTCCCTCTACGGACGTTTAGCGGAGAAGGCATTCAAGAACGCGATCACACACCTACTGTCCAATGAGAAGGAAGTTACTCCACAGATCGCAGAAAAAAACCTTCTCGACTTTCTTGCACAAGAAGGGCGGGAAGGCCTAGCAACTGCCATCGTCACGGGTTACCTTTACGAGCTCTCTCTCTATTATTTGCACACAGGCAAGAACCCTCCAGCGGTCAAGGAGGATACCGGCTACAGATTCTACGTTGACGGCCGCGACCGCGTCTTAACTCCTGAACGAATTGAATCCTTCAAACGTGAACTTCGAAACGCCTGTGAAGGAAAGGCCAAGTCTCTCGTTGAGAATCTTGTCTCGGAAAAACTGTTCGAGAACCTTGGAGCGGAGGAACGATGGAGTTCAGAGGTCACCAGCTTACTGGTCGCCGCCTTTCAGAAAGTCGCGGAGCTCAGATAGGTCTTCCCGTTGGACGGCCCAATCAACGTCTATGTCATGGACAGTTTTGCTGAAGCTGGACGGGCCGCGTATACAATCGAGGCAGATGCTCTTGTACTCGCGTTTTCGGGAGATGGCCAAAACGTACATGACGACCTGCCCAACATAGAGGCCGCTCTGCGTGGGACTGTAGATCCACTCATTCGAGATCTTTACCGTATAGCATTGGTCGTATACCTCTGGGACATAAGAACGGAAAGATCTGATAAACCTCGAAACTTACACGCTCTGCTATCGGTTTCAAACAAAGATCGGTGGGACACCTTAGCACCACACTTGGAGGCCACTCTCCGGTTTCTTACGGGAGACACCTACACGTTCGAGTTCGTCCAAGGAGAGCCCGCTCATAGCGAGTCGGCGGTGACGCGCGTCGATGGAGGATGCGTTTTACTATTCTCAGGAGGTCTGGACAGCTTAGCTGGTATAAGGTGGGCGATCCAGAACGGAATCAATCCCATCCTTGTCAGTCATCCTGGCGCCTCAATCATCTCTGACGCACAAAAAGACATTCTCGCCCGCTTGAACCAACTACTTGGTCGCACTCTTCAGTGGCATCAGGTTAGAGCCACTGCTGAACGCGGCAAGGAACTTCAGGGAATAGTGCCCACTCAATTTTCGAGGTCATTCCTCTATCTTGCCCTCGGTACTCTCTTCGCCTTTCAGCTGGGGATCGATAGGTTGCTGATCTGTGAGAATGGACTTCTTGCACTGAACATCCCACTTACGCAAGCTAGGATATACGACAGCACGCGAACTGTCCAACCCAAATTCCTCATGATGTACCAACGATTACTTGATACACTATTTCGAGCGACGCGCATACAAGTTCAAAACCCGTTTCTCAACTATACTAAGGGAGAAGTGGTCGCGTTACTGAATGCCGATGGATACAGAGACATTGTCCCGATCACGATCTCTTGTTCTGAAGTTCAACGACTGTGGCGCAAAGGAGTGAAGATATCTGACGTTAGACACTGCGGAATATGCCTCCCATGCGTGGTCAGGAGAATTGCGATACATCATGCAGGAATTGGACTTGACGCGAGGTACGTGGAGAATATTGAAGCGGAATACGCGACGATCCCCGAGGATGGCAGGAAGCTTCTGTTTGAAATGGCTGAGTTCTATCGAATGATGAAGGGATTCAAGACTATTTTCGAAGCATTATCAGAGGTTAACGAGTTTATGGTCGAAGATTATGACACCGGTAAACTGTTTGACATGACTCAAAGGCAATTGGCTCAATTCAAGAAGTACGTCGACGACAAGATGCACGCGAGTGTCCGAGACAATCTCGGACTTGGCTAGATCGAGAAGCCTATCCATTCGTGCGAATGAGCTGTTGCATTCTCAGAGCATCTAGGATTTGTCCGTACAATTCATCCCTCTTACGATCTGAGTACCTTTCGTAATACAGCTCTAGCACCTGATATCCTCTCTTTCTTAACAAGGCGCGAAGCTCCTCATCCTTGACCATCTGGGTTTTTCCAAGGTGGACAGAACCATCTACGAACACGACCAGGGGTCTGGATCCGAGCGTGAAGTAGAAGTCTGCAGTAGTTACCGGGATTTCCACTTGGGTTCGATAGCATATCTGATCGGACTGTAGCCTGAACGCTAGTTCCTGTTCCATTCGTGAAGGGTTGGCGTGTAGTCGTTCGCGCCAGTCGCTCCGCTGACCCGACATCTGTAAGGTTGAGCTGTCGATCGGCTATTGCTCAGACACGAGAACGAAACTGCCGAAGGTGTGAGACAGCTGGCTCATTTGACGACCTAAGAGGATTAGCATTATCACGAACAGGATTCGGTTTCAGAGCAAAATCCACTGCACCAGGCATGACACTCTCGGGGCATCGGGTACGTTCTGAGCGACACCCATGCACGCGGCCGACAACAGAAGGCCTTCAGAGTCCCAGACCTCCCTAAGACCCTAAGGGGCTCAGTTATGGAAATCGCAATTTCCGCCGCTTCGATGAGGGTCGAGGACGCGACACCCGGCACACCAGCAACAGAAGAAAAAAAGAGAGGGGAGGAGGGCTTGCTATGAAGCCGAACCTCCGAGTTTCTTGCGGATATCGCCGAGCAACGGTATACTGTTGTCTTTGCCTCTCAATTGCCTTTGAAGTTCAGCTATCTTCTGGTCCTTGGCCGCGAGCTGGTTGTCCTTCTCCCAGAGTTGTAGGTCCTTGACTCGAATTTGTTGCTGCAGCGAGGCGATGTATGGCTGTAGCTCTGCGTCGCGCGCGTTGTAGCCTACGCTACCGCCACCGAGTCCACCAATAGCGATTCCGACAAGAAATTCACCTAACCCCATTCAACTACCACCCCCTACCCCAGCCAGGTTTGAGGGGTGATTGGCTTGGGTCAATTCTTGCCTCCTAGTGCCTCTGCGATCGCGGCGATGCCCACCACGATCAAGAGGAAGGCTATCAGATTGCCCAGCGCACTCTGCTGATTCTGTTGATTTGGCTGTTGTCCTTTCTTCAAATCAGCTATGAAACCTCCAACTATCTTGTCTACAAGCTCACTCCGGTTCGAAGCTACACCTACGCTTACCAAGGCGTCCAGTGCATCCACACGATCAGCTCTCATGGTCAACATTACCTGTTTCGAAGCCGGTTGGGACGATGCTAATGCCATTGTCTCACCTATTCTGCTAATAGGTAAGAGCTGCCTCCAGGATATACTGCTTTGCTTACGCGCGCCGGTTGCCTACAGTTTTACGTACAAAAGGTAGGATCATCGTGTACTACTTTCAGAAACCTATCCATTAGCGAGCGAGAGGTACGCCGAGGGGATTAAACCAACCACGGCTCTTGGATCATCCTAAGGACAGCCACGCGCACAGTGGGACACATGTTGAGAATCGCCTCAAGGGTCTTGCTCAACTCTTGGACAACACTGCTTGACTTCACATCTTCCACGAGCTGATCATATAACCCGTCAAAACGTTCTACCTCTTTCGGGTCACGAACGTCGCTTTGGTACGGTGCGTAACCGATACCCTTTCGAGCTGAGTAACTAATGTAGAATTGCGACGTTCGGTTAGGAGATCTTGACTCCAAAACCTTTCTTGGGCGGATTCCAAAAAGGATAAGATTGTTCAGGACGATCGTGCCCATATCAGCCCCATTCACGACAGAACCATACATCAAAGCCAAAACGTCGAAGCCGTAGAATTTTGAAGCGTCTGCCGCGATTACCTCCGCAACCTTCTCGTTCACGACGGGTATCAGCTTATTGAATTTCAAGACAAGACCGTAGAACGATTCAAGCTGCGTTCGCACGCCAGGCGATACGAAGTGGATGTAAAACTCTGAGCTGATACGACTCCATTGTTGGATGTCAAAGTCATGGTATCCTCTGAGGTGACTGAAATTCATGCCTGTGTATTGGATTTGAAGCAATTCCTTGTAAAGAGGAGCGTAGATGGTGTTGACGTTTTGTAAAGCGAGTTCCCTTCTGATCGCCCGCTTCTGTGCTCGTGATTGTGTGAAGTCAGTGACTAGGGCACCGAGGAGAATACCGGTCGCGACCCCTAAAAGCGGCGAATTGAGGAACCAACTTAAACCTGCGGAAACCGCTGTACCCGCGGATGCCAGGACATACGCAATTTGATCGCGTGTGGTCAATGACCAACGACTTGAATCTGGCTCCGTATATGCGACTTTCTCAAGTCCTAACGTTGACCTCTCGACGCGTCGCAGTAGGTGCGGTCGCTCCAATTCTGCATATGATGTGATCACGATGAAACTTGATCGCGATCACGAATGTCCCGCGCGAAGACAGGCGCGACTGGTTGCCTTAGTGTTGCGTCCTTCTCGGTCTTCGCCTGATTGGTTGCTTCAATCGCTTCAATAATGACCTTAAGGTTACACCCATCCAATAGTACATCGCAACGCTGAGAAATAGAAGACTCAGCTCAAGCATGTTGAACCATGTAACGACTATGATACCGTTAACGGAATACCACTGCCAAGTGGTGAAGACGAGCCAGTCCAATGTGAACCCCATGTAGACTAGAATGCCTACCACGTAGATCGCAAGCAAAAGGGCGACAGCGAAAGATCGCCGCGCATAGATTTCGTCCCAGCCGAAATATAAGACGGAGACAACTATTGTAACCATGCTTGCCAAGATGACTAGCAGATATTTTGTAGTCACGGCGACGCCAGGCAAGTCGAGTATGACTAGCAAGACGGATGCCCAAAGAACGCCGATTATTCCTGCGTCCCGTAGTAGTTCCTCTTTCTTCATGAAGCCAACCCGTGTGCATCCCTTTGGGTCGGGGTCTTATCTAATTTGTAAGTTGGCCACAAATTACTTCCAGAATCCTACCCCGAAGCGGAGCGAGAGTCGTACTTTATAGTGAGCTATGGTTCAAAGACCCTGACCAGTAACATTGGTATCAAGTGACTCAGAAGGGAATCCTAAGGCGTTACAAGCGATATATTTTCAGGCGGTGAACCTAAGGGATCTGATTTACAAGGACCTCAATTTCGACGCTGAATCGGCAAGACTCCAGTACGAAGCTCTCAAGGCGAAGTTGCTCGCGCTAGACAAATCTGCTACGGGACACCTACCCAACATATTATACGACCGTTACGCCTTACCAATCCATTCTTCCGTTCGGATCGCCGTAAGTCAGTTATGTGCTTACATTGACGGTAAGTTTGTTACCCATTCCAAAGAGCGCGATGTACCGGCTGTTGCAGGTCCCATAGTCAACTTCCTCATTATGCTCCCCGAATACGGGCTTACGTTGAAGTGGGCTGTCATGGCAGCGATGTTAAGTTCCCTTGAAGTGATCACAAACATGAACCTAACCAAATTGGGCATCTCCTACGACCCAAACGAGTCTTTTGATAGAAGGATCAACAAGCTGAACAATGCCCTCACGTCGAAAGGCATCGCACTCCCCGCTCTATTACTATCCGCTCTATACAAGGTGCGAAACAAAGTCATTCACGAAGGCAAGGAACCGACAACGGAGGAAATGAGTACTATCTTCGACCTGCTGATGTCGTTGCACGAGAAGACGAAGTAGATTTTTCTGACTTTCGAAACGATCAAGAAGGATAGGATGCACGCGTTCCTCGCATATGATAATCGGCGGCCTGCAGGCTGGCGTGGTGGCGGAACTAGCTGGCGGACGTCGTAGCAAGGGCCTCCAAGGTGTCTAGGAAGGTTTCCTCACGGCCGATTGGGAAGACGCCTGAGGCGGCTACTGTGTGGCCGTCTCCGAATCCACCTACCTTCTCACATGAGTCAGGCAGTATCCTGGATAGTGGTGGCCGCTTGCCGGTCTCTATCATCTTCGCTAGTGGTTGGGGGGCTCGTCCCGAGACCTTCACCAATGGCGAGGGGAGTTTGCCCCATCCTGGTACTTCGGGTGGTACGTTCATCATTCCTATCAGGTACTTGGCGGGATTGACGATTCTCTGGTAGCTGAGATAGGAGCAGAAGCTTCCCACAACCTTGCCGCTCATTCCCTTGTAATTCTCTCTGGCATGGAACCATTGGACATTCTTCATCTGGGAGAGACCCCCATTCCGGATCCTTTCCATCATTCGCTGGTTCGCATTTTTCCTCTCTTCCTCGAGACCCTTTGCAGTCTCCAAGATCTGTTTCTCGAATCCTTTGATGCATGCAGACAAGCCGAGTTGTGGGCCGCCACGATAGTAGCCCACGGACCCGAGAACGTTCAGTATGGAAGAGGCTCGTGACGGAGAGAGCCAAGGCACTGATCCGTCGAAGCTGACGGCTCCACTCGGGGTCCGTTTGACTGATCCCGTTTTCTCGCCGTCTTGTATGGGAATCTTGTTGAGGCCCTGAGCTTCGCCAGGTATCTCTGTAGAACCTATGATGGCAAGAGGTGCGAAGGTAATGAGTGTAGGGTCTACGGTTTTGGCGAACAAATATGCGACTGTTGACGAGGACGCGTCCTTTTCTCCGGAGAATCCGTTGAGTTCAGGGTTCAGGTTGTGAACCAGTGGATCTCTGCTTTCTGATGTGTCATGGTGGTCCAAGATGACAAGGATGCTCCTTGACCGGTTCTGACTTTCTAGCAATTGAACATGCCCGGAGCCTAGGTCCGAGAAGACGACTAGACGGCGTGAACCTCCTTCGACATCTTTCACAACTTCAGGGTAGAGCTTGTCGAGACAGATGAGTCGGGTCTCTATGCCGAGCTTCTCGATCGCGATCTTTGCGAGGGCTGCGGAGCAGAGGCCGTCAGCCTCATCGTGATGGAGGATAAGGGCGTCCTTCAGGCCAGACTCTACTATTGTATCCTTAGCTTGGGCTAACTTGTTAAGGAAAGACTCGAGTTGTGCCGAGTTATTGTAACCTGGGCTGGGGCTTTTTCGTTCTCCTAATTTTTTGTTGACGCATCTCATTCCGGATGCTTTCTCTCGGGCAGACGGTAGAGACTCAGATAGGCGATTCCAATAAACACGAAGGGGAGCGCAATCGTAACCGCCCACCAGTAGTCACGCGGCTGGGCGAGACCCAACCAGATTACGATGGACCCCGCTATCAAAGGCACCAACACAGCCACATTGAGCATTAACATGACACGCCAACTCCCAGCTCGACGCTTCAAGCCTTTCTTGCCCAATTGAAAAGTGGAAGACTCGAAAAAAAGAATTGCTGTGAAACTTTGGGCGTTACGGGCTGGGGGGACGACGGCGTCTATACACCACGTACAGATTCACAAATGCGATGTCAACAGCAAGTAATGGCATGATGAAATTGTTGACGGCGGCTCCCAAGGGTAGATTTGCGAAGTTGAGCGTATAGAGCCAGTTTGCCAAGATTAGATAGAAACTGAAGACTGCGAAGCCCAGCACTGGAACTCCGAGAGCTTTGGCTCTTTCCAAATTACCACTGCTGTCTCGTTATCATTTCCCGACAAAAAAGGATTGCTGAAGTGTTGCTAGATTGCGACGCTTGTTTTGCTCACCTTTCAATGGGCAAGAGCGAGAAGCTTGGGCAGCTAGACAGTTCTTTTCGGCGGTCCATCGGGAATCCGCTACCTACGCGATAACTTGCGCGCTGTCTACTGTCTTACGAATTTGGCGATAAAATAACCGGCCCCGTCTAGCTCAGGATCGAATCTCTGAGTCAGCTTCTCCGCATCGAGACCCGCGCGTCCCACCATCGGGCTTGCAGCAACCTTGACAAGTCCTAGCTTTTCTTCCGCGAACCTGGCGACTTCCTCGCATTCCTCTCCAGTAACCGTGCAGACGCTATACACTACCGTCCCACCCTCCTTGACCAAAGCCCCGGCTGTGGTCATGAACTGTTTCTGGTAGGATGAGAGATTCTCGATATCCTTCTTGGTCGTTTCGATGGATAGCTTTGGCATCACTCCCAACCCAGTACAGGGAGGATCAACCAAGACTTTGTCAGCGTTGAGTTTGTAGTCCAGATGTGCATATCTAGAATCGTGGGCGATGAGCTGGTAGTTCTCGCATCGGAGTCTTTCCAAGTGTTCACGCGCCTTCTGGATCTTCTCCTCGTTACGGTCGAAACCTACAATTCTAGCCTTATTCTTCGTCAGCTGGCAGAGGTAGGACATCTTGCCGGCGGGCGCGCAGTTGAGGTCGACAATGATCTCGTCGGGTTTCGGATCCAGGACCTGGCAGGTGACCATTGCGGGAAGCGATTGTAGATGGATCAGGCCAGCCTCGTACCAGGATGTTTCTCGCATAGGAGGGAGAAGGAATCGGCTGTGGAGAATTTCGACCGCGATGCCCTGATGGTACCTGAGGATACTGGTCTCGCTCTGACATGCAATGCCTGACCCGACTGGGGTCCCGCTTGGGTCGACAACTGTTACTGTCATTCCGGCCTTCAGTTTCTTGCAGTTCCTAACGCCCCTAGCGTAGAGATGTGCGCCCTGCATCACCGCTTCTGCTGCGAATCGGTCTGCTTGGACCCGCTTCTCATTCAGGGGGATTGTTGATTCTGTGACTGGAAGATACCCCGCGTCTATCACTCTCTCATGAGATCCGGCCTCGAGTCCACCGTTACGCATACTCTCCAGAGTATCGAGCTGGCTGCCAGCGAGATCGTTCAAGCGGAAATAGTATCTTGGACCCATCCCGCCAAGAGATGCGACTACGCTGTTGAGGCGGCCATCGTAGACGGTTGCGAGGGATTGGCGTAGAGACTCATCGAGCCTCGGAAAAGACTGAGCCTTGAGCGCCGCGTTTGAAGGGTTCGTGGTCTCGCCTAACTCTGTATCAGTTGCTCGCGGAGGCCCGATTTTGTTCAAGCCGCCTTTGGGTAAGGGTCTCTTCTCTGATGGATACCAACCTTTCGGTCAGGACATCGGGACGCCGACGGGACTGAGACCTACAGGTTCAAGGGCAAACCTGTTAGCCAAACGACAGGTTTGTACTACTACGGGTCTCGCTAGCAGACACCGAGCGGAACTTTAACCGACTACTACGCTGGAACCCTAAGGATTGCGAGCGTATTCGCATCCACCTTCAACGCCTACTACACTGATAGATTAGGCAGCACACGGCTGGTTACCGATAGTAATGAGAACTCGTTATAAGAGATAGACCTTTATATGGATAGCACGATATATCACACCATGGGCCTGAAAGTGGCATCGGAGCTGGACGATAGGATACTCGGCTTCCTAGAGGCGGGCCCAGCTACCCCGGATGAGATAGCCTCGGAGCTTCGAATAGCCTGGGCGACTGCCCAAGGGCACCTGCTGAAACTCGCCGGGACAGGGAAGGTTTCCGCGTCGAGAAAGGGCAGAGTAAACATCTACTTCCTGACC
>WNGI01006685.1_pt1 | contig 14956 bp, 10 predicted proteins | sample 5400621 | NCBI WGS metagenome assembly WNGI01 (sample SAMN13153374, study PRJNA577476) | soil metagenome | isolation source: 20 cm soil or saprolite under Garry oak tree replicate 1 | place: USA:California | collected 2016-06-15 | reverse complement strand
GAGCTCCTGGGCGGCGTCGCGGCGGCGATGTCGCTGATCAAGGCGCACCGAACGCATGGCCATCTCGCGGCCCACCTCGACCCGCTCGGCTCGGAGCCGCCCGGCGATCCCGCGCTCGAGCCCGAGCGCCTGATCCCGAAGCTGACGCCCGAGCTGCAGGCGCGCATCCCGGCCTCGCTCCTCCGCCTCCACGTGGAGGGCGACACGCTGGCAGACGCGCTGCCACGGCTGCTCGAGACCTACACCGGCTCGATCGCGTACGAGATCGAGCACATCTCGGACCACGAGGAGCGCGTCTGGCTGCGGCAGGCGATCGAGTCCGGCCGTTACCGGCGGCCGCTCTCCCGCGACGAGCGGGTGCGGCTGCTGAGGCGGCTCAGCCAGGTGGAGGGGATGGAGCGCTACCTGCGGCGCGCCTTCCTCGGGCAGAAGCAGTTCTCCGTCGAAGGCCTCGACGTAATGATCCCGATGCTCGACGAGGCGATCGAGCTCGCCGCGTCCGACGGCGCGCATGAGGTCGTGCTGGGGATGGCGCATCGCGGCCGGCTCAACGTTCTCGCGCACGTCGTCGGGCGGCCGTACGAGACGATCCTCCGCGAGTTCGAGGGCGAGCGGACGATCGAGGCCGTCGTCTCGAGCGAGGAGGGCGGCAGCGGCGACGTCAAGTACCACCTCGGCGCGCAGGGGACCCGTTCGACTCCGACCGGTGACATCACGATCACGCTCGTCGCCAACCCCAGCCACCTCGAGGCCGTCGATCCGGTGGTGGAGGGCAGGGCGCGGGCGGAGCAGACCGACCGTTCCTCGCGGCAGGGCTATCACGATCCGAGCGTGGCCCTCCCCGTTTTGATCCATGGGGATGCGTCGTTCGCCGGCCAGGGAGTCGTCGCCGAGACGCTCAACCTCCAGGCCCTCGCGGGCTACTCGACCGGCGGCACGCTCCATCTGATCGCCAACAACCAGGTCGGGTTCACCACCGACCCGGAGAGCGGCCGCTCGACCCGCTACTCGAGCGACCTCGCCAAGGGTTTCGACATTCCGATCGTCCACGTCAACGCCGACGACCCCGAGGCGGCGCTCGCCTCGATCCGGCTTGCGCTCGCCTACCGCCGCCGCTTCGGCCACGACGTCGTCGTGGACCTCGTCGGCTACCGCAGGCACGGCCACAACGAGCAGGACGAAGCCGCGTACACCCAGCCGCTGCTCGCGGCCGCGATCGCGGACCATCCGACCGCGCGCGACCAGTTCGCCGCGCACCTCGTCGCCGAGGGCGACCTCACGCAGGAGCAGGCGGACGAGCTCGCCGACGACGTCGTGTCCGAGCTGCGTCAGGCACACGAGGCGCTGAAGGAGACGTTCGGGCAGGCCGAGCCGGCGCCGCGCACGGACACGCACATCCCGGCTGCGACAGGCGACGAGGTCGTCACGGCCGTCGCCGCCGACCGGCTGCGCGCGCTCAACGAGCAGCTGCTCCGCGTGCCCGACGGCTTCACGCCGAACCCGAAACTTATGCGCCAGCTCGAGCGCCGCCGCGAGACGCTCGAGGAGGGCGGGATCGACTGGGGGCAGGCCGAGGCGCTCGCGTTCGCTTCCCTCCTCGTCGAGGGGATTCCGATCAGGCTCACGGGCCAGGACACCGAGCGCGGGACGTTCTCCCACCGCCACGACGTCCTCCACGAGGCGAGCACGGGAGCGACGTTCACGCCGCTGCAGCATCTCGACGACGCCGGCGCGGCTTTCGAGATCTACAACTCTCCGCTTTCGGAATACGCCTGCGTCGGCTTCGAGTACGGCTACGCCGCCGCGGCGCCCGAGGTGCTCGTGCTCTGGGAGGCGCAGTTCGGGGACTTCGTCAACGGCGCGCAGATCATCATCGACCAGTTCATCGCCGCCGGGCTGTCGAAGTGGCGGGAGTCGACGCGTCTCACGCTCCTCCTGCCGCACGGCTACGAGGGCAACGGGCCGGAGCACTCGAGCGCCCGGCTCGAGCGCTTCCTTCAACTCGCCGCGCAGGAGAACCTGCGGATCGCCAACTGCACGACGTCGGGCCAGTACTTCCACCTCTTGCGGCGGCAGGCACTCGACGCGACGGCGCGCCCGCTCGTCGTCATGACCCCGAAGGGGCTGCTGCGGCTGAAGCAGGCGGGTTCGACGCTCGAGGATCTGGCCAGCGGCGAGTTCCGCCCCGTGCTCGACGACCCGAGCCCGGATCGCGAGCGCGTCGAGCGGCTCGTGCTCTGCCAGGGGAAGATCTACTACGACATCGCCGGCCACGAGCAGCGCGCAAACGCGACCGGCGTCGCGGTCGCCCGGCTCGAGCAGCTCTATCCGTTCCCGACCGAGCGCGCGCAGGCCGTGTTCGCGCGCTACCCGAGCCTCCGCGAGGTCGTGTGGGCGCAGGAGGAGCCGCAGAACATGGGCGCCTGGCGGGCGATCCGGCACCGGTTGGAGGAGACGAAGCCGGATGGGGTGCCGCTCCTCTACGTCGGCCGGCCGTGGCGCGCAAGCCCGAGCGAGGGTTACCCGACCGCGCACCTCCGCGAGCAGGACCGCATCGTCCGCGCGGCCCTCGGCGTCTAGCGCGGGGCGCTACCGGCGGCGGCGGTCGGTGGCAGCCTTCGCCGCGCGGGACGCGAGCTTCGGGCCGTGCCTTCGGGCGAGTAGCAGGAGCTGGCGCCGCTGGGCGGGAGGGAGACGCCGCCAGATGTCCCAGGCCGCGATGGTGAGGGCCCATGGAGTGGGGCGGAGCCTGCGGAACTTGCCTGCCATGCCCTGATCCTGGCAGATCGCCGTGCGGCGACGCGCCTACAGCCGCAGTCCTGCCGCTAGTGGCCGTGCCCGTCGGCGTGCTGCTCAGCGTCGTGGACCGGCTTGGGCGGAGGCGTGTGCTGCGGCTTCGGGTGGTCGGGGTGCAGCTTCGGTTCGTGGTGCGGCTTCGACGGCTTCGACGGCTTCGACGGCTTCGGCGGCTTCGGCTTTGGAGCCGGATGCGGCGGCGGCGGCGCAGGCGGCTTCGGGGCCGCGTGGTGAGACGCGGTTGCGCCGTCGACACGCAGATCGTGCCCCACCGAGTTGCTGGCGAGTGCGACTGCGTTCGCATTCCCTGCGACCACGAGGTCGTGGCCGACCGTGTTGCCGCCGTCGGGGCAGCCGTCGCCGACGCCGAACCGGCCCGCAGAGGCCAGGCCTCCCTGGACCACGAGGTCGTGCCTGACCGTCGTGTTGCAGATCCGATTCTGTACACCGGCGGAGCCGCTCAGGCCTTCGATCCGGAGGTCGTGACCGACCGAGTCCCCGTCGATGCTGATGCCTGCCGGGCTGTGGGCGACGAGGTCGTGCCCGACGGTCACGGCCGGGTCGATCAACGTTCCGCCGGGCGACACCGTCAGATCGTGGGTGATGGCCGTGCCCTGCGTGAGCACGCACGTCGCGCCGCTCGGCACGACGACGTCCTTGCCGGTGCCGCTGTAGGTGCCGTTACAGGTGGTCGCCCCAGGGGCAAGGGGAGTCGGCGTGAGCGCATGAATCGTGGGCTGCGACTGCGAGTGCGGCTGCGGCTGCGCATGAGGCCGCGACTGAGCCGCAGGCGGTCGGCGCGCCGCGGGGCTCGTCACCGGGCGTCCCTGAGCCGTCGGCGGAGATGTGCTTGCGGACGGGACGACGCCGACGTGGGTCGCGTGACTCTGCGGGCCCGCTGCAGCCTGCGGCTGCGACTTCTGCGCGGGCAGGCCGGGCGCCAGCACGACGGGAGGCCCGGTCATGCTCGGCGCGCCGACGCCAAGCTCGTGTTGAGGCGAGGGTCCGACGAGTAGCCGCGGGATGAGAACCGCCCCGGCGACCGCGACGGCCAGCAAGACCCCTGCGAGCACTCGCTCGGCGAGTCCGCTGCGCGCTTGCGCCGCGGCTCTCGACAGCCTCTCAGTCGGGAACCCCCATCGCCGTGAATATTTCACCGCGGGTGGTCGGCGTCGGACCGCGCCGGCCGCGGCGATCACGAGTCTGATCGCGGCGACTACCCGCTCCTTCCGGCTCATGTTGCTCCCTCCTCCCGCCGACAACATCCCCACAGGGTCTATCGGCAGGAGGGAGGTTCCGCTTGAGATCGAGGGGGCTCCAGCTGAGCAGCTTCAAGCTCAAGCTCGTGGCCTACTTCGTGCTGCTCTCACTCGTGCCGATGGCGGCGACGTACTGGGGATTCAGCACCGTCGCCGGCTCGGGGGAGTCGCGCCAGGTGACCCTCCGGCAGGAGGCAGGGCTGCGCGCAGCGCTCGCTCTCTACGCGGAGCGCGCCGATCGTGCGCAGGCGCGGGCGGAGCAACTCGCGCGCTCCCGTCCTCTCCAGCGCGCGCTCGAGCGCCGTGACCGCCGGATGCTGCGACGGATCGTCGCCGACGAGCCATCGCTCTACGTCGTGGGCGCCCGCGGCCTCCGTGCCGGCGCCGCGCCGCGCCGTCGCGCGCCTCCGCCTCGGTGCGGCTTTCGACTCCGGCGACGTCCTCGTCCTCGTCGAGGGGACGCGGATCGTGTCGGCGTCGCCGTTCGTGAGCGGACGCGTTCCCGTCGCCGCCGGGCGAAGCGCGACCATCCGCGTCGGAGGCACGCGCTATCGCACGTTCGTCGCGCCGGCGCTGCCGAGGGTGGGAGCACGGCTCGCTGTCCTGACCCCGAAGGCGCTGATCGACGCGGTCAGCGCGCGGACCCGCGACCGCCTCCTCGCCGGGCTGCTCGCGTGCCTGGCGCTGGTCGGCGTCGTTGCGTACCTGCAGGGAAGAGCGATCGTCCGCAATCTCAGCCGCTTCGCGACGGCCGCCCGCGAAATCGCGCATGGGAGCCTTCGCGAGCGCGTCCCAGTTCGGGGGCGGGACGAGTTCGCAGCGCTCGGCGCTGCGCTCAACGAGATGGCCGAGCAGCTCGAGGCGCGACTCGCCGAGCTCGAGGCGGAACGCGGTCACGTGCGCGAGGCCCTCGCCCGCCTCGGGGAGGCGCTTGCGGCGACGCACGACGCTCGGGAGCTCCTCCGCATCGTCGCGGCGACCGCTGTCGAGGCAACGTCCGCGCGCGGCAGCCGGATCGTGTCCGCCGACGGCTCCGTCGTCGTCAGCGGGGATGCGGACGGTGACGGCGAACGGCTGATCCTTCCGCTCACCGCCTCGGGCGAGCGTTTCGGGACTCTCGAGCTCGTGGGCGACTCTTTCAGCAAGGAACAGCGGATGAACGCCGCGTCGCTCGCGGCGCACGCGGTGGTCGCGCTCGAGAATGCTCGCCTGCACGGCATGGTCGAGCGGCAGGCGCTCGTCGATGGGCTCACCGGGCTCGCGAACCGACGCGCAGCCTCCGACGCGCTGCACGCCGAGGTGGCCCGTGCCGAACGCCTAGAGACGCCGCTCTCGGTGGTCCTTGCCGACCTCGACGAGTTCAAGGAAGTGAACGACGTGCACGGCCACGCTGTCGGGGACGAGGTCCTGCGGGTCGTCGCCGAGGTGCTGCGCGAGACGCTCCGTGAGTCGGACGTCGCCGGCCGCTGGGGCGGGGAGGAATTCCTCCTGCTGCTCCCGGGCGCCGACGAGGAGGGGGCGGCGCAGCTCGCCGAGCGTGTGCGGGTCGCGCTCGCGGCGCGCAGCATCCCGAGTGTGCCGGGCCTCCGTGTCACCGCGAGCTTCGGCGTGGCCGAGTACGCCGGGGAGACGAACCCGGAGCAGCTACTCGAGGCCGCGGACGGAGCGCTCTACAGGGCCAAGCGGGCGGGAAAGGATCGGGTCGAGCGGGCGGCGCGGGCGGCCTTTTGACACTCTCCTAACCGAAGTACCGCTGCAAGGCCCGTTATCATGCCCGCCGACGACGAGCACGACCCCACGGGAGGACACTTTATGCCGGTAGAGACACCGTCGATTTTCGCGCAGGTCATCAAGGAGCACCTCGATCTGAAGGAGCGGAACTCGCGGCTCCGTGGCGCGATGCCGATCGAGCACTACAAGGACGGAGATCCGTTCGAGAACCATCCGCTGTTCAAGAGCGAGGAGCAGGCGCGAATCGAGGAGACGATGGACGGCGTGGAGCCGGACTTCAGCGACACGAGCCTCGAGGACGTCGCCGCCTGGCCCGGCGAGGCGGAGCTCGAGGAGGTCACGGCGGGGACCCGCGAGGTGGCCGTGCCGGCCATCGAGGAGTCCGCCTTCTGGGGCAACGGCGGCGCGCGCGACTTCGACTGGGGCGACTGACCGGCCTTAGAGCACGCTTGCGACCAGCTTCAGGTCGCTGACGAATGCCTCCATCTCTCGACGGCGTGACTCGTCGTCTCGCTGGCGGAGGATCGCGCTCGGGTGGATCGTGGCCGTCACATGTTCGGCCAGGTCGGATTCGAGCCACTCGCCCCGTTGCTTCGTGACGCGGAACTGGCGGCCGAGGAGGGACTGCGCCGCCGTGGCTCCGAGACAGACGAGCACGTTCGGGCGGACGAGGGCGAGCTCCGCCTCCAGCCACGGACGGCACGCGGTTAGCTCGCTCCAGCTCGGCTTCGCGTGGATGCGGCGCTTGCCCCGCGGCTCCCACTTGAAGTGCTTGACCGCGTTCGTCACGTAGGCCGCTCGCCGGTCGATGCCCGCTTGCACGAGCGCCTCGTCCAGGAGTCGGCCGGCGGGGCCGACGAACGGTGCGCCCTCCCGGTCCTCCCGGTCGCCGGGCTGCTCGCCGACGAACATCGCCACCGAGTTGCGGCTGCCGGCGCCGAACACCGTCTGCGTGGCGTCCTCCCACAGCGGGCACGCGCGACACCCGGCTGCGGCCTCGCGCAGCTTCGGAAGGCTGAGCTGCGGCGGGACGAGGTCTGCGGCGGAATCCGGCATCCCATCGGCGTTCCCGCCCCCTGCAAGGCGAAGCATCGGGTTCGTGTTCACCCGCACGAGGGATTCGCGCACGTGGCCTCGTACCGATGCTTCGTCCGTCCGCTGCGGTCCACTCCCGGGAGTCTCGAACGTGCATCTGAACTGCGATCGATTGGGGGATCGGTGGTAGTCAGGCCCAGCCATCTCCGGCTGCTCGACGACGACCCGCCGGGGGGCGATCCGACCCTCGTCGAGTCGTACCGGCGGCTCGCGGACGTCTTCCATGAGGTCCTCGCTGAGCTGAGCCTCGACGCCCTCCTGGTCCGCATCGCCGACACCGTCGGCGACCTGATTCCGTCGCTCGACACGTTGACGATCTACGAGGCCGACGAGACGAAGCGCGTGCTCAAGCCGGTGCTCGTGCGGGACGTGTACGCCGATGAGATCATGAGCACGACGATCAGCTTCTCGGAGGGCATCACCGGGTGGGCAACGCGCCATCGCGAGGCTGTGCTGTGCAACCAGGCGCACCTCGACCCTCGCGTTCGCACCGTGCCCGGAACGCCGCTGGAGCCCGAAGCCCTCATCTGCGTCCCGCTCATCGCGCGCGGCCAGATCAAGGGCGCGCTGAACATCTACCGCGAGGGCGACGGCGTCGCGTTCAGCGAGACGGAGTTCGAGATCGCCAAGCGCTTCGGCGACGCGGCCGCACTCGCGCTCGACAACGCCGAGATCCGAGAGCGCCTCGAGCATCAGGCCCGCACCGACTCGTTAACGGGCCTCTTCAACCACAGCGTGTTCTACGAGCGGCTGCTGCAGTCGCTGCAGGAGTCGAGCCGCACGCACGCGCCGCTGGCGCTGCTCATGCTCGACATCGACGACTTCAAGCACGTCAACGACGTGCACGGGCACGCCGTCGGCGACGAGCTGCTGCGCTTCCTAGCCGAGGGTCTGCGCGCAATCGTCCGGCCCGAGGACGTGATCTGCCGGCTCGGCGGCGAGGAGTTCGCGGTCGTCATGGACGGGTGCGGAGGCGCGGACGCGGTGCGTGTGGCCGAGCGGGTGCAGAGCCGGCTGGCGGAGGTCGACTTCCCGGGGATCGGCCGGATGACCGTCTCGGTCGGGCTGGCCCTCGGGCCCGAGCACGCCATGAACCCACGCGAGCTCGCGGCCTGCGCGGAGGCCGCGATGATGACGGCGAAGGCGCAGGGCAAGAACCAGGTCGTCCTCTACGACGAGGCGGGAGCGCGGCGGCCCGATGCGCCGGGCATCGAGCGGGACGTGCGCTCCATCGCGCACCTGAAGATGCTGCAGAGCCTGACCGGGAGGCTGAACCGGCTCAACGACGTGCGCGAGATCGGCGACGCGATCGCGGCGGAGCTCCGGTCGCTCGTCGACTACCACAACTGCCGCGTCTTCGTCGTGGACGATGACGAGCTCATCCCGGTCGCCTTCCTCGGCGATCTCACCTCGGGCATGGACGCTCTCTCGCTCGACATCCTCCGCAAGCGCGTCGGGGAAGGAGTCACCGGTCGCTGCGCCGAGCGCGGCGAGTCGATCGTCGTCGCCGACGCCGCGAACTGCGAGTTCGGGCAGCTGATCGAGGGCACCGTCCCGATCGAGGAGTCGCTCCTTGCGGTGCCGCTTCGCTACGGCAGCCGCGTCGTCGGCGTGATCGTCGTCTCGAAGCTCGGGCTGAACCAGTTCGACGAGGACGACGTGCGGCTGCTCGAGGTGCTCGCCGGCCATGCAGCGGTCGCGGTCGAGAACGCGAGCCTGTACGAGTCGGCGCGACGTGAGGCCGAGAGCGCGACCTCGCTGCTCGAGTTCGGCCGGGAGCTCGCGACGCTCGTCGATCTCGACGACATCGCGGGGCGGGTCACAGAGCTCTCGGCGGAGATCCTCGGCAGCCGCAACACCTCCTTCTACCTCGAGACGGACGGCGAGCTGACGCTGCAGGGTGAGCACGGGCACTCTCCGGAGATCGCTGCGAAGCTCGCTGCGCGGCCTCTGCCGGTCGCGGCCCTGGACGTCGACCGAGACCCGTACATCGCAGAGGCCAAGGACTACGAACCCAGGATCGGATGGGTGGCGCCCGTTCCGGGGGGCCGCTACGCCGTCGCGCCGTTCGCCGTCGACGGCCGGAAGGGCTGCCTCGCGGCCCTCGTCGAGCAGGAGGACTTCGGCGAGCGCGAGCTGGCGCTGCTCGGGGGCCTTGCGCAGCAGGCGAAGCTCGCGATCGCCAATGCCTCGAGCTACGAGGATCTCGAGCGAACGTTCGTCTCCACCGTCGAGGCGCTCGCCAACGCGCTCGAGGCGAACGACGAGTACACGTCTACCCACGCCCGCTGGATCACGGACCTCTCCCTGCGGGTCGGCCGCGAGCTTGGTCTCGACGAGCGCACTCTGAAGTGCCTCGAGCTCGGCGCGCTGCTCCACGACATCGGCAAGATCGGCATCCCGAGCGACGTGCTCTCGAAGCCGAGCCGACTGACTGCCGCCGAGCGAAAGCTCGTCGAGACGCATCCGGAGCTCGGCGAGCGGATCATCGCCCCGATCGACCGCCTCCAGGTCGTGCGGCCGATCGTCCGCCATTGCCACGAGCGCTGGGACGGCCGCGGCTACCCCGACGGCGTCGCCGGCGAGGACATCCCGCTCGAGTCGCGGATCATCTTCGTCTGCGACGCGTACCACGCGATGACGACCGACCGGCCGTACCGGCGCCGCCTCAGCCACCGGGAGGCCGTGCGCAGGCTCGCAGAGGGCGCCGGCAGCCAGTTCGACCCGCACGTGGTCGAGGTGGCCTTGCGCGTTCTCGAGCAGCCCGCAGGCAGCTAGCCGGCGACCGCGAGCTCCGGCTCGCCGCCCTCGAGCGTGTGGGCGAGGCGGCGGAACGGGCCGTCGACCTTGAGCAGCTCGCGCTCGCTACCGCGCTGGATGACCTGTCCGTTCTCGACGACGAGGATCTCGTCGGCGCGCCGGACCGTCGACAGGCGGTGCGCGATGATGATCGAGGTGCGGCCCTTGAGGAGCCGGTCTAGTGCCTGCTCGATCAGCACCTCGGTCGGGCGGTCGATGTTCGAGGTGGCCTCGTCGAGGACGAGGATCCGCGGGTCCGCGAGCAGCGCTCGCGCGATCGAGATGAGCTGGCGCTCGCCGGCGGACAGGCCGGCACCGCCCTCGCGCACCTCGTGCTCGAGCCCTCCCGAGAGCCGCGCCGCCACTCGGTCGACACCCACCGCCGCGGCGGCGGCCTCGACCTCCTCGTCCGTCGCATCGGGCTTCGCGAAGCGGATGTTCGACGCGATCGTGCCGCTGAAGAGGAACGGATCCTGCAGCACTACGCCGAGCTGGCGCCGGTACGAGCGGAGCTCCACGTCGCGCAGGTCGTGGCCGTCGACACGCACCGCGCCCTCGTCCGGGTCGTAGTGGCGGCCGATCAGGCGCGCGAGCGTCGACTTCCCGTGGCCCGACTCGCCGACGAGCGCGAAGCAGGCGCCCGGCTCGAGGTGGAACGAGACCCCGTGCAGGACCGGGTCCTTGCCGTAGGCGAAGACGAGCGAGTCGATCTCGAGGTCGCCTTCGAGGCGCGGCAGCGGCTTCGCTCCCGGCCGGTCCTGGATGTCCGGCTCCTCGTCGAGGATGCTCGCGATCTTCACCATCGCCGCCCCCGCAGACTGCAGCTGGCCGTAGACGTCCGAGAGCTCCTGCAGCGGCTGGAAGACGAGCTGCAGGAGGTACATCGCCGTGATCAGTGTCCCGATCGTCAGCGTCCCGTGCTCGTACAGGTGCGACCCGAAGTAGAGCACCGAGCCCATCGCGAACACGCCGAGGAACTCGATCGACGGGAAGAAGACCGAGAAAATCTTTTGGACGTACGTCGCCTGAGCTCGGTTCGCGTCGTTCAGCGCGTCGAACTCGGCCTGGAACCGCCGCTCGCGGTTGAACGCCTGCACGATCGCCATTCCGGCCACCGACTCGGCGATCTGCGCGGTCACGGCTCCGATCCGGTTGCGCAGCTCGACGTTCGCCGCGTGCGAGACGCGTTGGAACCAGCGCGAGAGGATGAGTGTCGGCGGCAGGACGACGAATGCGATGAGCCCGAGCCGCCAGTCGGCGATGAGGAGCGCCGCCACAGCGGCGGGCAGGAGGATGACGTTCGAGACGAGGGTGGGCATGCCCTGTGAGAGGACGTCCGAGACCGCGTCGACGTCGCTCGTGAGGCGCGCGATGATCCAGCCCGCCTTCTGCTGCGAGAAGTAACGCAGCGAGAGGCCGGTGAGGTGGTCGAAGAGGCTGCGCCGCAGGCCGATCACGATGGCCTGGCCGATCGTCGCGAGGCCGCGGATGAGCCGCGCCTGCAACACCCACCCCGCTGCGGCGACGCCGAGGTAGATGACGACGATGATCGTCAGATGACGCTCGTCGTGCGGGGTGATGCCCTTGTCGATCGCGTTCCGGACGAGCAACCAGCCGCCGGTCTGCGCGATGGCATTGCCCGCGCCGATGACGACCATCTGCGCCGCGAACAGCTTGCGCCCTTCCATGTACCTCCAGAGGCGCCTCACGCGGCCACCTTCGCCTTCGGCTTCGGTGCGTGGGGGAGACCCGGTCTCCCCCACGAGCCCCCTGCGCGCTGCCGCCGATGCCGCGCATCGGCGCGTTCCATCGGGGGAACCGGGCGGTTCCCCCGAACCCCCTCATCGCGGCGTGACTCCGTCACGCCGCAATCACCTCGTCTCCGAAGAGCGCCGCGAACGCGCCGCCCGCGCGCAGCAGCTCCGCGGGCGTCCCCGACTCGACGATTCGTCCGTCGACCAGGACGACCGCGCGGTCTGCGATCTCGACGGTGGAGAGGCGCTGGGTCGCGACGAGCACCGTGCGGCCGGTGAGCGCCGGCCGGAGCCGCGCGACGAGGCGCCGCTCGGTGAGCGTGTCCACGGCCGAGAGCGGGTCGTCGAGCACGACCACCCGCGCGCGCGTGACGAGAGCGCGCGCCAGCGCGACCCGCTGCCGCTGACCTCCCGAGAGGTTGACGCCGCGCTCGCCGATCAGCGTGTCGTAGCCCTCGGGGAGGTTCGGTCCGAACGCGTCGACGCCGGCCGCCTCGCAGGCCGCGAGCACCTCGTCCCAGTCGGCGTCCTCGCGGCCCGCGGTGAGGTTCTCGCGCAGCGGCACCGAGAAGAGCACGGGCCTCTGCGTGACGAGCGCGACGTCCGCGCGCAGCTCCGCGATCGGGAGGTCGCGGGTATCGACGCCTCCGACGAGCACTTGCCCGCCGGTCGGGTCGTAGAAGCGGGGGAGGAGATTGAGTAGCGACGTCTTGCCGGAGCCCGTCGACCCGCAGACGGCGACAATCTCGCCGGGCTCGACCACCAGGTCGAGGTCGCGCAGCACGTCGACCTCGCCGCCGTACGCGAAGCTCACGCGCTCGAAGCGGAGGCCGAGCGGTCCCTGCGGCAAGTGGCGAGGGCTCGTCGGCTCGGGCAGCGGCTCGATCCCGTCGAGCCAGCCGAAGCTGCGGCCGGCCGAGGCGAGCGCCCGCTGCGCCAAGTCGAGGATCCAGCCGATCGCCTCGAGCGGCCAGACGAGCTGGAGGAGCAGCGTCTCGAAGAGGACGAACTCGCCGATCGTGATGTCGCCCTGGATGACCGCGCGGCCGCCGAAGAACACGACGGCTGCGATCGACAAGGCGGGCAGGTAGTAGAGACCGGGCACATGCTTCGCTTCGACGGTGGCCTGGTCGAGCGCCGCGGAACGGACGCCCTCGGCCCTGTCGCCGAAGCGCTCGCGCACGTCGTTCTCGCGGCCGAAGGCCTGCACCATCTCGATCCCGACAACGGCCTCGTCGGCGGCCTCGGTGACGTCTCCCTTCCGCGCCTGCACCCGCCGCGAGATCGGCGAGACCCGATGCCCGAAGCGGTTGGCAACGAATCCGATCGGCGGCAGCGATACGGCTGCGTACAGGGTCAGCTGCGGGTCGACGAGCACGAGGACGATCCCGGCCGCGATGATCATCATCACGCTCTGCATCCCCTGCACGAGGCCCCAGCCGATGAAGTAGCGGATGGGATACAGGTCGTTCGTCGCCCGCGAGAGCACCTGTCCGGTCGCGTGCCGGTCGTAGAAGGCGCGGGGGTAGCGCACGTAGGCGTGGTAGAGGAGCTCCCGCATCCGGGCTTCGATCCGCACGCCGATTCGCGCCGTGGCGTAGCGGCGGTTGAAGGCGATCACGAACCGCAAAAGGGCAAGCCCTCCAATGGCCGCGATGTACGGCGGGAGCTTGCTCTCGTCGTGAGGGACGATCGCGTCGTCGATCGCGCGCTGGATCAGGATCGGGATCGTGATCGAGATCAGCGTGTAGACGAGTGAGCACGCCAGCCCGAAGGCGCCGAGCTTCCACTGCTCGCCCCAGAGCCGGAGCAGGCGTCGGAACGTTGGCAGCATGCCGAGGTCAGGTGGGTCGACTGAGCTCACATACGTAGACATGGCGAAACGCCCGCCGCAGCAGGCCCCCGGCCTCGCGACGAGCTACGTCCGACGATAGCAGCGAGGCAGACGGTTGCTTTAGCGCTGTTTCTTGAGCTGCGACGTGGCGGCCGGTTCGAGGTCCGGGTCGGTCGGCGGCTGCGGCAGCGGGGTCGGCGGAGGTGGCTCGCCCTCGGGCTCGGGATCGCGGGCCGGCGCCGGGGGCTCACTCGGCGCGGAGCCTGTGAGGCGCGCCCGCTCCTCCTGGAGGTGCATGCGCAGCCCGGCGAGCTCCCGCTCGACCTTGCGAATCGCCTGCTCGCGCTCGTCGAGCCGCTCGCGCTCGGCCTTGGCGAGGGCGAGCTCCTGCACGGCCTGGCGCTCCCGCTTCTCGGCCTCGGCGATCTTGCGCGCGAGCTCGTCCGAGCGGTCGGGCCCTGCAGGTGCCGCGGGCGCGGCCTGGCTTCTTCGTCCCTGCCGGCCGGCGACCTCGAGGCGCAGTTGCTCGAGCTCTCTTTCGCGCGCGGCGACGCGCTGTGCATGTTCGCGCAGCGTCCGCTTCATGTCCTCGACCTCCGCGAGCGCCTGCTCGTAGCGGCCCCGCATGTCCATCCCTTCGCTCACACTGGAAGTGTGTCTTCCATTGCGGCTGGTGGCAACCGCCTTGTGTCCTGAGCTGCAGGTCCTGACCGACGGGGTGGTCACGTTGAGGCTGCCACGGCCGGGGGATGCGCAGCTGCTCGTCGAGGGCAGAGACGACGAGTTCTTCAGATGGCTCGGGCCCGGAGCGGAGATCCCGAACCCGGTTGCCTGCGTCTGGGCCGGAGACGAGCTGGTGGGATGGGTCGACTACGACGTCGAACGGGACTGGCTGAAGCCCGGCGAGGTGAACGTCGGCTACTACCTCTCTCCGGCCGCGCGAGGGAAGGGGTACGCGTCGCGTGCCGTCGAGCTGCTGCTTCTGCACCTCGGCGATGAGACGGAGCACAACGTCGCAACGCTGCTGATCCATCCGGAGAACGAGCGATCGCTCCGTCTGGCTCGCCGGCTGCGATTCGTGGCGAGGGGCGAGGTCGAGGGCGAGCTCTTCTTCGCCCGAAGCGTGTAACGAGGTGGAGCGTACCGGGATCGAACCGGTGACCTCCGGCTTGCAAATTGAGCGCGGTGTAAGCCACCGCTTGTCACCGCTTCCCGATGGTCGGCATTCGCCTTGGCTATCTCGCACGGATCTCGCGAGTACGTCAGCTGTAACAGTACGAGTCCGACGAAGCGTCGCCGCCCTGCAGTCGGATCTGGTGCACGCGCAGGCCACGGAACTCATCGCCGTGCGGGAAGAATCTCTCGTCGATGCTCAGCCCGCCGTCGGGGTCGGCGTCGAGCTTGGCCATCCAGGCGCCTACCCCGTCCGGGTAGAACTGGTCGTCCCACGCCCCGTACAGAGAGTTGGTGAAGTAGACCCGCCTGCCGTCGCGGCTGACCTCGACCATCTGCGGCCCTCCGGAGAGCGGCATGTCGGCCGCGGCCGGGTGGGCGGTGCGGTCGACGATTCCGCCGAGCCGCACGGATCCGGTCTGCGTCGGATTCGCCGGGTCCGACACGTCGAACTGCTTCATCTCGCCGGTGCCCCAGCACGACACGTAGAGGAACCTGTCGTCGACCGAGAGGTC
>WNGI01005006.1_pt1 | contig 14956 bp, 11 predicted proteins | sample 5400621 | NCBI WGS metagenome assembly WNGI01 (sample SAMN13153374, study PRJNA577476) | soil metagenome | isolation source: 20 cm soil or saprolite under Garry oak tree replicate 1 | place: USA:California | collected 2016-06-15 | reverse complement strand
CGCGAGCATTCACAACGCCGAGCAGCTCGACCGCGGCGAGCTCGAGTTCGGTTTCATGGCGTCGAACTGGATCGGCCGCGCGAAGGACGCCGCCGCGCCGTTTAAAAGCAAAATCGCGCTGCGCATGGTGGCGCCGGCCAACGCCGGCCCAATGTTTTTCGTCAAACTGGCGCATTCGCCGATCGAGTCGGTCGCCGATTTCAAAGGCAAACGGATTGCCATTGGCACCAAAGGCAGCGGTATGGAACAACATAGCCACACGATCTTCGACGTCTTGGGGCTTTCATTCGACAGCTTCACCCCGGTGCCTATGGGTTTTGCCGAAGGCGCGGATGCGCTGATCGCCGGCGTGATCGACGCGCAGTTCCACCCGCCGATTCCTAACAAAGTCATGACTGACCTGAGCCAGCGCGCTGATGTCCAAGTCGTCCCGTATGCGCCGGGACAGTTGGAGAAAATCTTCGCCCGCGTTCCTTTCTATCGCAGTGTCACCATGGAAAAAGGCGCGTTCCGCGGCGTGATCGATGATATTGCGCAGTTGGCAGTCATAAATGTTTTGGTGACGCACGAACGGGTTGCAGAAAATATCGTGCACGACATGGCCAAGGCGATCGCCGACAATCTCGACAAGCTGCCGCAGGTGAATCCGCTGTTCAAAGGATTGAAAAATTTATTTGAACCGCTGCGCAGCCAAGACGCCGCGGCTTTCGAATTCGGCGGCGTGGCTTTACATCCGGGAGCACTTAGAGCCTATCGAGAAAGCGGCTGGTTGAAGTAGGCTGGGCATGCGGTTTGGAACCGTGCGAAACAGAGCGCTTGCCCTCACCGCCGACGCGCTGTGGCTTCTCCCAGAAGGACGAGGCGAAAAACAAGTGAATCGTGCGGCTTCGGCGATTAGGGCATCCAACCGCTCTGGGTCACTTCGGCTTGGGCGCGATTGAGAAAAGAAAAATCAAAGATCTCTTCGGGGCGGACGTCGCGCGTTACGCCGGTAAATCGTTTGCTGCGCTCGATGACGATGCGCTGGAGCTTTTCCGGGATCGTGCCGTCGCGCGCGATAGTTTTCATATGATCGTCGTAAACGCGCGCTGTCAGGTCGCGGTCGTTCTGGCGAGTGAACTCCATGATCGCCGCGATGCCTGCCTGACGGTTTGCCAGGTAGACGCGCTGCCCTTTGATCGTGGCGCGCATGAAGCGGCGCACCAGATCAGCTTGGCGCGCGAGCCGATCGTCTGTGGCGACGATCGATGCTTGGATGTCTTCGAGATGATCGGCAAAGCGAAACAGCGTCGAATAACCCAAAGATTGCGCCATTAGACTCGATGGCGGGCTGAGCGAAGCGGCATCGATGGTGCCGCCTCGCAGTGCCATGAAACGCGTGCTGGTCGAACCGACCGGAACAAAGTTTACGTCTTTTTCGAGCTGCAGGCCGAACTTCGGCAGCACTTCTTTCAACCAGCCGTAGTCCAAGCTGCCGACCGTGGAACCGCCGACTCTTTTGCCGCGCAATTCGCCGACGTTCTTGATGCCCGGTTGCGCCATGAATTCTCCCGGCGGTTTGTCGTTGAATACCATCAAGATTTTGAGTTTCGCGCCTTGAACCGCTGCGGTGGGATTGCTCGCCGAGCCGAATTCCACGCTGTTGCCGATCAGTGCCCGGGTGCTCGTGAGTCCGGCCATCAAGATGACTTCGACCGTCATGCCTTCTTCCGCGTAAAAACCGCGCTTCTGCGCGATATGCATCGAGATGTAGGATGCGGAAAAATTCGAGATGGCCACGCGGACTTTGTCCTCGGCGCCGGCGAAATCGGTCGTGCTAAGGAACGCCGCCAAGGTGATCGTTAAGATGAAGACCGCGGTTCTCATCGCGTATGCCCTTCCGGACAAGTCAAAGCGCCAAACAGATTATTATCGCGGCATCAAAGTTTTGGGATGCGCAATGTTTTGCTGATCATCGTGCTACCGTTGAGGAAGAACAGCAACGATAGCGGATGCCAGCGCGCGCCGAGTATTTCAAATACGCCCAAAGGCAAATCCGCACCGATGCGGCCGGCAAGCACGCAGATGGCGAGCAGCGCGACCGGAATCAAGCTCGACGGGATCGGTGTGCCCTCGAAATATTTGACTTTGCCGCTCGGGTCCGCGAGTTGTCCGGCGGTGACATTGTAACGCGCCAACCGGCTGATGCCGCAGGCCACGAAGTAGATTAAAACAATTACATCCAAACCACCGCGCATGCCGAGCCCGTAGGCGAGCGCGGCGGGCGCGACGCCAAAGCTCACGATGTCCGCTAGAGAATCGAGTTCCTGGCCGAAGGGAGATTGCTCGTGCTGGCGGCGCGCGACTTTGCCGTCGGCGATATCGAAGATGAGCGCCACCGGCAATAACGCCAACGCCAGATAGATGCGCCAATTGTCCGGCGCCGTTAAATAACTCATGGTGACGAAAACCGCAGCCATTCCGGTCGCGGCGTTGGCGAGGGTGATCAAGTCCGCGAGGTGATAGCTTCGCAGCATGGTGAAGCGACGGCGCGGTTCAACCGATGTGGATTGTGCCATCGTTCACCCGTCGCTTGTCTGGCGCGATCGCTGACGTGCCCGTTTCAGAGAAAGCGCGATGACAATTTTCTGCGTCATTGATGCCTTGGTCATTGAATCGCTTCGCTCAACCCTGGGGAAAAATCTCGTAGTATTTTTGCGCCGCCTCGGCGCTGCCGCAGATATACACCGAATCCTTCGGCTCGAAGCGAAAGTCGGCGCCAAACTCTACCACCAATTCATCGCCGCGCTCGACGGCGACAACGGTACAGCCGGTTTTGATGCGAATATTCGAATCGCTTGGGTGATATTTTTCCAAGCCGCGAATGGACACTTTGATCACGCGAAGCTCGGGATCGACCGCGACGGATTCTTTACCGAGCAGCCGCCAGGCAAGCAGTTGCCCAGAGACCTGACTAATCGAAAGCGCAAAGTCGGCGCCCGCGGCGTAGATTCGTTCGACGTTTTCAGCGCGATTGACCCGGGCGATGACGGGAACGTCGGGCGCCAGGTCTTTGAAAATGACCGTAGCGAAGAGAGTCGTCGAATCGGTATTCAGCGCCAGGATTACCGCCTGGACGTTTTCGACGCCCGCTTGTTTCAGTATTTGCGTGTCGAGCACGTTACCGACCAGGTTCACACCGGAACCCGGTTGGGTGTCGATGAGAAAAGTTTCCTCCCCGGCATCGGTGAGCAATTCGGCGACCTTGCGGCCGACTTCGCCGCCGCCGGCGATGAAAAAAGCTCCTTGGCGGCGCAACTGGCGCGCGCCGGCGCACAGATCCATGAAGCGTTGCAAGCTTGCGGTGTTGCCGACGAGAATCAGAATGCCGCCGGGCTCGAGCCGCATGTCGGGCGTTGGCGGCGTGATGAGCTTGCCGCCGATCCACTGGCCGATCACCGTGACGCCGGCATGCTGGCCGAGATTGGCTTCAGCGAGAGTCTTGCCGGCAAGCACGCTGTCGCGCGTGATGCGCGCCTCGCCGACTTGAAGCTTGTGGCCCAGGTGCTGAATGCCGGCGACCGTGGGGCTGACTTTTTGGCTTGCCCGCGCCGCGAGGGCCGCGCCCAAGACGTGACGCGGCGTGTACGCGCCAGTGGCGCCGGCGAGGATGATCGGCTCACGATGATAGGGATCTTCGACCAAGGCGAGGATTTCTCCTTTGAAACCGAGCTGGCGCGCGGCCAGGATGGTCGCCGCGTTGCGCTCGTCGGTGCTGTTGGCGATCAGCGCGCGGGCTTGATGCAGATGAGTTTTTTGCAACACGCCTTCGTCCAGATTGCCGTAAATCACCCGGTGTCCCTGCTCGTGCAGGCGGCGGGCGTCGTTTTGATCTTCTTCCACGACGACCGTGGCGATGCCGGCTTGCTCCAACTCGGTGAGCAGCGTGGCGACCGGCGGGCCGTAATCGAAGATCACCACATGATCAGCGAGTTTGGGAATCTCCTTGGGCAGCCGCGTCTCGAAACGCTCTTCGAAAAAAGGAATCAAATAAAAAGGAAAAACCAGAAAGACTAAAAACACGCCGACGAACTGAACGAGCACGACGTAAACGACCATGAGCGGATGGCTCCACGAGGAGTCTTTGCCGTAGCCCGTGGTCGAGAGCGATTCGCCCGCCCATTCCAACGCGTCCCAGAAGCCGCGCGGCTTGCCCTCGAGATAAGACATACCCCACATGTACAGCAGCGTCGTGACGAGCAGCAAAAAAAACAGCGCGCCGAGCAAGCCAAGGAGACGTGTGCGCGAGCGAAGCATGAGCAATGGGTCTTATGCGTGGATTGTGAATCGAAGGAGTCGAAGCGCCACTCGGTCTTTACCTCCACCTAATACGCGCTACGCGGGTTGGTCATGAACGATCCGCGGGTTTTACTTCACCACTCGGATTGACCAGCTTCCCGACTGGCTGCCGCCGGTCCAGAGTCCACTGATGGCGGCCTTGGCGGCAGCTTCGAAAAGTTCGGCGAAGCGTGCGTTGCGTACGTGGGGAAAGTCGGCCGACCAACTGCCATTGTGTTCGTCTTCGCGGCCTTCGACGGAGGCGCGCCAGACGCCGTTCCAGCCGGTCGTATGTTTGTCCGCGCTCCATGTGCCGCGCATGACCGTCGAACCGTTGGCGCCGGTTAACGTCCATGCGCCGCTGGCAGTTTCATTGGTCGAGTTCGGCGCAATGCTCCAGGTGCCGTTGAAAGTACGACCATCCGCCGTGCGCGCGCTCCACGTCGAGACGCCGGACTCCTTTTCCTTGAACGATTCTTTTGTCTCATTGCTGACGATGACGTCCACGCCGCGCACCCACCCGATGGTTCCTTGCTTGGTGCGCACCATGTACCAGATCTCGCTGCCGACGGACTCGGCGATGGGGAAAAGCGTTTCGCCTTTTTCCAAGGTTGCGATGCGATCGGTTTCAATATCCTGGCGGGCGTACAACGGCACGCCGGTTTCACGCGCGGTCAGCACCGGCGCTGCGTCAGCTGCATAGACGCTTCGGGGCACCGCAGCGAGCATCAAAGTTAGAAACAGAAACAATCCAAGGCGCATGCACTGGGTATTCATGCAGTTCCTTCCGTATATACATCGTTCGCAGGAGCCGTTGCGCGCTCATCTTAGCCTATTTTTGCCGCCGCCGTCACTATGTTCCAGGGGCTCATGACCTTTCGCAATTGATTGCGAAGGCAGTGAACGAAGCAAAAATTTACAACGTGCAACGAATGCTGCTGAGGCAGAGTGCGCCTAGTGCGGGCGCGCACAACGGAGAGCGTCATGGAGCTGACTTAGCCGCCACGATCGGATCATATCATGGGGAAATTACCAGTAGGGTTGCTGCTTAGGATTTCCCGTGGCTTTACCAAGTATCGACAGGCTCGCGTCAACGTTTGCCGGCAGCGGCAAATTCACAGGTTTAATTTGCCGCTGCCGGATTAACTGGCTGGGATGTGATTGGGTAGGCGTCGGTCAATCCGATTGAAAGCTCTTCGAGGGCGACACGCAAGACTTCGCTGGCGTCGACAATGCCGGCACCGTAAACAACGCGTGCAGGCGGCGGCGCCCAACGGGCCACGTCGCGCTGCTGGAAAATCGCCACCACCGGCACGCCGACGGCGCAAGCGAGATGCATGGGACCGGAGTCGCAACAGACGAAGAGATCAAGATTAGAAATTATCGCGGCGAACTTTCTGACGGATGGCTCGCAGACAATCGGAATTATCGAAGCCAAGGATCTGTTGATCGAATCGGCGAGATCGTTTTCCTCCGGGCCAAGAAAGACGACGACGCGAACGTTCGACCGTTCAAAACCGTTAATGAGATCGATGAAATTCTCCAGCGGCCACCGTTTGCCGCGGAGCTTGCGGCCGCCGACAAAGACGCCGACTATTTTGCTGTTGTTTTTATCGATCACCGAGTTGAACTTGCGCAGCCCCTCGATCTTTTCGGCGGGAGAAAATGCCAGCGATCCCACCAGTTCGGTTTCTGCAAGATGCATGGCGGTCAGGAGCTCGGTCAGCTTGCGATATTTATTGTCGTCGCGAAGCTTGGGAAATTTCAAATTGAAGAGCTGATCCCACTTTCCGGCCAACCCAGCACGAATACTTGCGCCTGACAGACCGGTGATAAAAGAACCGACTCCCGACTGCGAGCAGCTCACGTCCACCGCCAAGTCGTATCGATTGGCGCGAAGCCGTCGGAGCAGAGCTGGATATTGCCATATCACCCGGGGAAATCTGCGCGGCGCGACATAATGATGGTTCAAGGGTTGATTTTGGAAAAGCAGTTCCGAGACCGGCGATCCGACAAAATCGATCCGCGCTTCAGGAAAATGTTTGCGAAACGCGGTGACTGCAGGCAAGGCGAGAACGGCATTACCCATGCGGAAATTAGCGCGCACGAGCAGGATTCTTCCGATCGCGGCGCTGCTCAGGTCGGGAATTGCCGCGTGGTTTTCGCGCACACACCAACCGATGACGCGCATGACGAACGCGCGAATCCATCGGTCCACGCGATAGCGCAACGGCTTTGTCGGGCGATCATCTGATGGCGTCACGAATTACCTCGGTTAAATGTCAGGGTGCATCGTCTTTGTTCAACCCGGCGGGAGGCCGAATGGCGACTCGATGCCTGGGTAGAGAAGTTAACACAAAAAACTTAACTTTCCGAGGAACGCTAAGCAACATTATTTTTACCATCAGGCGGCGAAGGGCGGACGGGACCGACGATTCGACTCTGGGTTCATCGCCGGCTCATTCTTTATTCCTGTCTTCGATCGTTACCTCTTTGCCATCGCGTTTATAATAATGACAGCGCATGGGCTCGGCGCGAGCAACGCTTCGCGTCGCCCATTCGATTCCAAGTACAATCCACGTCGTAGATTTGTCGCCGCTTTGAACAAGGGGCATACTTGGGTTAAAAGGATACCCCAATGGATCCGACCATCGTGGAAATTTTAGCGGCCAACGTGAGTTCGCAATCCGGATTCGAGCCTTCGAGATGAGCGATCAGGAAGCAACCACAGCCATTGCGATGCTCCGCCGGGCGCTGTTTGCAATTTTCTTGTTTGGCATGGCCGGCAGTGGTGTGGAATTGATTCTGCTCAATCATATGGAGGATCGGCGCCAATGGATCCCGTTGATTTTGCTTCTGCTTGGCTTCCTCGTGTCGGGCTGGCATGCGGTTCGATGGACGCCGCATAGCGTTCGAGTCTTACAGACATTGCTTCTCGGATTTATTTTGAGCGGGTTTGCGGGAATCTATTTTCATTATCAGGGCAGCGCCGAGTTCAAGTTGGAAAGCAATCCGTCGCTCGCCGGCTGGGATTTGGTTCGCGAAGCGATTCGCGCCAAGGCGCCGCCGCTGCTGGCGCCGGGGGTGATGATTCAACTCGGCTTTTTGGGATTGGTGTACACGTATCGACATCCGGCGCTCGACCGGACAACAAAAAAAGGAGAATGAGATGACGTGGAAAAATTTCCTTGGCTATGGTTTTGCGACCGTTCTGACGGCAACGCTTGGGCTTGCACCGATAGCTAAGAGTCAGGTTGGACATTCCGCCAGTTTGGTCAATCCCGACCTCGCCAGCGAAAAGGAGCTTCTGGCGCTGCCGCACATGACGGCGGCGCTCGTGAAAAGCGTCATCGAGCAACGGCCATTTTCCAGCATAACCGGACTGAACGCGCTGCTGGCGAAGTCGCTCAGTAAGGATCAGCTCAATGAGCTTTATGGCAAAATGTTCGTACAGATCAATCTCAATATCGCGAGTGAGGACGAAATCATGCTCATTCCCGGCATGGGAAAAAGAATGCTGCACGAGTTTCAGGAATACCGGCCGTACAAAACGATCGCCCAGTTCCGCAAGGAGATCGGCAAGTACGTCGACCAAAAAGAAGTGGCGCGCCTCGAACAATATGTTTTTGTACCGATCAATTTAAATACGGCGAGTGACGAAGACATTCTCACGATTCCCGGTATGGGCAAGCGTATGCTGCGCGAGTTTAAAGAATATCGGCCGTACAAAAACATCGAGCAGTTCCGCAAAGAGATCGGCAAGTACGTCGACAATAAGGAAGTTGCACGTTTGGAAAAATACGTGACTTTAAATTGACTCCCAGATTCCTTTTAGGATTCATCTTTCTCTGATGGTGGGAAGTCCCCATCTCGCCATTTTGTATTCGTCAGCGTCCAATTTTCGCGCCCCAATAATTGCGTACCCGTTCAAGATTGATCTCTGTTATCCTGCCCACGGACGCCAACAGAGAGGGCGCTCAACTTGTCTCGGGTGACTCTCGCGGGCGACGGAATGTGGAGGTGATTGATGTGGTTTCTCGGTTTGGTGATCGGCGGATTCATCGGCGCCATCGGCGGTGGAGCCGGCGCGGTCATCGGCGCCGTGGCCGGGGCTGGAGTCGGCTGGGCGTTGGCGCAGAACCTAAAGAGCGCTGGGGATGAACGTCTGGCGAGACTCGAAGCATCGATTCGATATCTGCAAGAGCGCGTCGCAGCCTTGGAACGAGCGCCGCGAGCTGAAGCGCAAGCCGAGAAAGCTCCTGTCACGGAAAAGCATGAACCGGCCCCGGCCGAGCCAGCTGACACCGCTTCGCAAACACTCCCGCCTTTCGAAACGCCGGTTGCGCCGCATATATCGCCCCAAAGTCCACCGATCGATCCACGGCCACCAATACAACAGCCTCGGCCAGATTCGGATGGCTCGACCTTCACACCGCAACCTGAGTTTTCTCGAACCGCGTCAGGTAAGCCGGCCGAGCCTTCGGCGCTGTGGAACTTCTTCTTCGGCGGCAACGCGTTGGTGCGCTTCGGCGTCATCGTGTTGTTTTTCGGTGTCGCCTTCCTGCTCAAGTACGCTTCGGAGCAGATTGAGATTTCCATCGAAGCGCGGCTGATCGGCGTTGCCCTGGGCGCGCTCGTCATGCTCGGCATCGGTTGGCGCCTGCGCGAGTCGCGTCCCGGTTACGGCTTGATCATGCAAGGCGGCGGCATCGGCGTGCTCTATCTCACGGTGTTCGCCGCCTTCCGGCTGTATCAATTATTGCCTGCCGGCTTGGTTTTCGCCTTGCTGGCGGCGATGGCGGTATTCTCGGCGATGCTCGCGGTGCTGCAAGATTCTCGCTCGCTGGCGGCGATGGGCGTGAGCGGTGGATTTCTCGCGCCGATCCTGGCTTCCACCGGCGGCGGCAGCCACGTCGCGCTGTTCAGTTTCTACGCGCTGCTCAATTTGGGTATTCTCCTCATCGCTTGGTTCAAAGCATGGCGGTCGCTCAACCTGCTCGGGTTCGCTTTTACTTTCTTCATCGGCCTTCTCTGGGGCGATCGTTTCTACAGATCCGAGTTTTTCGCCAGCACGGAGCCATTCCTCATACTGTTTTTTTTATTCTATGTCGCCATCACCGTATTGTTCGCGCTACGCCAGGAGGCGAGTATCAAAGACCCCGTCGATGGCACGCTGGTGTTCGGTGTACCACTGGTCGCCTTCGGCTTACAGACCGTGCTGGTGCAGGAGATGGAATACGGCGCGGCCTACAGCGCGCTCGCGTTAAGTTTTTTCTATCTCGTGCTTGCCAAGATTCTCTTCGCGCATATCACCAGTAACGTCCGTCTCCTGGTCGAATCATTCCTAGCTCTAGGCGTCATGTTTGGAACGTTGGCGGTTCCACTCGCCTTCGACGGTCGCTGGACCGCTGCGGCCTGGGCATTGGAAGGCGCGGCGATCGTTTGGATCGGGGTGCGCCAGAATAAAATTTTGGCGCGCGGCTTCGGCATTTTTTTGCAGTTTGCCGCGGGCGCGGCGTTTTTTCTCAGCGCACAGGAACCGCTCCGCGCGGCGCCGGTATTCAATAGCTTCTATCTCGGTTGCGTCATGATCAGCGTAGGCGGCCTTTTCTCCGCCTGGTATCTCAAACAGCAGCGCCACCGCTTGAGCCAAGAATTATCGTACGTCGCCACCGCGCTGTTTTGCTGGGGTGTTCTATGGTGGTTCGGTGGCGGATTCGACGAGATCGCGGCCTATGTCCGAGCTCGTGCCCTCGAGCTGCGATTCTACCGCGTTCATATCGTTCTATTGTTTGTCACCGTGTCCTGCGCGCTGTTCAGCGTTTTGCGGCGCCGCTTGAGCTGGGATGACGCCCGCTACCCGGTGATCGCGCTGTTACCGCTGTTGTACGCATTGGCGCTGGGAGACGCGATGCGGGCAGCGCACCCTCTTGAATACTTCGGATATATCATCTGGACGTTGGCCCTCGCTGTCCATCTGTGGCTGCTGCGCCGGCACGAGAACGAGATCCCATTGGTCGAGTGGTGGCACGCCGCCGGCGTCTGGCTCTTCGCCGCATTGACGGCGTGGGAAGTGGGCTGGTGGATCGGCGAACTGGTGCACGGCGGTGACGTTTGGCGGCTGATCGGCTGGCCGCTGGTGCCGCTGGTAATCGTGGCTTGGCTCTCGGATCGAGGCGAGCGCATCGTTTGGCCGGTCGCCCGTTATCCAAAGGCCTATCAGGTCGATGCCCTGATTCCACTCGCTGGATTCATCTGGCTCTGGATGCTGCACGCCAATTTCACCAGTCGCGGCGATTCCGCGCCTTTGCCCTACTTGCCGCTGTTGAATCCCCTCGATCTCGTGCAAATCGCCGCGCTGCTGGCGCTCTTCGCATGGTTTCGGCGCGTCCGGTCCGTGGCCCTCGTGCCGGAGCTGTTTCGCACGGAGGAGCTCGGCTACATAAGTTTGGGCAGCGCGGCATTTGTCTGGCTGAACGGCGTCCTCTTGCGTTCGCTACACCACTGGGCTGGCGTGCCGTTCAATCTTGATTCGCTCATGGGTTCGATGATCGTCCAAGCTTCGTTGTCGATCTTTTGGTCCGTGTTGGCGCTCTGCGCCATGCTGACGGCGACACGGTTGCGGATGCGACCCCTCTGGCTCACCGGCGCCGGTCTGATGGCGGTGGTGGTCATAAAATTATTCTTCGTCGATTTGTCCAACGTCGGCGGCATCGAGCGCATCGTCTCTTTTATCGGTGTCGGTGTCTTGATGCTGGTGATCGGTTATGTCTCACCGGTGCCACCGGCAGCGGCCGGGGAGGCAAAATGAAAGCGTTCGTCTTCCTCTTGCTGCTATGGCAAAGCAGCGCCTTTGGCGCCGAGCGACCGGAGGATTTTGCCTATGGAATACCAATTCACGCCGACGCCCAGGACGCGCTCTATGAAATAGAGATTCCTGCGGCGGTGTATCGTGGCGTGACTCGCGCCGACCTTGGTGACGTTCGAGTGTTCAACGGGCAAGGCGAAGTGGTGCCGTATGGTTTGCGCCCCCAGGCGGCGCCGAGCAGTGACAGCGGACCGGTGATGAGCCTGCCGGCTTTCCCGATCTACGATGAGGTCACCGATAGGATCGAAGATCTCAACGTGCGTGTCGAAAAGCGCGCTGACGGGACGATTGTCTCCGTGCGCGGGCAGGCCAAGGCAAGCGGGTCGAAGAAGCGGCAGCACGGTTACTTGCTGGACGCTACCGTTTTAAAACAAGCCATCCAGGCCTTGCGTTTCGAGTGGCAGAGCGGCGCCGATGGTTTCGTCGGCAGTGTACGGGTCGAAGGCAGCGACGATCTGCGTGTTTCATGGCCGGAGAATCAGCAGCCTCTCGAATCCTTGAGTGTCGTCGCCGAGATCGCTGCAGGCGTGGTTTCGCCGCGACGGATCTGGCAGAAAATCAACGGCGAGGCGGTCGCCGGACAAGCGGGTGAATATCGTTACGATCTCGGCGGACCGTTTCCCTTCGACCATGTGCGCGTCGACCTGCCGCAATTGAATAGTCTGGTGCAGCTGCAAATTCTCTCGCGTGCCAAAAGCGACGAGCCATGGCGGCTCAAGACACGCGCGACGGCCTATCGCTTGCGCCGTGATGAGACCGAAGTGAGTAGTCCCGAAATCGCGCTGACGAACGTCGGTGAACGCTATTGGTTGCTGCGAGTCGATCAAAAAGGCGGTGGTGTCGGCGAGGGCGTGCCGATTTTTCAAATCGGTTGGCCGCCCCAGAAATTGGTCTTTGCGGCGCGCGGCGCCGGTCCGTTTCAACTTGCTTACGGCAACGGTGCTGCAAAGGCAGCAGCGTTGCCGATCGATTCCTTGATTCCCGGTTACAAAACTGATGCGGAATTCAAAGTCAGAACTGCCTCGTTAGGGGAACAGGTTACGCTGGCAGGGGCGGCACGCCTGCGCGCCCAGACGGATTACAAAAAATGGGCCCTTTGGGGAAGCTTGATTCTCGGCGTTCTAGTTTTGGGTTTGATGGCCTATCGTTTGGCGCGTCAAATCGCGACATCTCCGACGGACGAGACGGATAATTCTAAATAGGTTATTTTTTTCCACATTCATTCTCCAATCAGCTCGCTAGACGCTCAACGTAAGCGCGTGATATAGGGAAGAGGTTATTTTCGTGCCGCGGCATTAGGACAACGAGAACGCTCGTCTCCTCTCGCCAGTCGTGGAGAGTTTTCTGCAATCAACGTCGCCAAAACCCGAAAAAATCGCTGCGCCTGCCGACGAGACCGCCGAAACAACGCTGGATGAAAAGCTCTGGTATCCCATTGAGCTCTTAGTGCGCCTGCGCGCCTTTGAAGCGCTCCGCCACCGGGAATACCGCTTACTCTGGTATGGCCAAGTCTTCTCGTCGATGGGCACCTGGATGGATCAAGTGACGCGCGGTTGGCTGATCTACGAGCTGACCAATTCGGCGCTGCAGTTGGGGATGGTGCGCGGCATTCAAGCGATCCCGTTTCTCTTGCTCTCGCCGATCGCCGGCAGCACGGCCGACCGTTATTCGCGCAAGTTTCAGGTCGTCGGTGCGCAATTCGCCAACGGCTTTTTGTATGCCGTGACCGCCGCATTAATTTTTACTGCGCTGATCAAGCCGTGGCATGTTTACGTGACGGCATTTTTGATGGCGTGCGTGCAAGTGTTTCTCCAACCGTCGCGCGCTGCGATGATTTCTGACGCGGTACCGGCCAAAAACCTGACCAACGCTATCGGACTCAACGCCGTGGTTTTTAACATGGCGCGGAGCACGGGACCGGCGTTGTCCGGCGTACTGATCTCGCTTTTCGGTACGGGGTTTTCCTACGTCGTGCAAGCGGTCTTTTTCTTATTGGCGACGGTGTGGACGCTGCAGATGAGCTCGGTGCGTTACGCTTCGCCATCGGCGCGCGGCCACGGGGTTCACGAGGAATCTTTCGGCCAAAGCATCATCGAAGGGTGGAAGTTCAGCTGGCGCAAAGTGGAAGTGCGCAGCGGCATACTCGTCGTCATCATCGCGGCGCTGTTCATGATCCCATTCAGCACGCTATTGCCGATCTTCGCCCGCGATCTGCTTCACGTCGGCGCCCGGGGACAGGGATTGCTCCTGACCTCGATGGGAGTGGGGGCGCTGTGCAGCTCGTTGATCATCGCTTCCATCGGGGACCGCATGCCGCGCGGCTTGCTCATGGTCGGCGGCGTGGCGCTCTACGGCGTTCTCGTGGTGATTTTTTCGGCGTCGCCGTGGTTTCCGCTGTCGATGGCGCTGATGGCGATCATCGGTATCTGTCACGTCAGTTCCCACGCACTCGTGCAAACCGTGATTCAAACCTACTCGCCGCCTGAGTTTCGTGGCCGGACGATCGCGGTCTTTCACATGACGCAGGTTTTATTGCTGCTCGGCGGCATGCTGATCGGCGCCTTGTCGGCGCTGTTCGGCGCGCCCTTCGCCGCCGCGTCGATGAGCCTCATCGGCACGCTATGCATGGTCGTGCTCTATGTGGCGGCGCCGGGAGCGCGCGAGATACGGTGACGAAACAAAGCGGTTTGAATGGAGTGATGGAGAATTGGAGTGATGGATGGTTCTTGGCGTCCTACTTCATTTCCTGGTTAGTTCAACGGTGCCGGTGAGCACGTTCACCCAGGGTTTGGGCGTCGCCATGCTGCTATGGGTCGGCGTTGCGCTGCCGGTGCTCGCTCCGCATTACCTCTTCGCCGGACTGCACAGGGACGTTCTTTTGATCGACGCCATGAACGCGCTCATCCAACTGACTGTGACGTGTTGTTTGCCCGTCGTCTGGAGAAAGCGTTAGTCGTGGGTTGCTGCGCTAAATCAATTGGAGTGATGGAGTAATGGAGTGTTGGGTTAAGTTAGCATTGGCGCTCTGCGGAGGAACCTTTTCATGCTCAGGCAGCCGATTTTTCGCCGCATGGTCGGCGCAATAATTTTCATTGCCGGCGCCTTTCACGCGACGATCAGCGGCGCCGCCACCCCGCTTCAAAAGGTCGTCTTTGTGTTTGCCGGCTTCAATGAGCGCACCGGCTATATCTTCGTCGCGAAGGACATGCGTTTCTTCGAGGAACAAGGCCTGGACGCGCAGGTTGTGCAAGTGCGTAACGGCCAAGTCGCGGTTTCGGCGCTGGCGGCCAACGAGGCTCAATTCTATTCCGTGTCCGCGACCGGCGCGAGCCTGGGCGCGATGGCTGCCGGGCTCGATCTCGCCTTCATCGCCGGCATCGTCAATAAATTGGATGGCGATTTTGTCGTGTCGCCTAAGATTGCAACACCGGCCGATCTTAAGGGAAAGTTTATCGGTATTCAGAGCATCGGTGGCGGCGTATGGACGTTTACCATGTTGGCACTCGATCACTGGCGGCTCGTGCCCGAGCGCGACAAAATCCAATTCCGCATCGTCGGGGATCAGGCGGTGCTCGCACAAGGGTTGATCAGCGGTACTGTGGATGCTGCCTATCTCGGCTATACGTTCAGCAAGGTGGCGCAGCGCCAGGGATTCCGAGTTTTGCAAGATCTCGCCAAAGTCGACATCCCTTATCAAGGCGTCGGCATCGTCGCGCGCAAGAGTTTCGTCGACCAGTCACCCGATGTCGCCGAGCGAGCGCTCAAAGCCAT
>WNGI01007398.1_pt1 | contig 14961 bp, 15 predicted proteins | sample 5400621 | NCBI WGS metagenome assembly WNGI01 (sample SAMN13153374, study PRJNA577476) | soil metagenome | isolation source: 20 cm soil or saprolite under Garry oak tree replicate 1 | place: USA:California | collected 2016-06-15 | reverse complement strand
GCCTACACTCCCAGTGGAACAACCGACACGGGACAGAACAGCCTCATCAACACAACCAGTCTCAACAATTTCATCCCAACAAATTTCGCGCTAACGAACGGGAAGCAACTCACAAACAACACGATCAACCAGATCGGATACGAGATTCTGTGCATCACAGGCGGTGCGGGAACGTTCAACTTCACGGTCCAGCTGGACTTCATCTACATCTTCAAAGAGCTCCTCACCTTTCCCTCGGTCAGACAGCCGATCTCTCTAAGAAAACGCCGGAACATGGTAGAAATTCCAATTCTCCAAAGAGAAGGAGGTGTACAGCAAGACCTAGGGTCCATGTCTTGGGACATTACGGTCGGTGGGCACCTTATCTCTACAATCGCTGGCGTTGGGAATTGGACGAATACTTACACGGCGGACCAGTGGTGGTTCATCTTCAACGGCCTGATACTCGAGAGCGGAATCATCACTCCAGATGGCAACTCGAGATGGCAGTGGTTCCAGAGCGATCAGATACAAGCTAAGGTCCTGGTTACTGATTGGATGCCTCAGCAACCAATGGGCAGAGTCCAGTTCTGGGACTATGCAGTCCAACTGAAGAAGTTCGACATTCTCTCTGAGACCCATCTGAAGGATTTGGGATATGCAGGGACTCCAGGATTTGGTTACTAGTGGGCCAAGTTCGGCTGCGAGTTGCCGCTACGATTGAACTGGAAGATCTCGACGAGCTCCCCGACGAACAATCTCAAGTCCTCGAAGAAGAAATCCACAACATTGTCGAAAGTGCCGGTGACAACATGGTGAGCTATGCCCAGGGAATCGTTCCGGTCAGAACCGGTAATCTGATGGCTTCAATATTCTCCGAAGTCGATCCAGACGATCTCTCGATAACGCTGGGTGCTACCGCGGATTATGCCAGCTTCATCGAATATGGCACAGTAAAGATGAGGGCACAGCCCTTCCTTCAACCCGCAGCGGATATCGGTGAGGAGGAGATGAACGCTCGGATAGAGGAAGCAATCGTCGAGCGGATGGAGGGACAGCTCAGCAGCCCAGAGGAAGGCGAAGACGTCACAATGGAAATGGAAGGAGTAACCATTGCAGACCCAGGAACAGAATGAGAAACAGATCTTAGAAGGAACGAATGCCAATGAGCTCTGGAAGCTTCAGGCAGAATCTGATGCAAACCTCGTCGCGGCTTTCTACCATGAACTGATCAAACTCGGCCTTTCGATCGAAGTCGCGAAAGACCTGACAATCGGCTACATTGTACGCCACACAATCTTCGGCCAGTGAGAACCACGTGTCATTCAGCGAAATCTTCCACGTAGTCAGAACGGTCCGGAAAGCCTCTGTCATTGGAAGAGAGGTTGCACGCACAGAAATAGGAACCGGAGAGATCTCTCCACTCTCAGCCTTCGAAGCCATGCGAATGACAAGCTTGGTTTCTCAGGCATCGATTGCAGGAGGACCAGGGGTAGCAGCGGCCGCTGCGGGGGGTTTGGCCGTTCTTGGGATTCTCGGTTACTTCAGCCAGTTCATTCAACCTGGGGGAACCATTCTGCTCGCAGACCCTAACAGCGGAATGGCCTATGCTGATCAGGCCCGCCAGGCGCTACTAGTGCGAATCTTCGGGTCCCAGGCTGGAAACGCTATCTTCCAGAACGAGTACACCAATCGAACGATCGAAGTCGACCTTCGAAGCAAGTACCCGTGAGAAAACATGCCTCAATTCTACGCCGAGATTCTACGGAGTCCTGGGCCCCACGATAACAGCTTCAGACTCCTAGCCAGCAATGATCCGTCGCCTTCGACCATTGCATGGGCCAAAGACATCGGGGTCACCGCAACTAGTGATGGAGACATTCTCACTTTCAGCGGATCAAGTCCAGGGCTAGGAGTCACGTGGTTTCCGGGTTCAGTAAGTTCCACAACCTACCCGTATTTGCTCGTACGCGCGAAGGCTGCCGGTGGTGGAACCCTAGCAATCGCCGTGTTCAACAGCGGCGCCACCATGAACCTCAGTATCACTCTGGCTCCCACGTGGACGACCTTCACGATACCACTCATAACAGGTAGAACAATCAGTTCGATCCTCTTCGGGAATCAAAGCGTTGCCGGCAGCATCCTTTTCCACTATGCCTACTTGTGCTCTAATACTCCGCTACAACTTAGCCAGAAAGACGTCATCAGCGGAAGCGTAACAAGAAGCTCACTAGGAACTGATCACGCAGAGCTCCGTCTGAACAACGATCGCGGAAAATTCTTCAGTTCTGCGAACTCCTGGTCCTTCGGAGACCATCTCCACATCTACCTTGGACAGGGAAACGAACCCTTCCACGTCTATGGGGGAGAGATGGAACACCAGGAACCTATTCAGCCGAACGACGAGATGGTTGTCACCAGTCGAGGATTCGGAATAGCTCTCCAGCAGGCGGTTGTAGAAAACCAGCCCGCAGCAGCCCCTATCTATACGAATTCGAGCCCGCTCTCGATCATCAACGACTTCATCGACAACCACGTCAACAATGCGACCAAGAACGGCGTACCGATAACAACCAATTACCGGATATCGCGGAGTTACGTCCAGAGCATCGGTAACACGATTCCGCTCTACATTAGCCAGTTCAAGAACGTCTGGGACGGCATGAGAGAACTCATGGACCTGTCCGTGGCTCAAGGCTTCCCAGGAGTCTTCTTCGTCGACCCTGCGGAAAACCTCCACGTCGTCCCTCTAGGCGCTCAAGGAGCCGCCAACTGGGGAACCGATCCTATTCCTGCCACCTATGGCACTACACTCGCCACGGGAGTGAACGTAGTAACATACCGGTTTCCTCGAGACGTCAAGAGCCTCCGGAACCGAGTCCACTACTTCGGTGTCAGCCAGAACCCGGGCAAGTATGGCGCATGGACGGAGCAGACGGCCAGCAGCTGGGGTAGCGAGAGGCTCATCGCTGGAACCTCAGCCACATTCTCAGACGACAGTTCGATTGTGGCCACCGGGAAATATTCTATCAAATGTATTCTTACAAACGGGGGAAGTGCACACTACGGGGGAGGTATGTTCTATCCTGCGGCCAAGAATCTCGGGCTTAACATTACAGCTCTTGGAAGCGTCTACTCGCCTCCACTCTTCGACTTCTACTTCCGAGTAACGCAAGGAGCAAACTGTAAGACCACAGCGCTGGGTTCGCCACCCACGATCTTCTTCGCAACAGACGCCAGCAGCCGATTCGAATACAACTTCGTAAGTGACGGCAACACAGCAGCGTTGCAATCAATACTTGGGATCCAAGGCATCAACAACGTCAACGACAATTACTGGTATCATATTCTGCTCCCCATCGGACCCAACGGGGGAGTCTTGTTCAACTCAACACCCGTTGCAAACACTGTAGCTCCAACGATCTACACTGGAGCTAGCCAGTTCCAGAGAACGAACGTTGGCAACCCATCGTGGAGTAATATCAACTACATTGGGGTCTATTGGGAAGACAGTGGAGGATGCGGCAACCCGAGCGGAAGCGCCCCCTTCTGGCACAATGGCTGGCGAATCATCGGTGGTAGGCACATCCTTGCCTACGACAACCGCGCAAGCCCGCCTCGATATCCGAACATGCGAGAGATCCACTTTTTCGATCCCATCAGCAAAGACGACACAGCATTGAACAACTATGCAATTGCCGAGCTGAAGCGGCTACGCAATGGAATACTGAGAGGATCAGCCATAACTCCTCTCCTCGGAGATGCCTATCCAGAACAACAAGTCCAAGTTACCACCCCCAGCGCAAACTACTCGAACACATTTCTTCGCGCCACTTCGGTCATTCACCGATTCAGCCCTCAAGGAATGCTTACGGAGTTTCAATTGAGCGACGATTTCACCAACAGCCAACCCCTAGACCTGTGGAAACTCACCAACGTCCTCTCACAGATGGGAGAGAACGCTATCCTCAGCAGAGAACTCTACGATCTCAAAACTGCGATTCTAGATCCTACCTTCACACCTCAGCTCGTGGCAGTGACGTAGGTTAAACGAAAAGTTGATGCAGGGCTTTTTCATGGATACCCTATCTTGACTAGATTTTCGATCGTGCATGGAGGCTGAGGGTTCTTGAGCACTCCACGCAAAGACGAGCTGGCTGTCGAATTTACCACAGCACCTGCCGCGGGGGCAGGAATAGCATACATGGGTCTAACAAGTGGCAAACTGTCGTTCAGAACGCGTTAAAGAAAGAAGGAAAATCAGGGGGATTGTAAGGGTCTATTCTCGACGGGCTCCGGCAACTTGGAAACCTGAAGCTCTAGCTCTACGTCTTTCGAAACTTCCCTAATCGAAACCACGATTCGTTCTCTGAATCGCGTCGCGTGAAAGTTCGCATAAGGCTTCTCCTTGTTCAACGATATGCTATCCACTCGACCCTGTTGCAAGAACTTGATAGCATCCCGAACAGGAAGGGCGTATTTTGCCTCGAAAATTCGAAGGGAATCATAGACATAAGTTTCAGTAGCATACTCGGTATCCTTTTCCAATCGCCGAACAGAAAGCTTGGCCAGTCTTTCGACCTGTCTCAACTTCTTACGCCTTAGCCTTCACGGGAAGTTTACCCTCTATCTCTGTCAGTGTTGTCTTGATCTCCGTTACTCTTTGACTTATCGTCTTCAACTCATCTTTGATTTCTGTCACTTTCGCACTTACCTTCTCTAGGTCTTGCCTTAGTAGTTTTACAGTTCTCCCACCAGCCTGAAAGACATCTTTCGACAATTCTTTTTCTCGCACCTCCTAGGTTACGAGAAAGGCGGCCTCCGTTGGGTTATAAGGCTAGAAACGGTCCGAAAAGTGAAAGTGCCCCGCAAAGGGGCCTTTCTGAAAGTCCTCTCGTTTATATCTCGGGTCGGGCTTGCCTCCCTAGCCGAAGTTGGAAGAACTGTGTGAGAATTGTGCTATAGCAACGGCTGGCGATGCATTAGTTCACACGGAGCTTGTGGAAGAAACCGCGTTGACTATAAATCACATGAAGAGCCCTACCGTAACTCAGGTGGTGGACAGTATCAAAAAATCCTATGCTACGCTTCGTCAACGAAAGATAGTTGAGACAATTCTGCAACCAAAGGGGTTTGAAAGCATGGCCGACTTTTACGACCGGCAAAGACACATACTTCCAGAGATCGCGATGACGATACAACGAGCCATCGACCGATATGATTACGGGTTAGAGATTCTGGTAGGTGGCGTTGACACTCGTGCTCATATTCACGCGGTTGTCAATCCGGGAACTTCAGCACCTTTCGATTCTTTAGGTCATGCGGCAATAGGCTCTGGTTATCCTCATGCCACTACCAGCTTCATCGCGAATGAGTATCATCAAGATTTTCCTCTGGGTAGAGCCCTATTGGTTGCATACGAGGCCAAGAAAATCTCTGAGAAAGCACCCGGAGTTGGCTCAAACCTGACCAATATGTGCGTAATAAGTAAGAACGCGGTAAGAATGCTTACAGACGCGGATATCAAGAAGCTCGACCAAGTCTATAGGGGAAAAATTGAAGAACAGACAAAGCTACTACAGGGTAGGGATTGGGCGAAAGAACTAGGTGGAATGCTCAATGATTAGTCGGCTATCTTCCGGCAAGAAGATCAGCGAAGCTTCGGCCCCGGTTGAAGACCCGAAGTTGTACTACTTGACTGAGGCCTATGAATATAGGGTCGAATCAACCGACGAACAGAAAGAATCGAAGAAAGAGAAACCAAAGCCTCGCCGTTCCCTAATCTAGGGACACAAGAACCTCTTCTTTTTCATTTACCGTCCTACGACAGTTAACAGCCATTCCCGTCCGTCACAGACTTAACAGAACCCTTCTGAAAAAGGTCTATTCCTTCCCTAGAGTGTTGAGAAGTTGTTGGAAGAGGTCATCTCTTTGCTTGTCAGAATAGTTATTGTACGCTAGCTCGACTACTTTGTATCCGCGTTTTCTGAGGAGAGTTCGCAATTCTTCATCTTTGATCATCTGAGCAGTTGTGAGATGGGGTCTTCCATCAATGAAAACCAATGTCGGTCGAGGCTCAGTGGCGAAGTAGAAATCGGCAGTCGTAATAGGAACTTCCACCTGTGTCTGGTACTGTATTCCGGAGGGTTCTAGCTTTGCCGCTATTTCGAGTTCCATGCGGCTGGGATTCACAAAAAGTCGTTCACGCCAGTTGCTCCGCTGACTCGACATCTGTAGGGTTGAGGAACTATTCCGTTATTGCTCAGACACGAGAGCGAAATTGACTCTCCCGAGCCCTTGCCATGTGTCCGTACAGGTGCTGGGGGTCAACCCAGAGGACCTGACTAAAGTTGCGATTCAGAATGGCTTCGAGCTCCTCCTTCCTATCTCTATCGTGCAACTCAACCAGAATGTTGCTCACCCGTTGGCTAGCCAAAGACTCTCTCATACCCTCAAGAACCAGAAACTCTGCACCTTCAACATCGATCTTCACTAGGTCTGCAGCAGGCTCTGAAAGAAGCCTATCAAATGTCACAGTCTCAACAGAGACAGGTGAACCCGCATAAGTCCTATCATGGCCACGGTCGCAAGGTCGAAACTCAAATTTCTCAAACAAAGAACTCGCGCTAAAATTATTGACGATATTCTTCTGGTCAGAATTAACATAGAGAGTGGCTAGACCATTCTTGTCAGAGAGAGCTATCGGAAGGACTATTACATTTCTGACAAACCTGACGGACAGACGTCGCTTCAGCTGTCTAACGTTCCTAGGTACCGGCTCCACAGCGTAGACCCGGCGGAAATTGCGTCTCAGCAACAATGAATAGTAGCCTACGTTCGCTCCGATATCGTAGAAACAATCGCCACGAATACCCTTCAGAAGGTTCCCAACGTCACTCTCATGCAATCCAAGAATCTGTTTAATGGCCAAATTTCTTCTCTTCACGCACTTTTTACTTGCAACACATGTTGGTCGGAGGGCGTTAGTTCCTCCATTCCCGAACTCGCTGTCGAAACCCAGGACATCGACTTGTCCCCAACGACAACTCGGACTGTTATAACCCAGCGAGGAATCTTGTTCTGAACCTGCCTTAGAATAGAGTCATTATTCAACCTCCAATAGACCAGCAAAGGCAAGCTGCTCACGTTTTCTCTGAGAGCACGGCCTAGCAAAAATAGCATTTTCCCCGCCGCCGCCAAGTTATCGCGAGCGATTCGTCTTGGACTTCAAGAAAGAGAAACCATGTTGAGTGTATCCCATGAGCTACCACTTATTTTGAGTTGGTAAGGTTTCTTGTTCAAGAGACCATCTTCTGACAGAAATGAGATCTCGACGGTAATCGGATCGATCAATGTCTTGAGGTCCACCTGAGCTTTGTTCTCTATGTTGAGATAAAACCAAGCATTTTCGGGCATTCGTACGGCCTGCCAAACGTACAGTTGGACCTCTTCCCCCGGGACCAAGTCCTTGGCTTCGATAGTTGACTTAGGATTCCAAAGCAGATAATCCGGTTCACCATCAATTGACACTTTGGCTTTGCATTGGTGGATAGGTCTGCGTTTTGCTTTCAGCCGAACTGCTTGAGATTTGAACTTTCTAGGTGATTGTTCAGGAATGGCGTACTCTGGATCGGGGTACGACAGCACGGCTTCAAGTGAGACTTCAAGTTTGGGTTTGCGGAATCTCCTATACAGCCAAGCCAACACGGATGCTATTGCTGTCAGAATGATAATGGTAGTTGCTAAGGCTGGGTCTCGTAATAAATCGACGATATCCGAAAATCCGAGCAAAGCTGCAAGATAGAGGATTCCATAGTAATTTGAATGTTGAACTAGTGCAAGGTTTCAGGGTTCCATCGAGGAATCTGGAAATGAGCGAGAAATCAGAGAACAGAAGCGAACGGAAAATCTGGAAAGAGATCGCTGAGAAGGACCCCTACTTTGGCACATCGGGGCCGACTCGCGCAATTCCCAAAGCAGGTATTCTTGCGAAACCTGATGCTTCCTTATTCGTAATCATTCATCAAGGTTCATCGGTTCTCGATGTCGGTTGCGGGTATGGGCGGAACTGCGTACCCCTCATGAAGCTTCACCTTTGTCAAGTGGTGGCATGTGACATATCAACCGCCATGGCTGAAAACGTGAGGGAAGCAGGGGTCCCTCTCGTCATGTGCGACCTGCGCAATTTGCCCTTTCCTTCCCAGGCATTTGATTATCTTATTTGTAGCGTGGTGTTGATTCATCTGCCTCGCAACGAGATCGAGATGGCGATAACCGAACTGAATAGAGTCGGAAGGCGAGCCCTCATCATTATGCCAAATCCTATCGGTCCGTCCGCCTTTTTTGGACTCCTACCGATCTTCAGCGCATTTCTGGTATGGGTGAAGAAGCGAGGAGGGTTCTCAATTCTCAGAGACGTACCTACGTTTCGCGGATACTTGGTGAATTATTACATCCCTTGGCGTTTCAGTAGACTCTTGAAGCGCCAGTTTGGCAGAGTCAGCGTAAGGTCGGCCAGAAATTGGACGCAGAATCCTTACGTGGGGGATAGGGTCCTATACGTCTGCGGCCCAGACGCTTGAGATTCGTAATAGGCTTTTTCTCCAACAACGTAGTCGTGCATAGGGCAAGGCCATATTCTTTCTAGCCGTCTCAAGAGGGGGAGGAATAACCTCGGGCATCTTCTGTAGACGGTCACAGGCATACGCATTACTGGACCGCTTCTCACTACTTTGAGTCCTGCCTTCAGAAACATGTCTTCAACATCAGAAATCTTGTAGTAGTACTGTTCGGACGTTCCTATTCCGAAAAACAGTAGAAACCGTCTCAACAAGTTATCTGTTTCAAAGGTAACGAGACACTTTCCATATGGCTGCAACGATGTGAACATTCCTCGTAGAGCGTCGACTGGCTTTGGTAGAAAATGGAAGGTTCGTATGCATAGAACATAGTCAAAGTAACTCCTGAAACCCAACTGGCAACCGTCCATTTGAACAAGAGAAACAGAGCGATTCGTGCGCTCAGAGGTTTTTCTCAGCATCTTACGTGAAATGTCTGCGCCCGTGTATTCCACTCCTCGCGAAATGAGAGCTGCCGCAAATCTTCCCGTAGCAGTTCCTACCTCCAACGCTCGCGAGCTCTTGATTATACCCGTTACGAATTCCTGCTCCTTTTGGTCGACATATAGTCCTCCGGGAGTTCCGAATCTGACTCTATCATATTGTGTGGCGTTCTTATCATAGTCAGACATGACATCTGCGCTAGTTCTGACTCTCTTTGCAATCAAGAGTTACTGGACCTCTTTCCGATCGCTCTGCCTTGCGCTCAGATTCAGCAAGATGCCGATCATCAAGAAGGCATTTGACAAGAATCCTAGGAGAACGACTGGCAACAGGTCAGAGCTTGGAGCGTCACTTCTCTTCCAAGCAGCAACGACCCGGAGGGGGTTGATTCGCCTGAACGAAATCAGAGGATCCCTTGAAATATACCTCAGGTGGTTCGAAGAGTAGTACAAACTACGATTCAAGAGACCTTTCAAATCGACAGGGGAACCCAAATGTAGCTCTGTGACCCGTGCGTACGCCATTTTGAAGCCAAGTTTGAGAAATCTACTGTGGAAATCCAGATCCTCGTCAGCATAGAGCCCTGGATCATACCCACCAACATAGTCGAATATCTCTCTCCTTACGAATCGAACAGCGACGTTTACGGGGTCGTATGACAGAATCTTTCTCCGCGCCGCGATAAGCCGGGACAATTTGGAGCCTTTTACAATGTCTTGATTCCTAATCACAACCCCGTCAGCCGCTTCGATTGCCTCCAAGCAGGTGTTAATCACATTGGGGTCAAGTTTGAAGTCAGCGTCCACGAAGTAGAGATAATCTCCGTTGGCGAATTTAGCCCCCCAATTCTTCTGGGCTGACCTTCCGTCATCGTGAAGCATTACAATTGCGCCCATTTTCCTTGCGATTTCCACCGTCGAGTCAGTGCTGAAACTGTCGACAACGATAATTTCGGTGGGTCCGTGTAGCTGAGAGATTACAGATCCCAAGCAGTCGGCAATCGTGCCTTCGGAGTTTCTTGAGGGGATAACGATGGACACAAGCGGCCGGCGGCGGTGAGTCGACTCGGGGTCTTTTGTAGTATGGTCGGAGAGGTCTCGTTGAATATGTTTCAGCGCAGCGGGCTCTGGGGCAGATTCGTCATTCATAGTCTAATGAATCTCACGCATATATGATGCTGGATGGAGGCGCTTATTCATTTCTCAGCTAGACTTAGTGTGTTCAAAGAGGGTAGACTCCTAACCAGAAGTAAAGTAAGAGGTAGATAGAGAAGGATATCCCTGCGGTTCTTAGAATTGTTTCGTTAGCTCGGCCACTCCCGTATTTGAGGAAGAACACTAGGATGATCGCGAGGGAGGTTGCCATTATGCTGGTAATTTTCAATGCGTTCTTTACTCCTTCAATACCGGGCAAAATAGCCCCGAAGTTGCCAAAGATCAAGTAATTCGAGCTAAAGGCGTATGTGACTTCTAAAAAAGCGACGCTTGTGCCAAATACCAGCATGAAAGCTCCAAGATCTTTTTTTTCCTTAACGATGGCGTAGAGTAGACAGATTGGCAATAGCCAGAACCAAAACGCTATCAGATTAGAGAACAAGAGGAAGAAGACGGATGATAGAGCCGTATAGAAAACCATCCTCTCAATGTTCATTCTCTGCCGATATGTATCCAATATTGCCGCGCCGAGGACTATCGCCTCTGACAATAGTAGCGGCTTGAATTGCGCGATGATTGACAGCTGGGAAAAGTTTCCGAAAAGGCTGAAGCGCCCAGGTTGGGATAGCGCGCTATTAGCAACGTTAACCCCTCCAAAGCCGAGGAGAAGCCGGGAAATTTGGACAGCTTCTGGAAGGTAAATTACTGCAGGCACAATTGCAAGAATCGCGAGAGGTAGAGTCTTGTATAATCTCATTCGTGCGCTTCTCAGAAGCAACACTACGTAGGGAAAAAATCCAATCAGTTCAACCATGCCAGAGACGACGAATGCGAGAGCTGCGATTGCGGTTTTCTGGCGGGACATCCAATAAACTCCCCATACTATGAAAGTCGCTGTTGCCGCTTCATACTGGCCCCAAACCGAGGAGACAAATATGGACAGCGGGTTGAGGAAGTAAAACGTTCCCCACACAAAAGTAGCTCCATCCCTCCTAAAGCGAAGAAGGAGGAAGAACGTAGTCACGTCCATCACCATGGGGAAAAGTTTTACGAAGACTGATTCGACTAACCCTGCAGCGTGCCCCAAAATCTGGACATCCCTAAACCCGGCCAGCTGAAGGAGAGCATACGGAGAATAGAATACCCAGTAGAGAAAAAATGTAAAGGGCAAAGTAGGCCCAACACTGCCTTCAGGAGTTCTGTACTGAAACCAGCCCCGAATTGAGGTCAGATAGACGTTCATGTCGAAGACATGAGCTGTCGTCGCCGCAAGGGCTAATCGACATAGAACGCCCACGATTAGAACAACAAAGATGCTCGCCTTAGGGACTGATTTCCGCTGGAGAAATTCTTGGAATACAAGGATCGCAATGCCCACCGGGAGCAAGAACAGGAAGAAAATGAAGTACACATAGTAAAGTCCTAGGGGTTGTTGCGTCAGATCAGGACTCACTCTTGTAGGCAAGAACTCGAAGTTGGCAAGCTGCACGGTTACACTTTGCAATGCGCCTGATGTGGCCACGAATACTATTGACATGTTAGACAGGGGCAAAAGTTCTGGGAAGACCTGCGGTTGTATGTTCGGGTAGAATGTAATCTGACTAGATGGCGTAAGTGAATTGTATAACTGTCGAGCTGCTGTGGTTGAGGCATAGAGAACGGGACCATCGAAGAAATAGATTGAGAATGTAGTTCCTTGAGTTGCCTGGACAGTCACACTGTAATCGATCTTGTTGAGAGCCCAAGACGCGTTTTCCTGAGGTGTAGACCTCAGGTCAAAATAGATTGCACGGTACTGGTTATTCGAAACCTGCTCTAAGCTATCGTTTTCAAGAGAAAGCTTGGACAGGGTGAACTGGAAACTCTGCGGAGAATAGGGAGGGTCTTCAATGTACAACTCCATCTTGTTAATGGTCTGAACAGTGTGATTAGTTGCGAGAAAAGCTTCTCGTTGCATGTTTACTCTTAGAGACTCGTATCCGATTCCAGATCGGTGGTCAAGAGGGCTACCTTCCCACCAGACATTGTATTCTGTCCCATTCGGGTACTGTGAGAAGAACCTGACTCCGTATCTAGGACCGGTCGTAAGATTTGCACTGACGGTAAGGATAGGAAACGCCGTTATGTTGACATTTACAGTTTTGAAGAAACTAACCGCCGTCCATGTGGAAGCGTTCTGAAATACGCCGCTGACAAGCAGAGAATTCTTGTTGACTTGCGTGTTCTGACTCGGGACCCACCCACTGTAATTGTCATCATAGCCTACTACCGAACTGGAACTCAACTCGCCATACGACGACGACATTGAGTTGGAAACATCTACTATTCGAATTGTATCCGATCTTACGGACCCGCCAATGGCTAAAGTGATCGCCGCGCCGATGATTGCGACTATGATGGCGATAGCTTCTATTCTTCGAAGATTCTTTCTTGCAAAAACAGGGAGTGATGCAAAATTCACTGGCCTAACGCCCTACCGAGGGCGAAGGCCGATTGTTCAGGGGTAAAGGCTTCAAGAGCTCTTTCTCTCGCCCTCTCTCCCATGCTCTTTCGTAAGTCCCTGTCGTCGAGGAGCAATTCCATGGCTGATGCAAAGCTCTTGGTCTTTCTAGGATTGACAACAAGCCCTGTCTGTTGGTCCAGAACGAACTCCTTGGTCCCTCCGAGCTCGGTTACAACTGAAGTCTTACCCGCTAGGGCGGCTTCGAGGGCCGTCATTCCAAAAGGCTCCGACAATGACGGGACCACGACGAAGAGGCTGCCCTCATAGAGACGGCATAGCTCTTCCCCGGTGACAAGCGGATCAAACTCCGTTTCCACTCCCAGTTTTTGCGCTTGATCCTTCAAGTTGCTCCTCTCTTGTCCATCTCCTACGATACGAAGTGTAGGCGGCTCCTTGAGAAGAGACATGGCTTCTAGGAGATCGTGATGGTTTTTGTTTGGCAACAGTGCGCCTACTGCTAGTACGTAGTCGCCGTTGCCATAGTTGGGCTTAAACATGGACGCAGGGAGCGAGGGAGCAGGATATGCGATGGACATGGGTCCAGGATAGCGGTAGACTCTTCTTACTAGGTCTGCCATGTACTCGCTGTTCGCGATTATGCCCTTGAATCGGCGGACCGTAGCCATGTCCAGCACTCTGAGCATTGAGACTGTCAGATTGTACATTGGACCCCAGAGGGCGATCCGGGATCGTTTCCCGTAGAAGTGACTGGCTGTACGGAAGACGGTTGGGCTAAACTGTCTGTAGTCTTGGCCTGTTATTTTGTCTTCCCAAATGGCTCGGAGAACCTCGCCAGTGTACCAGTAAGTTTTGTCCGCGTATCTGCCGACAATTCGCCTCGCCATCAGTGGCTCGATATGATGATGAATGAGTATTCTATCGAAAGTAGCGAGATCTCGGATTACGCCTCTACCTTTCAGTCCGTAAGGAAGATTTCTCACCGGGACCTTGGACCCGAGCAGGGAAAGCCATTCACGGTGCATCAGGGTCGTATCGGTGTACATCGTAACCTCATGCCCCGCCTCTGTGAGTCCCAAAGCGTGGAGAATGGCCAGTCGCTCCGCTCCGCCGAATCTGCCGAATGGATGAATCAGTATGGCGAGACGCATAGCCTGATGACCTGAAACTTTAGGGGTTTTCTCTTCGGGCTTTATTCTTATCTGCTATGGAGGGATTCTCCGGAATTCCGTAGACAACCAGAGCAGTCGGAAGATCGGTCTTGAGGATGACCTACAGTAGGCGAGAAATCGTTCCTTATAACCATGCGTCCCCGAAGCCTCCCTGAGATTCTGAATCAGCCGTCGACAAGGAAAGATCCGCAGCCCTGGGCTAACTAGGGCAGGCTCAGACAATGACTAAATTGTTGATCATGCCAACTCTTATTATCAATAGCCGTTCTGTCAGCATTGAAAATGCGGCCGCTTATCAGACGGTATCTCCCCCATTTACTGGTAGGCCTCTCGATAAGCCTCGTCATGGTGGGAGCCTATATGGCAGTAGGTTTCGCTCAGAACAGCGCCCCCAAAACGACTTGGGCGGTCAACCCTCTCACCATAACTTTTCCAGGCTCATCAGGCACCGGCAGCGCCGTTGACTCTTTCACGTGCAGTCCAGGCTCGACGAACATAGTTCTAGTCGCTAAGTCCAGCAACCCGACGATAATCAGTTTCACTGTCGCTCCAACGAGCTTCGCTTCCTGCGGGTCCACGCCAGACACTGTATCGATCCTCGTAACCTGCCTCGTCTCTGCTAACCAGTGCGCCGGAACATACCAGGGACTCGTCCAGATACGTAATCCGGCCAACTACTACGGCAACATACCTGACAATCTCAAGGTCATCATCGTCGTGACCTAGACACAACAGGGAGCAGCGCACACTTTCCGAGAGAGAGAACTGTCTCTTCCATAGTCCGGATATCACCGGGGGCCGTCCAAATACCCGAGCCCGAAAATTACAGGGACATTTCAGCCAATCTGAACGCAGTGATAACAGTAAACTGACACAGTTTCTCTGACTCGCGACCAAGCGCTCAGCCACCATCTAATTCTTCAGATTCCAACGAAGGAGGGGCATCTCGTTAGAGCAGTAGAATGCCTTGTAGGGCGTAGTTCGCGCAGATGATGAGTACGAGGACGATGATTATCCCGGGCCAGAGAATGTTCCTAGTTCCAACCAATGGTAGGAAGAACAACAACGTAGAAGCCATTAGAACTGGGGTGGGGAGATCGTAGACGATCCTTGTCTGGTTGTAGCTGTCGAGG
>WNGI01007142.1_pt1 | contig 14961 bp, 12 predicted proteins | sample 5400621 | NCBI WGS metagenome assembly WNGI01 (sample SAMN13153374, study PRJNA577476) | soil metagenome | isolation source: 20 cm soil or saprolite under Garry oak tree replicate 1 | place: USA:California | collected 2016-06-15 | reverse complement strand
GCCGTACCCGAGGGGCCAAAGTCGCAGATCGGCGTGCGACTAGGCGAGCTGTTCTACGTTGCTTCCGCATCTGGCGGGGTGTGGAAGACAACGAATGGCGGAACCACCTGGGAGCCCATCTTCGATCACCAGGGCGCGGCGTCGATCGGCGACATAGCGGTCGCGCCAAGCAATCCTGACATCATCTGGGTCGGCACGGGGGAGGCCAACAACCAACGCAGCTCGTCGTGGGGCGATGGAGTTTACAAATCCGAGAATGGCGGCAAGACGTGGACGAACATGGGGCTCAGGAAATCAGAGCACATCGGGCGAATCATCGTCCACCCGGCGAATCCTCAGATAGTGTTCGTTGCGGCCGCGGGCCCGCTGTGGGGAGCGGGGGGAGATCGCGGACTCTTCAGAACCACGGACGGTGGACGTACGTGGAAGAACGTCAAAAACATCGATGCGCACACCGGCTTCACGGACGTCATCCTCGATCCGACCAATCCGGATGTGATTTACGCGGCGTCGTTCCAGCGCGAACGCCGTCCGTACACGTACGTCGGCGGCGGGCCCGGCAGTGCGCTCTGGAAGAGCATCGATGGCGGGGATACCTGGACTCGACTGACCGAAGGTCTGCCAAAGGTCGACGTCGGAAGAATCGGTCTCGATGTGAGCAGATCGAGCCCCAACATCGTGTACGCAACGATCGAAACCAAGGTGACCGGCAACGGTGCAGCCACCGGGAACACCGAAGCGAGCGTCTATCGCTCGGATGACTATGGCGCGAGCTGGCAGAAGATGGGCACCGGGTTTTCGTATCCGTGGTACATGGGTCAGATCCGCGTCGATCCAACCAATCCCGAGCGCGTCTACTTCATGGGTGTGCCGCTTCAGGTCTCGACCGACGGCGGTCGCACGTTCAGGAGCACGGCCGGTGGGGCGCACTCGGATCATCACGCGATGTGGATCGATCCCACCGATGCGGATCATGTGATCATCGGCTCTGACGGTGGAGTCTATATCAGTCATGATCGCACGCGGACGGTCGATTTCTCTCCCAATCTTCCGATCTCGCAGTACTATGCGATCGCCACGGATCTGCGCCAGCCGTATTACTTCGTGTACGGCGGATTGCAGGACAACAGCAGCTGGGGCGGTCCAAGCCAGACGCGGAACCGTCAGGGGATCACGAACGCCGACTGGATCCGCACCACCGGCGGCGACGGCTTCTACGCGCAAATCGATCCGACCGATCCGAACACCGTCTACGGAGAATCACAGGGCGGCGACATCGTGCGCTACGACGTCAGGACCGGGGAGCAGAAGACCATCAAACCGCTCCCTGAATTCGGAGGCAAGCCGTATCGCTGGAACTGGAGCTCGCCGATGCTGATCTCGCCCTATGATCACAACGTGATCTATTTCGGCGCGAACTATCTCTTCAAGAGCGCAAACCGCGGCGATGCATGGACCCGACTCGGTTCCGATCTGACGCGGCAGCGCAACCGCGACAGCCTGCCCGTTATGGGAAAGATCTGGCCCCGCGATGCGATTGCGCGGCATCAGGGAACAGCGGATTACGGAAACATCAGCACGATCGATGAATCTCCAATCAGGCAGGGCCTCTTGTATGTCGGGACCGATGATGGGGTGATCTCCATTTCTCGCGATGGCGGCACGACCTGGAACAGGATCACGAAATTTCCCGGTGTCCCGGACGAGGCCTACGTCAGCCGAGTAGTGGCATCACGGTTCAATGAAGGAACCGTATACGCGACCATGGACAATCATCGCAACAACGATTTCAAGCCGTACGTGCTGCGGAGTACCGACTATGGCGCTCACTGGACTCCGATAACGGGAAATCTTCCCGCAAACGGCTCGGTACAAGTCGTTCGCGAAGATATCACAGAGCCGAGTCTCCTCTTTGCCGGGACGGAGTTCGGAGCTTTCTACTCGGCAAACGGTGGAGCAGCGTGGACTCAGCTGAAGTACAACATTCCAACGGTGGCCGTACACGACATCGTGGTGCACGCCCGCGAGCACGACCTGGTAATCGGGACGCATGGTCGCGGGATCTTCATCATGGATGACATTACGCCACTGGAAAAACTGGCGGAGGCAAGCCGCGCCGGCACTTATCTCTTCGCGGTGAAACCGGCCACGGAATACAACCCCAACAGCTCCATCCCCGGTGGTGTGCGAGGCGCGGGCGCTCTCGGCGACCGCGAGTACTCGGCGCCGAATCCGGCTTTCGGCGCGATCATCACCTACTTCATCCGCGACTCGTTGCCGAAGGGCGGTGACGTCACCCTCGGCATCTACGACGCGACTGGCAGGCAGGTGCGCGAGCTGACCGCGAACAAGAAGCGGGGAATGCATCGCGTGACGTGGGATCTACGCACCGCGCCACCTTACACCGTCCGACGTCCGGCGGGCCAGGTTGGTGAGCCGGCCTTCAGGCAGCGCGATCCGTCGGGACCATTTGTCCTGCCTGGCCGCTACGCTGCTCGACTCACAATCAAGACCGGATCGGGAGCGCCGACTGTCCACGAAGTCCCGGTAGAGGTTCGCTCCGATCCTCTGGTGCAGCTGAGTGAGGCGGATTATCGCTCGCTCTACGATCTGCGTGTGAGCAACGGCAGGTTGCAGGCAACGGTACAGGCCGCGGTCCGCACCGCAGAACAGCTGAAAGATCAGATCGCGGACGTGAAGACGGCGCTCAAGGGCAGCGCGGCACCGGATTCCGTGTCCAGGCAATCCGATGCGATCGAGAAGGAGATCAACGACATTCTGAAAAAGCTTCGCGGCGATCCCGACGCGCCGGCGGTGAGCGACGACAAGAGAACAGAGGAGCCATCGATCCAGGAGCGGGTCAACAACGTCGCTGACGAGATCGGAAACGTGACTTCGCAGCCCACGGAGCTTCAGCGCTCGACCCTGACGCTGGCTGCATCCGATCTGCAGCGCGAAGTCGAAAGGATCAACGCGCTGCTTCAACGCAGGATTCCGGCACTCAACGCAGCGCTCGATGCCGCAAAGATTCCCTGGACGATCGGCCGTCCCGTGCAGGTCATGAAATGAGATGAGAGATCATTTCATGAAACTCTTTCAGCATCTGACGTGGGCGGATGAGAGAGTTCTGCAGAGTCTCCGCGCCGCGCACAGCGTGCTGAAAAAGGATCTCGACCTACGCGCATATCCTGGGGTCAGAGCACAACTGGTTATCGCGAATACGAGGCAGCGCTCCAACCCTTGCCATATGGCCAACCCTGACGCTTGATGAATGCGAAAGGGTCGGTAAGGAGAATGTCGGCGCTTTCAACGCTCTGGTATCGAGCATGGCACCGGAGCTGCTTCAGAAGCCGATTACTTACCGCAACAGCGCCGGCGATCAATTCACATCGACGCTGGAAGACATTCTGACCCCTGCAGCGACGCGCAAAGCATAGGGAACCTGTCGCTCAGTCTACGTAAAGCCGCGGCTCAATCCGACCAGTCTAGGCGATCTTTGGCGTATCCTCTGGTCGCGTCTCCCGAGCCACCGTCGGAACCGCTCCTGCCGGATGAGGCATCGACGGCAATCCCAGGTACTGGCGCGCACGGTCGAGGGCGTCATCAAGGTTGCCGAACAGATTCTCTTCGCCAAGCTCGGCCAGCATGTCCGAGCGTACCAACGCGAACACTGGCTGCGCGTGTACATCGGAGACCAGGAGGAGCGTTCCATCGCGCTTGCAGCTGCGAGCGAGCTCGTGCAGGACGTGCAGTCCCGTTGAATCGATGGCGGGAACATCGCGCATGCGGATGATGAGAACTTTCGGTTTCTTCGCGACCTGATTGAGCGTGTCCTTGAATTGCTCCGCTGCTCCGAAAAAGAACGGACCGCTGATCTCGAACACCTCGACACCCGGCGGGATCGCCCGCCTGCGCACTGAATTCGGATCATCCTCCTCATCGCCGTCGCGTCCGTCGGCGAGCTCTCGCGTCACTATGCTGACGTTTGTGACTTCCGCCATGCGCTTCATGAACAGGAACGCGGCGAGCACCATTCCGACTTCAATTGCAACCGTGAGGTCCACGAGCACGGTCAGGGCGAATGTCGTGAGCAGTACGGCCACATCGCTCCTGGGTGCCGTCAGCTCGCCTCGAAAGCTTCTCCACTCGCTCATATGGTAGGAGACCACGACAAGAATCGCCGCCAGAGTGGCGAGCGGAATCAGAGCGGCCCACCTTCCGAAGAACAGGGTTATGAGAAGCAGGGTGATCGCGTGCACCATTCCAGCCACGGGAGTGCGACCGCCGTTCTTGACGTTTGTTGCCGTCCGCGCGATTGCACCCGTGGCCGGCATGCCACCGAATATGGGCGAGGCAATGTTGGCCACGCCCTGAGCGATCAGCTCCATGTTTGATCGGTGCCGGCCACCGATCATTCCGTCGGCGACGACCGCTGATAGCAGCGACTCGACCGCGGCCAGGAGCGCGATCGTGAACGCCGGCCCGACGAGAGCAGTGAGCTGGGAGAGCGAGACATGCGGGACGATCGGATGCGGAAGAGTCGCGCTGATTGCACCAAACCGTGTTCCTATCGTCTCGACGGGGATGTTGAAAAGCTTCACGACAACAGTGGTTGCGATCAACGCCACGAACGGACCTGGAATGCGGTGGCTGACCCGCGGCCAAAGAATCATTATCAGCAATGCGACAAGCGAAACGGCGATTGCATTACCGTTTACGGAATTCAGGTGTGACGCAAAGGCTTCCCATTTGGGAGAAGATGATCACCGCGATTCCGCTGGTGAATCCGACAACGACCGGGTGCGGGATGAACTTGATCGCGGCACCCAGCTTGGCGATGCCCAATATCACGAGTATCACGCCGGCCATGATCGTAGCTACGACGAGCCCATCGACTCCGTATTGCTGGACGATTCCGTAGACGATCACGACGAATGCACCGGTCGGTCCGCCGATCTGAACACGCGAACCGCCGAGTGCGGAGATCAGGAATCCGGCTATGATGGCCGTGTACAGGCCGCGATCGGGAGTCAGACCGCTGGCGATCGCGAATGCAATCGCGAGCGGGAGCGCAACTACGCCGACGATCACCCCCGCGATCAGATCGGAAGTGAACTGCGATCGGCTGTACGACTTCAGCGTCGTAATTGATTTGGGGACGAGCAAAGCTCTTTGACCTCGCGGGGCATGGCGTATGCCTTCAAGAATTTACTTCGGTAGAAGAAAGGCCCGACGATGAGCAGTTGGGGATCTTCGTCCGGATGCGCCTGAGCTGATGGTGTCTCGGGGAAGGACGAGGCGGGAGTTTTGGTTGACAGCTGAGCTGTAAAGGCATATGTATTGCCTAGATAGCCTGTGCGTGGACGGTTGTAAGCTCCGTGTAAGGTTGATGGGGCGCGGCAGCAAGCGGTGAGGCGGGGGGACTCGTAGGGTGAAATCAGATTTAAACGAATCAGCAGCGCCCCCGAGCTCCCAGATACCGTTTGTGAACGGCGATGATCTCCGGCTCGTACCAGCGCTCGACGTTAGCAAAGGGGAAGAAGATCTTCTTTTGCTCTCGGGGCTGCGACAAGAGGAACCGAAGCAGGAAGCTCCGAGCCGTTTGATCCTTCCGCCAAATCTCGTGATCGCACCCGATCGCGATGCCCGGTTCCGCCCACCGAGCGAGATCACGCGTGAAGTGCTCGACCGGATCGCGCAAAGAGCTGCTTTCGCCAAGGCTTTGCCGACCACCCTCGTGGTGGTGGCCCACCCGGACGATGAGGCGATTGGTGCGGGCGGATTGCTCGCCGGCTTGCCCGACGCGGTCGTCGCTCACGTTACGGATGGAGCACCGCGCGACGAACGGTATGCTCGCAGCAAGGGCTTCCAGACGCGAGAAGAGTATGCGAGAGCCAGACGTCGAGAGGTGGCGAACGCTCTTTCTCACGTCGGGATTACTCCGGAGCGCTGCCGCGGACTCGGCTACGTCGATGGGGAGGCGAGCCTTCAGCTGCTCGAGCTCGTCTTCGACGTCGCGGAATTGATGGACGAAGTCAGACCGAACATCGTGCTCACGCATCCCTACGAAGGCGGGCACTCCGATCATGATGCAACCGCGTTTGCGGTGCATCTCGCCTCCGGAATCCTGCGCCGCGATAAAGTGCCAGCGCCCGTCGTGTTCGAGCTCACGTCATATCACAACTACAGCGGAACACGCCGCGTCCAGAGCTTTTTGCCCTTCATCGGCGCCGAACAGGCCACTATCACGCTCAGTGAGGCGGAGAAGAATCTGAAGAAGCGGATGTACGATGAGTTCGTGTCGCAGAAGCAGGTCCTCGAGCGATTCCCGATCGGGATCGAGCGATTCCGTCCAGCGCCCCGATACCTGTTCACGAACCCGCCGCACGAAGGACAACTCGACTACGAGCGCTTTTGCACGATCATCACCGGTGCGCAGTGGAGACAGAATGCCGGCAAGGCGCTCGAAGCATTGCGGACGCGTCGCCGTCGCTTCGTGAGAACAGTGGGAGTCGCCCAGCCTTTTCGTGGAAAGACCCGATAGGATATTTGCGGGCGTAGCCGCACCCCAATAGTATCCGGTTGTGGATCTCCTCTTCTCGTACCTCCGTAAATACCGCGGGCTGATTCTTCTCGCGCTCGTGCTGGCGGCAACCAATCAGGTCTTCTCGCTGCTGGACCCGCTCATCTTCCGCCACGTCATCGACGACTACGCGACGCGGTTCCGCGAATACCAGACGTCGACGTTCATCAAAGGTGCTGGCAAGCTGCTGCTCATGGCGATGGGAGTGGCGTTCGTATCGCGCGTCGCCAAGAATTTCCAGGACTACTACGTCAACGTCATCGTGCAGCGCGTCGGTGCGGAGATGTACTCGGATGGAATCCGCCACTCGCTCGAATTGCCCTACTCAGTGTTCGAGGATCAGCGCAGCGGAGAGACGCTCGGCAAGCTCCAGAAAGTGCGATCCGATGTCGAGCGGTTCATCTCACTCTCGATCAACCTGATCTTCACCACGCTCGTCGGCGTAGTCTTCGTGATCATTTACGCATTCTCCGTGCACTGGATCATCGTGCCGGCATTCCTGGCCACAGTGCCGCTCCTCGGAACGCTGAGCTGGATGTTGAGCGGTCGCGTGAAGACCATCCAGAAAGTGATCGTCGCTGAGACCACGGCGCTGGCCGGCTCGACGACGGAGTCGCTGCGCAACATCGAGCTGGTGAAGAGCCTGGGTCTCGCCGACCAGGAAGTCGTTCGCCTGAACGCAACGACGGAGAAGATCCTCAAGCTCGAGCTCAAGAAGGTCAAATACATCCGCAGCCTGAGCTTCATCCAGGGAACATCAGTCAACCTGCTGCGCACGTGCATCCTGTTCATGATGCTGTACCTGATCTTCACCCAGAAGATCACGGTCGGACAGTTCTTCTCGCTCCTGTTCTATTCGTTTTTCATCTTCGGACCGATGCAGGAGCTCGGGAACATCATCAATGTCTACAGAGAGACGGAGGTCTCGCTCGCGAACTTCAGGAAGATTCTGGAGACGCCCAAAGATCCCAAACCGGTGGCTCCGGTGCCGATCAGCGACATCAGGAATCTGGAGTTCGAGAACGTAGGCTTCATGCACCAGTCGGCGAGCACCCCCGCGCTCACCGACATCTCGTTCTCCGTCGAACGGGGCGAGACGATCGCCTTCGTGGGTCCATCGGGCGCGGGGAAGACCACGCTGGTGAAGCTGCTGGTTGGCCTCTACCAGCCAAAAGCCGGCGACATTCTGTACAATGGAGTTTCAAGTACCGAGGTGGATCTCGACCGCCTGCGCGAACGGATCGGACTCGTGACTCAGGATGCGCAGCTCTTCTCCGGCACGATCAGGGAGAACCTCAAGTTCGTGAATCCGCATGCGACCGATGCGGAGTGCCTCGACGTGCTGCACAAGGCAGCCGCCCACACTCTTCTGGCCCGTGCGGACAAGGGACTCGACACGGTGATCGGAGAAGGCGGAGTGAAAGTCTCCGGTGGCGAAAAGCAGCGGTTATCGATTGCGCGGGCGCTGCTGCGTAACCCGCATCTACTGGTGTTCGACGAAGCGACGTCGTCTCTGGATTCGCTCACCGAGGAGGAGATCAGCCGCACCATGCGTGAAGTTGCCAACTCACGCGAGGTGATCACCATCCTCATTGCGCACCGGTTGTCGACCGTGATGCACGCCGACCGGATCTACGTGCTGGAACGGGGCAAGATCGTCGAGGCGGGACAACACCAGGATCTGATCGAGCGCACGGGTCTGTACTATGCAATGTGGCGGCAGCAGGTGGGCGAGCGGCGCTCGACGCCACAACTTCCTTCGGGCAAACCGGCGCAGCTCGCTCCGGTTTGAGAACCGCCGTTCGGGCAGGCCACTATGACGGACGGTGAAACGCGGAACACGCGGAATGAACGGAAAATGCAGAATTATCTTTTTGTTATTCGTCGGAAAGTTTCTTTGCGACTGATGCGTCCCGGTTTCTTCCGCTACCTCCGTGTGTTCCGCGTCCAACCTCCGTCATTGTGGCCCGCCCGAGCGGCAATTAACGAACCTTCCGTAAATTTGTAACTGGTCTCGTGGCTGTTATGTCGAGATGCTAGACTCATGTGGAAGGATTCTCAGAGAGGCCTAATCAATGCCAGACGATACCGGCAAACTGAAACAGGGAAACTTCATGCAGGCGCTCGATTCGATTCGCCGAGAGGCCGAGCGCCTGATGGCCCGGCGCGATCTTCCGCCTGAAGTGAAAGCGGGACTCGAGCGAATCGTCGGATTGACCCGCTCCAAGTTCGACCTGGGCGGCGACATCGAGTAGCCGCGCTAATGGGCGAATCAACTCCAGGTGCGCGTAGAAGGGCATAAGTCGTGGTGATCGGGGCTCCGGGTTTTCCAACCCTGGAGCCCCGAGTGGCATCTTAGTCCCGGCTGAAATGAAGACGAGCGCGGTGGCATCAGACTCTATCGGACACAACCCGTCCACGATGAGCGAAGACAAGGCTGCGGCACTGGATTCAATCCGGCGCGCGCAGGCGGGAGACGTCAATGCCTTCGAGCTTCTCTACCGGGAACACGCCGGGCGGATTTATGCTCTGTGCCTGCGTCTCCAGGCGGGAGACAGCGGCGACGCGACCGAGCTGATGCAGGATGTTTTCATCAAGGCGTGGCGAAGGCTCGCGACGTTTCGGGGCGACTGCGCGTTTTCATCGTGGCTTCATCGGCTGGCTGTCAACACCATGCTCGAAAACACGAGAACCGATCGCCGCAGAGTCGCGAGAGTGCTGCCGATGGATGACACGTCGCTTCTGCCGGCCGCGGCCCGGTCGAGCGGCGTCGAATTGAAGATGGACATGGAGGACGCTATCGCCTCTCTGCCGAAGGGAGCGCGGTTGGCGTTCGTGCTGCACGACGTCGAAGGCTATCAGCATCAGGAGATCGCTGAACAGCTCAGCGTCTCCGTTGGAACGGTAAAAGCGCAGCTCCACCGTGCGCGCAGACTATTGAGAGAGAGGTTGGAGAGATGACACACGAAGTCATCAAGCATCTACTGGACGACTATGTGACTGGCGAGCTGACCGAAGATGCTCGCGGTCCAGTCGCCGATCACATCGCCGCTTGCGCTATCTGCGCGGCTGAAGTCGAAAGCCTGCGCAGGCTCCTCGCGCGGGCCGGGAATCTGCCGAAATCCATTGATCCGCCCGTGGATGCCTGGTCGAACATCCGCGCGGCCATCGAGCAGGATGAGGATGCGATTGACCTGCACGATACGAGGTCGAGGTCAGCGTTCTGGCGGCAGCCATACTTCTTGGCGGCAGCAGCGATTCTGGTGGCGGTCCTGTCTTCGGGCGGAACTGCTCTCTACATGAGCTCGCGTGGCGTTGATGTAAGCTCACCGAGCTCGATCGCGGGCAACGCGAGCTCTGGTGCGACGCCGGCCACATTGGTCGCATTCACGATCGAAGAGAACAACTATCTGCGAAATGTCGCCGTTCTTCAGGATCTCCTCGACCAGCAGGAGGCGTCGCTCGCTCCGGAGACCGTGGCCCAGCTAAAGGCCAGCCTCCGAACGATAGATGAAGCGATCCTGGAGGCGCGGACCGCGCTTGCTCGGGATCCCGCCAACAAGACGCTGATCGAGATGTTGTCGGGCACCTACCGGCAGAAAATGGATCTGCTTCGAAGGACAGCGGAGATGACGCGTGGTAGTTAGAGTCGGCGCAAGAATTCGTCGCGTTGGAGCGTGCGCGGTTCCAGGCCGCGCGCTCGCACTGGGGCTGGCTGCGATTCTGTTGTGGTCGTCGCCGCTCGTTGCTCAGAAGAAGATCGAGCGCCGGCTCCCGCTCGGGATGGAAGGCGCGCTCCGCGTCGTCAACATGGTCGGCAGCGTGGTAGTGCACGGATGGAGCAAGGACACGGTTCTCGTGCGCGGAAGTCTGGCACCGGGTGACAACTTCTTCATGGGCGGCGGCTACACGGGCGCCAAGATGTTCGTGGAGTCGTCGAACGATCGTGACCCAAAACCGACGAGGCTCGAGATCTGGGTTCCGGCGCGAGTTCGTCTCTGGATAAAGACTGCCACGGCCAACATCGATGTCAGCGATGTGGCGGGCGGCCTCGACTTGTACGTCGTGAGCGGAACGATCGACGTCACGGGAAGCCCGCACGAGCTGAACGCCGAGGCGATTGATGGAGACATTCACATCACCGGCTCACCATCGTGGGTGAGGGCCAAGAGCGCCAGCGGTGCGATCACTCTTCAGGGGGCGAGCCCGGACGCGGGGCTTTCCACGGTCAGCGGGCCAATCAAGGTCGACGGTGGAACCGGTGTATTCGAGAGGACCAAGATAGAAACCGTCACCGGCAACGTCAGCTTCGCAGGCCGCCTGGACCGGAGCGGCGGGTTCGACTTCGATACACATAGCGGAAGCATTGATATCGCCATCCCGGAGAAGATGGGCGCGACATTCTCGGTTGTGACGATCGCCGGCAGCATCACCAACAACCTCTCGAGGAAGACTCCCATTCCCGGGCGTTTTGGTCGAGGCGCCGAGCTAACCTCCGAAGAAAGCGGTGGAGGTGCGAAGGTGTCGGTGCGCACCTTCAAGGGGCCAGTCACACTCCGAAGAACGAAATGAAGTCGCATTAAACCCTGAGGGCACGAGCGGCATCGTAGGGGCGCTCGAAAAACCTTCTCAGGAGTTTTAAATGACACGTACGCTGCTTCGCACCCTCGCGCTGGTCACCGCGCTCACGCTGCCGGCGTTCAGCACCGCCAGTGCGGGCCCGCCGTGGATCGCGATCGAGTATCCCGCTAATCCCTTCGACCGCACTTCGCGCGATGCGTTTCTCACAGTTCGGACCTACCATCACGGCGACCTCATGGCCAAGACTGTCACTGGCACCGCCGAGGGCATCGTCAACGGAAAGCGGCAGAGTATGCCGCTGGACATCCGGCCCGGATCGAAGACCGGCATGTACGTCGTGCGCTGGCAGCGTCCCGCCGCTGGCAGATGGGTCCTTGTGATCAGCAGCGGTTCGGGTGGCGTGACGGATGCGACCGCGGTCGTGGAGATCAGTCCGACGGGCGGCGTCGCCGGCGTGACGGTTCCGACGCGCGCGATCGGTGGAGGTTGGATCACACCGCGTACCGTTGCCGCGGCGGAGATCGACGGGCTGCTTCAAGGCCGGGCGATTGCCAGCTCGGGAGTGCAAACGGCCAACCGCTAATCACTCGAGGGAGTGCAAAGGCCTGGCGCTCAGCGTCAGGTCTTTGTCGTTATTGACCGCGCAGACCGTTCAGATTGCGCTGCAGCTCCGCGGTTCTTCTGGTGGACTGATCGGCGAGGCAGCGTGCACGCTCTCTCGCCCAGAGAGCGCCATCTCCGCTGCCACGACATTCCACGTCTCGCTGATTCACCCAGTCCCGCTGCGATTGGCGGAAGCGCTGCTCGAGATCGGCCCCACCCGACTTGCGGGCCTGTGCCAGCACGTCCTGATAGATGCGATTGAGATCGGCGTCGTTCTGCACGATCGAGCGATTGAGACAGGAACGCTGGTCGGCGGGCGCCGGTGAATCGCACGGATCACCTGAGGATGCCGGAGAGAGGCGTTCAGGCACCGTCGTCGGGCCCGGGACATCGTTGGCCCTGAGCGGTGGAGTCAGCCGTGATCCGGAAGTCAGCACCTGACTATCAGCAGCGGATGGCCGCCTGACAACGCGTGCGTCACCAGGCCTGGCCTGCGATGCCTGGTTGACGAGGTCTGGAAGTGAGCTCTCGCCGGTCGTCTTGACGGTGTTGAGGCTATTGTCCATCGCGGCTGCCGAAGCGGTGTTCTTGTTCGCCTCGGCCAGATCGCGGAGCAGCATCGTATCCTGCGCGACGTTGGCGACTTCCGGCTTGTTTTTCGACTCGCGACAACCTGCTCCGCCGGCGATGATTGCGAGGCAGACTGCAGCCGGGAGCTGATGGAAGGTTTTCATATGTTCGCCTGCGGTAATGGCATCATGACTTAAGCGGGCAGACAACGTGCCAGTCTCCGGTGCCCGGTGGACGCCTATTATGCGGTTAACGCGTCACCGATACAGATTTCGACCGCACACATCCGTGTGAACACGTAAGGATGGAAGATGGAGAGAGAACTGCCGGAGCTCAACACGGTGATAAGGACGTTTGCCAACGAGGTCGAGGCGCACGTAGCCCAGGCCGTGCTCGATGCCAACGGAATCGACTCCAATCTCATTCGCGACGACGCCGGCGGGATGATGCCGTGGCTTCAATGGCTCCATCCCATTCGACTGGTGGTGCGCGAAGCGGACAGCATCGAAGCGGTGGAGCTCCTGGATTCGCCTCCGGGCCCGCAGTAAGTCCCCTCTGGGATCCTCATGCATCGGATTACCTTACCGCCAATGCGTTCATATTTCCGAGTCACGCGCCATGCGTTGTTTCTGCTCGCGGGCGCCGTAAGTCTCTCTTCGCTTCCCGGCATAACGCTCCCTCTTGCAGCGCAGGCACGCCCAGCGACTGCCGACGATCGCTACCTCGCGCGAGCGAAGCGGATACTGAGGCAAACTCCGCTGATCGACGGACACAACGATTTGCCGTGGCGAATCAGGGAGGACTCTATCGCCCGCGGAAACGTCAATGCGTATGACCTCCGCAAGCACACACCGGGGCACACCGATCTCGACAGGCTCAGAAGGGGGATGGTCGGCGCCCAGTTCTGGTCGGTCTACACTCCGGGCGAGTGGCGCGACTCCGGATACGCGAAAGTCCAACTCGAGCAGATGGATATCGCGCGCCGGATGATCGCGAAATACCCGGACCAGCTCGCGCTCGCCCTCAGTGCGGACGACATCCGCCGCGATTTCAAGCAGGGGAAGATCGGCTCCCTCCTGGGTTTGGAAGGTGGACACGCGATCGAACATTCTCTTGGTGCGCTGCGTGCGTACTACGACCTCGGCGCGCGCTACATGACGCTGACACACAACGTCACGCTCGACTGGGCGGACGCGGCTCTGGACTCGGCGAAGCACAACGGACTGACGCCGTTCGGGGACAGCGTGGTGCGTGAGATGAACCGGCTTGGAATGCTGGTTGACCTGGCCCACGTTTCGCCGGCGACCATGAGCGATGCGCTCAACGTGAGCCAGGCCCCGGTGATTTTCTCGCACTCGGCGGCGCGGGCGCTCGTGGATGTGCCGCGCAACGTACCGGACTCGATTCTGCGGCGCGTGACTGTGAACGGCGGGATCGTGATGGTGCCGTTCGTCGCCGGTTTCGTGTCACCAGCCGTACTTCTGTACGATCAGTCCACTCGTCCGGTGATGAAAGATCTGCGGGCGAAATACGGCAACGACACGGCCGCGATCACGCGCGAGATAAATCAGTGGCGCGCAGCTCATCCAGAGCCGCGCGCGACTCTCTCGCAGGTAGCCGATCAGATCGAGTACGTGCGCAAGGTTGCCGGCGTGGATCACGTCGGGATTGGCAGCGACTTCGATGGAATAACCGAGGTCGTGCAGGGACTGGAAGACGTATCGACGTATCCAGCGCTATTCGCTGAGCTGGCGAGACGAGGCTGGTCGGATAGCGACCTGAGGAAGCTGGCGGGCGAGAATTTCCTTCGTGTCTTCGCGCAGGCCGAAGCGGTCGCTAAGAGGCTGCAGAGGAAATAGTCGCGCCAGCTCCACCCGACTTCAAAATCTCCGCAAACTCACTGGGTAGATCGCTCACACGAATGGCGTCGGTGGCCTCGTCGACATCGTAAGGCACCCGAACGAACTCGCCACGGGCACCGGACGCGTCCACCGATAGCAACACGTAACCGGCGCGCCAATCTCCATCTTTTGGCCTGCCGACACTGCCGGTGTTGATGAACTGGATCCCGCCGGCCACTCGCTGCCACGGCTTGTGCGTGTGTCCAAAGCAGATGACGTCGCCTGCGCGCGAGCCGATGTCACGGCCCATTTTCTCCAGGAAGGAATCAGGGCGATCTTCAGTCACATAAACTGTGTTCAACGTCTGATTGCCGTGAATCAGCGTTATCGTCGGCCCCGAGATGTGTCCGCCAAGGGACCGGATGTCGATGCGAAATGGAAGACTCGCCAGATATCGCTTAGTCTCCCGTGTCACGTGCGACCGGGTCCACTCGTACGAGAGGTGTGACAGCTCCTCCTCGTGGGGAGAATCGGCCTTGCAGCCGCAGTGCTTGTAATCGGTCGCGGCGGTGGAATCATAGTTCCCAGCGATTCCCGGGATTTGCCGTTCGCGAAGCAGAGCAACGATTTCATTCGGCCATGGGGCGTAGCCGGTAAGATCACCGAGATGATACGTCGCATCGATGTTCTTGCGCGCATCGATGTCGGCGAGGACCGCGCGCAGCGCGGGAAGATTTGCGTGGATGTCGGAGAGAAGTGCGTACCGCATCACGCGCGAACCTT
>WNGI01006620.1_pt1 | contig 14963 bp, 23 predicted proteins | sample 5400621 | NCBI WGS metagenome assembly WNGI01 (sample SAMN13153374, study PRJNA577476) | soil metagenome | isolation source: 20 cm soil or saprolite under Garry oak tree replicate 1 | place: USA:California | collected 2016-06-15 | reverse complement strand
GGCGGCACCTACAACGGGGTCGGCTGGAGCGGTTCGGTGGTGCTGGTCGCGCACAACGGCGTGCTCGACATCATGCCGACAGGCGGCAGCGTGTTCGGCATGAACGTGCCGGCACAGCAGGTGGTGCAGCAGATCGCCGCCGCGATCGGACAGGATCCCTCGAACCTGAGCCCTGGATTCATCGTCGACCGCCTCTTCACCTGCAAGTCGGTGATGATCGTCGACGGCCGGGTCCGCTAGCCCGCTCCGAACACCTTCAGAAGCAGCTTTAGTCCCGAGCCCTCGAAGAGCCATACGGCTTCCGCGACGCCGATGACCACGACCAGCACGGCACCGACGCCGACGCCTCTCACCCGGATCGCAGGCTTCTTCATCCGCGTTCCGGATTCGGCTTTGCCGTTGGGCGACGTGATCGCTGATTCCAGCCGGTCGAGCAGCTCGCTCGCGCTCGCGGGACGCCGGCTGGGGTCGCGGTCCATCGCCTGCTGCAGGATGATCGCGAAAGCGGCCGGCAGATCCGGCACGACCTCGCGCACGTTCGGCGGCGGCTCGTAAAGACGCCGGCTCAGCGTCTCGATCCAGCTCTTGGACGAGAAGGGCCTGCGGCCGGTCGTCGCCTGGAAGATGACGGCCGCCAGCGAGTAGACGTCGGCCCGTCCGTCGACCTCGCGGCCGACGAGCCGCTCCGGCGCGACATAGTCGGGTGCCACCGCCCCACTTGCGCCGGGGCCTGTGTTGAAAGACGCCACCGTGCCGAGGCCAAACCCTGTCAGCAAGGTCCGGCCGTCGTGCGCGAGCAGGATGTTCGCCGGCTTGACGTCGCGGTGGATGGTCGCGCGCGAATGCGCGTAGTCGAGCGCGCTCGCGATTGGACGCAGCAGCGAGACGATGCCCAACGGTTCGTACCGCTGACCGTCGCCCATCGATTTGTCGAGGGTGTCACCCGCGACCAGCTCGGTCACCAGGTAAGGCGACTCGCCGTCATACGCCAGCTCGTAGACACGCGGAATCGCCTCGTGCTCGAGCGCCGTGTACGAGCGCAGCTCCAGCATGAAGCGGCGCGAAAAGCTCACATCACGCGCGACGCCGGTGCCGATGGTGCGCACCGCCACCCGGCGGTGCAGGCGCGGATGCTCAGCCTCGTAGACGGAGCCCAGGCTGTCGGTGTCCAGCTCGCGCACCAGGCGATATCCGCCGACGTGCTGGTGACCGTTGCTTTCGGGCTTGCCGTCGCTTTTTGGCTGCGTTCCGTTCTCGTGCGGGGCTTCCTGTCCCACGAATCCTGAACTTTAGGCCACCTGGCCGAATTCAGGCGTCGCCATCCTTACGGAGATTCGTGTCGGCGAGAGGATTTGAACCTCCACGCCCTTTCGGGCACCAGCTCCTAAGGCTGGCGCGTCTGCCATTCCGCCACGCCGACGCAGTCAAACAATACCCGCGCCTCAGCGGTTCTCGATCTTCACCGGCTCGATGTCGTCCGCCGGCTCGAAGCCGAAGACCTGGGCCAGGAAGCTCAGCTCTCCCTCGAACGCACGGCGGATGTTCTTGTCCTGCCGGAACCCATGCTGCTCGCCCTGGAAAAGCACGTAGGCGTAGGGCAGGTGGTTTCTCCTGCACGCCTCGACGAAGGTCTCCGCCTGGTCGGGCGGCACGATCATGTCCTCGTCGCCCTGGAAGAGGATGACGGGGCACCTCATCTGGTCCGCGAAGTGGATCGCGGAGCGTTCTCGATAGACATCCGCGCGCTCGGGATATGGACCGACCAGGGTCTCGCCGTAGTGCGATTCGAACTTGTGCGTCTCCTTGACGAAAAGCTCGAGGTCGCCGATCCCGTAGTGGCTCGCGCCCGCGTTGTAGAAGTCGCGCTTGGTGAGCGACAGCAGAGCGGTGAAACCGCCGGCCGAGCCGCCCGTGATCGAGACCCGGTCCGGGTCGGCGAGACCCTGGTCGACCAGGTGGCGCGCAGCGTTGATGCAATCGTCGACGTCGACGACGCCCCAGTTCCCGTTGAGCCGCTGCCTGTAAGCGCGTCCGTAGCCAGTCGAGCCGCCGTAGTTGACGTCGACCAGCGCCAAGCCGCGGCTGGTCCAGTACTGGTACTCGAAGGGATACGTAGGGCCCGCCGATCCGGTCGGCCCACCGTGGCAATGCACGACCAGGGGCGGCTTCTCTCCCGCCGGTGGCTCGTGGTCCTGGTTCCGCGGCGGGTAGTAGATGGCGTGCGCGGTCAGGCCGCGCTCGGTTGGAAACTCAATCGGCTTCGGAAGGCTGAAGAAGCCCGATTCGATGTGCGCCGGGTTCGCCACCTTGACGACCTCTTGCGCGAACGTGTCGAGGTCGAGGACGAGCACGCGCTCGGCGAGGGTCGACGAGCCCGCGAACATCGCGGCTGTTTTGCCCGACACCTGGACGCTGCCAAGGGTCGAGTAGAACAGCTCGATGTGGTGCAGCTTGCCGGTGTGGAGGTCGATCCTGCCGAGCTTTGCGCCACCCGGGTCGGAGTAGATGCAGACGATCTCGTCCGGGCCGGAGAACGCATAGAACCGCTGTCCGAATACCCACTGCGGCGCACCGAACTCGGCGTCACGGCGGCACACGGGCTCGTCGCCCTCACCGCGCGCGCGATAGAGGTTCCACCAATCGTTGCGGTCGGAGACGAAGTACAGCTCGCCCGACGGCGACCATTCCGGCTGCAGCACCGATTCGTTGTGACCGCCGGCAACCTTGCGCGATGAGACGACGTTGCCATCGCGGTCGAGCTCGCCCACCCAGATCTCGCTTCCGTCCCACGGCATGTTCGGGTGATTCCACGTCTGCCACGCGATGCGCTTGCCGTCGGGGCTGAGCTTCGGTGAGGAATAGAAGTCGTTGCCGGACGCGATGGTGATCGGCTCGCGCTGGCCGTGCGCGTCGAGCGCCACGATGGTGTTGACCGCCTCGGGCGTCCCGGCCGTGTGGTCCTCGCGGACGGCGATGACGCGGTCGCGATCGACGTCGATGACCATGTCGGCGTGGCGGATGTCATCCTCCGGAGTGATGGCCCTCGGCGCGCCATCCCGTTCCTGCCGGTAGAGACGCTGGTCCTTGAAGTTGGTGAAGAAAACGGTGCCGCCTGCCACCGCGTAGTGCCCGCCGCCGTATTCGTGGACGCGGCTGCGCGCGTTGAAGCCGGTCGGCGTCACGTCGGCGATCTTGCCGTCCGCTCCACGGCGGCACACGACGATGCGGCCTCCCTCGTACGGCCGCAGCTCGGACCAGTACAGGTCGTCGCCGTCCCAACGGATCATCTGGTTGCGCATGTGGACGGTGCCTTGGAGAAGAAGGTCCGGCGTGATGGGGGACGCCCACGCCCCGTATCGAGCGGTCTTTTTTTCGCCCATCAACGCGGACGGCGGACGATCAGCGCGTCGCCCTGTCCGCCACCGCCGCACAGCGCCGCCGCGCCGGTGCTCAGGCCGCGCCGCTTGAGCTCGTTCGCGAGCGTCAGCACGAGGCGTGCGCCGCTCGCGCCGATCGGGTGTCCCAGCGCGACGGCGCCGCCGTTGACGTTCACCCGGTCCTCGTCGATCGCGAGCATCCGCGTCGCGTTCAGCGCCACGGCGGCGAACGCCTCGTTGACCTCGACCAGGTCGAGATCGTCGACTTCGAGCCCGGCTTTCTTGAGGGCATTGCTCAGCGCGAGGGCCGGCACCGTGTGCAGCCATGCGTAGCGGTCGGCGCTCATGCCGTGCGCGACGATCTCGACCAGCGGCTCCGCGCCCATCTTTTTTGCTCGTTCCCTCGACATGACGACCACAGCGGCCGCGCCATCTGAGATCTGCGACGCGTTGCCCGCGGTGATCGTGCCGTCCTTCTTGAAAGCGGGCGCAAGCTTGCTCAGCGTTTCTACAGTCGTGTCGGGCCGAATGCCTTCATCGCGCTCGAGCTTGAGGACGGGTACGACCTCGTCCTTCAGCACACCACCGTTCGACCAGGCCCTGGCTGCCCTTTGATGTGACCGAGCCGCCCAGGCATCCTGGTCTTCGCGGCTGATCTCCAGCTCGGCGTTCACCTCGTCAGAGCTCTCGCCCATGTGCTGCTCCAGGAAGGTCGACCACAACCCGTCGTGGACCATCGAGTCGACGATCTCCGTGTTGCCCATTCGCGCGCCAAATCGCGCCTTCGGAAACAGATACGGAGCCTCGGACATCGACTCCATGCCGCCGGCGACCACGACCTCGACCTCGCCGGCGCGGATCAGCTGGTCGGCCAGCGCGATCGCATTCAGGCCGGAGAGGCAGACCTTGTTGATGGTGATCGCCGGCACTTCCTGCGGGATGCCGGCTTCGATGGCGGCCTGGCGGGCGGTGATCTGGCCCGCGCCCGCCTGCAGGACCTGGCCCATGATCACGTAGTCGACGTCCTTGCCCTCGACGCCGGAGCGCTCGAGCGCGGCCCGGATCGCATGCGCTCCGAGGCTCTTGGCGGGGACGTCTTTGAAAGCGCCGCCGAACTTGCCAAACGGGGTTCGCGCGCCCGCTACTATCACGGAGGCCATAACGGCCAGTGTAAGCATGAGAAACGCGCTGCTCGTGGTTGACGTCCAGGTGGATTTCGTCGAGGGGGGAAGCCTCGGCGTGCAGGGTGGGCTCTCGGTCGCGGCGATGATCGCGCGCCACGTCCGCCACTTCAGGAACGAATACCAGTTCATCGTCGCGTCGCGCGACTATCACGAGAGCGCGCCAGACCACATCTCAGACCACCCCGACTTCGTCAACACATGGCCGCCGCACTGCATGGTCGGCACGCCGGGCGCCGCGTTCGTCCCCACGATCCAGAACCTGGTGCGCGAGAAGTACATCCACGCGGTCGTGACCAAGGGTCGCACCGCCGCCGCCTATTCCGCCTTTGACGGATACGACCCGCGCGGCCACAAGCTGCTCGACGTGTTGAAGGAAAACGGCATCGACCACATCGACGTGTGCGGCATCGCCACCGACTACTGCGTGCGCGCGAGCGCGCTGGACGCGCGCACCAACCAGTTCCAGGTGCGAGTCCTGGTGAACCTGTGCGCGGCGGTCAAAGAGGAGACCGGCCTGCAGGCCCTCGAGGAGATGAAAGCCGCCGGGGTCCAGCTACAGGCGGCTACCGCCCCCTAGCGCTTGCGGGTTGCTGTTTTCCGGCTCGGGCTTGCTTCCGGGACGTACTTGAACGACACGTTCAGCTTCACCCGATAGCTCGTGACCTTGCCGTTCTCGATGGTCAGGTCCTGCTCCACCACCTCGGCCACACGGAGGTCGCGCAGCGTCTTGGCCGCGGTCTGCACGGCGGTCCGGGCCGCCGACTCCCAGGATTGGCTGCTTGTCCCTATCAACTCTGTGACGCGATAGACGCTGTCGGGCACATCGACCTCCTTGATGAACTGACGGCGACAAGAACTATTGTCGCGCCGCCAGCACCTTCGCGAGTCGCACCAGCTCGCCCTCTCTGCCCATGACCGCCAGCTTCGTCCAGTGGTCGTCGTGCATCGATTCGAAGGTCAGGACCATTCGCACGGCGTCGCCTACTTGTTCGAGGTGGATCACGGTTTCGACCTCGTAGGTCTCGACGTCGGGGATGAAGTCGACCTTCTCCATGTAGGTGAGCCGCCGCGGAGGATCGACCTCCGTGAACCTGATGCTGTGCTCGTTCGAAACCGGCATGCCGGCCTTCCGCATGTAGTCGATCATCTCGGGCGCAACCGCGCTCATCGTGTAGGCGAGGCCGTGGCCGGGACGGAGGTCCAGCTCGCGCACGACGACGCTGAATCCCTCCGGGCCCCACCACGATTCGATTCCCTCTCTCGTCGTCCAGAGCTCCCAGACCTCGTCGATCGAAGCCTGGAACGTGCGCTCGAGGGTGAGCTTGGGGCGGACCTTCACGCGACGGTGCTGCCCCGGTAAGCCTTCTCCAGCTCCGCGATGTCCAGCTTCTTCATCTTGAGCATCGCCTGCATGGCCGCTTCGGAGTTGCCGGACTTCGTGTCGCTCAGCATCTGGCCCAGCACCTCGGGCACGATCTGCCACGAAACACCGAACCGATCCTTGAGCCAGCCGCACGGGCCTTCCTCGCCGCCGCCCTCGGTCAGCTTGGTCCAGTACCTGTCGACCTCCTGCTGCGTCTTGCACAGCACCATCAGCGAGAAGCCTTCGGAAAAGTTGAAGGTCGGGCCGCCGTCGAACGCGACGTATTCGCGCCCATCGATCTCGAACGACGCGTTGAGCACCTTGCCCTTGGCTATGGGTCCGTCGTGATCGCTGAGCTGCATGTGCTTGATCTTCGAGTTGGGGAAGACCGAGACGTAAAGCTTGATCGCCTCTTCGGCCCGGTCCTTGAACGCCAGACATGGATTGATCATTTGCGCTTCTCCTTGTTGTTTTTACGCCGCCGGTCGAGCTCGGCGGCAAACCTGTCGATTCGCCCCTCCCAGATGGTCCGGTACGCGGTCACGAACTGCGAGAGCTCGCGAAACGGTTCCGGGCGCAGCGAGTACAGCCGTCTCCGGCCCTCTGGCCGGACGATCACGAAGTCGGCGTCTTCCAGGATCGCCAGCTGCCGCGAGACACCCGGCTGGCCGATATCGACCATTTCTACCAGCTCGTTGACCGAGCGTTCTCCCTCGCGGAGGGCGTCGATCAGACGGCGCCGGGTCGGGTCGGCCAGGATCTGGAACACGTCGGGCATGCCGACATATTACTAGAGCGAGATATATCGTGTCAACAATATGTCGCTATCGGGCGACGCGCTCGAGCCGGCGGAGTTCCGGCAGCGTCTCGGCGATCTTCGCCGCCAGCCCGACGGGGTCGTCCCCACGCAGATAGACCACCTGCTCTGTGACGCCAAGCTCGAACAATTTTCCGGACAGCTCGATCAGCTCATTTCGGTCCTTGCCATCCCAACCGAACTGGAGCGAGCGGCGGACCTCGGCGGGGTTGCGGCCCACGGCACCGCAGGCATCGTCGAATTTCTTGATGACCTCCGCCACGAACTCGGGGTCGCCGCCCGAGATGTTCCACACATCCGCGTGGCGAGCGGTCAACCGGAGCGTGGTCTCTCCCTGGGCGCCGATCCAGATCGGCGGGTGGGGCTTCTGGATGGGCTTGGGATTCGCGATCGCGTCCGTGAAGCGGTAGTAACGACCCTCGAAGTTCGTGCGGTCCTGTGTGAAGAGGGACTTGATGATCTGCAGCGATTCGCTGAGCCGCCCCACGCGATGGTCGAGGCCCTCGATCCCGTACATCTGGTGTTCGATCTCGGCCCACGCGGCGCCGATGCCGAACTCGAGCCGGCCACCCGACAGGTGGTCGACCGTGACCGCGAGCTTGGCGAGCACGACGGGGTGACGGTAGGTGTTGCCCGTGACCAGGCATCCGATCCGTACACGCTTGGTGGCCTCGGCCATCGCGGCCTGAAGCGCCCAGCCCTCGTAGATCGGCCGGTCGGGACCGCCGGGACCGATGGACGCCAGATGGTCGAAGTCCCAAAGGTGGTCGAATCCGCTCTCGTCGGCGAGGCGCCAGACAGCGCGCAGGTCCTCGATGGAGATGGCCTGACCCGATGCCTTCAGCCCGAAACGAAGCGGATGCGCCATCAGTGGAACCGCAGCTTCCGCACCCGGATCGGATATCTGTAATTCGCGGCGAAGTCCTCGACGGACATGCCGAGGTTGAGGATCTGGCTTCGATACTTGCGGAGGTAAGCGCGGTCCCTGCTGGCCGGCGGTTGCGACTTGGGGATGGTTGCGTTGCCCGAAACCCGAACGACGTCCTCCCCCGCCTCGTCGGTATTCAGGTGGAGCTCGACGTTCGGGTTTTCCCGCACGTGCCTGACCTTGATCCCAGGCTGCGCATAGATAAGGAAGGAGGTGCCTTCCCATACGTACCAGACGGGCACGGCTTGCGGTTGGAGATCGCGTCCCGCTGTCACCAGCCAGATCGCGTTCTCTCGCTTGAGCCGAGCCTGGGTGTGCCTGTCCACCTCTACCTATTAGTTTGCCGCTTCCCCAAACGTGGCAGATTAGAGGCGATGAAGAAGAGCGAAGTCCAGAAGAGCGAAGCCGAGTGGAAGCGAGACCTGACCCCGACCCAGTACCACGTTCTGCGTGAGAAGGGAACCGAGCGGCCCTTCACGGGCGAGTACTGGGACACCAAGACGCCTGGCGCCTACCTGTGCGCGGGCTGCGGCGCGAAGCTGTTCGAGTCCGAGACGAAGTTCGACGCCCACTGCGGGTGGCCGAGCTTTTATGCCCCGGCCGAGGGCGCGCCCATCGAGGAGACGACGGACGACTCGCACTTCATGATCCGGACCGAGGTCACGTGCGCGAACTGCGGTGGGCACCTGGGCCACGTCTTTGATGACGGACCCCAGCCGACCGGGCTGCGCTACTGCATCAACAGCGCGTCGATCAAGCTCGACCCGAAGTAATCCTCGCGGTGTTCGGATAGTCCGGACGAAGGGCTCACATCTAGTGGCGGAACCTCGGATAGTCCGGACTATCCGGGAAGATGGGTTAGACGCCGATTGGTTCGCGGACCAGGATCACCGTGGTCCGGCCGGGCATGAAGTCCTGGTCCAGGATCAGCGTGCGCGTGATCTTTGTCCCCACGCCCATCGCTTCCCGCAGCCGCGCGTCCTCATATGGAAAGACGTGCTCGCGGATCCGGCGAAACGCCGTGTCCAGGTCCGGGACGATCTTCTGGCTGCCGATGACGAGGATCAGCTGCCCGGCGCCTGAGGCGATCGGCCCGATCTGGCTGCCGCTGGCCGAGGTGACAACGATCTGACCTTCCTCGGTCACGGCGTGCGCGCTGTTGACCATGATGTCCGGCGCGGCACCGGCCCGGCGTATGTCGTCACGCTGCGTCTTCTGGTCCATCTTCATCGTCCGCCGGCGGACGAAGTCGTACTTCTCGTTGCCCATGAACTCTTGGAACAGGCCCGCGTCCTCGAGCGTCTTCGACTTGCCCGAGTGGACCTGCGCACCCTCCGGGATCCGCTTCAGCACCTCGGCCTTCGCCTCGGCCCCGTCATTCACGATCACAACCTCGAAGTTCCGGGCGCGCAGCCTCTCCGCCAGCGCCTCCAACTGGGATTCCGATGCCGGCTCAGCGAACTCAACAGCAGCCATCGCCATAAGTCTTCTCCTTACAATATTTGCTAGAGCAACTATAGAAGGAACAAGATTGCGCCCTCAACCTATTCCAGATAGCGTGAGCGACGTGAAGGTGAAGGTCCGGGCGGCGAACCGAGACCAGGTCACGACCTGGATCAACCTGCACCAGACCGCGCGCGTCATCCAGGCCAAGATCGAGGAGCGGCTGCGGGCGACCACCGACCTCTCCTGGCCCGAGTTCGAGCTGTTGATGCGTCTTCAGGTCCGGTCCGCCCACCCGCTGCAGATGAGCGAGATCGCGGCTCAGTTGGTGGGCAGCCCGAGCGGGACGACCCGCATCGCCGACCGGCTGGAGAAGGACGGCCTCATCGTCCGCGAGACTCCTCGCGAAAACCGAAGGATCGTCCGCGTCCAGCTCACCGATCGCGGCCGCGATGTCCTGGCCGAGGCCGACGAGACCTTCCGCGTCATCCTTCAGGAGACCTTCGGCGACCACCTGGCAGAGAGTGAGGTGTCGGAGCTACGCCACTCCCTGCGCAAGCTGCTCGAGAAGAACGGCGCCTGGCAGGAAGCTAGGTGCGACCCTGGGCTCGCGACTCCAGAAGCTTCCTGACGATCGGACTTGGCTCCTTCGGCTGCCACGCCTTGTAGGCCTCGCGAAGCGGCACCGGCCACTCCTGATCGAAGTCGACCCGGGCCCCGCTCGATGACGCGCCCGCGAGCACGCGCAGCGCAAGCTCGAGCACTCGCCGCTGCATGGCCTTGTCGTGCGGCATGCCGAACGCCTGGCCGAACGGGAACTCCACCCCGACGATCCGCGGCGCCCGCCGCTCCTCAGCGACCGCCGGCATCATCGTCACGACCACCGTGGGGATTCCCGCCGCCTCGATCCATCGCGCCAGCACGGGCACGTTCGAGCAGCAGTCGGGTCAAGCCGGCGCGAGGATGAGGCCGTCCGCGCCCTGCTCCCGCAGATGCTCCACGATCTCTGGCGCGGTCTTGCGACGCCACTCCTCCAGGCCGCGATCCTGATAGCCCATCACAGCGACGTGATTCGCCACGGCTCCGCCGACGATTCCTTGCTCTGCGAGCTCGGCGAGCCCGCGCATGGGAAGCGCGATCTCGGGATCGGCGAGCACGTCCTCGTCATTTATGTGTAGGTGAGCGACGGCGATGTCGTCGGAACCTGCGGCTGCCGGTATCGAGCGCCAGGTCGGGTCGCCCCATTCCGGATTCGCCTGCTCGCGATCGAGATGTAGACCCCGGCCGAGGTCAGCAGCGCGATGCGCGAGTCGGCGAGTCTCTTCTCGAATGGCGCCCAGACTGGTGATTCCTCGCCCGGAAACGCTCCGCGTCCCTCATATAAAGGACGGAAGCTGCGCGGCAGGAACCGGTAGCTGTCGACCAGCACTAAGAAAATTCAGCAAGCGTGCCGCTGAGCACGGGCATCACGGAGCCGCCGACCTCGATTCGCTCGGGGATGTCTTTCGACTCGCCGTACGCGAGCTCAATGTGGACGAAGCTCTGCCGCCCCATCTTGGTGCCCTGCTCGCTGACGATGGACACCTTCCGGTTGAGCTCGGCCAGGCCGTATTTGACGGCGAATGCGCCCAGCGGCCCGCTCGCCGACCCGGTCGCCGGATCCTCCGCTATATCCAGCCCAAGGCAGCGGCTGTATAGGCGATCTCCGCCCACGCCCGCGAACACGAAGACCGCCAGCGCATTCTTCCCCGGCACCGACCGAAAAGCCATCGCGTCGATCTCGGCCGCGTCGACCGCCGCCGCGTCTCGGAGAGCCACGAACAGGAATGGGAGGCCTGTGCTGACGATCTGGGCGGGGACGTTGCCAACGATGTCGGACTCACCGACGCCGATCGCCTTCGCGACCTGCGCGTGCGGAAACACCTCGCCGAATGTCAACGGTGGATGGGTCATCCAGAACATCGAGGCATCCCGACGCACCGGTACGAGACCCACGTTCTCCTCGAGCGCGAACTCCTTCGCGTCTTTAGGCACCAGCCCTTCGTCGGCGAGCACCCACGCGGTCCCGATCGTGGGATGGCCCGCGAACGGCACTTCCTTGTGAGGAGTGAAGATCCGGACCCTGGCGGCGTTGGCGGGATCCTTTGGCGGGAGCACGAAGGTGGTCTCGGAGAAGTTCATCTCACGCGCGATTCGCTGCATGAGCTTGATCGGCATGCCCTTGGCGTCGAGGACGACGGCAAGCTGGTTGCCCGAGAGCGGTTTTTCGGTGAAGACGTCGACGATCCGGACCTTTCGCGTCATGGCGCTGGAACGATGAGACATGTCGTTGTCCCATGCGCCAGAAGCTTGCCTGTGCTCACCGCGACCAGCTTGCCCTCGGCCGTCGCGATTGTGCCGCCGCGATGGATCACGATGCCTTCGCACCGGACCCGGCCCGTATCGAGCGTGATGGGTCGAACAAAGTTCGCCTTGACCTCGAGCGTGGTGTATCGCTCGCCGACCCCAAGCGTCGAGTGAACGGCGCAGCCCATCGCCGAATCGAGAAGGGTCATCGCAAACCCGCCGTGCACCACGCCGATCGGGTTGTACAGGTGCTCGCCGGGTTCGCCCTCGAAAACGGCCTTGCCCTCCTCGACGTGCACCCCTGTGAAGCCCATCGTCTCGGCGATCGGCGGCGGCGGCAGCCTGCCCTCGAACACTTCTTTGAGGATTTCGAGGCCGGTGCGGCCCGGCGCGGCCTGGAGCAGGAGGAACGGGTCCTCCCAGCTGACCGTGCGCGAGCGCTTCATCCCCGTCTCCATCACAAACCTGAAAAGGCCGATATCACGGCCAAAATTCCGAGCGCCGCGATGGCCGCGCCGCTGAAGACGCCGATCCCGCGCACCACGGCTGGTGTCAGCCGGGCCCTCAGCAGGGAGGTCGCGAGCACCAGGATGCACCACCAGGCGGCCGAGCCGAGCAGCACGCCGGCGACCACCAGCGCAGGCCCGGTGAACGAGCCGCCCGTGCCGAAGCCCAGGGTCGCGGCGAGCGCCGCGAACGAGAGGATCGTCGCCGGGTTGGTGATCGTCAGGCCCAGCGTCGACGCATAGGCCCAGGCGAGACCGCGCCCTGTCGGGTCGCCCGCCGCTTCGGCGTTTCGTCCTCGTTCGAGCAGGATGCGGAGCCCGAAACCCAGCAGGATGGCTCCGCCGACAACGGCCAGCGGCCGTCGCCCCGCGACGAACGCAGTCGTCAGCGCGGCGACGCCGAACGTCGCGATGGCGGCGTAGAAGGCGTCCGCGGTCGCGACTCCGAAGCCCGAGAGCAGGCCGGCGAGCCGGCCTTGCAGGAGCGTGCGCCTAACGCACAGAAAGAAGATCGGCCCGGGCGACGCGGCGATGGCCAGGCCCAGGACGAAGCCCCTGAGAAGCAGGCTGAACACCGCATCCCTTCATGGCCGGGCAATTGTAGAAGTCAGAAGCCCCACCGGCCGCAGCCCCTGCGGCCGCAGCCCCTCCGGCGCCTTCGGCGCCACCTCCCCATAAATGGGGAGGAGTTTTGCGTATTACTGACCTCCTAGGGCCCGGTACTGAGTTGCGTCGTAGAGCAGCTTGATCGACTTGATCCGATCCTCGCCGATCTCAAAGAACTCGGCGAAGCGCATGGTTCCCTCGGGAATGTCCGCGTCGTAAAGGACCGCTGCCCGGTGGCCGGCGTCAACCTGTTGAAGGACGTTGATCGGCGCTTGCAGGCCCTCCACAAAGCGCTTGAGGCCTCCGACGAAGCCGGCTGCGCCTCGCCGCTTTCCGGCGATCGGTCCCTCGAAGTCGAGATCGTCGTCGAGGACCCCTCGTACGCGGGTCTCATCGAACGACGCGATCCCCTCCCTCCAGCTGCCGTAATAGTTCTCGATCAGCTCAGCCGTCTTCGTGTTGGCGATGCCCATGTCGTGTCTCCTTATCCAGGCGAGATTCCGCTTGCCACCGGGATCCAGTTATCAGGACCCGGGTCGATTCCAGTTGCGGCCGCACCCAACCGCGTCAGGTAGTTGCCCCACCCGAGGCCGTGCGTTGCGGCGCGCGTATCGGGAAGACCGGTGTGACGGAGGTTCAGATTGGTGCCGCTCGCGGTGGGCGTGAGGACGAACTCGACCCGTGATGCGCCCGGCGGAAGGTCCTCGGCGCCGGCCATTCCCCACGAGAGGACAACCCGGCGGGGCGGATCGATCTCGAGGTACTGGCCGCGGATGAGGTAGCCGTTGACATCGACCGCAAACTCACCCCCTGGGACCGGCTCCAGGTGCGCGTGCTGGCCCATCCAGGACACCATCCGCTCCGCCGAAACAAGGTGAGCAAAGACAACGTCGGGCGGCGCATCGATGTCGATCGAGGTTGTGAATTCAGCCATGGTTCCGTCCGTGGCGTCGTGCTTCCGCTTCGGCGGATCGCTTCAGCCCTTCGAGGTGCGCCGGCCAAAATCCGTCGAGGAAATCGCGCACAGCGGCGAGGCCGTCGGTGCGCACGACGAACAAATGGCGCGTGCGCTCGCGCCGCTCGGTGACGAGGCCTGCCGTCCGAAGGACCCGCAGGTGGTGGGAAACGATCTGTTGCGAGATTCCGAGCTGGAGCGCGATCTCGCCAACCGCCAAGGGGCGGTCGCGGACCCGGGCGAGGACGCGGCGGCGGGTGCTGTCAGACAGCGCCTGCAACGCTCCGTCAACAGCTGCTGATCGCGGGGCCACGACAACAATTCAAGCAGCCATTTGTACAAATGTCAACTTGTGGAATGAGGGCGAGCGCTGCTTGACCGGTCAGGGGAAGAAGGGCGCCGGCTTGCCTGTCTCCGCGTATTTCTTGAGCCGGCCGACGACGCGGCCCCACGTGTAGTTGACGGACGCGAGGTCCGCCGCCGGGAGTTCGTCCGGCCAGCCCTCGTGGTTGAACGTCACCTCGTGGCCGCCGTCCTTCGCCGGCTCGATCTCCCAGGTCACGGTCGTTCCGTTCCACTGAGGGAATCCGCCGTGGGTCGACCAGCGGACGCGCTTGCCGGGCTCGAGCGTCTCGACCTTCATCTCCAGCACCGGTCCGTGGAAGCCGAACTTGGCGATCGAGCCGACCTTGGGTTCGGCGTGGCTGTCCGCGGTCCAGAAGCTCGCCAGCCCTTTCGCAGTCGAGAGCGCCTCGTAGATCTTGTTCGCGTCGGCGTCGATCGCAACCATGTGCATCAGCGGCCCAGCCATCCCAACCAACCTCCTAAAGATTTGGCTTAATTAAGCAATATCTTAGAATAGGACGCGATGGCGCCGCAACTTGCAGTTCGCGATCCCCTTCTCGCCCTGTCCAGCCCGCGCCGGCGCGAGATCCTCCGCCTGGTCTGGACCGACGAGCGATCGGCAGGCGACATCGCGGGTGCTTTCGAGGTGACGTGGCCCGCCATCTCGCAGAACCTGCGCGTGCTGAAGGATGCGGGACTGATCAAGGAGCGGCGGGTCGGGACCAGCCGCCTCTACCGCGCCGACCGGGCGGCGCTGAAGCCGCTCGAGTCCTATCTTCGCGGCATGTGGTCGCGCAACATCGACCGCTTGCGGTTGCTGGCCGAGGCCGAGGAGCGCGGGAAATCGAAGCGCTGATCGAGCAGCGAATCGCGGCGTCGGTGACGACCGTCTTCTCCTATCTCGTCGACCCCACCAAGCTCGTGCAGTGGATGGGCGTGTCGGCGCAGATCGATCCGCGACCAGGCGGCGAGTTCCGGCTCGACGTGGACGGCGAGCATGTTGCGATCGGCCAGTACAAGCTCGTCGAGCCTCCGCACCGAATTGTCTTCAGCTGGGGATGGGAAGGCGACGCCGAAGTGGCGCCAGGCTCGA
>WNGI01002899.1_pt1 | contig 14963 bp, 6 predicted proteins | sample 5400621 | NCBI WGS metagenome assembly WNGI01 (sample SAMN13153374, study PRJNA577476) | soil metagenome | isolation source: 20 cm soil or saprolite under Garry oak tree replicate 1 | place: USA:California | collected 2016-06-15 | reverse complement strand
CGTCTGCTCGAGGTACTGCCGCGCTTCGTGCAAAGAGTTTTTTCGGAGATACAGTGTTCCCAGATTGTAGTAGGCCTCCGGATCTTGCGGCTTCGCCACGATCACCTGCTTAAAGGACGCCGCTGCCTGCTCGAGATAGCCGCGCTGGAACATCGCCACGCCATAAGTGAAGTCGTTGCGTTGAAAAACACCCTGATAAAGCGTTCCGTCAAAGGGAAGCGCTTTCCGAATCCGATCGGCCTTAGTGACTTGGACGGATCTCAAATCTTCCATGAGCCGTTCGGGATGCACTAGCCCCTGGTAAACCTTAACGATCATGCCGTCCTTATCGAGGAGGAGAGAAACCGGAATGGGCAGACCCCGGCGACGGTCGAACAGGTAACGATAAATGATGTTGTAGATGCCGGCCACATCCTGCGTGGCGAGAAGGTTGGGGAAGGAGAGCCCTTCTTTGGCAGCGAATGATCTCACAGTTTGTGCATCGCCAGGGTCATCGATGTTTATGCCAAGGATCCGAAGGCCGCCGGCGGTGAGAGTTAACTGGTATTGCTGAAGAAGTCGCAATTGTTCCCGGCAGGACGGCAAAGCAGTCGCCCAAAAGCCGAGAAGCAATGCGCTGCCTCGGAACGACTGCAAATCCCGCATCTTGCCCGCGAGGTCGGGCAAGGAAAACTCCGGCGCGCTCAGAGGCTCGATAAGCCATGTCTCCACAGACGAGGGCAAGAGTTCTGGCTTCTGGGGTTCGCCCGCCCGCGCATAAGAAGGAGGTGAAGCCGCAAAGGGCTTGGCCAGAAAATCTTCGGAGCCTTCCTGAAGTTCGATTCGGTGGTTCACAGGTAAGTGCTCGAAGACCTGCGTTAGGCCGCTGGGCCAGCGGATCGAAGCGTGGACCGTTCCTTGGGCTTTCTCAACACCAAAGAAAAGTTCCTTGCTGTGCTGCGATAGAAATCCGGAACCGGCCTGTAGATATTTCGTCTGGCGATGTGCTTCGGCTTCGACGGTTATCGCGGCCCCGATCGCGTCGCGATTACTTTTCCGCCCGCGCAAGCGGAATGCGATCGAATTGCCAAGATGCTTCATCGCGTTGCGCAAAATCCGGAGTTGCGGCGCGTTTTGATTTTTCAGGACGACTTCCAATCGCCCGTCCTGGTCCAGGTCGGCGAGTGCAAACGAGCGACCGTCCTCAAGAAAGTCCAATCCAACTGTGCCAGAGACTTCCGAGAACGTGCCGTCGTGATTATTCAGGTAGAAAACATTTCTTTCGCGGCCGCTCCAGGAGTTGTCCGACCGGATCAGCTCATTGATGGCGTTCCATCCCTGCTCATAGTTCAACAACGGAGTTGCATTCTGGGGCGATTTCGCCACCAGCTGTCGCCAAAAGAAGCTCGAAAGGTCGCCCTTCTCGCCCCCTGAAGTCTCGGGCCCAGAAATATAGCCGTTCGCAACGTAAAGGTCCGAGTAGCCGTCGTGGTCGAAATCCCAGGCGTCCGAGCACCAGGCCCAGCGACCCATCTCTACCCCTGCTTGGCTGCTTACGTTTTGAAACTTGCCATTTCCCTGATTTCGATACAGCGAATTGCCACGCGCGTGATGACGATAAAGCGCGCGGATATTTTCAGGATCTTTTTCATGAAAGCGATCTTCATCTGAAACTCGAAGTCCAGCGGCGGACCACATAGCAGCACTGTAGATATCCAGTCTTCCGTCGTTGTCGAAATCGAACCAGCAGGCGCTCATTCCCGCGCCAACCTCCTCGACGCCCGCTTCGGTAGAGACGACGGTAAACTCTCCGTCGCCATTGTTGCGGTAGAGATTGTTTCGCCCAAAGTCGTTGGCCACATAAAGGTCCGGGGAACCGTCAGAGTTGTAGTCGCCCCAGGCGCACGCAAAGCTGTAACGGTCGTTATCCGCGTTCAGTCCCGCCGTCTCAGTTCGATCCTGGAAGGTTCCGTTCCCTTCGTTGTGAAGCAGAAAGTTCGGCGGGCCATTGCGCGCGTCAAAATAAGGAGTGGGATAGTGATATTGATCGAGGCCCACATAATAGCTGTAGAGGCAAAAATAAATGTCCAGAAGTCCATCGCCATCATAGTCAGCGATGGCAGCGTGCGTGAAAGTTCCCTGGGGAGGCCGTACAAAGTTGAAGGCATCGCGTTTGAGTAGGAACTTTCCGTTCCCTTGATTCAAGAAGAGCAGCGGGCCGCTGCCGCAAACCACCAGGAGGTCCTGAAGCCCCTTATTTTCGAAATCCGCGAACAGAGCGCAAGCCGTGCCGTCCAGCACGCCCACACCGGACTTTTCAGTCACATCTTCGAATGTCCCATCACCGCGATTGCGATAGAGCCGGTTGGGAAGTCCCGGAGGTTGGCAGACATACATGTCATCCAGTCCATCGTTGTCGAAATCTCCCGCCGCCAAGCCATTGTTGCCGTAAACGTCGATTCCGCACGCCCCGTCGAGAACCGTGCGCCAATAATCGACTCCGTGAAGCAACTGATTCTTGTACGATTCCGTTTGGCCTAGAGCCTGGGAAGTAATGTCGATGAAAACCGGCTCGCGAGCCCGGCTGAGAGTTTCCTCCGCCGCCGCCCATCGGAGGACTCGCCATGCGTTTGATTCATCGAGCCTCCACTGAGTCAGCCAATGTCCAATACGCTCCTCCCGCCCATTGTCCGTCCGCGTGCCGACAAAATCATACCGGATGTCGATGTGGACTGTCGGCGGAGAGCCTGCGGTTTCCTCAATCCCCACGATTTCGAATTCAGCCGTCTCCACCCGCGAGATTGAGGTCAGGTAGGTTTTGATCTCGTGAAGAAATCGCTCGCGGCCCGATACTAGATTGGTCGAAAACTGCCTTCGAAAGACCTCGAGGCCATTCCCCGAACGGACCGTGTTTTCCTGGGTTGGAACCAGCGGAGTGGCTTCGATCGATGGGTCCAGGAATTTCGCCAATACGGCAAGAGCGGGCGGCGTTGCCTTAAGAGCTTGGCTCCATTCGTTGAGAAGCCGCATGATTTCAAATGCGTACTTCTCCGCGATGTACTCATCCGCGCCGGGAGCAACGAGGCGAAGAACATCATCAAGCGGAGACTTCGCGGGATAGTGGGGCGTTAGACGAAAATCAGCGAAGGGGAAAGTGGAGGTCCCGTCCCCGGTGGTCTCTGGGAGTATCGACGGAAAGGGCGACGCGTGAAGAGGAGCCGGGAGAAAAAGCAGAGGCGCCCACCGCATCCTTCTCAAGAAGGTTCGACGTGAAAAAATGTGGTCCTCGTCTTTGTGACGGGTCATCCTCTAGCGTCCGCGCAGCGATGGCCCGTCGTTCGCATGCTAGCACTCACGTGAGGCCACTCCAAACATTAAGGCATTTGTTCAGAGGGAGCGGGTCCCGAGGAATCTCCCAAAATCAGTTCGGCGGGAATCTGATATTCCCTGCCCTGAGGATTCGGTGAGCGAGAGAGTTCATGAAGGGCGTCGGCCGCCATCTGGCCCAGCATGTCTCGGTGCACGTCCACAGTGGTGAGCGAGGGATTGCTATATTCGGCCAGGCGCGTGTTGTCGAATCCCGTAACGGAAACATCCTGCGGGACACGGCAGCCGGCTTTCAATAAACCCTTGATGACGCCTACGGCAGTGAGATCGTTGACGGCCACAACCGCGGTGGGCCTGGGAGAAAGCTTTGCGATGGCCAAACCGGCCGCCAAGCCACCTTCGAAGCGCAAGTCGCCGCGCAGTATCGGTCCCGGCTCGAGTCCCAATTCCAGCATGCACTTCTCGTACGCTTCTAGCCGGGCGTTGTTTGATTTGAGCCTGGGTCTCCCTGCAATGAAGGCGATTCGCCGATGTCCATTCCTATAGAGGTATTTAACGATTTGCTCGACGCCAGAGAAATAATCAATTCTCAGGTTGCTCATGTATCCCCGAACGGGCGCGAGGTCGAGGAAAGTCACGGCAATCCTTCTTCGGGCGAGTTCGTGGATCAATCGCAAACTGATTTCGGAGGTCATCACCGCAACGCCGCGGACGTTGTGCTCCATCATTCTCTGGGCGGCCTCCCGGGTCCTCCGCGGATTATAGTTGGTATCGCTCAGAATGGCGTCATAACCCAGCTGCCGGGCGCGGACTTCAAAACTCTTGATCACTTCCGGGAAGAACGGATTTTCGATGTCGGACACGATGATTCCAAGTGTGCGGCTGTCGCGCGAAGCAAGGTGCCGCGCATGAACGTTCGGGAAGTATCCGAGACGCTTGACGGTCGAGAGCACCAGCAGGTGTGTGCGCCGGCCAACTTTGCCCGTCTTGTTTAAGACGTTGGAGACAGTGGCGGTGGAGACGCCTACAGCCTTCGCGACGTCACGAATGGTTAGACCCATAGTTCGATTACTCAGCCATTCGCGGGCGTTTCTGGTCTGTCTTCGCACTTCTCGAGCATGCCCGCGACACGCGAAGTATAGATGAAAAAAATTGCTTGACAAGATGCAAGGAGCGGTGTAATACCTCGCACACTAGGTTAAGCGTTTAAGTGGTTTGGGGGGCCCGATTCGGATCGCGGTTGCATCCATTCTGTGGCTCAGGGGTCTCAAGTAAAAAACGTTGGTGCCGTGAAGCGCAATGCGGTTTTGCTTCGCGAGTTAGGTCAGGCGCTCAATCAGGCCACTGTCCGCAAAAACTGTATGCGCAGGGTTTGGCGAGCGGGTTTTTGGTTCCTTTGCAATGGTCGAGGGGATGGCCTGAATCACAGACCTTGCGCGGCTTGCTCAGTATTGGTGCAGAGCGCCTTAGGAGGATCGGTTATGAATCGAAAGCCTATCTCGACTTGGATCCTGCGGGCATCGTTGGAGATGACTGCCGTAGTGTTGTTTATATTCTTGAGCGCGCAGCGTCTCCACGCCCAAGTTGACGCCGGTACCATCCTGGGGACCGTCGCGGACACCTCGGGGGCGCCGATCAACGGCGCCAAAGTTACGCTGACGAATGAAGGCACGAGCGCCTCGCTCTCGACCATTACCGGACCGGATGGTTCGTACAAGTTCACGCCGGTCAGAATCGGGAGTTACAAGCTCACCGCATCCTTCCAGGGATTCCAGACCACCACGCAAACGAATGTCGCGGTCAACGTGGGTGCGGATGTGGTGATCAATTTCTCGCTCAAGCCGGGCGAAGTGACACAGATCGTCGAAGTATCCGCAAGCACTCCTGTCCTCGAAACCCAAAGTGGTTCCGTCGGCCAAGTGGTAGACACGCGCAGCGTCAATGATCTTCCCCTAAACGGGCGGAATTTCACATTCCTGGCCCAGCTCGCCGCGGGCGTGAACACTCCTCAGGCCGACACGCGTGGCAATGCCGCCACCGGTGCCTTCGCTGCCAATGGCCTCCGGCCGGCGCAGAACAATTATTTGCTCGATGGTATTGACAACAATTCGGACACCGTGGACTTCTTGAACGGTACGAACTTTGTCGTTCTTCCCCCGGTCGATGCGATTCAAGAATTCAAGGTTCAGACCACGGGCTTCAGCGCGCAGTTCGGCCGCTCCGGGGCTGCCATTCTCAATGCCACCATCAAATCTGGTACCAACGAGTTGCATGGCACCCTCTGGGAGTTTCTCCGGAACGACAAATTGGATGCCGCGGACTTCTTTGAAAACGCGAATGGCGTCAAGAAGGGTGAATATCGCCAGAACCAATTCGGACTTTCGGCCGGCGGACCTGTCAGAATCCCGCACCTGTTTGATGGCCGCAACAAAGTGTTCTTCTTCGGCGACTACGAAGGTCTGCGCAGGATTCAGGGGACAGTTCACCAGGGATCCGTACCCAGCCTCGCCGAGCGGCAGAGTGGATACACCGATTTCTCGGACCTGATTCTCGCTCAAGCGTCGCGCCCTGCAAGGCCCGACGCCTTGGGTCGCATGATCCCCGTCGGGACGATTCTGGACCCCGCCACAACCCGAGCGGTCCCCACTGGGTTTGTCCGCGATCCTTTCTTCACCCCAAGCGCCGCTTGCCCCGCCAATACGACTGACTTTTCAGGTGCAAACATCGCTGCCTGCAAACTGAATCAGATTCCAGCCGGACGTTTGGATGCGAACGCCATCAAGCTTTTGAATCTCTATCCGAACCCAACCAACAACGCCACCTCCGCGCTTCTCGCTAATTTCGCGGATTCTCCGGCCTTGAGGGAACACCGCAACGCCTTTGACGCCAGGCTGGACATCAATTTTAGCCAAAAGGACACGCTCTTCTTCCGGTTCAGCTACGTGGATGATCCAAATTTGATTCCCGGTATTTTCGGAGGCATCCCCGATGGCGGCGGCTTCCAGGAGGGCAGTCAGACCGCGAACGCTCAGCAGAGCGCACTGGGCTGGACCCATACGATTTCTCCGACCCTGATTAACGAAGCCCGTGCGGGTTTGAGCTACCTTCACACCACGCGCGTTTCGCCCGCGGCCAATGATCTCAGCAACCTTCCTCTCACCAATGGCGGCGTCATGGACATACCCCAACTGTCGGAAAATGGCGGACTTCCCGCCTTCGGAGTCAACGGTCTGGCAACGCTGGGCAGTAATGCCTTCCTGCCTTCGGATGAAGTCAGTTCCACGTTCCAGGTTACAGATGATGTCACCAAAATCTACAGCAAGCATACCTTCAAAATGGGTTTCGAGTTTCAGCACGTCAAGTTCTCGACGCTGCAGCCGCCCTGGTCACGCGGACAATTCAACTTCGACGGCGTCTATACGGATATCCCCAATGTGGGAGGGGGCAACACGGGCCGCGCACAAATGTTGTTGACTCCGATCGCATCAACTGTGCTGGGTGGAGTTGATTACGTCGGCGGCCCCAACGAAGTATTCGTCTCCAACATCTCCTTGACCGATAACGGAAAGAACTACTACGGCACTTACATCAACGACGACTGGAAGATTACTCCCAAGCTGACCCTCAACCTGGGTGTGCGTTGGGACTTCTTCGGGCTGGTTCTGGAGCACCATGGGAACCAAGCCAACTTCATCCCGTCCGGCGGTCCCCTCAACGGTCCGACCTACTTAATGCCAGGGGGTAAGAACTCCTGCAACAACACTTTCGTCTCGGTAAGCTTCACTACTTTGCTTGCTGCGGACGGCATCAAGTGCCTTGCCACGAATGCTTACGGAAGCGGGCTTGGTAATTCCCAGAAGACGAATTTTGCGCCGCGTTTCGGATTTGCCTACCAGGTTAACCCCAAGCTCGTGGCCCGCGGCGGGTTTGGCATTTTTTACAACGGCTTTGAGAACCGCGGTTTTTCACCCAACATCGGGGAAAACTATCCTTTTCAGTTTAATTTCCATTTCAACAAACCTGACGAAACTCACCCCATCAACAACTTTGCAGGCTGCGCCACTGCAACACCCGCCGGAGGCCCAACCATCGCGACGGGCTTCAGTTGTACACCGCTTAGCCCGCTTGTGGTCAACGCCAGTGGGTTGGAGTTGCGCGGAATCCAATTTAGTTACCTCACTCCCTACTCTATGGGTGGCAATTTGACCGTCCAGTATCAACTGACTCCCTCAATGTCCGTCCAGGCTGGTTACGTGACATCGCTGGCACGTCATTTGGAGTCGTTCCCGGGCGCTAACCGCGTCACCCAAATCTTGGATCGAACCTTGAGTTCTTCCAATTTCAAGCCGTTTAAGGATTTCGGGGAAGGTTCGAGTTATGCGGCGACGGAGGGGAGCAGTGCCTACCACGCCCTTCAGACCAAGGTTGAAAAGCAATTTAGTGGCGGGTTGAATTTTCTGGCTACTTACACGTGGTCCAAGACGCGATCGGACGCTGGCGACTTGCTCAACGGAGGTAGCCTGCGGGGCTACCGTGCTCCGTACGTTCCCGGATTCGGAATCCAGGGTGATTACGGCTTGGCTTCCTTCGATATCCGCAATGTCTTCCACTTCAGCGGGGGTTACGAACTTCCCTTCGGCAAGAACAAGCGCTTCATGTCACAGGCCAGCGGCGTGACGAACAAGGTGGTTGGAGGCTGGAGCGTCAACTGGATCGCCACTCTTCAGGGTGGCCAGCCCATTACCCTCCCTTGCCCTTCGGACACGACCTCGGGAACGGGGTGCTATGCCCTCCTCGTTAAAGGGCAGGACCCGAAACTTGGACTGTACACCGACACCGCTCACGGGAGATTGAACTGGATTGGGAACCCGGCGGCATTTGCCCAGCCTTGCGTCTTGGGTGCCGGCGGGGTCCCCACCGCTTCTCCGACAGGATGCGTTCCTCTGACGGGCCTTGCCGCCTTGGGTGGCCCCCCTGGGCAGATACCAGGACCGGGATTCCACAGGCTGGACTTTTCGATCTTCAAGGACATTCTGTTCAACGAGCGCGTCCGTCTGCAATTCCGTGCGGAAATGTTCAACATTCTCAACCACCCGAATTTCAACTCTCCCGGATTCGGCGGCAACGGTGTTGTCGCTATCTCCGACTCGAACCATTTCAACAGTTCGACCTTCGGCGAAATCGGTTCAACTCGTGACGCTCCTAACGATCCGAGACAGATCCAATTCGCTCTGAAGCTTTACTATTAGGCCCAAGTGACACGCCGCAAAGGGCGCCCCAACCACCGCGTCGGGGCGCCCTTTGTTCTCACTCTGGCTTTCTCTGAATCCCCTACCCCCGCCGGCCACGGCGCGGTGGTAATCTGCAATATCGTGATGACGAGAAACCCGTCGATTTGGTCTGTTTTCGCGGCTCTTCTGGCGTGCCTGGCAGCGGCCGCTGCCGGCCCCCAGCAAAGCCAGGATTTGGATCGTGAGTTCAAGGCGGCCGTCGCTCAATATGACTCTGGCCGGTATGCAGAAGCCGCCACGCAACTGGAGAACTTAGTGCGCGAAGCTCCGGAAAGTTTTGAAGTCCGTGAACTCCTGGGATTGGTCTATTCCGCGCAATCGCAGGACGCCAGAGCCACCCAACACTTACAGAAGGCGGTCCTCCTCAAGCCGAACTCGACGCCTGCCAGAACGAACCTCGCCGCCAATCTGGCCCGCCTGGGAAAGTTCGATCTCGCCACCGAGCAATTCAAGAAAGCCGTCGAGCTTGAGCCGCGGAGCTTTGATACCAACCACAACCTGGGTGAATCCTACGTTCGCGCTGGGAAAGTCGCCGAGGCCGCTCCGTTCCTCGAAAAGGCTCAGCAAATCAATCCTGCTTCCTACGGTAACGGCTACGACTTGTCCCTGGCTTACATTCAAACCGGCCGGCTCGCAGACGCCCGGCAACTGCTCCAGCATCTCCTGAAGCGAAAAAACACTGCGGAATTGCACAACTTGCTGGGAGAAGTGGAAGAGAAAGACGGCAAATTCGTGCCTGCCGCAAATGAATACGAAATCGCCGCGCACATGGATCCCAGCGAGGGCAACCTGTTCGACTGGGGAAGTGAGCTCCTTCTCCACCGCACGCTCGGACCCGCCGTCGAAGTCTTTCAGCAAGCTTCCGATCGTTATCCCGCATCGCAGCGCCTTATGATCGGCCTAGGGATGGCTCTCTACGCGCGCGGTAACTATGACGACGCGGTCAAATCCTTGCTGAGGGCCGCCGATCTGAATCCCTCCGACCCCGGCTGCTATCTTTTTCTGTCCAAAGCCTACGACAGTTCCCCAAGCCAGGCTGCGGAAGTCATCGAGCGTTTCCGCCGTTTCGCGGAACTTCAGCCGCGCAATGCGCGGGCCCTCTACTACTACGCGATGAGTTTGTGGAAGGGCAAGCGGGCGCAAGATCCTGGCCTGGATCTCCGTCAAATCGAATCGCTGCTGAAAAATTCGCTCGCGCTCGATCCCAAGCTCGCAGAAGCCCACCTGCAGTTGGGCAATCTCTACTCCGACCAGAACAAATATACCGAGGCCGTCCCGGAGTATGGACGCGCGCTTGAACTCAATCCCGATCTCGCCGACGCTCACTATCGCCTGGGCCAAGCGTACGTTCGAACCGGCGAAAAAGTCCGCGCCCAGGAGCAGTTCCAGGTTTATCAACGAATCCGCGAACAGCACTTGGCCGATCTCGATAAACAAAGAGCGGAAATTCGGCAATTTGTTTATTCGGCGAAGGATTCCCCGTCCGCGAAACCGTGATTCAGTCCGGCTTTTGCGGCGCGGACAGGGAAAAATTAAGATGCCGCGCTTCTGACGGGTCTTGACACCGGTTCTGCCGCGTCGTAGTTTTTACGGAAAGCGTTCCATTTGCAATGAGTTCCCACTGTTCACTGCAGACCGCCAAGGACCGGGCTCGCCTGGCCGCCACGAGAGCATCCGCTCCCCAAGAACTCGCACGGCAACTCGCCTGGAGCCGCCGCGAATTTTTGCGTAGAGCCGCGGGGGTGGCGCTGGGCAGTTCCCTGCTGCCCTCCAGCCTGATCGCTCGAGCGGGTATCTCTACCAATAAGCGGAAGGTAGTAGTCATCACCTTCGGCGGCGGCGCGCGGGACCAGGAAACGTTCGCCCCTGAAGGGCAGGAAAACATCCCGCATCTGATACGCGAACTTATCCCGCAGTCAACCTTCTTCACGCAAGTGGTGAATCGCGGAATCCTGGGCCACTACGTGGCAACCGCAAGCCTGGCAACCGGCGTGTATGAAACGATCAACAACTTTGCTTCCCTTCCCCCGGAACACCCCACGGTGTTTGAGTACTTCCGCAAGGACTTGAAGCGTCCCGCCTCCGACGCGTGGGTCGTTGCTCCCAGCAACGGGTTCAATCGCATCGGAGAAAGCAGCCACCGTTCCTACGGTCCAGGCTTGGGAGCAAGAGTGATTCTGCCGAAGCACCTGCTGACTGCGGCAACTTCCGGCGGCGGCACGGACTACGAACATTTGCTCCGCGACAACTATGAAACGCCGTTCTACACCCCGGAACTCGGCGGCAGCGAATTTGCATTGCAGCAATTGGGAATGATGCTGAAACTCTCGGTCGATGACTTCAAGACCCACGCGCGGACGTTGTCGAGCCCCGACGAGCTCTCGGTGTATATCGTGCGCCAGTTGATGCGCCAACAGGCGCCCAGCCTCCTGTGGATCACCATGCACGATATCGATATCGCCCACGCCGGAGCCTTTTCACTCTACGTTGACGGTATTCGGCGCACCGACCGCCTCTGCGCCGACATCTGGAAAACCATCCAGAGCGAGCCGGAATACGCCGGTAAGACGACTCTCTTTATTCTGCCGGACTTTGGCCGCGACTCGGACGACGATTCCGGTGGCAACGGATTCCAGCATCATCGCACCGGCGATGCGCCCTCCCGCACCACCTGGATGATGGCGCTGGGCGCCGGCGTGCGCGAGGGAGTGGTTTTCGACCGCCCGATGGAATCGACCGATCTCGTGCCAACCCTCGGCTCGATGCTGGGATTTTCTCCCGCGCTCGCACAGGGCAAGCCGATACCGGAACTCTTGTAGATTCTATGCTCCCAGCCGACCTCAAACCGGAGCAGTTCAATGGCTATCCGCCGGAAGCAAGAAAACTGGTCACCGGCCACGTCGCCGCGCTGCAGCGGCTGCCACTGAGCTTCTTGCCGAGCCTATTGCGAGAGGTTATTGAATACGATTTCAAATTCCCCGCCGAGCGCCGGGCGCTGGAAAACGAACTTGCGAATCTGAAGTCTCTTTCTGCGGAACAGATAAAGGACTGGTTTCAAGGATTCGCGCAAATCCTTCTTTCCTCCCAGCTCGAACATTCTGATTGGGTCAATGCGCCCGGCCAGTTCGTGGAACAACTGTCGTCATACCTTTGGACTACCCACCAACTGGATGCCTTTCGAACCGCGGCGCTTGCCTACGCCGATCGTTTGCGGGCTGTTGCGCCGCCGGAACTGCCTCCGGCGCGGCGTCTCGGAATCACCGTCATCGGCCAGGGAGTTGCCGCACATGACGAGCCCCTCTTTCGCAAACTCCGTGCGCATGGCGCGTATTTCAGCGGCGTCAAGCCGGAGAACGGGCTGGAACTTCTTCTGAATCTGGTAGCCACTCGAGCCAAGGCGCATCCCGTTCCCTATGGCCACTGGTACATCGATGGCGGGCAAGCAGCCCCTTACGACCCCGTGCTTACGTGCGTCTCCTATCACGCCCTGGAATCAGTGCGCGCGGCTTTGTCAGGCAAAATTCGCGCCGAAATCGAGCGGCCCGGGATGGGACCGGAGGCGCTGCGCACGATTCTCGCGCAGATGCGTCCCGCGGATCTCGGTCTGGGCAAGGCCGGCGAAGCAGTGCTGGATCGCTTTCAGGTCAAGCTGCTGACCGAAGGCTCCGGTACGCAGGTTTTTAGCACCACCTTCGCCCAATGGGCGGCGCGCGAAGCCCTGCGGCGAGCCCAGCCGCTCACCTTGCTGGTCCGCTTCGCTCCGCGCCAAAGGCAGAAGCCGATGAACGAAATGCTCTCCGCGAGCCATGACGTTGCTGAACTTGATCCCCTCGGCTCCCTGATCGATGCAGACATGGGGGCTTATTACAACTGGCTGAACCTGCAACGGCTCCCGGGAGCCGAGCAATCTTCGTTCCTCGTCTGGTTCGAAGGTCACCACGAAGCGATTGCCATCGGACCTTCCTTGCCGCGCGGCACCGAATCCAATGCTGCCGCCGGGTTGGACCAGTTATTGGCCTGGGCGAGCTAGCGGCAGTACACATTTTTTATTCGATCGAAAGTAGGGCTATGGACAGACGCGACTTTCTGAAGACGACGAGCCCGGGCAGCCCATGGCGGTTGATATGGAAGTGACCTTAACCTTTAAACTTGGAAGCTGAATCCCGTCGAGCGGATCGGTTCACAGTCGCCGTTGGCGGTTGGATCAAAATGCAGGGGGATACTGCCGCTCACGAACAGAATTGAAACTTTTTTCCAACCCACAACCCAAGCCACAGAGTACGATGTCTTGTATGACTTCCGCGTGGTTTGGCGGTCCCCGCGATCTTCTAGGTTCAGAACTCCTGACATAGTTAGTCGGAAATGTGTCCGCTTTTTGCCTCCGGATAAGAGGGCATGACCGAATAACGCATGCGAAGCTTAGTACCCGGGAACAGCGAGTTTATCTTGTTTAGCACCTCGCAAAGAGCCTCGAGAACTCGTGACCGATGTGGCGAACTGAGAGGGGCCAGCGTTATTCGAAGTTGGTCGACCGCAGGCTCGATGAGATCTTCAGGCCGAGGGATCCTCGGGAGCGCCAACAGCACCACATAGGCCACTAGAGTTGTTCGCAGTCCTCGTTAGGCACGCTACTAGGGGAGTGGTTGCTTCAGGGCGGAACCAGATAGCGGACTTATATTATGACATTATAAGGCTTTAAAACGATATAAGACTATGATATACAATGCTTTGCTATGGATTCAAACGTGGACATTGCACCGGACATTACGGCGGCACCCGATCGCAGGGAGTCGACTGAACTAATGGAGCCCTTACTCATCGGTGAAACCTCCCCTCACCGGGGCGTGCTCACAGACCTCGCGGTTGAACTGGCGCAGAATGCAGCGGGGTTCCGCCGGAGCCTGCCAGAGAGCCTGGTGACCTCGCTTGCCGATCTCGTGCGGGCGATGAACTGCTACTACAGTAACCTGATCGAAGGGCACGACACTCATCCTGTCGACATCGAGCGGGCCCTCAAAAACGATTATAGCAAGGACCCGCGCAAACGCGACCTGCAGCTCGAAGCGAAAGCGCATGTCACTGTCCAGAAATGGATTGACGGAGGCGGCCTGAGAGAGCGCGCGGTCACGAGTGACGGCATCCGTGAAATCCATCACCGTTTCTGCGAGCTGCTGCCCGAGGAACTGCTGCAGGTGGAGGACCCGCAAACGAGAGAGCGTGTGAGAGTCGCCCCCGGCGAACTGCGCCGGCGCGATGTGAAGGTCGGCACCCATATCCCCGTCAGCCCCGGCGCGTTGCCACGCTTCCTGATGCGTTTCGAGGAAGGCTACGGTCACCTAAACAGAACGGATTCTATTCTCGGCGCTGCGACGGCACACCACCGCCTCCTCTGGATTCACCCTTTTCTTGACGGCAACGGACGGGTTGCCCGCCTGATGTCGCATGCGATGCTGTTGGAAACGCTCGATACGGGAGCCGTCTGGTCGGTAGCACGCGGTTTGGCGCGTAATGTCGAGGCTTACAAGAAACACCTTGCCGATTGTGATGGACCCCGCCGTAACGACCTTGACGGCCGCGGACAGCTGAGTGAGGAAGCGCTGGCCGAATTCACCAGGTTTTTTCTGGGCGTGTGCATTGATCAGGTCACATTCATGGAAACCCTACTCCAGCCGGATCGGCTGCGTACGCGCATCGTTATGTGGGCGGAGGAAGAATTCCGATTCGGCAATCTGCCACCGAAATCGGTCAACATCCTCGAAGCCGTCCTCTACCGCGGAGAACTGCCACGTGCCGACGCCGCGGGCGTGGTGGGCACCGGCGACCGCCAGGCGCGCCGCATTGTTTCGGCACTGATCGAGAAGGGCGTGCTCGTCTCGGACGGCGCGGGCGCGCCACTCCGTCTCGTCTTCCCGGCAACGCTGGCCTCACGCTGGATGCCGGGATTGTTTCCCGAGAAGACCAGTCATGGTTGAGCAGCTAGATCTCAGATTTTCGACGCTGGTCTCTAGCGTCGTGCGAAAATGCGCCAGCCGCTTGTACTGTTTCACCTAATTCATTAGAGGTGTTGTCCGTCAAGTTCTCGAAACGAGTCTTGGACTTTATCGTGTATCAGTGCGTCGATTTGTCTCTTGTTGAGATTCTGGCACGGCCACGATTCAGTAGAAGTATTTGGCACAGTTTTGGCACAGTCTGATGGGGTGAACCCCTTCGTTGAGACAGTTTGGAATTACTCCGCCCTGAGAGCCTCGATGGGGTCCGTGGTGGCGGCGCGCAGCGCAGGCACCATTGCCGCCAGAATCGTTACGATCACCAGAGTTCCAGCCACGCCGGCGAGCGTCGAAGGATCGTAAGCCGAAACTCCGTAGA
>WNGI01017387.1_pt1 | contig 14965 bp, 22 predicted proteins | sample 5400621 | NCBI WGS metagenome assembly WNGI01 (sample SAMN13153374, study PRJNA577476) | soil metagenome | isolation source: 20 cm soil or saprolite under Garry oak tree replicate 1 | place: USA:California | collected 2016-06-15 | reverse complement strand
ACCCGGTCGATCGGCGAGATAGCGCGATTTAGGTCTGCGGTGGGCGTGCTGTGGGGCTTCAGGCCTCTGGCCCACGTTTACGATCAGGCGTTAGCGGTGGTCCAAGTTCCAAACGGGTTCCACCCGACACCCGTTTGCCGCACACAGGTCACGACATGTGCGCCTTTCGTATGCAAACATCGACGCGGTTCAACGCCCGATTCCGGATAACCGATGCCAACTGCGAAGCTCTGTGCGTCGACAATCCTCGACGCGTTCGAACAAGCCCAGACCGAGCTTGTCGGCAAGGCCGTGATTCTCACCGACGGAAAGGCCGGCACGGTGGAGAGCGTCTGGCTTGATGAGCTTCACGGTCTGCGAATCTCGATCAGAGGCCACGATGGAAAGTGGCCCGTCTCTACCATCAAGTTCACGCAGACGGCCTCTCATCAATACTAGGCTGCGCGTTGTTTCGGTACGAGCGAGAAAATCCAGCGCGCCGGCGTGCTGAATTTATCCTCTCGTGCCGGGCGGCGCATTTCTTCCTTTACCTTCTCGCATGACCGGAATTTCAGCGCCGCACTGTGAACCGGCTTACATCTGTTCGCGGCGATTTAAGCTATTCCTCCAGGACGCTGCGGACCGCGCTGCACGACGGACCGCAGGTTGGCATACCCGATTACTTTTCGAATAAAACAACGGAGTTCGATCATGTGGACACGTGATGAACTTTTTTCCTACGGTTTCCTTTTCGCAGTCACCGTTGCCGGTCTTGGATTGCTGACGCTCGCTTTCAGCTAGCGCTTCAGCAACTGGAATTGTGAAGGAAAACCCGGATCCATGCCGGGGCAGAAAAAATCCGGCATGAGTTACTGAAGATCAGGCCGGCGCGCGACCGCGGTTCGGCGCCTAAAATTGCATCAACGAGATCGGATGTTTTCGGGAACGTTATGAGGCAATGAGCCTTACTCATCCAATGAGCCTTGCTTATTCAGCCTCGAAACATCCCGGGATATCCGATGAACACCCTACCCGTTGATCGCGCGCTGAACATATACACGGCGCTCGCGGACCGTCCCGAACCGAACGGCGCCCGTGAACGGCTTTCAAAGCACCTGATGAAATTGTTCATCGAGGGCGAAAAAGACGAACACCGCCTGACTGTGCACGGACTATCGTACCTGCGCAGGCTCGATCAGGAAATGGACTCGCGAAACTAGCGCGGCGTCAGGCCTTCAGAGCGTCCCGCTGTTTCCGCAGCGTCGGCAGGATCGAGCCGCGCTGGACGGGTTGCATTCTCATTGGCCCGGTGGATGGTGATTTACTCTTGGGCATGATTGGCAACTCGCTCGTGCCGAACTTGTTGCCGAGTTTGTTGCCGAATTTGTTGCGACGAAAAAACAATCCTGCGCAGTCCATCATGTCGGTATGACCGCCCTCCGGCGCGGGGTCAGCTTTACCTCCTGTATGGACCCCGACGTAAGGCACCATCTGGCGTTGAGCCGGATCATATGGTCCCCGGCGGCTACGATCGCGGAATGCTGACTTTCATTTCGCCCGTGCCGCGACTCCAGGTTGCAGAAAGCCTGTTGCCGCGCTGTGAGATTGAAAATTTTGCGCGAAACCAGCTGGACTATTTTTGTCAGTCGGAACTAAAGTTCCCGAATTGGCGCGGGGCTGGAAAACGCGTTGGGGTTAGTAAAATATGCGTATCTTGGGATTTTGGGTCCTCTGCGCCGGATCGGCCATGGCCCTCGCTTTGGGGCTTTTCGTTGTCGCAATTCGTCATTCGGACAGCACTTGGGTGACGCAAGTGTGCCCTCGCGGGGGCGAACTTTGCCAGCGCCCTTCGTTGCTGTTGATCCCGATCCTGGCGACGTTGGCCTGGGGCCTGATGGTAAGGATCAGCAGCAAATAGCTGCTGGCCCGTCGCAGCTGCCTGCGAAGCATATCGTTCCGCGAGATCGGAATGCGAAGACGCTGAATGGGCGCCGGTACGGAAGTTATCGTTTTCCTCCGCCATTTGCATGACGCCCGAATTCCGGAGGCGGCCTAAAAGCATGCGCGAAGACGCAACGGGATCACCCCATCATGGGGAGGCGATCCGCCGCCTGTTCGAGTTCGGGCCTGAAGGTGACAAATGATCGAGTGGTTCGATGACCTGGAATTGGGCATGCGTTTCAAAGGCGGCGAGGTCGCGGTCACCAAGGAAGATATCAAACGCTTCGCCGCCGAATTCGACCCGCAGCCGATGCATCTGGACGAAGCGGCCGCAGAGAACACGGCGTTCAAGGGGCTCGCCGCGTCGGGATGGCACACCGCCGCCATGGCGATGGCTCTGGTCGTCAAAATCAGACCGTTCGGACCGCATCCGCTGATTGGACTTGGCGTCGATGAGCTACGCTGGATGATGCCGGTGCGGACCGGCGACGTGCTCCACGTTGAGGGCGAAGTGGTCGAACTGACGCCGTCGCGGACCAAGCCGCAGGGGATCGCGAAGGTCAAATGGACCGCCTACAATCAACGCGGCGAAGCGGTCTATGCGTTTACGCCGATCGGGATCGTACCCCGACGTCCCGCCTGACCTGATCGCCATCCCTTCGGATCCCCAAACATCGCGATTGCGGGGCTGGACGTGGCTAACCTGGATTGGGACAAGGTGGTTCGTCGTCGAACCCTAAACCGGCATCGGCCTGCGAAAGCCCAATGCCATCTCGCCACAGAAAAAAAGCCAGCAAGACCAGGCTCGGCGTCCACGCCAGCATCATCCCAAAAAGCACCGCCTGAATTGTCGTCATCGTCGCCCCCACGACTCGCCGCAGCGTTAGCACGCTCAGCGTGCATCATGGTGGCAATGTGGCGGAGGCGGTTTTCCACACTTAATCCACACGCTTTCGGAGGCAGCCGACCAAAGGCGGCTGGTCGCTGCTCATGGACGGTATATGGTTACCAGGAATGTACCTCGCCTTTTCAGCGAAGCATGCCACACGGTAACGAGGCACCCGTTCAGGGACGATGAGATGTCCCGGAACGATGCGAAATGTGCGCGGTCCCTAGTGGCTCGACCGGTAACCGTCGATGGCGTGGGCGATGAATATTCCGGCGCTTACGATGCCGAAGAACACGGTGACAGCTTCCAACATGACAACACTCCCGAACGCGCCGGCGGGCAAATACGACTGCACGCGGCATACACACGACTAATTCCTTTCGATGCCGGGTTTCGAAGGTGGCAAGCCGCTTCGATGCGACATGCCCCGGCTCAATCGCGATCGGCCCGTATCAGCCGGCCGTTGCGATGTTCCACCGATGCCTTCGCATGTCGGCCAAAGATTTCTTGCAATACTGCCGGTAAACCAGGTTGAAAATGAATGCCAACATGACCGATCCCCATCGTTCGAATGGCGACATTCTGACCCGATGTCTGTTTCAGCTTGTTTTCGTGGGGCACCGAAAATGGCTTCGTCGGCGCGGCCAATTGTTTCGTCCGCCCTGGAGCCGCGAAACAATCGGTCGCTCTGAAGCGGGCCGTGGCGTCGCGGCGGCGTGCCGGACAGCAGCCGCGGACGCCGGCCGGATAAGGCTGTCAGCACGCAAATGGTCCGATTGGCCCGGGATCACGGCAGTCCACTAGTGTGAGGTCTCACCGAACGGACGGTCGTGCTGCCAATCTTCGACCTCGGCGAGCCTTATCCAATATTCCGTGATGCTCAACAGCCGCTGGACTTCATTGGCGTCGGGTTCCTCACCGGCTTGGCGCACTACCTGGGCCGCCCATTTTCTGAAATTCTCCGCTTCGGTCATCGTGCATCCCTCCAAGTCCCGGCCCGCCAATAGGTCTCGGAGGATGACTTGCAGGTTCAAGATCTTGCAGGTTCAAGATCTTGCAGGTTCAATATTCCGGGGCGTGGGACCGAAGGTCCGGTCGCGGATTCTGCTGTCGCCTGCGCAAGCCCCACCGCTTCGAAAATTATTGCAAATAGCCGAGCGCTAACGCTCTGAGGTTGGGTAAAGGGCAGCACCCGGCTATTCGGCCGCGCGGCGGTGCGGCGTATCCAGTGAAGCATGGAGAGCTTAATTTTGCTGAAAAGCGCGCGCCGCGGGCTAACGGTAAAAATACCAGCGGTGGCCTGAGGCCGCCGGCCACAGGGACGAAGCGTGATCTGCAGCACGGTTTTGCAGATTGCGTTCGGGCGTTCTGGTCGGCGGTCCACAATTAACCTGGGGCGCGAACATCAAGCTTAACAGCCAAGTTTCGTTGCGGCCTGCGGCGGAGCGGCTATCACTCCCGGGCCGGATAATTGCCTGCATTCTGGATTCATTGCCCAAGCCGTCACGCGATCCTGCCTTGGCGGCGCTGCTGCAGTTTTGAGCAAGTCATGACGATTTCAAAGACCGCGCGCATTCCGTCCACGCCAAACCCTCGTTCTGATTTCAGGATCGTCTGCATCAATTGCGACGCGCTCGGCATCGTGTTCGATTGCCCGGAAGGCGCCCCCTCCACGACGCAGATTCAGTGCCGCCATTGCGGCGCACCGCGCGGCACACTCGGAGATCTTCGCAAGCTTTCCTGTTCGGATCGGCGCGATCTGTTTGAGGTGTGAGGCGGCGCTGGTGCGCGTCAGACGTGCCTGAAGGCGATGGCGCGCGCGATCGACCGCGCGCGTGTCCGCACCGCTCCGCCGTCATTACCGCTATGAACAATCCACTCACCGTCAGGCGCTTGTCCCGTGATCACCCCGACATGGTGCGGCCAGACAACGACGACGCCGATGCCGGGGCCTCCCGCGTTGAAGCCTTCCCTGGCCCACTCCCGCGCCAGCGCCAGACGGCGGTCGGATTTACCGAAATACCTGCTCATGTAGGTTCCGCACCAGGCATGCGCCCTGTGTGCACGAGGATGCCGATGATGGGGACGCGCACTCGCCTCGATCGTACACGCGCACAACAAAACGGCCGCGAGAGCGGTCAATTTGAACATTTGGTACTCCAACAAAATTGCGGGGATTTGAGCTACGGGGAAGGAATTCCGTCTTCAAACGCGAGGCGTTTGCTTTCGTTCCGAAAGATGACGGTCACCATCGCATGGGAAGTAGCCCTTTTTGCCGGTACCCGCCGGGAACCTTTCTTAGGCTGATCGCGCGGGTTTCCGAAACAGCGCGCGTCGGGTTCGGCTTTTAGATCAAGAGCAATGGAATGTATGAGCGACGCGCACAACCGCGGCAACGGATATTCAAGGCCGGAACGATCGAGTTCGACGGCGCCGCGGTCGCATGCACCATTCGCAACATCTCCCCGATCGGAGCCGGTCTTGAGGTTGCGAGCCCCGCGGGCATTCCCCACGAGATCATGCTGACGATCCAAAGCTGCCAGGCGCGCAAGCATGGCTACATCGTTTGGCGCAAGCAAAGGCGCATCGGGGTTGCGTTCACTTAAGCAAAGAGGTGGCGCTTCAGGACCTGCCCATCACAGCTAGCGATAGCAGGCCGCTCGTCCTTTCACGCGCTCGGTCGGTGCCGCAGCTCTCGGAAGATGAGCTGGATCGGACGCCGATGGCGTCGTCGCGCTCATGAATTCCGCCCGATTGGTCTCCGATGACCATTCGAGATAACGAACGACCATAGCCGCGAGCCCAAGCAAAACCAGAATCTGGACGAACAGAATTGCGACGATCTTCGTCCAATAGATGCCGCGCTTTCTATTTTGATCGTCATTCAATGAGATCATCGATGCCTCTCCCGAAACCGGGCATGCGTCGTCTTAAATCAACTTTCGGAGTCCAAATGTGAACTGCTTCACTTCATCAAGATCCAGGACGCGTTACAGTGCCGCACCGGGCATCATCCCCGAGTCCGGACCACCACGGCAAAGCCGTCAGGCGACGATATGGCGCCTGGCGGCTTTGCTCTGTGAGCCGCTGGCCAAGCCTTGAATCTGGCCAAGCCTTGAACGATGTGCGATCAACCCCGGCGGTCGATACACCACGGGGCACGCTTCCCGGTGAATGCCGCAGGACAAATCGCCATCGGGAAGCTTTGATCACTCACAGGCGCTATTTTTTTTCGGGGAATTTTTCATGTCAGGTCGCGAACAAGAACCATCCAGGAGACCGCTGCCTTCCCGGCCGCCATTGCCGAACCGGCCGGACGAGCCGACCCGGCGTCCGGAGCCGACGCGGAGATCGTGAGCTCCAAGCCTCCCCAAGCCCCCCAGTGCTCCCCGCCAGCCGGCTTTCCCAAGCGGCGCCTCCCCGCCACCGCGCCGGCTGGCGTCCTGTTGATAACCCGTTCCCCACCATGGGGGCGGCGTGACAGAACCTTCCGACGTGTTATCGACGGCTGAGACGCCTTAGCTCATAACGGACCAGACACCATGCGGATCACCCTCGTCGGCTCCCGCCATTTTGGCGTGACGACCTTCAATATGCTGCGCCAGCACGGCGTCGACATCGTCCGGGTCGTTGTCGCCGACGGCGAGGACCGGCTGGCCGCGGCGGCACGGGCCGCCGGAATCGAGGTCGCGGTGCAGGCCGATCCCGGGCTCGTGGTACCCTCGGAAATCGCCGATGGGACCGACCTGATCGTGACCGCGCACAGCCACGCCCGCATCAGCAAGGAGGCGCTGGCTGCGACGAAGCTCGGGGGCATCGGCTACCACCCCTCGCTACTGCCGCGCCACCGGGGCATCGCCGCGGTGGAATGGACGATCCGGGAGGGCGATCCGATCGCCGGCGGCACGGTCTATCATCTCGCCGACCGCATGGATGCCGGCGCCATCGCCGCCCAGGAGTGGTGCTTCGTCAAGAAGGGCGAAACCGCGCGCGAGTTGTGGGAGCGCGCGCTGGCGCCGCTCGGGCAGAAGCTCTTGGGCGAAGTGATCGATTATGCCAGGACCCACAAGGCCCTGCCGGCGAAGCCCCAGGACGAGCAGTTCGCGACCAACGCGCCGAGCCTCCCCAAGTAACAAGCCTTCCCAAGTAACAAGCCTTCCCAAGCAACAAGCCTTCCTCCCACGCAATAAATCCTTCACGAGCACCATGATACCTATTTCGGTGGAATCGCGCCGGCAAACCCACAAATCGGCCGATCTGGAACAAATTTCAGTTCCGAACGGGGAACCTATCGACAGCTCAAATGTTTGATATCACTGGAACTTTTTGTATTATCGCGGCGCAGCAAATTTTAGACACAATCTCCCGAAATAAGGCCTGACATCACACCACATCGGGGATTTGATTCATGCGCTGCAACCGCATTGGTAGTTTATTTGCTGCTTTGGTCTTTGCTTCCGCCGCGGCCGCCCTCACTGCCGCTCCCGCCGCGGCGCAGACCCCCTATGACGGGCTGTGGAATGTCACGATCGTGACCAAGGCCGGCTCCTGCGAACCGTCGACACGCTCGACGTTGACCGTCACTGACGGTAAAGTTTCGGCCGCCGGCGCTGACATCACCGGCAGCATCGGACGCGAAGGACTGGTTCGGGTCTCGATCGGCGGGGCCTTTGCAAATGGCCAGCTCAGCGGCAATTCTGGTTCAGGGAAGTGGAATGGGGCATCCGCGGGTATGCCGTGCAGCGGCCGATGGGAAGCGTCGCGGCAATAAGCTACGCCAAACGGCTGAAATCTTCACGGCTGAAATCGTCACGGCTGAAGTCTTCGCAGCGGAAGTCATCAAAGTCATCCGGCGGCTGACCTTAGCCGCCGTCGCTTGGTTTATGGTGACCGTGTCCGGCTCCGCAAGCTTTGCGCAATCGGGGCCGTTCACCGGCATGGCCGGCAACTGGTCCGGCGGCGGCACCGTCACGCTCGACGACGGCTCGACTGAACGCATCAGGTGCCGCGCGACCTACGCGGTGGGCGCCGGCGGCAATGGCCTCAATCAAAACCTTCTCTGCGCCAGCGACAGTTACAAGTTCGATCTCCGAAGCAATGTGATCGCCGAGGGCGGAGCGCTCTCCGGGACCTGGAGCGAGACCGGCCGGGGCGTCAATGGAACCCTTCAGGGACGCGGAGCCGCCGGCAACTTTCAAGTCCTCGCCAGCGCGGCCGGATTTAACGCCAACATCTCCCTGACCACGCGCGGTAACCGCCAGTCCGTGGTGATCCGGGCCGAGAGCCAATTCAGGGGCGCCTCGATCTCACTGTCCCGGCACTAACCCATCCAGCACCGCCGCGAGCGGTTAGCTAAGCTTGCTTTGGCGCGGCCAGCCGGGCGGCGGTTTCCTTCATGGTCTTTGCGATCAACAGCGCCTGTTCCTTGTTGAACGCGAAATCCTGCACGCCCTTATGCGTGGTCAGGGAAAGCACCATGATATCGGGCTGGTTCTCCGGCCAGCCGGTGGCGAAGGCCGTCACAAAATCCGCTGAAGTGGAACGCTTTGTCATCGGGAGATATCCTATGCCTGCGGAACGAATGCGGTGACTTCAATCTCGACCTTGGCGCGCGCATCGACCAGGCCCGAGATGTAGAGCAAGGTCGAGGGCGGGAAATTCTTCCCCAACGTCTCGCGCCAGGCCGCGCCGATCCCGGCGCCCGCGGCTTCATACTCGCTGCGGCTGGTCAAATACCAGGTCAGGCGAACAATGTGCTGGGGTCCCGCCCCGGCCTCGCCGAGCAGCTTGACGATCCGTCGCAGCGCCACCGCGACCTGGCCTGCCATGTCGGGCTGATAGTCGCCCTTTTCGTCGCCGCCGGTCTGGCCGGCCAGCACGACCCATCTGCCGGGACCATCGACCACCACGCCATGCGAAAAGCCGCGGGGCTTTGACCATTCGGCCGGTTGCAACGTGAGCATGAGCAATTCTCCGGGGGGTTAGACGTCATTCCGGGCGATGCGAAGCATCGAACCTCAGATGTGCAATTGCACATCGGAGAACCTCGAGATTCCGGGTCTGGTCCTTCGGACCATCCCGGAATGACAGATTGGATGGGCCGATCTTAGCATCGATCATACCGGCGCTCCCACCTTGAAATTAACCGCCGCGCAGCACGGCCTCGGCATATTTACGCGTTGCAAATCCACCCGGGGTCGCCGATACCGGCCTGCCCTCATTTCGCGCGTTGTTGCGCCGCAACCCGACCCTTCCCGCCGATGGACCGAGTACCTTCCAAACCAAGGGCCGCGCTGTGGATGGCGGGCTGGCTTGCCCTGATGCTGATCATGGCGATCGCCGGCCGTGAGACCACGCGCGAACTCAACGTGTTCGAGATCATGGAGGTGCGTTCGGTCGTCAGCCTCTTCATCCTGTATCCGCTGATCCGCCGCAACGGCGGCTTCGCGGCGATGAAGACCGCGCGGCCGCTGCAGCATGTCGCACGCAATCTCATTCACTATGGCGCCCAGCTCTGCTGGTTCTTCGCGCTGACGCTGATTCCGCTTGGACAGGTGATCTCGATCGAATTCACCATGCCGATCTGGACCGCGATCCTGGCCGCGAGTTTCCTCGGCGAGCGCATGACGGTATGGAAGATTTCGGCGATCGTGCTCGGCATTGTCGGCGTCCTCGTCATCGTGCGGCCCGCAACCGGCGAGATCAATCCCGGTCAGTTGATCGCGCTCGCCGCGGCCGTTGGATTCGGCATTTCCATCGCCATGATGAAATCGCTGACCCGCACCGAAAACACGCTGGCCATTATTTTTTGGATGCTGGTGATCCAGTCCGCGGCCGGATTTTTTCCATCGCTCTATGTCTGGGCTTGGCCGTCGGCCTATGTGTTCGGCTGGATCGTGGTGATTGCGTTCTGCGGCACCTTTTCGCATTACTGCATGGCGCGCGCGATGCTGTATGCGGACGCAACCGTGGTGCTGCCGATGGATTTCCTGCGGGTTCCTTTGACGGCCGCCGCCGGCTGGCTGATTTATTCGGAGCGGCTCGATGTTTTCACGGTGCTGGGGGCGGCGCTGATCCTCACTGGCAATCTCTTGAATCTGAAGGCGGCCGATCCGACTCCGGCGCGCGCCAGGGCTTGATCGCGTCGCGGTGGTGTTTGTGCTGTGACCGATTACGCAAGGTCGCCGCGATCCAAATCGCGCAATATCGGGAGTAGCTTAGGACCTGCGCGGTCGAGGTCACAGTCGCCAAAATTTGGGCAATGGCCCCATGTTTTTGTGGCACGCGGCGGATTTTTTTCGTGTAGTCTGCCGCCACGCGTTGCAGCCAAAATTGCTTGATTCCATCGGGGGATTTCAGATGCGCTATCTTACGGTGATTGTTTCCCTGTTTTGCGTGTTGTTCACCGCAGATGCAGCCAAGGCCGACCGGCGCGTCGCCTTTGTCGTCGGTAACGGCACCTACAAGAACGTTTCGCCGCTTCCCAATCCGCCGATCGACGCCAAGTCGATGGCGGCGGTGCTGCGCAATGTCGGCTTCGAAGTCGTCGAAGGCACCAATCTGACGCGCGACAAGATGACCGAGCGGCTGCTTGAATTCGGCAAGAAGGCGCAAGGCGCCGACGTCGCGGTATTCTTCTATGCCGGCCACGGCATCGCCATCAACGGCACCAATTATTTGCTGCCGATCGATGCCGACATCAAATCGGAGATGGATGTCAAGCTCGGCGCCGCGATCAATATCGACCTCACGCTCGACCAGACCATGGGCGACGCCAAGGTCAAGCTGGTGTTCCTCGACGCCTGCCGCGACAACCCGTTCGCCGCCAAGATTAAGTCGAACTCCGCGACCCGCAGCGTCTCGGTTCAGTCCGGCCTTGCGGAAATGAAATCCGGCGAAGGCACGCTGATCGCATTCGCGACCGGTCCCGGGCAGACCGCGCTGGACGGCCAGGAAGGCACCAACAGCCCGTTCACCCGGGCGCTGATGGCCAATATCGCCAGCCCCGGCGTCGAAATCCAGCAGGCGATGACCAAGGTGCGCGCGCAGGTCAACGAAGAGACCAACAAGGGTCAGCTGCCCTGGGGACACACCAATCTGATCGGTTCGGTCTATCTGAACCCGGCTGCCGCGCCGGCGGCAGGCGCGGCTGCGCCGGCCGTTACCGGCAGCACCGCGGTTGCTTCCACGTCCGGCGGTTCCGACGTCGAACTGGAATTCTGGCGCTCGGTGAAGGAATCGAACAAGCCGGAAGAACTCAATGCCTACCTGACCAATTACCCCAACGGTCAATTCAGGTCGCTGGCGCTGGCCCGGATCGCCTCGCTGGAGAGCGCGCCCTCGACCGCGACCCGTACCCTGTCCCCCGGCATCGACCCCGCGACCTTCACGGAGGCGGCAAGCCAAACCACGGAAGACCAGATCGGCCTCGACAAGGGCAAGCGCCGCGACGTGCAGCGCCGGCTGACCGGGCTTGGTTTCGACACCAAGCTCACCGGCGTGTTCGATGATCCGACGCGCATTGTGATCACACGCTGGCAAGCTGCGCGCGGCTATCCCCAGAGCGGTTTCCTCAACAAGCTGCAGCACAAGGCTTTGTTGACGGAAATCGTCGCGGTCGCTCCAACCGCTGCCCGCGAGGCGCCGGTAGAAAAGCCGGCGCGGCCCCCACGTGCCAGCGCCGGCAATGCCGCTGCTCCGGTTTCCCCTCAGCGTGGTCCGGATCCCGGTGGGGCTGCCTTTGTCGGAGGCCTGATGGGTGGCGTGGTTGGCGGCATGCTTCGGCGCTGATCGCTACGTCATTCACCAGAATTCAAAAAGCCCGGCACGTGCCGGGCTTTTTTTGCAGATATCTCGCTTTTGCGCGTATCTCGATTGTTTCGCGCTTCGCCGCTATTTGCTGCACTCCGCGCGCCCCTCGGTCAATTTCAGCAGCTTTGCAGGTCACGATGCAGGACGCATCGCTGGGCAGCGAATTCGTCATCAGGATGCTCGCGACCTCCTGCCCCGGCAAAATCATGCAGTTGAACGGCACCGGTTCCGCCAGCGCCGACATCGACGAAAGGCCTGACAATATCAGGCCAAGTCCGATGGTAAGGCCGATGACAAGGCTGATGATCAGTCCGCTGAAAATAACGAGCTGGAAATCGAGGGTGCGCGAATGCATCGATACTCTTTTTGGCTCTCGTTGGCGCGCGTTCCTCGCGCTAACCGGTATCCACGCCTCGATCGTGTGGACAGGCGCCGCTGGAAAAACGCGATGGGAGCCTATTTGCCCGCCGCTTTTCTCAATGCGTCATTGATCCGGTCCTGCCAGCCGGGTCCGCCCTCCTGGAAATGTTCCAGAACGTCCTGGTCGATCCGCAGCGAAACCAGTTCCTTCACATTCGGAAGCGCTGCCTTTTTGGGCGGCGCCTCCGGCACCTTTGTCGTTGTCTTCTTGAACGCGGCTTCGGCCTCGGTTCGGGCGTCGTTGAGGGTTCTCGGCCGTCTCGGTTGATCTGCCATGATCAAATTCCCTCGAACAGGACCGTCGACAAATAGCGCTCCGCGAACGACGGCACGATCGCCAGAATGGTCTTGCCGGCGCTCTCCGGACGTTTGCCGATCTCGAGCGCGGCGGCGAGCGCGGCGCCCGAGGAGATGCCGCCGGGAATGCCCTCGTTGCGCGCCAGCGCGCGCGCGGTTTCGATCGCGGTCGAGCTGTTGACCTTGACGATCTCGTCGATGACCGAGCGGTCGAGGATCTCCGGAATGAAACCGGCGCCGATGCCCTGGATCTTGTGCGGCGAATGCTGCCCGCCTGACAATACCGGGCTTTCCTCGGGCTCCACCGCGACAATCCGCAGCGAAGGTTTGCGCGGCTTAAGTACCTGCCCGACACCGGTGATGGTGCCCCCGGTTCCGACACCTGCGACGAAGACATCGATGTTGCCGCCGGTGTCGTTCCAGATTTCTTCCGCGGTGGTGCGGCGGTGGATTTCGGGATTGGCGAGGTTCTTGAATTGCTGCGGCATCACCGCGTTAGGTGTCGTGCGCACCAGTTCTTCCGCGGTCGCGATCGAACCCTTCATGCCCTGCGCCGCCGGCGTCAAAACGATTTCGGCGCCGAGGAACGCCAGCATCTTGCGCCGCTCGATCGACATCGATTCCGGCATCACCAGCTTCAGCCGGTAGCCGCGCGAGGCTGCAACGAACGCCAGTGCGATACCGGTATTGCCTGATGTCGGCTCGATCAGCACGGTGTCGGCATGGATCACGCCGGCTTTCTCCATGGCAATGATCATGGCGGCTCCGATGCGGTCCTTCACGCTGGCTGCGGGATTGAAATATTCCAGCTTGGCGAGAATGGTCGCGTGCACGCCGTGCGCTTGCGGCATTTTCCGCAGACGGACGATCGGCGTGTCGCCGATCGCATCGACGATGCTGTCAAAAACCCGGCCGCGGCCGGGTCGGTGCACTGCACTCGTGGCGGGCAACGCATTCATGTCAGACTCCTGTGCAAGCAATGTACCAGCATTTCATTTAAAGGCTCTTCTCTCATTACGGGCACCTTGCGCCCGCGTGCAAGCCGGAATCCGCGCGCCGCCAATACGCTGCATTGCAAAAAGGTAAAGCGACCAAATAACGTAAAACCAACGTATTTGTGTTGCGACTTCGTCAAAGAAGTTAGAGTATGTTGAACTCAGGTTCAGATCGCAAGGAGGTCACGATGTCAGCAGTTGCTGAAGTTCTGTCGACCAAGACGCGTCATCCCGATCCGCGCGGATGCGATCTGCCGACCTGCCCGGTTTGCGCAGATTCCATGGTGGCCGCAGAAGCTTCTGCTTATCTCTCGGATAACGTGATCAGCTACCTCTGGACCTGCGATACCTGCGGTTACGGCTTCGTGACCAAGCATGCGGTCAAGCGAATTGCCTGCACCTGATCTTCCGGCGACATTTTAACGCGGCGCGATGTCGTTAACGCGGCGCGATGTCGCCCTTCGCCCAGTCGGCGCGGGTGCGCTCGCGAAAGCTTGCGAACGCGCCGTTGGCTATGGCGTCGCGAATGCCGCCCATCAGCTGCTGGTAATAGGCGATATTGATTTCGGATAACAACATCGCCCCCAGCGTCTCGCCGGACTTCACGAGATGGTGCAGGTAGGCGCGCGAATAACTGCGCGTTGACGGCCACAAGCTTTCCTCGTCGAGCGGCCGCGGATCGTCGGCGTGGCGGGCGTTGCGCAGATTGACCTGGCCGAACCGCGTGAACGCCACGCCGTGACGCCCATTGCGGGTCGGCATCACGCAATCGAACATATCGATGCCGCGCGCGACCGCCTCCAGCATGTCTTCGGGCGTGCCGACGCCCATCAGATAGCGCGGCCGGTCCCGCGGCAGGGCCGGCGCCACCTCCTCGATCATGTCAAGCATCACCGCCTGGGGTTCGCCGACCGCGAGGCCGCCGATCGCATAGCCGTGAAAGCCGATCTCAACCAGGCCCCGGGCGCTGGCCTGACGAAGTTCGGCTACGTCGCCGCCCTGGGCGATGCCGAACAGCATGGTTCCGTGAGGTGCGGTCTCAAAGGCGCGTTTGCTGCGCTCCGCCCAGCGCAACGAGAGCTGCATCGCTCGTTCGATATCGGCGCGTTCGGCCGGCAGCCGCACGCATTCGTCCATCTGCATCGCGATGTCGGAGCCGAGCAGCCGCTGTACCTCGATCGAACGTTCGGGCGACAGCTCGACCTTGGCGCCGTCGATATGCGAGCGGAAGGTGACGGCGCTTTCGGTCACCTTGCGCAATGCCGACAGCGACATCACCTGGAAACCGCCGGAATCCGTCAGCATCGGGCCGTTCCAGCCGGTGAAGGTCTGCAAGCCCCCGAGCGCGGCGATGCGCTCGGCGCCCGGCCGCAGCATCAAATGATAGGTATTGCCGAGCACGATATCGGCGCCGGCCTCGCGCACCTCGCGCCAATGCACGCCCTTCATGGCGCCCGCGGTCGCGCACGGCATGAAGGCCGGCGTTCGCACCTCGCCATGCGGCGTCGTCAGCAGGCCGGTGCGCGCCGCGCCGTCGGTCGCAAGCAGATCGAAGTGATTGGGAAGGCTCATGCGTCCGCTTATGGCGCGACAACGATGTCCGGTTCAACCTCGTTGAGGCCGATTTTCCGTC
>WNGI01012021.1_pt1 | contig 14965 bp, 13 predicted proteins | sample 5400621 | NCBI WGS metagenome assembly WNGI01 (sample SAMN13153374, study PRJNA577476) | soil metagenome | isolation source: 20 cm soil or saprolite under Garry oak tree replicate 1 | place: USA:California | collected 2016-06-15 | reverse complement strand
GTTCTCGAGCAGCGGTACGGGCCGCGTGTCAAAGCCGAGGCTCTCGAGCAGCGTGAGGTCGCCCTGGCGGGCGCGTCCGAAGCGGAAGTCCTCGCCTGCGACGACCGTCTCGGCGCCGATCGGCCGGAGGAACTGGTCCGCGAAGGCCTGCGGCTCCAGCCGGGCGACGTCGAGTGTGAACTCGACGACGAGCGCCGCGTCGACTCCGAGCCCTGCGAGCAGCTCCAGCCGACGCTCGAGCGACATCAGTAGGTCGACCCTGTTGCCGAGCGCGGTGCGCGGGTGCGGGTCGAACGTGACGACCGTCGGCTCAGGCCCTGCGCCGAGCAGCGTCTCGATCACGCGGCGGTGCCCGAGATGAACCCCGTCGAAGGTCCCGAGCGCCACGGCGCGCGGGCCATGGCCCAACTCGCCAGGTTCGCGAGCAATCCTCATCCGCAAGTGCCAGACACAGTGACTGTCACTGTGACTGTCCCTGGGACAGGGCCGCGACGGCCTCCTCCGGCGGGATGATCCGCGCTGCATCGGCCTCGGCGACGTCGAAGGGCCCGACGTGGGTCCGGCGCAGGCTCACGCAGTGGCCGCCGAGCGCCTCGGCGACCGCGCGCACGTAGCCGCCGGAGCTCAGGCGCATCGAAAGCTGCGCTATGGGCTCCTCGTATTCCTCGAGCTCGAGCTCGTAGACAGTCGTCCGGCGCGTCGGCATCTCGACGGCCACGCCGCGGCGGTGGAGCTTGTACGCCCGCTCGCCGCCGATCTTGACCGCCGACGCGGCGGGAATCTTCAGATCGATCTCGCCCCGGAGAGCGTCCAGCTCCGCCTCCAGCTCGAGGAGAGACGGAGCTTCGTGCTCGTCGACGACCTCGCCCTCCGGATCGCCCGTAGACGTCGTCCGCGAGAGGTCGACGACCGTCTCGTACCGCTTCGGCAGCCCCACGAACCGCTGCGCCTCCTTCGTGAAGCTCCCGAGCAGGACGAGCAGGAGCCCGGTCGCGAACGGATCGAGCGTCCCCGCATGCCCGGCCCGCGCGCCCGTCTCCTCGCGCAGCTGCCGCACGATCGCGAACGACGAGGGGCCGGCGGGCTTGTCGTAGAGGACGAGCCCGCTGGGGTCGAGCGCCCCCTTACGCGCCATTGCGAGCCGCGGCGAACTCGCGGCGGATGAACTCCGTGATCTCCTCGATCGAGTCGTTGCTCGAGAAGCCCGCGGCCTGCCGGTGCCCGCCCCCGGCCCCTGAGGCTCGCGCGATCTTCGACACGTCGAGCTCGTCCGCCGATGCGCGCAAGCTGATCCGCTTGGCGGGCCCGTCGCCGCGCGGGGGCTCGCGGATCAACGCCGCCATGTCAGCTCCCTCGACGGCGCGCAGGTAGTCGATGATCCCCTCCGAGTACGGCTCCGCGGCCCCGACCTCGGCGAAGTCGCCGCGCAGCAGGTACGAGATCACGAGCCGGCCGCCCTCGTAGATCTCCGCCCGCTCGAGCGCACGGGCGAGCAGCTTCAACTTGGCGAACTGGACGCTCTCGTAGACGTCCTGGAAGATCTTGTGCACGTCCGCGCCGGCCTCGACCAGCTCCGCGGCGAGGCGCAGCGCCTTCGGCGTCGTGTTCGTGTACTGGAACCGCCCGGTGTCGGTGACGAGGGCGATGTAGAGCGCCTCCGCAATCTCCGGCGTCAGCTGGACACCGAGCTCATCCAGGAGGTCGCGCACGATCTCGCCGGTCGACGACGCATCCGCGACGACGAGGTTGACCGCGCCGAAACGCGAGTTGTCATGGTGATGGTCGACGTTGATGACGAGCGGGGCGCTCGCGAGCACCTCGGGATCGGGGCCGAGACGGCTCTCGTTGGCGCAGTCGAGGGCGAGCACTACGCGGCTGGCCGCATCGTCGGGGAGCGAGCGGCGCAGGTCGTCCAGCGGCATCCACGTGTACTCGCGCGGCAGCGGCGCCTCGCCCGCCAGGTACATGACCGCATCCTTGCCGAGCGCGTCGAGCGCCAATGTCATGGCCAACAGCGAGCCGAGCGCGTCGCCGTCCGGATTCTCGTGCGTCGTGACGAGAAAGCGGTCGTGCGAGCGGATCGCCTCGGCGACCGCACTCAGATCATTCGCTGTCGTCTGGGGCGAGCTCATCGATGAGTTGCGACATGCGGACGCCTTGCGCGACCGTGGGATCGTATTCGAAGGTCAGTTGCGGAGTCCGCTTCATCCTGAGCTCGGTCGCCAGCCGCAACTGGAGCACTCCGTGTGCGGACTCGAGCCCCTGCAGCGTCTTCTCCCGCTTGCGCTCGTTGCCGAGGACGCTCACGAAGACCTTCGCCTGGCGGAGGTCGGTGGACGTCTCGACCCCGGTCACGGTCACGAACCCGATCCGCGGGTCCTTGAGCTCGCCGATCGCCTCCGCGAGCGTCTCCCGGATCGCCTCGTTCACCCGCCGCATGCGCTCACTCATCGGGCACCACCACGTTCTTGTCCGCGGACACGAGCTCGTACTCCTGTCCGCTGAGATAGCGGACCGCCTCCTCGAGCAGCCGCTCCGCGTCGCTGTGGCTCCGCGCGACGCACGCGACCGTCAGGCGCGCCCGCTGCCATTTTTCGTGATGGTCGACCTCCGCCACCGACGCGCCGAAGCGGTTCTGCAGCTGCGCCTTCGCCGACTTCACGTGCTTCCGCTTGCCCTTCAGCGACCCCGCCTCCGGGAAATGGAGCTCCACGGTGAGGATCCCGACGTAGCCGGTGCTCAGGTCGCTGCGGGAGTCGGTTCCGGCGCGGCGCTCAGGTCGGTCCGCTCCACCTGGCGCACCTCGTAGACCTCGAGCACGTCGCCTTCCTTCACGTCGTTGAAGCCGTCGAGGAGGATGCCGCACTCGAAGCCCTCCTCCACCTCGCGGACGTCGTCCTTGAAGCGCTTGAGCTGCGAGATCGTCGTGTCGTAGATGACCGTCCCGTCGCGGACGACGCGCACCTTCGCGTTCCGGCGCACGACGCCGCTCGTGACCATCGAGCCGGCGATCGTGCCCAGCCGGGAGACCCGGAACAGCGCCCGCACCTCGGCCTCGCCGAGCGTCTCCTCGGTCGTGACCGGCTTCAGCATCCCGACGAGCGCCTGCTCGATGTCCTCGGTCAGGCGGTAGATCACGTTGTACGTCCGGATCTCGACGCCCTCGCGCTCGGCCAGCGCCCGCGCCTCGGCGTTCGGCCGGACGTTGAAGCCGACGATCATCGCGTTCGACGCGGTGGCGAGCATGACGTCGTTCTCCGAGATGCCGCCGACACCGGTGTGGATGACGTTCACGCGGACCTCGGGGTGCTGGATCTTCTGGAGCTCGGAGACGGCCGCCTCGACCGATCCGTCCACGTCGGCCTTGATCACGAGGTTCAGGTCCTGGACGGCGCCTTCCTGCATCTGCGAGAAGAGCGTGTCGAGCGAGACGCCGGACGGGCGGCGCTGCGCGAGCTGCTCGCGCCGCACGCGCTCGCCGCGCACCTGCGCGAGGTGGCGTGCCTGGCGGTCGTTCTCGACGACGCGCGCGTGATCGCCGGCGGTGGGCGGTTGGTCGAAGCCGATGATCTCGACAGGATCGCCCGGACGCGCCTCGGAGACCTTTTCGCCGCGGTACGTGTGCAGCGCGCGCACCTTGCCCCAGGCGTCGCCGGCGACGATCGGGTCACCGACCCGGAGCGTGCCGCGCTGGACGAGCATCGTCGCGACGGGGCCGCGGCCCACATCCAGTCTCGATTCGATGATCGGGCCGGATGCTTCCACCTTCGGATTCGCCTTCAGCTCGAGCTCGGCGTCCGCGACGAGCAGCACCTTCTCGAGCAGGTCGTCGAGGTTCTGCTTCTCACGGGCCGAAACGTCCGAGAACTGCGTCGAGCCGCCCCACTCCTCGGGCTGGAGATCCTCGTTGACGAGCTCCTGACGGACGCGCTGAGGATCCGCGTCGGGCCGGTCGATCTTGTTGACGGCGACGACGATCGGAACCTCGGCCGCGCGCGCATGGGCGATCGACTCCTGCGTCTGCGGCTTCACTCCGTCGTCGGCCGCGACGACGAGCACGGCGATGTCCGTGACCTCGGCGCCGCGGGCGCGCATCGCGGTGAACGCCTCGTGGCCCGGCGTGTCGAGGAACGTGATCCTGCGCCCGTTGTGCTCGACCTGGTACGCGCCGATGTGCTGCGTGATCCCGCCGGCCTCGGTCTCGACGACCGACGACTCGCGAATCGCGTCCAGGAGCGTCGTCTTGCCATGGTCGACATGACCCATGATCGTGACCACGGGCGGGCGGTCGACGAGATCCTCGGGGGCGTCTTCGAAGACCTCCGGGAGCTCGTCCTCGTCGGCGACATGCTTGATCGTCACCTCGCGCTTGACCTCGGTCGCGATCAGCTGAACGGCCTCGTCGGAGAGCGACTGCGTGATCGTGACCATCTCGCCCATGCCCATCATGATCTTGATGATCTGAGCCGCCGCAACGCCGAGCGCCTGGGACAGGTCCTTGACCGAGACGCCGGAGGGAACGGTGACTGGACCGGTCGGCTGTGGGCCCGGCTGCGATTTCGGCCGTTGCTCGGCGCGCTCACGAGACTGACGTGAGTCCTGGCGCGGCCGCGCTGCGCCTTGGTCGATAACGACGCGGCGCTTGCGCCCGCCCGGCGCCTGGCGCGGGCGGACGGGCCTGTTCGGCCGGTTTCCCTTGGAGTTTCCCTTTGAATCAGCCATTTCTGTTCCCACTAGTGTAGAGAGCGGCGAGCTCTTGATCGACCCGGACGGGTGTCTTCAAGGTGCGGGCAAAGCCTCGGTTGGCGAGCGCGCGCTCGAAGCAGGGCAGCCTCCGGCACGTGTACACGCCTCGGCCAGGCTCTTGCGCGCCCGGCGTTAGCCGGCCGTCCTGGGCGACGAAGCGAATCAGCTCTTCCCGAGGCGCCTTGCGACCACACCCGGCACAGGTCCGGATCGGCGCCGTCGGGCTCACGCGGCCGAAGGTGTCTCTCCTTCGGATGCGGTCTCCTCGACCGCGACGGGCACCTCGGGCTCCACAGGAGCTTCCTGCGGCTCTTCGGGCTCGGGCTCCGCCTCCGCTTCGGCGACGGGCTGCGTCTCCTGCGGATCGGCTCCGCCGTCAGCGTCCTCGCCTGCGACCTCCTCGACGGGAGCTTCCTCCTCGTCGCTGACGCCGCCGACCACCTGCGACGCCTCGAGCTCCTCGCCGGCGGCCTCGCGCTCGGCGAGCTCGCGGTGTGCGGCGATCCCGCAGAAGCGAGAGCCGGGGATCGCGGCGTTGGGGCAGCGCTTGCCGTTGGCGAGGATCGCGATGCAGCGGCCGGAGAACTCCTCACCCGAGTCGCCGCCTGCGAACGCGGCCTCGGCCTCGGCCTGGGCGTACTCGGCGTCGGACTGGATGTCGACCTTCCACCCGGTCAGGCGCGCGGCCAGCCGGGCGTTGAGGCCCTCCTTGCCGATCGCCAGCGCGAGCTGGTCCTCGGGAACGATCACCGTCGCCTCTTTCGTCTCGTCGTCGACGAGCACCTCGCGCACGCGCGCGGGCGAGAGCGCCTTCGCGATGAAGCGCGCAGGCTCCGTGTTCCACGGGATGATGTCGATCTTCTCGCCGCGCAGCTCGGAGACGACCATGCGCACGCGAGAGCCTCGCGGCCCGACGCACGCGCCAACCGGGTCGACGCCCTGGGCGTGCGACTCCACGGCGATCTTCGAGCGGTAGCCGGGCTCGCGGGCCACACCGCGAATCTCGACGAGACCGTCGGCGATCTCCGGCACCTCGATCTCGAACAGCGTCCGGATGAGCTCGGGATCGCGCCGCGACAGGATCACCTGCGGGCCCTTCGTCCCGGAGCGCACCTCGGTGATGACGGCCTTGATGCGGCTGCCCTGCTCGTACCGCTCGCCGTCCACCTGCTCGGAGCGCGGGAGCAGCGCCTCGACCTTGCCGAGGTCGACGAGCACGTTGTTGCGGTCGCCCGCCTGCTGGACGATTCCGGTCACGACCTCGGTCACGCGGTCGACGTACTCGTCGTACATCATCTCGCGCTCGGCCTCGCGGATCCGCTGCAGGATGACCTGCTTCGCGGTCTGCGCGGCGATGCGCCCGAAGTCGTGCGGGGTGACGTCCTCGCGCTTGACCTGGTCCTCGGGAACCTCGGACCAGTCGATGTCGAGGTCTTCGTCGTTGATCAGAGTGTGCGAGCGCTCGCCGTTCTCGACCTCGAGCGCCTCGAGCTCGGTCAGCGCGCGCTCGCGCGCCTCCTCGATCAGGCGCTCCTCGATGTCGGACGGCAGGTCGATCGAGTAGACGCGGAAGTCGCCCTCGTTGTCGAGCTCGACCGTCGCGTGGCGCGTGGCGCCGGGGGTCTTCTTGTATGCGGCCAGGAGCGCGTCCTCGAGCGCGTTGATCAGGGTCTCGCCGTCGATTCCCTTCTCCTTCTCGATGACGCGAACCGCCTCGATGATCTCTCTGCTCATCTCGCTCCCTCCTCGATCAGGTTTCCTCGCACGATCGAGTCGTACGGGATCTCGACGGGGTCGCCCTTGCCGGGGTCGACACGGAGCGTTTGCTCACCCGCACCGACGAGCTGGCCACGAACGCGCTTACGGTCGGCCGTGCGTACTGCAACGGTCCGGCCGACGACGCGCTCGAAGTGCGGTCGGCGCCTCAACGGCGGCTCGGTGCCGGGCGACGAGACGTCGATCGCGTAGTCCTTCAGGTAGTCGCGGAGGATCTCGGTGACGCGCTCACAGAGCTCGTGGTCGACCCCCTGCGGATGGTCGACGAAGACCGTCATCCGCTCGGGGCCGGAGAGCTCGAGCGCGAGGACCTCGACTCCGGGCAGGCTGCGCTCGACGCGCGAGGCGACCTCGCGGTACAGAGTCCGTTCCTTCTCGTAGAGATCCGTCAACTTCGCCCTCTCAAAAAAAACGGGCGCGGCGCGCCCATTTCGAACTGCCTGAAATGTGGTGGATCCCAGAATAGCAACCGTCCGCGGGCTCGGAACCCGTGTGGGCCGCTCAGGCGCTCAGCTCGACGAGCCGTTGCTCGATGCGCGCTCTCGCGGCTGGATCCTCCACCTTCACGGCAAGGCCGGCTGCACGCGTCCAGAGGTCGGCGGCCTGTGTCCGCGCGCCGAGGGACGTGGCCCGGTGCGCGGCTTGCTCGAGGTACTCGAGCGCGCGCTGAAATTCGCCGCCCCGGGCGTGGTAGAAGGCGAGCAGCTCCAGGTGGTCGTCGAGTGAGTCCGAGAACTCCCGCTCGTGTGCGGCCGCGACCCGGCGGTAGAGCTCGCGCCGTCGCGCCCGCGTCAGCGTCGAGAGCGCCGCTTTCTGGAGCAGGCCGTGGGTGAACGCGTACTCGCGGTTCGGAATCGCGCGCCGCTCACGGATGATGTTCGCGCGCAGGAGCCGAGTCAGGTTCTGCTCGACATCGTCCACGCCGGAGACGAACCCCAGGACGGTCGGCGCGAAGGCGCGACCGAGCACGGCGGCCGCCTGGGCGACCGCACGCGCGTCTCGTGGGAGGGCGGCGATGCGCGCCACGAGCAGGCTCTCGAGGCCGATCGGTAGCTGAGCGGTCGGAGCGGAGGTCAGCGCCCACGTCCGCCGTGCCTCTAGCCCTCCGCTCTCGAGCAGCGAGCGCAGCAGTTGCTCCAGGTAGAGCGGATTGCCCTCGGCGACGGCGATCAGCTCGCTGCTCGCTTCGGGCGCGAGCTCGCCGGGCGCGAGTTGCGAGAGCAGCTCGCCGGCCTCGGAGTCGCCGAGAGCGCCGAGCCGCAGCTCGACGACGCGCTCCCCGTGCTCGAGCCGAGCATGAGCCAGGAACCGTCGATCGCTCCCATCGGGTGCCGGCCGGCTCGTGGCGGCGATCAGTAGCGGCAGGTCGTCGATCAGTCCCAGGAGGCGCTCGACCAACGCCAGTGTGGCAAGGACGACCGGCTGCTCCCGTGCAAGCCCCCTGAGCCACGCCTCGTACGCGTCTCCGAGGCCGGCATCGAACTGGGCGGGCAGGCTCTCCGCACCATCGTCGACGTGGATGAGCGAGGCGAGGTACGGAAGTGCGTCGGGCTCGAGGCCGAGCCGCTCGAGCGTGGCGCCGCGCCGGACGACGTCCTCGACGCCGACCCAGCCGCGGAGAGCCTCGGCCGGGGCATGGCACAGAGGCTGTCCCCCGTAGGAGGCGCAGTGTCCCTCGACCCAGGTGGCGTCCTCGCCGAGCTCGTCGCGGAGCCACTCGAGCAACCGCGTCTTCCCGATGCCCGGTTCTCCTTCGACGAGCACCAGCCCTCCCCGCCCCGCGCGGAGTGCTGCGGCTGCCTTCGTCAGCTCTGCGGTCTCGAGCGTTCGACCGACGAGGCCGGCCGGCTCGCTCCGAGGACGGTCGGGCCGGACGCTCAGGAGCCGCCATGCTTCGACCGGGCCCTGCCGTCCCCGAACGGCGAGGTGTCCCAACGGCGCCATCAGGAAGCGGCCCTGGAGCTTCCGCGCTGTCGCTCCGCCGATCACGATCGTCCCCGGCTCGGCGCCGCTCTGCAGCCGTGCTGCGACGTTCAACGTGTCGCCGAGCGCGACCGGATGGCGTTCCGCCGCGCCGACCACGCCGATCGCGACCTTGCCGCTGTTGACCCCGACGCGGACGTTGGATCACGCCCCCGAACTGCTCGACCGCCCGGCACATGCGATCGACACAGCCCCCGATCAGCGCGATGCAGTCCTCGGGCGCGAGCCGCTCGGCGAGCGGCGTCGAGCCGACGACGTCCGCGAAGAGCACGCTGACGGGACGCAGCTCGCCCTTGGCTTCGACCGGGGTCGGGCCCGATTGCTGGACCGCAGCGTCCCTGTGGCCGGCCGAGAGCACCTCGATCCGCGTCGCACCGACCTTGATCGCATCGCCGGGGGTGAGGAGTGTCGGCGCCATGATGCGCTCGCCGTTCACCCAGGTTCCGTTCAGCGACCCGAGGTCCTGGATCTCGAGTCCATCCGGCGTCACGCCGAAGACGGCGTGCGCCCGCGACATCTCGGGGTCGTCGAGAACCAGGCCGACGTCGTCGCCGCGCCCCACTGTCAGTCGCTCCGCGATCCGGATGCGGCGTCCGCCCTCGGCGCCGTCGAGCACGGCTACGAGTGCGGCGTCCGTCATTACCCCAGCACTTTGCCGAGGCGGTGGTGCCAGAACCTCCACCAGCCGAACAAGCCGGGGTGGTCGCTGCCGCTCTCGCGGGCGATCCCGAGGAGGTCCGTGTGGGTCGGCTGGCCGAGCTTGCGGTGCGTCCACACGATGACGGCGTCGGTGCCGTCGAAGTAGCAGAACCGCGAGCCGCCGTGCGCGGGTGGCGTTCCGGGCGAGGCCGGGCTATGGAACCACTTGCCCTCACCGCCCCAACTCACGCCGTTGCACTTGCCCTGGTCAGGGGCGACGCCGTGGAGGCGCCGCTCGGCCTCGTACGCGCGCTGGACGGCCGCGCCGTTCGCGAAGGTGGAGACCTCGAGGTGGTCGGGTGTGAAGGTGTTGGCATCCGCAGGCGGCAGGCACGCTGCCGTTTCGAGCGCTCCCGGACGCGGCCTGGCGCTCTCCTTGCAGGTGTCCCAGATCGGCGCCGGGACGAGGTCGGCGAGCTTGTGGATGACCGGGCCCTGTGTGACCGGAGGCGGAGCCGCCGATCCCTCGCTGTTGGTCAGGAAGTAGACGACGAGGCCGGATGCGCTCGCTGCGAGGACGACCAGGAGCAGCGTCAGCAGCATCTGCCTGAGAGGCGTCAGTCGCGAGCCCGCCGGCTCTCGAGACGCCGGAGCGGGCTCGATCGGCACGACGGCGGGAGCGGCCTCGGGCTCCGGCTCCGGCCCCGCGGCCGGGGCGGAAGCCGGAGTCGAGGCGATCGTCGCCACGTGACCCGGAGGGCTGCCGTCGACCCGCCGCGCCGTTCCGCTCGCAGCGTTACGAGCGGCGTGGGCGAGCTCTCCGCACGAACCGAACCGGTCCTCCGCCGCCTTCGCCATCGCGGTTGCAACCACGCTGTCGAACGCCTGGGGCAGGTCGGGCCGAACACGGCTCACGGACGGTGGCGGATCGACAAGGTGCGCGTGCAGGACGGCGTGTTCCGTGCCGTGCGCAAACGGCGGCGACCCGGTCAGGGACTCGTACAGGACGCAGCCGAGCGCATAGACGTCGGTGCGCGCGCCGACCGGTCCTCCCTCGATCTGCTCGGGAGCCGCGTACTCGACGGTGCCGAGAAAGTGGCCGGTGGAGGTCAGGCCGCGCGCAGTCGTCTGCTTCGCGACGCCGAAGTCCGTCAGGTACGCGTGGTCGGTGCTCTCCTCGACGAGGATGTTGCCCGGCTTCACGTCTCGATGGACGAGCGCGTGTGCGTGCGCGGCGTCGAGCGCGCTGGCGAGCTGCTCGATCAGGAAGATCGTTCGGCCGACGCCGAGCGTGCCGCGCTTGAGGATCTCCTTCAGATCGGGCCCCTGAACGAAGCGCATCGCGATGTAAAGCAGCCCGTCGGCTTCTCCGGCGTCGTAGATGGGGATGATGTTCGGGTGTTCGATCGTGGCCGCGATGTGCGACTCGCGCACGAAGCGCTCGCGGAACTGCTCGTCCCAGGCCAGCTCGTTCGTCAGCACCTTGAGCGCGACCTTGCGGGCGAGCCGGATCTGCTCCGCGACGTAGACGACGCTCATGCCGCCGCGGCCGAGGACCGATTCGATTCGGAACCCGGCGACTTCCGTCCCGATCCGCGTCGACGCGCGCAGCTCGTGCGAGCCAGGCGGCGCGGGTCCGCCGATTCCCGACGAACCGTCGGGTGGAAAGTGCGGCAAGCGGTCCATCACTACAGGACGCGCTGACCACCATTTCCCTTCCCTTCTCGCGTTAAGCGTCCAGGAGGATCGTCACCGGGCCGTCGTTCGCGAGCTCGACGCGCATGCGCGCGCCGAAGACGCCGGTCTCGACCGTGACGCCGAGCTCGCGGAGTGCTGAGCAGAAGCGCTCGTACAGGGGCTCGGCCACCTCGGGCGGAGCGGCCTCCGAGAAGCTCGGCCTGTTGCCCTTCGTTGTGTCTGCGATGAGCGTGAACTGGCTGACGACCAGAGCCGCGCCGCCCGCGTCGAGGAGGCTCCGGTCGAACTTGCCCCCGTGGTTCTCGAAGATCCGGAGCCGCGCAACGCGGCCGGCGAGGCGCTCCGCCGCGGCCTCGTCGTCCTCGCGTGCCACTCCGAGCAGGACGCACAGGCCCGGCCCGATCTCCCCGACGACCTCGTCTTCCACGCGCACGCGCGCCTCCGCGATGCGCTGGACGACGGCGCGCAACGGCTACTCGAGCGCGCGCAGCCGCTCGGCGTAGTGCTCGCTGCCCGGGCGCAGCGACCGGGCAAGCTTGAGATGTCCGCGCGCCTCGCTCGTCCGCCCGAGCTTCTCGAGCGCGCGGGCGAGCCCGTAGTGCGCGTAGTCATCCGCGGGCGAGAGGTCGACCAGGGCACGAAACTCGGATTCGGCCTCCTCGTAGCGGCGCAGCCGGAAGTACGCGATCCCGAGCGCCTCGCGGATCGACGCCTTCGCCGGCTCGCGGCGTTTCGCCTTCTCGAGCGAGACCGTCGCCTGAGCGGGCATGCCCTGCTTCAGATGCGCGCGCCCCTTCTGGAAGAGGTCATAGGTCTCGCTCTCGCTCACAACCCCAAGATAGGGAAACTCAGGAGGCCAGGAGCGAGCGGACCGAAAAGAGCCCGCGCGCCCTGCGGCTGAACGGGATCGCGCGCCGCAGCCGGCGTCGAACCGCTCGCAGCTCCGACTTCGCTTCGCGCGCAGCCTCCACGCTGGCCGACGGCGGGCCGAAGCGGGCCAGTCCCATGTGCTGGACGAGCCGGCCGGAGTCGACGCCGGTCCGTTTGAGCACGACCTCGCCCAGCTCGGCAATCCCGAGGTTGCGCGGAATCGTGATCCCGACGTCGAGCAGATAGCCGACGAGCTCGCGCCTGCAGGCGGTCGCGATCGCGCGCGGATCGCCCGTCAGGAACCGGCTGCGCCTGAAGGCGAGCTTCGCGACCACGAGCAGGAGGACGAGCGCGGCCAGACCAGCGACGACGACCGGCGCGACCGGGAAGCCGCGTGCGGACGCTCCACCCCCGCGTGCCTTGGCGATGTCGCCGCTCGAAGCCCCGGCGGCGCCTCCGAGCGGCTGGCCGCGGCTACCGAGCTGGAAGCGGAGCAGGGTGGTCGTCGCCTTCGCCCCGATGCTCTTCCTGAGCACGTTCTCGACCCCGGAGACGTTGACGGAGATCGAGGAGGTCGTATACGACCCGCCGAGATTCCCGCGCCCGGGGGTCGGGTCGAACGGAAGCCACCCGTAGCCGTCGAACCAGACCTCGACCCACGTGTGCGCGTTCCGGTCGTTGACGCGCCACGTCCCCCGGTCCGCGTCGTAGGCGCCGCTCGTGAAGCCTGCCGCGACCCGCGCGGGAATCCCGAGGTAGCGCAGCATGAGAGCCATCGCGCCGGCGAAGTGCTGGCAGTAGCCCTCTCGCGTCCGAGTGACAAACGCGACGAGCGGCTTCATGCCTCGAATCTGTGGCGGATGCTCGTTGTAGCTGAAGCCTCCGCTCGACCGCAGCCAGGCTTCGATCGCCACGGTCGCGGCGTACGGGTTTGCCGGAGCGGTGCCCGCGACGTCCTCGGCCGCCCGGTAGATCGGGAGGTACGGCCGCAGTCGCGGGTCATCGAACGCGTGGCGGAGCCAGATCCGTCGCTTCTGGGTCCCAAACGGCGGGACGAGCTTTCCAGGCCCCACCTCGAGGTACGGCCCGATCTCGCTCCGATACCGAGCGGGCGACTTCGCGAGCTTCGAGGGCGTCGGCTGTGGCTGGAATCCCCACGCGTTGTACTCGGTTCCACGCGTCAACGGCCGCGGAACCTCCGCCACGCCGCCCCGGTAGTACGAAATGCCGTCCAGTGAGTCGCCGTCGTACGCGACGGGCCCGCTTGGGCTGATCACGTGGCTGTCCCGGAGCGCGTCGATGTGCACCGTGGCCTCAATCCATTTCGCCTTCGTGGGGTCGCGTGCGACCTTCGGCAACAGCGGGTCGTTCGTGAGGAGGTCACGGGACCCGTCGCGCGGCCTGAATGCCTCCGTCGGGAGCAGTTCCTCCCTCCATGAGTTGTCGACGAAGGTGTCGAGGGTCGTCGCCCGCCAGTAGACGGCGCGCTGGTTGCCGGTCTTGACGGTGAACACGCGCGTCCGCTTCTTCGGGAAGGTGACGCCGCGGTAGTTCGCGTTCCAGACGTACTCGACGTTGACCGACGGCCCGGCTTTCGTCGACAGGTCCCAGTTCTGCCAGTCGAGGAACTGCGCTTTCGCGACGCCGTTCCAGCTCGAGGCGATGAGTGCAGTGACCGCGAGCGTCGTCGCGACGAGGGCCTGCGGAGCGCCCCGGCGCGTGGTCGGCCCGAGGCGCGCGACGAGTGCGAGCGCCGCCAGGAGCAGCAACACGCCCCGTGCGAGGTCGTCGTGCCCGGGGAAGATCGTCGACGGCCAGCCTGCTCCAGCCACGAGCACGAGGCTTGCGAGGAGCGGACGGCGCGAGGCGACCGCGAGAGACGCCAGCCCTGTGAACGTGAAGATCGCGAGCAGGACGACGCCGTCCATCAGGTGGTGCTCCGAGGCGGAGAACGGCACGAGCACGTCGTAGAAGTCGAGGAACCCACGTCCGGTGCGTCCCAGCACCTTCCCGAGGGCGTACGGCCGGACGTCGAGCGCGATCGACCAGGCGGCGATCAGCGCGACGCCTGCTCCGGCGAGCCGGAGGCGCAGCGACGGCAGAAGCGCCGGAGCGACCCCGAGCAGGATCATCAGCACGATTTCACCCGCGGAGCGACCCGTCTCGAGCCGCCCCCAGTTCCACGCGATCAGGAGCCCGAGCAGGAGCGAGAACGTCGCAGTCTTAGCCACTGGCCGCCCGCACCTCCTCGAGCCCGCTCAGCTTCGCGGCCAGGTCGTCGCCCCGCTGCACCGAGACGACCGGGACTCCGCCCGCCTGGAGCCGCAGCAACGCAGGCTCACGCAGCGGAACGGGCTCGCCGCCGTTGAAGCTCGCCGCGTCGACGAGCACGAGCGAGACGGGCCGGCGAGCGAACGCCCGGTCGAGGAGAGCGTCGACGAGCTGCGGCTCGAGCGCAGCCGTCACGACGACGAGCTCGACCGCCTGCAGGGCCGGGGAGGCATCTCGCTCGAGGAAGCGCGCCAGCGAGTCCTTGCCGGTCGGCTCGGCCGCCGCGAGCAGCTCGAGCGCGGACCGCCACTCGCTGTCGATCGACCCAACCTGACAGGTCTCGGGAGGCGAAGACGTGATGCTGAGCAGCGCACGGCGCCCGCGGAGCACGTTCGCGCGCAGGATCGAGCCGGCCGCGCGGACCTGGACGTCGAACGACTCGCCGACGACCGCGCGGCCGTCCGCGTCGAGGAGCACCGCAATCTCGTCGTGCGGCATGTCTTCCAGCTCCTTCACCATCAGCTCGCCGCGCTTCGCGGTCGTTCGCCAATGCACCTTGCGCAGCGACTCCCCCTGCTGGTACTCGCGGACGCTGTGCAGGTCGAACCCGGCGGTCCGCCGGAGGACGACGTGACCGCCGGCGAGTGTCACGCCGAGCTCCGAGAAGACGCGCTCGAGCTCGACGAGGCGCGGATAGACGAGGAGCGTCGACTCCGCGCCGAGGTCCTGTTCCGCGTGCGCGAGCCCGAACGGGTCCTCGAACACGGCCCGAACCGCGTCGAAGCGGTAGCGGCCGCGCGCTACCTCCGGGAGGACGTAGCGAACGTGGAGGTCCCGCCCACGCCTGTTCAGCTCCACGCGGCGTTCGCCGAGCCTGGTGATCTGCTCGTAGACCTCGAGCGTCCGCGGGCCGGGGTTCCGGTGCGCCTTCGCTTCGAGCCCGATCGTGACGTCGTCGCCCTCGACGTACTCCCGCGCGCCG
>WNGI01020953.1_pt1 | contig 14969 bp, 13 predicted proteins | sample 5400621 | NCBI WGS metagenome assembly WNGI01 (sample SAMN13153374, study PRJNA577476) | soil metagenome | isolation source: 20 cm soil or saprolite under Garry oak tree replicate 1 | place: USA:California | collected 2016-06-15 | reverse complement strand
GCTCCGAGAAGATCCCGAGCAGCTTCGTGGCTACACCGGGCTCCTCGCGCGACGGGACCCACGGCCAGTGCTCCGGCCACATCAGGATGGGCTCGTCGAAGCGCGGCGGCGGGTACGCAATCGACTGCCGTTGGACGTGCTCCCACACCGCCTCGTAGCCGTCCCGCGGCCGGCCGTCGGGACCGCGGTAGATCCCGCCCGAGAACGTGCCGTGTGCTGCGAGCGCGGCATGCCCGGCCCGTAACTCCTCGTAGCGCATGAATCCCTGCCCGCTCGCCCCCCCGAGCTGGAGGAGGAGGACAAGCGACTCGCCGATCATCCGCTGCGGCCCGTAGAACGTGCCTTCCGGGAAATACGCGACCGATCCGGCTACCACGTCCTTCCGCGGCGCGTAGTTCATCGCGCCCGACAGGCCGCAGCGGATCTGGTCGAAGTTGTGGCGGTGCCGCGGCGTCGCGTAGTCGGGGAACGTGCGGACGAGGCTCAGTTCGAAGTTGTCGGGCCGTCCCGGCGTGCCCTGCAGGAGACGCTTGAACTCGATGCGGCCGGCGCGATGGCCGGAGACCGTCATCCAGTGGCAGCGACGGCTACGATCAGACGTGGTACCCGATCGTGCTCTCTCGCGAGGTCGGCGTCGGGCAGGTCGTCGCCCGCGAGTTTCTCGACGGCCGCGTCATCGTCTACCGCGGCGAGAGCGGCCGCGTGTCCGTGCTCTCCGCGTACTGCCGGCACCTCGGCGCCGATCTCTCTCTCGGGACGGTCGTCGGCGACGACCTCCGCTGCGCGTTCCATCACTGGCAGTACGGCGCCGACGGCGCGTGCACGCGCATCCCGGTCGCCGACCGTGTCCCGCGCGGCGTGGCCCTCTACCGGTTTCCGTGCGCCGAGGCGTGGAACCTCGTCTGGGCCTTCAACGGCGCCGAGCCGCTGTTCGACGTGCCGCGCTTCCCGGTTGCGATCCCTGACCTCGTCTTCCGCACGGTCGAGGCGTGCGACCTCCCCGTCGATCCATGGATGCTGCTCACCAACTCCGTCGACTTCCAGCACCTCCGGGTGCTCCACGGTCTCCGCATCGACTGCGACCCGGGGACGATCGCGTTCCGCGACCACAGCGTCGAGTACGACGTCGTGTTCGAGGACCCGAACCTCGGTGTCTTCGAGCAGCACGTGAAGGTGTTCGGCACGAACACCATCACGTTGAGCGGCCGGATGGCGGGCGCCGACCTGCTCACGCTGTTCAGTGGCGTCCCGCTTCCGGGCGGCCACACGCGGGGATGGGTGGTGACCGCGACACGCGGTGACGGTGACGAGGCGGCGGTCACGGCGCGTCTCGCGGCGGGGGAGGCGTTCTTCCTCGGCCTCATCGCCGAGGACAACCCGATCATGGAGACGATCCGCTTCCGGGAGGACGTCCTTCTCCCGGCCGACCGCGCGCTCTCGCGGTTCCTCGCGTACGTGCGCGGCTATCCGCGCGCGCACCCGTCGGCCGACTTCATCCGCTGACGGTGCCCGTGTAATCGCGCGCGGCCGCACCGCGTGTGGTAGGACAGGTGCATCAATAGATGGACCTGCCCCGCGCGATCGGCATGATGGGACCCCCGCCGCGCCCTGGCGGACGGCCCAGCGTGAGCGCGATCCGGCCCGCGCTCCTCGTCGGCGAGTATCCGAGGCCCGAGGATGCGGCATGGCTCGCGGCCGAGCACGGCGTGACCGTCGTCGTCAGCCTGCAGGATGACGCCGACCTCGCGTGCAAGGGCCTCGTCCTCTCCGCGCTCGAGAACGCGTATCGCACGCATGGCCTCGGGTTTCACCGCATCCCGGTCCCCGACGGCGACGATCGCCACCTCGCTGCCCGGCTCGGCGACATCGTGGCGCTGCTCGACCGGCTCACCGATGCCGGCGAGTGCGTCTACCTTCACTGCAACGCCGGCCTCAACCGCGCGCCGACGGCCGCGATCGCGTACCTCCACACGCGCGAAGGGCTATCGCTCGAGGCGGCGCGCGACGCGGTCAAGCGAGCGCGGCACTGCGTCCCTTACATGCGCGCACTGCACGACCATTTCGGCGGTGGCCGGTAGTCGGCCGAGGATCAGCCGAGCCACTCCGGGTCGACGAGGGTGCCGTCGAGGTCGAAGACGAGGGGCGGGGACGTGGCCGGCATGTCCGAGGCATGGTCGGGCGGCTCGGGGTCGCGACAATCCCCTGCCGTCGGGTGTCAGGCTGCATCGTGCCTGCTGCACCGGTGCAGCATGGTCCGGGCGGCGAAGACCGCGCGTGGCCGCTCTCCGCGCTTCGGCACGGCGGCACTGCGCTTGCACTGCCGTGTGCCCGGGAGGACAGACGCATGATCACGACGAGCATGGACATTCCGCTGGCGGCCGTCGCGCCGCTCCTCTGGAACACGCTGTTGCTGCTCGGCGTGCGCGCGGCGATCCGGGCTCGCGACCGCCGAGAGGTGCCGCCGGGAGTCGGCGCCGCCGGCGCGTCGGACGACGAGCTCCGCTCGGCCGCGTAGCCGCGGCACTCTGGACAGGCAGCAGGCTCCGGCGCAACATAGCCACCATGCGCTCGGCAGATTGGCCCTTTCACCTGTTCACCGCTGGTTTCGGGCCGCACGGCTGGGGCTGGCGTTGGCCGGAGTCCGAGCAGCCGTCCGGCTCGCCGCGCGATGCGCTCCGCGTGGCGATCCTCCGCGTCCTGAAGGAGCGACCGCGGACCCGGCCGGAGGTGCTGGAAGCGGTCGAAGCGCGCGTCGGTGCCTCGGCGGCGTCGGCAGCGACGGTCTACCCCACGCTCCAGCTGCTCGAGGACCTCGGACACGTGCGCGTCGAGGAGCGCGAAGGCAAGCGCGTCTACTACATCACGCCCGCGGGCGAGGCCTTCCTCGGAGAGCGCCGCGAGTCGGGAGAAGACGCGTTCGAGTGGCTCCGCGGCGCCGGCGGTACGCTCGCCGAGCTCGGCCAGGTGGTCGCCCGTCTCGCGTCGGTCGCCTACAGGCAGGCATGCCGGTCGGAGCCGGCAGTGAAGCGGGTCATCGACATCTTGCGACGCGCGGCCGACGAGATCGACCAGCTGCCCTGAGCGCCGCGCGCGCATGGCCGTCACCGTCGAGAGCCCTCGGGGCACGGACGCTCTCACCGAGTTCGTCCTGTTCCAGGACGCGGTCTACGCCGATCGGTCGGCGCGGTGGCCCGCGCTGCCGCCGCTCCAGGTGCCACTGCTCGCCGGCGCCAGCCCCTTCACCGAAGGCAGGACGCTTCAGCCGTTCGTGGCGCGCGCGGGCGGCGACATCGTGGTCCGCGCGGTCGCCATGCTCGACGGCCGGTACAACCGCCATTGGAACGAGCGCCTCGGCCACGTCCTCATGTTCGAGGCGCGACCCGGTACACGCGACGCCACCCGGCTTCTCCTGGACACCGCGTGCGAATGGCTGCGCGAGCGCGGGGCGGAGGCCGCTCGTGCGGGATTCGGGATGCTCGAGTTTCCATTCGTCATCGACGACTACACGTCGCTGCCGCCGAGCATCCTCCGCCACAATCCTGCCTACTACCACGTCCTCCTGAAGGACGCGGGCTTCGAATCCGAGCATGGAATGGTGGACTACCGGATCGAGGTGCGTCCCGAGCTCGTCGCGCGCTGGGAGAGCGCGCTCGAGGCGGTGCGCCGCGCAGGCTACGACATCGTGCCGCTGGCCGACGTGCCGGAAGCGCGTCGGGCCGCGGAATTCACCGAGCTCTGGAACGACGGCTTCAAGGCCCACTGGGGGTACACGCCGTTCTCCGAAGCGGAGATCGCGTTGTTGCTGAGCGCATTTGCGCCGACCGGCGTGCTCGAGACGTCGGTGGTGGCATATCGGGCCGGACGCCCCGTCGGCGCGCTCTGGGTCGGCCCGGAGACGACCGCGCAGGCCAAGCTCGCCCCCGGTCGGACGCTCGCCGACGCGGAGAAGCTCAACTTCCTCGGCATCGCCGTGCGCGAATCGGACCGGGGGCGCGGCGTGAATCTCGCGATGGCGGCGTACGCGTATCTCGAGCTCATCTGTCGCGGGGCGCGTTACGTGAGCTACACCCTCGTGCTCGACGACAACTGGCCGTCGCGGCGGACCGCGGAGAAGCTCGGCGCCGAAGTTTGCGCCAACTACCTGGTGTATCGCCGAAACTTCCGGGCCTCCTAGCGTCGGCCCGCGTCATGGCCGACCCGCGCACGGTCCCCGACGACGTTCGATCCGTGCAGGAGGCCTGGCGGCGGCGGGGTCGCTTCGTGACCCTGGCCGAGGGGCACCGGATCTTCGCCGTGCAGGAGGGAGCCGGTCCGGATCTCGTTCTCGTGCACGGCTTCCCCTCGAGCAGCCACGACTTCGCGGCCGCGTTGCCGTACCTGACCGACCGCTTTCGGGTCACGATGTTCGACCAGCTGGGCTTTGGGTTCTCCGACAAGCCCGCTGGCGACGTGTCCTATTCGCTGCTCGATCAGGGCCGGCGCGCAGGGGAGATCGTGCGCGCCCTCGGCGTCGAGCGGGCGCGGGTCGTGGGGCACGACATGGGGCTCACGGTCGCGGTCGAGATGCTCTGCCGCCACGAGGTCGGGACGCTCGGCTTCGCGATGGACGCGCTCGTCCTGACCAACGGCAGCCACCTGGTCGAGCTGGCGCACGTCACGCCCCTCCAGCACGCCATCATGACGGACGACGGCGCCGCCGACTTCGCGCGCGACTTCGACCCCGAGGTCTTCGCCCGGGGCCTGCGCCTGGTCTGGGCGGACGCGAGCCGCACGCCGGCGGTGGACCTGCGTGCCATCGCCTACTGGCTACGGCTCGGCGGCGGGCTCGACATCCTCGTCCGGATCGCGCGCTACAACCTCGAGCGGACCTGGTACGCCGAGCGCTGGCGGCCGATCCTCGGGCAGACGGCGGTGCCGATCGGCGTCGTGTGGGGCGACCGTGACCCGATCGCCGTCATCGAGATCGGGCGCCGGCTCGCGGCCATGTCGCGCACGCCGCTCACCGTCCTCGAAGGCGTCGGCCACTACCCGCAGATGGAAGCGCCGTCGGCGTGGGCCGAGGCGGTCGCAGCCGGCGCCTGAGGCCCTGCTACCTCGGCGTTCCGTCGGGCGCGCCGACGCGAAACGTCACGAAGTCACGGCTGCGCGCGGTCTCGCGAAAGCGGCCGTCCGCGACGAGCACGCGGGCGTCGCGCGCGGCGGTGACGACGGGGGTGCCGGGCGAGAGTGCGGCGAGCGCTTCAATGTCGTCGGACGTTTCGACGTCGCGGTCGAGATAGTACGCGAAGCGCGCTCGGGTGCCCTCGTGGCGGAGCCGAAAGCCGATCACCGCGTGCTGCGGCGGTCCGAGCTCCGGGGCCAGCGCGACGACGGCGGCGCCCGTTCCCGACGGGTGGAAAGGATGCGGCCAGACGAGGATCGCGAGCCACGCGAGCGCGGCGACCATCGCGACCGCCGGGGCGACCCGGTGGCCGAGCACCGGTGCTACGGCGAGCGCGGCCCACAGCGCGACCGCGGGATGGAGCAACATCAGATAACGAGGCGAATGCTTGCCGGCCAGGAGCAACGCCCCGTAGGCGACGGCGGTCCAGACGACGAGGAGGCGGAGCGCCGGCCACCGGCCGGCGCCGGGACGCCACGCGCGCCAGGCGCCGAGCGCCGCGAGGGGCAGCCAGGGCAACGTCGTGACGCCGAGCGCGCGCAGATAGGTGGCAAGCGGCGGGTGCCCGCCCATCTTCTCCTGGACGTCGTACAGATAGCCGCGCACGAACGCGCCGTCCCACTGGGCGAGCTCGTACAGATGCCATGGCAGCACGACGGCCAGAAATGCGACGGCAAGGCGACGCCGAGCCACGCGCCGGCGCGCCAGAGGCCGCGGCCTCCCCGTTCCCACGCGCGCGCCATGGCCAGCAGCGCGAGCAGCGCGGCCAGGAGCATCATCGGATCGAGGAGCAGCGTGCTCGCGAACCGCACGAAGCCCGGCGTGAGCGCGAGGATCGCGCCCGCCGCGAGCCCCACGTCCGGTCCGGCGAGCAACGTCCCGAGCCGCGCGAGGACGAGGCACGCGAGCACGCCGGGCACCGCGCCCGCGAGCCGCGCGCTCCACGTCGTCACGCCGAACGTCTCGAACGAGAGCGCGGTGAGCCAGATGACGAGCGGGGGTTTGTCGAAGAACGGCTTCCCAGCGAGGAAGAGGGTGCCCCAGTCCCCGCGCTGCACCATCGCCTTGGCGAGCGCGGCATAGATCACCGGGTCCCCGACGAGGTCACCCGCCGCCAGGCGGCCGGCCACCACCGCGGTCGCGAGCGCGACGAGGGCGAGAAGCGGCCCGCGTCGCAGGCCGGCGCCGTCAGGACGCGCCGCTGCGGTGCTGGCCACCGTCGCCCCTGATCTGGTCGGCGCGCGACGCCCCGGCCGCGAGCAGCACGCTTCGCCGGTCGGCGTACAGGGCGATCAACCGGCCGCCGAATCGACGCAGCTTTCGCAGGCGCGCCGGCGCGGTGACGACGTAGAGCGGCGCCGGGTCGCGAAGGAGGGTGGAAAGCGCCGCGACCGGGCGCAGGGTGGCGCTCGGCGTGAGCCGCCCGTGCTGGGCGCGGACGTAGTTGCTCGTGAGCTCACCCCCTGTGTCGCTGAGCAGCGGCACCGGTCGGCCGAGATAGAACGCGAGACCCGGCTCGAAGCTCTCGAAGGCGACGACGCGCGCCGCGGGGTCGATCTGTCTGGCGAGCGCGCTTGCCGACCGCGCCTCGGCGTACGTCGTCAGCGGTCCGAGCAGCGCGATGCCGAGGCCGGGCGCGAAGCAGGCCGCGCACACCACCGCGACGGCGGGCCGCCGGGTACTGGTCACGGCCGTCACCGTGCCCCAGCCGACGAGGAACACGCCGGCGGCCGCGAGTACCCGCGGTGTGAGGACGAAGAACTCGGCGCCGTCGATCCGCGGCAGCGCCAGAGCCCCGGTCAGTGCCGCGATCCCCGCGAGCGCCGCCCACCGGCCGGTCGCGGACATCGCGGCGGCGACGCGCGCCGGGAACGCCGCCGCGGCGATCGCGGCCAGCAACGCGAGCGGCATGACGGCGGGCAGCACGTACTGCGCCCGTTTGGATGCCGAGACCGTGAAGAGGAGCACGATGGCGGTCGCCGCCCGTGCCGCGAACGCGATGGCCGCCGCATCCGGCCCTCCGGCGCGCCACGCGCGGGCGAGCGGCATCGCCGCAACCGCGAGGACGACGGCCCAGGGGCCGAGCGCCCACGGCAGCACCGTGACGTAGAAGTAGATCGGCCCCGCGCGATTGAACCGCGCAGGTGAGATGAACCGCAGGAAGGTCTCGTCCACCAGGGCGTAGCGGAGGAAGTGCGGTTCGCGGCTGGCGGCGGCGAGCACCCAGGGTCCGATCACGAGCGCCGCCGCGAGGATGGCGAGCATGGCCGGGCCGGGTCCCACCCGCCCCGCCGCGCGCGGCAGTGCCCCGCGCGCCGCCGCCCAGGCGAGCAACGGGACGGCGGCCCCGACCGGTCCCTTGGTGAGGACCGCGAGCCCGATCGCGACGCCGGCGAGCGGCCACCAGCGTCCTGGCGCACCGTCGAGCCGCGCCCGCACGAGGCAGTAGAGCGCAGCGGTGACGAGCGCGGTGAGGGGCACGTCGAAGATCGCGAGCCGGCCGAAAACGAGCAGGATGGGCGTGGTCGCCGCCACGGCTCCGGCCACGAGCGCCCGTGTCCGACCGATCAGCACGGTGCCGAGCGCCGTGGTCAGGGCGACGGTCGCGACCGCACCGAGCACGGAGGGTAGCCGCGCCGCCGTCTCGCAGACGCCGAAGACGCGGAAGGTACCCGCGGCCAGCCAGAACCAGAGCGCCGGCTTGTCGAGGTAGGGAAGGCCGTTGAAGTGCGGCACGATCCAGTCGCCGCCGAGCATCTCGCGCGCCACCTCGGCGTTCCGCCCCTCGTCGGGATCGAACAGCGGCCACGCACCGAGCCGCCACGCGAACATCACGCCGACGAGCGCGAGACCGGCGACGAGGAGTAACCGCGGAGCGCGCGGTCCGTCGACGGCGAGGCCGCTGCGTCCGCGGAGCACCCTCAGCGCGTCACTTGCAGGTTATCGTGTTGCCGAGACCGTTCAGATGGCACGCCGGCCCGGGCGACCCCGGGAACGTCGCCTCGCCGCATTGCCCCGTCTGCGCCGTCGGCGAGTCGACGACGAACGTCGCCGCGAGCGGGAGGCCGTTCGGGGCGACCGGATACGTTCCGTTGCGTCCGTTTGTCGCGAACGAGACGACCCCCGGTGAGGAAACCGAGCGCTTCACCGTCACCTTGACGAGTCCCTGGATGCCACCGAGACCGTTACGGTACGTCCACGTCGTCTGCGACCGGTTCACCTTCCAGCCCGTCCGGGTGGCGTAGTAGTACGCGCCGCCCGGGATGACGGCGTCGATCACGGTCTGCGACGTTGCGTCGGTGATTACGATGCGGACCCCCTTGGTCGCGGGATCGAGCGGCGGCGAGAAGGGATAGCCGAGCGTCATCACGCCGCGGAACTTCAGGCGGTCGTCGCCGGGTGACGGCGTCACACGAAGCACCGTGAGCTTGGCCCCCGCGACCGGGGTGCCGTTCGTGCAGGGATCGCACGCGTCGCCGAGCCCGTCACCGTCGCCGTCGGCCTGATCGGCATTCGCGACCTGCGGGCAGTTGTCGCTCGCATCGCAGACGCCGTCCGCATCGGCATCGGGGCAGGGCGCGGTCGTCGCGGTGGTGGACGTCGTGGTCGTGCTCGTGGTGCTGGTCGTGGACGGCGCGGTGGTGGTGGTCGAGACGGTGGTCCGTGGTCGACGATGTGGTGGGCGGCGCGGTGGTCGTCGTGCTCGTGGTGCTCGTCGTCGACGACGACGTCGTCGAGGTGGTGGTGGTCGTCGTGGTCGTCGTCGTCGAAGTGCTGGTCGTCGTGGTCGTCGTCGTGGTGCTCGTCGTGGTGCTCGTCGTCGATGTCGTGGTGGTCGTGGTCGTGGTGGTCGTGGTGCTGGTCGTGGACGTCGTGCTCGTGGTGACGGTCGTCGTCGTGGTGGTGCTGGTCGTCGTCGTGCTCGTGGTGGTGGTGGTCGTCGTGGAGCTCGTCGTCGTGCTCGTCGTGGTGGTGCTCGTGGTGCTCGTCGTGCTCGTGGTGGTGGTGCTCGTCGTCGTCGCGACTCCCTTCGTGATGGTGAAGGTGTCGAAGATGTTGTTATTCTCGTCGATCGCGTTCACCGTGAGCGTCGTGTCGAGAGAGAGGCGGACGGAAGTGTAGTGGAACCTCGCAAAGCTGCACCACGGTGCGCTCGATGTGCCGGAGCATCCGTTCGCGAGCCAGTAACAGTTGGTCCGGCTACCGAACAACGGCTGGCGGAAGGGCCCACCGGAATCGACTGCGGCTTCGCCGTCGAGCGTGGCGCCGCCGCCGCCCGTCATGATGTACGTGGTGCCGAGCCCGTCCTGGCCCGTCGAGCCGATACCGGTGCCGACGTAGTCGTCGATGTACTTCGTGCGCTCATAGATGTGGTCGTGCCCGTCGAAGACGATGTCGACGCCGTAGAACTCGAAGAGCGGTCCCCACTGGGCACGCACGTTCGAGTCGCTGCCGATCGACGCGATCCCGCTGGCGCACGAGTACGGCGTCTGGTGCAGGAAGACGAACTTCCACTTGCGGGTGGTGGTTGCCAGGTCGCTGGCGAGCCAGGCACGTTGGGTGGCGTTGGTGGGCGCGTTGGCGTCGAGCACGATGAAGTGCGCGTCGCCGTCGTCGAAGGAGTAGTAGCGCTCCTGCTCGGTGCCGTTGCGGGGCAGGGCGAACATCTTGATCTCGACCGAGCTCGCCCAGCTGGACGCGCCGACGCTGTTCAGGTCGTGATTGCCGAGCGTCGGGAAGAAGGTCACGCGCTTCATGGGGTTCACGTAGTAGGCGAGCGCGTTGTTGTCCCAGTCGGACTGGGCGCCGTTCTGGTAGGCGTTGTCGCCGACCGTGACGATCATCTGCGGGTCCGCCGCATCCTGGAGGTTGGAGACGGACTGCTCGTGGCCGCTGGCCTGGCCCCAGTCGCCGATGATCGTGAAGAACAGGTCCGTCGTGTCCGTTGGATCCTTCAGCGTCGTGAAGTACGGACCGGACGATCCGGTATTCTGCACGATGACGCCGCCGACCTTCAGCCGGTAATAGTAACGCGTGCCCGGCAACAGACCGCTCAGCGTCACGATGTGGCAGGTGCCCGCGGCGCCGATCTCGCAGCTGCCCGCCTGGGGAACGGTGTTGCTGAAGAGCAAGGCAGCCGAGTTGACGCCGTAATCGACGGTGCTGTCGCCGGCGGTGTCCGTCCACCACGCGATGGTGATCATGCTCGTCACGGCGTCCGGGTTCTCGATGATCGGGCCGCGCGTGATCGTGACGGCCGAGGCCCGGGCCGCCATCACCAGTGTCGCCGCGAGCAGCAGAAGGATCTTCGCTCTCATCAAGCCCTCTCCGTCGTGAGGCCGGAACCGTCGTGAATCGAGAAGCCCGCCGCTCGGCGGCGGGCGACCATACATCGGCGAGCCGCGGCGAGGGAAGCCGAAAAAGCAGCGGGTCCGGGCGGGCGACGCGTCAGGGAGGTTTCCGCAAACATGTCGGTGACCTGCCCCCGCCGATGGCTGGCTGGTATCCGGCTCGTTCCCGCTTGCGCTGGAGGGCGCCGCAGCCTAGTTTTTCGCGAGCCGCCTGGCCATGGCGAAGCGGACGGAAAGATCGGCCGAGTTCGGGAAGCCACCGCTCCGTCGCGCTGCGCAACGTCGGGCGACGAGCTCCGGTGTGCTCGACGCGCTCGGGCTCTCGTGGGCGGACGGGGCGCCGGCCGACGCCGAGCTGTACCGCACGGTTGCCGAGACGGCGACGGATCCGATCGTCACCATCGACGACGCCGGCGTCATTCTCTTCGCCAACCGCGCGGCGGAGCGGACCTTCGGCCACGCGCGTGAGGCGCTCCTCGGCCAGCCGCTGACGATCGTCATGCCCGCGGACGTGCGCGATCGCCAGCGCCAGTCGATCCAGCGCCGCATCCGGATGGGGAAGCGTCGGCTTCCGCAGGAGGCGTTCGAGATGACGGGCCTCCATCGCGACGGTCGCTCGATCCCGCTCGAGGTCTCCTTCGGACACTTCACCCAGGGCCGGCGACACCTCTTCGCAGGCATCATGCGGGACCTGACGGGACGCCGGCGGACCGAGCGGCGGCTCGCGGTGCAATATGCGGCGACGCGTAGCCTCGCCGAGTCGGCGACACTCCGTGAAGCCACCCGCCGCATCCTGCAGGCCATCGGCGAGACGCTCGGCTGCCTGGTGGGCGCCATCTGGACCGTCGATCGGGCGCGGCAGGAGCTCCGGTGCGTCGAGCAGTGGCACGCGCGGTCGGCGTCCGTCCGGGCGTTCGAGGCAATGTCCCGCCGCATCGCGCTCGCGAAGGGCGAGGGGCTGCCGGGTCGGGTGTGGGCCGACGGTGAGCCCGTGTGGATCCCCGACGTGGTGGACGACCCCAACTTCCCGCGCATCGCCACCGCGCGCCGCGAGGGCCTACATGCCGGCTTCGCCTTCCCGATCCGGCTCGGCGGCGAGGTGCTCGGCGTCGTCGAATTCTTCAGCCGCGAGATCGAGCAGCCCGACCACGAGCTCCTCCAGATGACCGAGGCCCTCGGCAGCCAGATCGGGCAATTCATGGAACGGCGTCGGGTGGAGGAGGCGGCGCGCGAGCTCCTGGCGCGCGAGCAGGCGGCGCGCACCGCCGCCGAGGCAGCCGAGCGGCGTGCCGCATTCCTCGCGGAGGCGGAGCGGCTCCTCGCCTCGTCGCTCGACTTCGAGACCACGCTCTCGACGCTCGCCGCCCTGGCCGTCCCGGATCTCGCCGACTGGTGCTCGGTCGACGTCCTCGAGGTCGACGGGTCGATCCGGCGCATTGCCGTCGCGCACGCGGATCCCATGAAGGCCGACCTGGCGCGCAAGGTGCGCGGCTATCCCGCAGACCCCGCCGGCCGGCATCCACGGACGCGCGTGCTGCGCACCGGTCGCGCGGAGCTGTTTCCCGACATCACGGAGGACGGCCTCGCAGCCGTCGCGGGCAGCCCCGAGCACTTCGAGGTCATGCGCCAGCTCGGCTACCGCTCGTGCATGATCGTGCCGCTCGTGGCGCGCGGACGATCGTTCGGGGCGCTCACCTTCGTCACCGCCGAGTCCGGTCGCCGCTACGGGCAGGTGGACCTGTCGCTCGCGCAGGAGCTCGCCGCCCGGGCGGCGCTCGCGGTGGACAACGCGCGGCTCTACCGTGAGGCGCAGGAGGCGCTCACGCAGGCCGAGCGCGCCAATCGCGCCAAGGACGAGTTTCTCGCCACCGTCTCGCACGAGCTCCGCACGCCGCTGTCGGCCGTGCTCCTGTGGACGCGGCTCATGGCCCGCGGCTCGCTCGACGAGGGGAAGAAGGCGCGCGCCCTCGACCTGATCGAGCGGAACGCGAAGCTCCAGGCGCAGCTCGTCGAAGACCTCCTCGACGTCTCGCGCATCATCAGCGGCAAGCTTCACCTCGAGGTGCGTCCGATGGACCTCGCGGCCGTCGTGGAGGCGGCGCTCGACGCGATCCGCCCCGCCGCGGACGCGAAGGCCATCCGCATGGACTCATCGCTCGCGCCGGGAGCGGAGTACGTCGCGGGCGACCCCTCGCGCCTCCAGCAGGTGATCTGGAACCTCCTGTCGAATGCCATCAAGTTCACGCCCAAAGGCGGGCGCGTCGACGTCGACCTCCGGCGCGCCGAGTCGCACGTCGAGCTCACCGTGCGCGATACGGGCGAGGGGATCAGCGCAGAGTTCCTGCCGCACATCTTCGAGCGCTTCCGGCAGGCAGACAGCACGAGCACGCGGGCGCACGGCGGCCTCGGGCTCGGCCTCGGCATCGTGCGCCACCTGGTCGAGCTGCACGGCGGGACGGTGCGCGCCGAGAGTCCCGGCCGAGGCGGCGGCTCCACCTTCGTCGTCAGCCTGCCGCTGCCGGCCGTGCGTGGCCCGTTTGCGCGTCCCGAGGCGACGGCCGCGCCGGAGCTGTCGCTCGACGAGCTTCCGGCCCTCGATGGCGTGCGCGTGCTCGTCGTCGACGATCAGGCCGACGCGCGTGCGGCGCTGGCGCTGATCCTGCAGCAGCGGCAGGCCAGCGTCACGGCCGTCGGCTCCGTCGCCGAAGCCGTGGACGTGTTCGCGCATGAGCTGCCCGACGTCCTGCTGAGCGACATCGCCATGCCGGGCGAGGACGGGTTCTCGCTGATCCGTCGCGTGCGCGGTTTGCCGGGCGGCCGGAACGTGCCGGCGGCCGCTCTCACCGCCTTCGCGTCGCGCGACGACCGGATGCGCGTGCTGCTGGCCGGATACCAGACGTACCTCGTGAAGCCCGTCGAGCCGGCCGAGCTCGTGGCGGTGATCGCGAATCTCGCGGGGCGCACCGGGGCGCGGTGATCGTGCCATGACCCGGACCCTCCGCACCGAGACGGCCGACGGCGTCCGATCGATCGTCCTCTGCCGCGCTGCGGAGTACAACACGATCACCCCGGCGCTGCGCGACGAGCTTGCCGCCGCAATCGACGAGGCCGACGCCGACCGCGACGTCCACGTGATCCTGCTCCGCGCCGAGGGGCCTGCCTTCTGCGCCGGCTACGGCCTGGACTGGGCCGTCGACGCGCAGGCGGCAGAGCGCGCGGCCGGGGAAGCCGGGACGCGGCGCGCGTGGGACTCCGTGGGCGACCTTCAGATGATGGGGCGCTTCGTCGAGACCTACCTGAAGCTCTGGTACGCCCGGAAGCCGACGATCGCAGCGGTCCAGGGCTGGTGCATCGGTGGCGGGACGGACATGGTACTCTGCGCCGATCTCATCGTCGCCGCCGAGGGTGCGCGCTTCGGGTACCCGCCGTCGCGCGTCTGGGGCACGCCGACCACGGCGATGTGGGTCTACCGCCTCGGGTTCGAGCGCGCGAAGCGCTATCTGCTCACCGGCGACGAGATCCCCGCCCGGACGGCGGCCGACATCGGGCTCGTGCTCGAGGTGGTGCCGGACGACGCGCTCCAGGCGCACGCCTTCGCGCTCGCGCAGCGGATGGCGCGCGTGCCGGTGAGCCAGCTGGTCATGTTGAAGCTGCTCGTGAACCAGACCGCCGAGAACATGGGTCTCACGGCGAGCCGCACGCTCGGCACGCTCTTCGACGGCATCGCGCGCCACACCCAGGAGGGCCTCGACTTCGTCCGGCGCGCCGAAGAGGTCGGCTTCCGCCAGGCGGTCCGCGAGCGCGACGACCCGTTCGGCGACTACGGCAGCCGCAAGCGGTAGGCGGCATGCGGCGCCGCCTGATCCCCGCGGACCTCTATCATCTGCTGCTCACCAGCTCCTGGCCACGGCTCCTCGGCCTGCTGGCCATCGCGTACGCCGCGGCGAACGCGCTCTTCGCACTCGGCTACCTGATCGAGCCCGACGCGATCGAGAACGCGCGGCCGGGATCGTTCGCCGACGCCTTTTTCTTCAGCGTGCAGACGATGGCCACGATCGGCTACGGCCGCATGGTGCCCCGGACGTTTCTCGCCAATACCCTCGTCACGCTCGAGACCCTGACCGGGCTCCTCGCGCTGGCGATGATCACGGGGCTCGTCTTCGCGAAGTTCTCACGGCCGACGGCGCGCGTCCTCTTCAGCCGCGTGGCGGTCATCGGCCGCCGCGACGGTGTCCGCGCCTTCATGTTCCGCATGGCGAACGAGCGCGGCAACAACATCGTCGAGGCACAGGTGCACGTGGCACTCGCCCGCCAGGAGGTGACCGCCGAGGGCGAGTCGGTCCGCCGCTTCTACGACCTCGAGCTCGCGCGCCGGCTGAATCCGATCTTCCCGAACACCTGGACCGTCATCCACCCGATCGTCGACGGCAGCCCGCTGCACCATGCCACGGCGACGT
>WNGI01002894.1_pt1 | contig 14970 bp, 11 predicted proteins | sample 5400621 | NCBI WGS metagenome assembly WNGI01 (sample SAMN13153374, study PRJNA577476) | soil metagenome | isolation source: 20 cm soil or saprolite under Garry oak tree replicate 1 | place: USA:California | collected 2016-06-15 | reverse complement strand
GACGATTCGGTTTTGGCGAACGCACCGGGGTGGAATTGCCCGGGGAAATCAATGGAATGATTCGCCCGCCGCAAAGTTGGAGTAAGATTTCCATTACGCGAATTCCGATGGGGCACGAGGTGGGGGTGACACCGTTACAGATGACGGTCGCAATGGCGACGATTGCGAACGGCGGGAAGCTCGTGACTCCGCGAATTGTGAGATCCGTTACGACAGCGGAGGGCAAGACGGTGAGCGAATTTTCGCCCGCGGTCGTGCGCCAGGTGATCGCACCGGAGACGGCCAGACAGATCAGTAACGCCTTGCGCGGAGTCGTCAGTGATCGTGGAACTGCGGCCGCGGCGGCGGTCCCCGGTTTCATCATCGCAGGGAAAACCGGTACCGCTCAGAAAGTCGATCCCCGCGGCGGCTATCAGAAGGGAAAAGATATCGTTTCCTTCGCCGGTTTTTTGCCGGCGGATCATCCGGAGTTTGTCGGGCTGGTCATGCTGGACGATGCCAAGACCTCGAAACCGGAGTTGAACTACGGCGGGATGGTGGCGGGGCCGATTTTTGCCCGCATCGCGGAGAAGGCCGCGCGGTATCTCGATCTCGCCCCGCAACCCGATTTGATGAAGCCGAGCACGGCGGGCCGGGTCGCTTCAACCAGTGCGCCGGGGCATTGAGCAATCATTTTAATTACACATGCAGCTCAAAGTTCTCGCCCGGGCCATCACGCCACGTCGGGTCATCGGGTCACTTGATCGCGAAGTGGAAAGCCTCGCGTATGACTCGCGGCGAGTGCAGAGCAACACTCTTTTCGTTGCCATCCGCGGTGAGAAAAGCGATGGCCATCAATTCGTCGATCAAGCGATCGAGCAGGGAGCGAGTGTGATCGTAGCGGAACGCGAAATTTCTTCGCCGCGTGCGACTTGTCTCGTCGTCGATGATAGCCGACCGGCACTGGCCGATCTGTCAGCCGCATTTTATGGAATGCCGGCGCACAAATTAAAAATGGCCGCGGTCACCGGCACGAATGGGAAAACGACGACGACATTTCTCATCAAACACATTTGCGAAAAGGCCGGGATGCGCTGTGGACTGCTCGGCACGGTGCAATACGAAATCGGCGATCGTATTTTGCCGGCGATTCGAACCACGCCGGAAGCGCTCGACATTCAGGAATTGCTCGCGCAAATCGTCAACGCCGGTGGCCGCGCGGCCGCGATGGAGGTCTCTTCGCACGCGCTGGCGCAGGACCGAACCCGCGGAATCGAATGGGACGTCGCCGTCTTCACCAATCTGACCCAGGACCACCTCGATTTTCACCGTACCATGGAAAATTATTTCGAGGCCAAGGCGAAACTTTTCCAGGATCTTCCTTCGCAATCGAAAAAAAAGGGGGCCAGCGCCGTCATTAACATCGACGATCGCTACGGCGAAAGATTGGTCGATCGTCTGGCCGGCAAAATTCCGGTCGTGACTTACGGCCTCGGTTTGCACGCCGATTTTCGGGCTTCGAATTATCGGACGGAATTTGCCGGCACCTCCTATCAACTCGATGCGCGTGGCAGAAGTTATCTGGTGCGGGTTCCGTTGATCGGTCGATTCAATGTTGCGAACTCGATGGCGGCGCTGGCAGCCGCCACCGTCATGGGCGTAAATCTGCGTGCCGCCATTCTCTCGCTCGCCCGCTCACCGCAAGTGCCGGGACGCCTCGAACTGGTTCCGGCAAAACGCCAATTTCAAATCTTTGTCGATTACGCGCATACCGACGACGCGTTGCGCAATGTTTTGAAAACGTTGCGCGAACTGAAACCACGCAAGCTAATCGTTGTTTTCGGTTGCGGCGGCGATCGTGATCGAAACAAGCGGCCGCTGATGGGACGCGTGACGGACGAGCTGGCCGATCACGCCATCATCACTTCGGACAATCCGCGCAAAGAAAATCCGGACGCAATTATTAACGAAGTGGAGAAGGGATTTCGCTCCACCCATTACGAAAAAATCGTGGAGCGCGCGGAAGCAATTCGACATGCGGTGGCCATGGCCCAGCCGCGTGACTTGGTTCTGATCGCCGGCAAAGGTCACGAAAAATATCAGGAGTTTGCCGATCACACCATTCCCTTTGACGACATTCAGGTGGCGCGCCGGGCACTCGACGATATGCCGGTGCAATTTTGAATATGAGCAACGCACAACATTTTGGGGAGCGCAGGCTGCCTGCCTGCCGTTTGCGGCGGCTTGCCGCAAACATGCAATGCGAAAACGTGGGGTTGAGCTTGTCTTCCGTTCGGCGGGCTGCCGAACGGGGCAGGCTGGCAGCCTGCGCTCCCCGGAGTCTTATCGGTCGCTAATACCATGGATGCTCTTTCACTGCGCCAGATTGCAGAGTTCGCACGTGCCGAAATACTGTGTGGAAAAGCAGAGACCATGATCGAGCGCGTCAGTACCGATTCGCGCACGATCAAACCCGGAGAACTTTTCGTAGCCTTGCGGGGCGAAAATTTCGACGCCCATAATTTCCTGGATCACGTTGCCAAGGCAGGCGCAGCCGGGGCGATCGTTTCACAGAATCCGCCGCCGGATCTGCCGGAGAATTTCGCGATCTTACGCGCAACCGACACGCTCGTTGCCTATCAAAATCTCGCCGCCAATTATCGAAAAACTCTTCCGTTAAAAGTGCTCGGCATCACCGGCAGCAACGGCAAGACCTCCACCAAGGATTTCGCGGCGTCGATTCTGGGACGCGCGTTTCGGGTCACAAAAACCGAAGGCAACTTTAACAATCACGTCGGTCTGCCGCGAACCATGCTGGAAGCAAATCGCGGCGACGAGTTCGCGGTTTGGGAACTCGGGATGAATCATCCGGGCGAAATCGCCGCGCTCGCGCGCATCGCCTCGGCCGACGCTGGCATTATTACCAACATCGGGATCGCGCACGTCGAGTTTATGGGATCACGAGAAGCGATTGCGCAGGAAAAAGGAGCCCTGGCGGAAGCGATCGATCTCGGCGGCTTCGTTGTTTTGAATGCCGATGATGAGTTCAGTGCCTCGATCGCCAATCGCACACGCGCGCGCGTGATTCTCGCAGGGATTGAGAAGGGAACGATTCGCGCCATTGAAGTGCAACAAACTTCGGGCGGCTCCGAGTTCACGATTGTGGAAGGCGCACATCGTTGCCGCGCCCAATTGCCGGTCCCGGGAATGCACATGGTGCAGAACGCGATGCTGGCCGTCGCGGCTGGTCGGGTTTTCGGTGTTTCGTTGGAAGAATGTGCGGCCGGTCTGGTGGCAGCGCCGCTGGCCAAAGCGCGTTTGCAAATTCGCGAGATCAACGGCGTCCAGTTCATCGACGACAGCTACAATGCCAATCCCGATTCGATGAAAGCTGCCTTGCGGACTTTGATGGAACTCGATGCCGATGGTAAGCGCGTCGCCGTTCTCGGGCGAATGCTGGAGCTGGGCGCGGAATCGGAACGCGGTCATCGCGAAGTGGGCGAAACCGCGGCGACGCTCGGAATTGATCACTTAATCTCGATTGCCGACGATACCATTGCGGTTGCGGCCGAAAAGGCGGGTCTGGAAAATTCCGCCGTCGCGAAAGACGCGACCGAGGCGGCTGAGATGTTGGGTGAGATTGTAGGGCCAGGCGATCTGGTTCTCATTAAAGGCAGTCGATCTTCGCGCACCGAATTGGTGCTGGATGAATTCGCCAAACTTCAGCCGGTGGGAGGAAATATCCGATGATGTTCTATCTCCATCGCTTGAGCGATCAAGTTGGCGGCCTCAACGTTTTTTTTTATGTTACTTTTCGCTCGGTCGCAGCAGCCGTGACCGCGTTCGGCCTATCGTTGGTTTTCGGGAATTTCATCATCCGAAAATTAATTTCGCTCAAGATCGGCCAGCCCATCCGCAGTGTCGAAGAAGTGCGACGTCTGGCCGAACTTCACGGGGGGAAACAAGGCACGCCCACCATGGGTGGCGTTCTGGTCATCGGCTCGGTTTTGCTCGCCAGCGCGCTCTGGGCACGACCCGATAATCGCTTCGTTTGGCTCGTTCTTTTCAGCATGCTCTATCTAGGCGTCCTCGGATTTCTCGACGATTACCTTAAAGTCACCAAGAAAAAGTCCGACGGCGTTCCGGGCCGGGTAAAGCTGGCTGCGCAATTGGTGCTCGCGGCCGTTGTCACCGTGGTTTTTCTCACCAGCCCATTGCTGCAAGTCCAGGCACGCTCGCTTTATCTGCCGTTCTTCAAAGCTCCCGTGATCACCAACATGGGGTGGTTCACGCTCATCTTTTTTGCGGTGGTGATTGTCGGTTCCTCCAACGCCGTCAATCTGACCGATGGTCTCGATGGTCTTGCCATCGGTTGCACCGTCACCGTCGCGCTGGCCTACGCTTTTCTTTCTTATGCCGCCGGTAATTTCAAGATCGCAGAATATTTGCAGGTCCCGTTTTATCCTTTCACCGGTGAGCTAACGGTGATTTGTGCCGCGCTCGTCGGTGCGGGGCTTGGTTTTCTCTGGTTCAATTGTCACCCCGCCAAAGTTTTCATGGGGGATACCGGCTCGCTCGCCATCGGCGGGATGATCGGCGTCGTCGCCATTTGTTGTAAGCAGGAATTTCTCCTCGCCGTCGTCGGTGGTGTTTTCGTCCTCGAGGCGATCTCGGTCATCATGCAGGTGCTGAGTTTTCAACTGACTGGGCGCCGCATTTTCGCAATGTCGCCCCTTCATCATCATTTCGAGCTGGTCGGCTGGAAGGAAAACACCGTCATCGTTCGCTTTTGGATTTTGTCTGCCGTTTTCGCCTTGCTCGGATTAGCGACGCTGAAGTTGCGATGAACCCGCGTTACCAAAATAAAAATATCGCGGTTCTCGGCGCAGGTCTGAGCGGGACGGCGGCGGCTTTATTACTGCGCTCGCATGATGCCAACGTCAGCGTTCTCGACAGCGCAACCGAAAATAAGTTGGCGGAGTCGACCATCAAAAATCTGCGCGACCATGGCGTGCGTGTAATCAGCGGCCCGGAGGCGGAAACAAATCGCGATCCTTGCGACCTGGCGGTCCTGAGCCCTGGAATCGATCCCGATTCACCACTGGCCCAGAATTTTTCGTCGCGAAAAATTGAAATGATCGGCGAACTCGAACTGGGATGGCAATTTTGCGAGCTACCGCTCATCGCCATCACCGGCACCAACGGCAAGACCACGACCACGGAATTGGTCGCGCAGGTGCTGAATGCGTGCGGTCAACGCACCGTCGCCTGCGGCAACATTGGCAAACCACTGAGCGAAGTCGTGCGCGACCAATCGAAGTTCGATGTTCTGACGGTAGAAGTCAGTTCGTTCCAACTTGAAACGATTACCACTTTTCGTCCGCAGATTGCAGTGTGGTTGAACTTCGCGCCCGACCATCTCGATCGTTATGCCTCGGTCGCGGAATATCGCAGGGCCAAGCTACGCATCTTTGAATATCAGACCGAGAAGGAGTTCGCCGTCGTCAATGCGAGCGATTACCTCCCGCAGATTAAGGCACAGCGGCTGACCTTTAGTGCCTACGACGATCGCGCAGATTTTCGTTTGTCGGACGGAACGATTTGTTTCGAGACGACTCCGGTGTTGCGATTGGCCGATGCCAAATTGCGCGGTTCGCACAACATCGAAAACTTGATGGCGACTCTTGCGGTCGGACACATCCGCGGGTTGGCCTTCGAGCAAATGGCGGCGCCGTTGTACGCGTATGAACCGGCGCCCCACCGCTGCGAATTTGTCCGGACGATCGGCGGCGTCGATTACATCAACGATTCCAAAGCCACGAATCTGGATGCGGCGGAAAAAGCGCTGCAGGCGCAAACCAAACCGGTGGTTCTGATCGCGGGCGGAAAAGATAAAGGCTTCGATTTCCAACCGCTACGGGATTTGGTGAGGAAAAAAGCCCATACCGCGATTCTGCTCGGCGAAATGGCGAACCGCATCGCCGATGATTGGCGCGAAGCAACGCGCTGTGAAATCGCCCGCTCGCTCGCGGACGCCGTCGAACGTGCCCGCGCTGCCGCGAAAACTGGCGACGTGGTCCTCTTTTCACCCGGCACTTCTTCGTTCGACATGTTCAAAAGTTACGCCGACCGGGGCGACCAATTCCGGCGTCTCGTCCACGCCTTGCCCAAATGAAAGCGATAAAGTTTCCGAAAATCTTTTGGCGCAAAAAGAAATTGCGGGCGGCGACGTCGCGCCGCGCCAGCGCTTCCGGGGCGGACTTCGACGATCTGTCGGAACCGAACATGAAACTTTCGCGGGCGCTTTTGATCGTGCTTTTGCTGCACGTCGTCGCGGTGGCCGGAATCATTGCCTTTAACGCGATCAAGAGCCGGCAGGGTGGATTGCCGGTTATCAGCTCGAACCACATCGCCAAGGCGTCGAGTAACCATGAGGAAGCGAAAGGAGCGCAACCGTCGCCGGCGAAAATAGCAAAGAAATCGAAGACGAACGATCCAATTCCGGAAGGCGCGAAGGTTTACACCGTCGCGAAAGGCGACAACCCGGTGAACATCGCAAAGAAATTCAAGGTCTCGTACGACGATCTGCTGGCGACGAATCATATCGACGATCCGCGCAAATTAAAGGTCGGGCAGAAGCTGATCATTCCGAGCAAAGCCGCGAAGCCAAAGAAGGGGAACGAATGACCCCGCGTGTGAGATGCAGTTCTCTGGGGAGCGCAGGCTGCCAGCCTGCAGTCGTCGGCAGCTTGCGGACGACCCAACATTCCATTTTCGGTTTTCGCATTAAAAAATCTGTGTCCGGCAGGCTGCCGGACACGGCAGGCTGGCAGCCTGCGCTCCCCAATCCAAGAGAGTAATGCAACGCAAGTGCGCACATTTTCTTTTTCTGGCTGTGTTGGGGATGCTCGTCATTGGCATCGTCATGCTTTTCAGCACCAGTGCATTCGCCCGCGATGCCCACGGCGACGTTTACTTCTTCATCAAACGCCAATCACTCTGGCTTGGGATTGGCCTTCTCATTTTGATTACAGCCGCGCTGGTTGATTACCATTTCTGGTACCACACCTGGTGGCTGTGGTTCCTTCTCGCGCTTGGAACCCTGGCTCTTTGCTTCGTGCCGCACTTTGGGCTGCGCATCAACGGCTCGCGCCGCTGGGTCGGCGCCGGTCCGATCACATTTCAGCCATCGGAAATTGCCAAGATCGCTGCCGTATTTTTTCTGGCCTGGTGGTTTTCGCGTTTTGAAAACAGGACGCGCAACGTGATTTTCGGTTTCTTAGTTCCACTCATCGGCATTGCGCTGCTCGTCTCGCTCATCATTACGGAGGTCGATCTCGGCACTTCGGCACTGATTGGCGCAACAACATTGGTGATGATGTTTGTCGCGGGAACAAACGCCATCCTGCTCGGCGCGTTTTCCGCCACCGCGCTCGGTGGATTTATTTTCACCGCTACCTGCATGCCAGAGCGAATGGGCCGGCTCCTCGCCTTCTTACATCCGGAGAATTACAAACAGGACGCCGGTTTGCAGCAAATGCAGGCACTGATCGCCTGGGGCAGCGGCGGTATGGAAGGGCTCGGCCTCGGCAATGGCCGCCAGAAAATGCTTTATCTGCCCTACGCGCACACCGATTTCATTTTTCCGATGATCGGCGAGGAACTGGGCTTGCGCGTCAGCTTGCTCGTGGTCTTTTTGTTTATCCTCATCATCGTGTGCGGGATGATGATCGCACTGCATGCCAAAGATCGCTTCGGGATGCTGCTGAGTTGTGGGATTGTTTCGCTCCTGGCCTTGCAGGCGGCAGTAAACATTGGGGTCACGACTTCGCTATTGCCGAACAAAGGATTGCCCCTGCCGTTCATCAGTTACGGGGGATCGAATCTCGCCGCCTGCCTTTTTGGTGTCGGCATTTTGTTGAACATTTACCGGCAAGCCAAGCTGGAGCCGGGAAATCAGAAACGCATCACCATGCAGGCGCGCATGACGCCAAGGATATGAAGGTTTTCAGATTTCAGATTTCAGATTTCAGATTGTCAGGTGGATCGAGCAGTCCCTTGCTCGATGCTGAAATCGCGCGGCGCAGCCGCATATTTTTTGGCATCGCCCGCGGCTTCCTGCTCTGTAGAGCGTACAGCTCGGAGAGAACGGCCGATCCACCGACTCGCATACTGCCATCGACGATCCTATGAACGCCATCATCGCATGCGGAGGAACTGGCGGACACCTTTTCCCGGGACTTGCCGTCGCTGAAGTGTTGCGCGCGCGCGGACACCAGGTGCTGCTTTTTGTTTCGGAAAAGGATGTCGATGCGCTGGCACTGAAGGAACATCCGGAAATTCCGTTCGAAAAATTGCCTACCATTGGTCTGCCCTCGCCTTTTTCACCGGCCATCCTCGGATTTGTTCGTCGATTCAACGAAAGTTTCAGGCGTTGCCGTTCCATTTACCGACGGTTCAAGCCGCAGGTCATTCTCGGGATGGGCGGATTCACTTCCACCGCGCCGGTCCTGGCCGGAAAGATGCGCGGCGTCCCAACGTTCATTCACGAATCCAACGCCATCCCCGGCAAAGCCAACAAGATGACCGCGCGTTTAGTGCGAGCAGTTCTGCTCGGCTTCAAAGAATGCGCGCCCTTTTTTCCCAAAGTGAAAACAGAAGTGACCGGCACGCCCATTCGGACAGAATTGCAGCGCATCGATCGCAAGGCCGCGCGGGAAAAACTTGGATTAAACGCGGACATTACGACTCTGCTGGTGATGGGCGGGAGTCAGGGTGCGAGTGGGATCAACCAGGCCATGATCAAGTCGTTGCCGTCACTGGATGGGGGGCGGCTGCAAGTGATTCATCTAACCGGAACGCGTGATGAAAAATTGGTGGCTGATAATTATCGGCGCGCCAAACTGCCGGCTTTTGTGGCGGCTTTTCATCATCGCATGGAGGAACTTTACAGCGCGGCCGATTTCGCCGTTGCTCGATCTGGCGCGGCCAGTCTGGCCGAACTGGCCGCATTCGCCTTACCTGCCATCCTCATTCCGTTTCCCTACGCCGCCGATGATCATCAGGCGCGTAATGCAGAAGTGTTTGTGAAGGCAGATGCAGCCATCCTGGTGAAGGAATCGGAAATTTTAGACGATGCCCTCACGCGGAAAATCCTCCCATTCATTGAAGATCACGGGCGTCTGCAGCGCATGTCGCAGAACGCGGCCAAACTTTCGACCAGAAACGCTGCCAGCGCGGTGGTGGAAACGATGGAGAAATATACAAACGCCGCAGTATGACGACAACGCGCGTGCAACTCAGTCTGGCGCGATTTCTCACGCGGGAACATCATCGCATTCATCTCATCGGCGTGGCCGGCAGCGGGATGAGCGGCATCGCCGCGCTCCTGCTCGAGCTTGGACATCAGGTGAGCGGATCGGACAAATCGATTTCGGTGGAAGTGGAACGTTTGCGGCGACTCGGTCTGCAATTTTTCCAACAACATCGCGCGCAAGACGCGGCCGATGCCGAGTTGATCGTCTACTCCTCGGCGATCAGGCCCGACAATCCAATTCTCGTTAGCGCGCGCCAATCGGAAACGCGAACGGCGCGGCGAGCGGAAGCGCTCGCCGCCATCATGCAGGGAAAACGCGGCATCATCGTCTGCGGCATGCACGGCAAGACCACCACCTCGGCCATGACGGCGCATGTCCTGCGTGAAGGCGGGTTGCACCCGTCGCATTACGTCGGCGCCGAAATCCCGATCCTCGGGCAAAATGCCCATTGGGACCCGCGAGGCGAATTTTTTGTGGCCGAAGGAGACGAAAGCGACGGCACCATCCGCTGTTTTTATCCCGAACATATCCTGGTTTTAAATATCGAGCCGGAACATCTCGATTTTTACGAAGACCTGGTGGAAATCGAGGCGGTCTTTGATCAGCTAATCGGCCAAACGTCCGGCAAGGTTTTTTTCTGCGCCGACGACGCGATCGCAACGCGTGTTTGCAACTCCGACCGCTCGGTTTCCTACGGATTCGGCGAAAACGCCGATTATCGTGCGCAGGATGTTACGCTGGAGGATTTCGCCTCGGTCTTTTCTGTTTTCCGGGGCGGAGAGAAACTGGGCGAAGCGAGGCTGAACGTTCCGGGCCGGCACAATGTGCAGAATGCTGTCGGGGTCGTCGCGCTGGCGAGCGAGCTCGGTATCCCGCTCGAGAAAATCGCCACCGCGCTAGGCAAATTTCGACACGCACGCCGGCGTTTCGAAATCAAATATGCCAGCGATCGTTTTTTGTTGGTCGATGACTATGCGCATCATCCGACAGAAATTCGGGCCACCCTGGCGACAGCGCGTTCCACTGGGCGCAATCGCGTGCTGACAATGTTTCAGCCGCATCGCTACACCCGGACCAAGGCCCTGCGCCAGGAATTTGGCGCTGCCTTCGATCAGGCCGATCGCGTCGTCATTACCGACGTTTACCCGGCGAGCGAGCCTCCCATTCCCGGGATCAGCGGGCAGACCATTGCCGACGCCATTTCCGCGCATGGTCATCGCGGTGTGACTTATCAATCGCGCTTCACTCGCGTCCATCACGATGTCGGCAACATGCTGGCGTCGGGCGATCTCGTCCTTAGCCTCGGGGCGGGAAATATTCACGAGCAATTGTCAATTCTGGCGGCGGAACTGGTGGTTGCCGAAAAATTGAAGGCGATCGTGGGCGAAAAAGGCGAAGTGCGTTTGCATGAGCCGATGGCGAAACACACCACCTTGCGTGTCGGCGGGCCGGCCCAGTTTTGGATCGAGCCGCGCACGGAAGAGGCGTTTGCCGAACTCATCCGTTTTTGTCGGCGAGAAAATCTTCCACTCTTTGTCATTGGGCGCGGATCGAATCTTCTGGTGCGCGATGGCGGCATCACAGGCGTGGTTGTTCATCCTTGTGGAGGCGCGTTTGACGACATCACGGTAAAAGGAAACGAGATTACGGCCGGTGTTGGTGCGAAATTAAAGCAAGTTGCGTACGCCGGGCGCGACGCCGGCATTGGTGGTCTCGAATGGATGGAAGGGATTCCCGGTGAAGTCGGCGGGGCATTGCGAATGAATGCCGGCGCCATGGGCGGGCAGACATTCGAGCATGTCGTGAGCGTGCGTGTTCTCGACGCCGAAGGGAACGCACAGACGATGACACCATCGGAGATGCAAGTGCATTACCGGCATGTGCCGACGCTGGAGAAAAACTACGCGGTCTCAGCAGTATTTCGTGGTGTGTCGAGTGGCAAGGACGAGATCGTGCGCAAACTCGAGGAATCCCAGCACAAGCGTAAAACAACGCAGCCGGCGGCATCGAGCGCAGGATGCATTTTCAAAAATCCGAACAGCGTTCCCGCGGGAAAATTGGTGGATGAGCTTGGCTTGAAAAATTGCGCCATCGGAAAAGCGCGAGTCTCAGACGTGCATGGAAATTTTATCGTCAACGATGGCGGCGCGACCGCGGCGGAAATGCTGGAATTGATCGCGAAAATTCAAGCCACGGCGCGGGAAAAACGCGGCGTCGAATTACAAACTGAAGTGCAAATCGTGGGGGAGGAAGTGTGACGGGAATACAATCGAACACGGAACTCTGGGGAGCGCAGGCTGCCAGCCTGCAGTGCTCGGCAGCTTGCCGAGCACATCTGCAAAACTTCTCGACCAAACAAATATTTCCGCCGGCAAGCTGCCGGCGGTGGCAGGCTGGCAGCCTGCGCTCCCCAGAAAACTGAGATGAATGCGTTACCAAAACGAATTGCGGTATTAATGGGTGGCCCCGGGTCGGAACGCGATGTTTCCCTTGCGACCGCTCGAGGCGTCGCCAAAGCGTTACGATCGTGCGGCGCGGAGGTTTTCGAGATCGATGTCCGTGATGAAAATTTTGAATTGCCGAAAGATATCGATCTCGCCTTCATCGCCATTCACGGAACGTTTGGCGAAGACGGCCAGCTTCAACAGATTTTGGAAGATCGTGGCGTGCCGTACACCGGCGACGGCGTAAAAGAAAGCTGGACCGCATTCGACAAAATCGAATCGAAAAAGAAATTCGAAGCGGCAGGTGTCACCACTCCTCGGTGGGAGGTGATTGATGCGACTGAAAAGCCGACGTTGCCCCTTCCCTTGGTCATCAAGGCGCCGCGGCAGGGATCGACTGTCGGTGTCTATATTATTAAGGAGGCCGATCAGTTAGAGAGTGCGCTGGCCGAGGCGCGCAATTTCGATCGCAAGCTCCTGGTAGAAGAGTTCGTCCCCGGTCGCGAATTGACGATCGGAATTCTGGGCGATCAAGCGCTGCCCATCCTCGAGATCATTCCCAAAGGCGGCGTTTACGATTTCACCAACAAGTATCCATTTCTCAATCCGCAAGCGGGGGGCGGAGCGGAACACGTTTGCCCCGCGAAGATTGAAGAGAGACTGACGCGCAAGATTCAGGATCTGGCCTTGCGGGCGTATCGCTCGATTGGGTTGCGAGTTTACTCGCGAGTCGATGTGCTCTTGCCGGAAAACGCGGAGCCGAGCGTTTTGGAAGTAAACACCATTCCGGGAATGACGGAAGCGAGCTTGCTTCCAGAAGCGGCGGCTGCGGCCGGGATCAAGTATGACGAGCTTTGCCTGCGCATTATCGAATTGTCACGCGCGCGGCGGGAGGGCGCGAAATGAGAGTAAGCAGTTCCACCCGCAAAAGGCCGCGCAATCAGCGCGTTTCCAACCCGCGCCAGCGCAAACAACAACATTTGCTGGATGTGAAAGTGCGGGCGCGCAAGGCCACGCAACATCGCAACCGGCGAGTGCTTGTTTTTATTTCAAAAATCGTGCTGGCGGCCGCAATCTGCGCGGGAATCTATTTCGGGGCACGAATCGGAATGCGGCGGTTCTTTTTCGAGAATCCGGAGTACCGCCTGGCGATGATCGATGTGCAGACGGATGGCACGCTTCAGCGCGATCAGGTTTTAAAGACGGCCGATTTACGCGAGGGCGAGAATATTTTTCAGGTCAATCTTGCGCATGTGCATCGGGTTTTGCAGCAGTTGCCACAGGTGGATGAAGTGGAAGTGGTGCGCAAATTGCCGGGCGAGATCGATATTCGCATCCTTGAGCGCAAACCGATTGCCTGGATTACGAGCGAGAAACAAATTTCCGATCCATTTCAATCCGATGTCGCTTTTTTGATCGATGCCCGCGGGGTGTTGATGAAGGAAAAAAAATTGTTGCCGGAATATCTCGGACTGCCCCTGATCACCGGCTGCAGCAGCGAATCGCTCGAACCGGGGAAAATTGTCCAGTCGATTGAAGCGAAAGCGGCCCTCGAATTGTTGCGTTTAAGCGCCGGCAGTTTCATGCAAACCCGCTTTCAAATCCGCGAGATTGATACTTCCAAAGGCTATTGCCTGGTAGTGACGGACAAAAATCACAGCCGAGTCACAGTTGGGTTCGATCATCTCGAGAAACAAATTCAGCGACTCGAACAGTTTCTCGTTTATGCCGACGATTCCCGGCACGAGATCGAAACCGTCAATTTGTTGGTGCAGCGGAATATCCCGGTCACCTTCATGAAATCGCCAGCGGAAGTGATCAACGACACGATCGATCCGGAGGAAACGCCGCGGATTATGAAAGCGATTCCAGTGGCGCCGCCGCCGCTGAAAGCGAGCGCGAAGTCGCCGGCGCCGGCAGCGGGAAAGAATCAAAACGGGCCGCAACCGTTTTCATTGCAAAAACAAACTCAGAAAGGAAAGAAGGAACAAGGAAATGGCCAGTAACGATCTGATGGTGGGGTTGGAAATTGGAACGTCTAAAATTTGCGTCGTTGTCGGGGAAGCGCGCCTGGACGGGACGACGAAAATTTTGGGCGTCGGGCAGGCGCCATCACGCGGGGTGCGCAAAGGCGAGATTGTCGATTTTGAAACGGCGATGAAGTGCGTCCTGGAAGCGTTGAGCGATGCCGAGACCAAAAGTGATGTCATGATCAAGGGTGTCTACGTCGGCGTGACCGGCGCTCACATTCAAAGTTTTAACAATCGCGGCTGCGTCATGTTGCCGGACGATCACGAGGAGATCGACGAGCAGGACATCGAGGATGTGAAGATCAATGCGCGCGAGGTGAGCATCCCGGCGCAGAACGCCTTTCTTCATTCCATCATTCAGCATTATCACGTCGACGGGCAGGACGGCGTGCTCAATCCCGTTGGCATGCTTGGTCAGAAACTGGAGGCCGATTTTCACATCATCCACGGTGTACGCACCCGGATTCAAAACACGATTCGATGTGTGAAGGAACTGCCATTGGAGGTGGAAGACGTTGTTTTCACCGCGCTGGCTTCTGCGCAGGTGGTGTTGACCCAACAACAGAAGAATCTCGGTGCTCTGGTTATTGATATCGGGGGCGGCACAACCGATTTCATTTTGTATGTCGACGGCGCGGTCAAGCAAAGCGGGACCCTTGGGATCGGGGGCGATCACATCACTAACGATATTTCGATGGGATTGCGCATCCCGATGGCGCGAGCGGAGAAGTTAAAGATCGAGGAAGGCAGCGTCATTCTTGGCAATTGTCTGCCGGGGGAAACGGTGGTTTTAAAGGATGATTCCGGCTTTGCGGGCAAGGAAGTCGAACGCGAGACCTTGAACACCATCATTCATTTGCGGTTGCGCGAAACTTTCGAACTGCTCAAACGGACGCTCGATGAGGAATCCTTTATCAATTTCATTGGCGAAGGGATCTTCATCACCGGGGGGTGCAGTTTACTGCGCGGGATCGACAACCTGGCGGAGGAAATTTTTGAAATTCCGGCGCGGGTGACGCATGCCCAGACGATGTCCGGATTGACTTCCGCCTTTCAGAATCCGCAATTTTCAACTGCGATCGGGTTGATCAAATATGCGCAAGCGGTCCAGGCAGAGCGGCCGCAGCGGCGCGGATTCGGTCGCATTTTCAGCCGTTTTTTACCAGGAATACGATGAGCGCAATCCGAATTAGCTCTCAA
>WNGI01009307.1_pt1 | contig 14972 bp, 11 predicted proteins | sample 5400621 | NCBI WGS metagenome assembly WNGI01 (sample SAMN13153374, study PRJNA577476) | soil metagenome | isolation source: 20 cm soil or saprolite under Garry oak tree replicate 1 | place: USA:California | collected 2016-06-15 | reverse complement strand
CGTTGGCGATCATCCGGCCGCTTCGGTTGGCCAGGACCCAGCTCTGGGCGGCACCGCCGCCGAGGGCTTCGACGACCTGCTCGACGTCGAGCCCGGACTTCATCGCGAGAATGATTCCTTCGGCGACGCCGAGGTAGGTTCCCGCCAGGATCACCTGGTTGACTGCCTTCACCGCCTGGCCGGACCCGCTCGGGCCAACGTGGGTGACGGTCTTGCCGAGGACCTCGAGGATCGGGCGCGCCCGCTCGAAGGCCGCCGGCTCTCCGCCCACGAAGATGGTGAGGGTCGCCTTCTGAGCGCCTTCCGAGCCACCGCTGACCGGCGCGTCCACGAGGTCGACCTCCTGCCTGGCGAGCCGCTGGGCAGCCTGCCACGTCACGGCCGGCGAGATCGTCGAGCAGTCGATGACGAGCGAGCCCGCCTTGATGCCCTCAGCGACCCCGTGCTCGCCAAAGAGCACCGCCTCGACGTCCGGCGAGTCCGAGACACAGATGGCCACGACGTCGCTCGCGGCCGCGACCTCGGCTGGGTGGTCTCCCTCCTTCGCGCCCAATTTCCTGAGTTCCGCGGCTCGACCCGGCGTCCGATTCCAAACCGTCAGGGGGTAGCCCGCGCGAGCCAGGTTGGCCGCCATCGCGGCACCCATGGTGCCGAGCCCCAGGAAGCCGATGCGCTCCAACGGCAAGCCCTCCGGCGAGTCGAGTCAGGAGATGCGGTCGGGAGTTGGCGCGCCCGGCGGGACTCGAACCCACGACCTTCAGGTCCGCAACCTGACGCTCTATCCGCTGAGCTACGGGCGCACGTGCTGGGTGGCTGGCGGAGAGGGAGGGATTCGAACCCTCGGAGCAGGTTACCCCACTCAACGGTTTAGCAAACCGCCGCACTAGACCTCTATGCGACCTCTCCGTCGGCAGCGGCCGAAGCTTAGCACCTGGCCCCGGCGCGACCTGCTCGGGGCGCGACCCGGAGATGCGGGTTTTTTGGCCCGATCGTGAGCGCGAAGTCGCTGTCAAACCAACGCGGACGTATCGTTCGTCACCGTGCACCGCCTGTTGGAAGCTCGCGGGCCCAACGGCCGGCTGGATCCATCCCGGGCTGAGCGCGCCATGGGATGAATCGGCGGTGCGCCAAGGCCTGCGGTCTGCAGCGAGCCGCCTAACGATCCCTGGGTGATCGTTGGTCAGAGAGCGGCGCGGCCCCGACAACCGACCGCGTTGACTTCCTGAGAGGCCTCGGCTACTGTCCGGCCACGCACATGAGCCACTTTTACTTTTACGACAGCCCGGCATGACCAGCCCCGGAGCCTAGACCCCGGAGCGCGGGTCTTGCCGGGATGGAGCAGAGGTCACGGCCTCTGCTTTTTTCTTTGACCGGATAGAGAGTTCATTGAGCCGAACAGAAGGACACACGCGATGTTCGTGGTGATGGCCGGGGGTGCCAGCGAAGCCGACATCAACGGCGTCAAGAGCCACATCCTGTCCGAGGGGATGACACCGTTCGACCATCAGGGGACGGAGCGAGTAGTCATTGCCGTGGTCGGCGAGATCGGACCGCGCCGCCAGCGTCTCATCGATCGCCTCTCGGCACTGCCGGGTGTCGAGACGGTGACTCGGATCAGCCGGCCCTTCAAGCTCACCTCGCGGGAGTTCCATCCGGAGGACACGGTCGTGCGCGTGCTGAACGCCACGATCGGCGACGGTTCGCTCACCGTGATGGCCGGTCCTTGCTCGGTCGAGAGCCGCGAGCAGCTGTTCGAGACCGCGGACTCCGTGGCGGCCAACGGCGCGACCATCCTTCGCGGAGGAGCCTTCAAGCCGCGGACGAGCCCGTACACGTTCCAGGGACTTGGCGTTGAGGCGCTGCGCTACCTGGCCGAAGCCCGGGAGCGGACCGGCCTGCCGGTCGTCACCGAGGTCATGGAGCCCAACCAGGTCGACATCGTCCAGGAGTACGCCGACATCCTCCAGGTCGGGACGCGCAACATGCAGAACTACTCGCTTCTGACGGCGGTCGGTCGCGTCGCGCGGCCGGTCATGCTCAAGCGCGGCTACGGCGCGACCGTGGAAGAGTGGCTGATGGCAGCGGAGTACATCGTCTCCTCGGGCAACCCGAATGTGATCCTGTGCGAACGTGGCATCCGGACGTTCGAGACCTATACCCGCAACACCATGGACCCTCGCACGCGACCGGGAAGCGTTGGCTGGTCAAGCCGATGGCCCTCGCCGGCGTCGCCGCCGGGGCCGACGGGGTGATGGTCGAGGTCCATCCGCGGCCGGAGGAGGCGCTCTCGGACGGCGAGCAGTCCCTCACACTCGAGCAGTTCCGCTCGATGATGTCGGCTCTCGTGCCGATCCATGCCCAGGTTCGCCACCTGCACGGCGACCCATTGCCATCCGCTCCGGCGCTCGGGGTGGGTGGCGCGAGCGGGCATTGAGAGCGGCCGCCGCCCGTCCGGCAACGGAGGGTCGATCGCCAGGCGCGAGGTCGGGGCAGACCGCGGTCATCCTGCACGCGGCCAGGCTCCGGGGCGAACTGCGGATGCCTGGCGACAAGTCGATCAGCCACCGCGCGCTGATCCTGGCAGCGCTCGCCGAGGGCAACAGCTCCATTCAGGGTGCCGGCGACGGCGCCGACGTCCGCTCGACCGCAGCGATCGTCGCCGCTTTGGGTGCGGAGGTCGAACGCCTTCGGGATGACGGCCGCATCGTCGACTATCGGGTCGTGTCGCCGGGCGTGGATGGCCTGAGGGAGCCGCGAGAAACCCTGGACTGCGGGAATTCTGGAACGAGCCTGCGCCTCTTCGCCGGACTGCTGGCCGGAATGCCATTTCGGGCCACCCTGGACGGCGACGAATCGTTGCGGCGGCGCCCGGTCGCTCGTATCATCGAGCCCCTGCGCGCGATGGGTGCCGAGCTCAGCGCTCGCAGCAACGACTCCCTTCCACCTCTGACCGTATCGGGTCGCACACCACTCCGGGCTATCGACGTGACCACGTCGGTGCCGAGTGCCCAGGTGAAGTCGGCGATCCTCCTCGCCGCCCTTCGTGCCGAGGGTCGCTCGACGGTCCGGGAGTCGGTCGGGACGCGCGACCACACAGAACGAATGCTTCGTGCCAGGGGGGTCCCGGTCGAGCGGCAGTCGGACGAAGGCTCCGGGGAAGGCGTCGCGTGGAGCCTGACGGGAGGTTTGCGGGTGCGGGCACTGGACGAGCGGATTCCAGGAGATGTGTCGGCGGCTGCCTTCTGGCTGGTCGCCGCCGCAATCCATCCTGACGCGGAGCTGACCGTACGGTCGGTTGGTGTCAACCCGACGCGTCGCGCGGTCATAGACCTGTTGCGACGGATGGGCGCCCGAATCGAAGAGACGCCTCTCCTCGCACGGGCGGACCAGGCCGACGGAGACAGCGGGGAACCGATGGCGGACCTGCGCGTGCGTTCCTCCCGCCTCGAGGCCATCGAGATCGCTCCCGCCGAGGTGGCCGCCTCGATCGACGAGATCCCCGTCCTCTGCCTGGCGGCCACGCAAGCGGCTGGCACCACGGTCATCCGCGGAGCGGGCGAGTTGCGCAAGAAGGAATCAGATCGGATCGCGGGCATCGCCACCGGGCTTGCAGCGCTCGGCGCGCACGTGCAGGTCGAGGGCGACGACCTCCACATCTCCGGAGAAGCTCGTCTCAACGGCGCGCCGGCCGACAGCCTGGACGACCACCGCCTGGCCATGACCTTCGCAGTGGCGGGGCTGCTCGCGGACGGCGAAACCGCCGTTCTGGGTGCCGACAGCGCAACGATCTCGTATCCAGGCTTTCTGGCCGATCTGGAGGGGGTGCGCGCGTGAGCAAGCGAGTCGTTCTTATCGGGCACCCCGTCGCGCACTCATTGTCAGGCGCGATGCACCAGGCCGCCTTCGACAGTCTGGGCATCGACGCGAAGTACGAGCTGTGGGATCGCACCCCACAGCAGCTCGCGGATGCCATCGCAGAGATTCGGGGCGACGAATTCCTGGGCGCCAACGTCACGATCCCGCACAAGGAGAAGACGGTCCCCCTCGTCGATCGGCTGACCGAGGAGGCGCATGCCACGGGCGCCGTCAACACGATTACGCGGGAAGGCAAGCGACTCGTCGGGCACAACACGGATGTGGCCGGCTTCCGGGTTGCGCTCGATCGGCTCGTCGGGCGCCAGAAGATGCCGCGCACAGCCGTCGTCCTGGGTGCCGGAGGCGGCGGCCGGGCGGTCGTGTATGGCCTCATCGCCGAAGGCTTCCAACGGGTGGTCGTGTTCAATCGGCATCTCCACCGGGCAGAGGCCCTGGTCCGCCATTTCGGCCGGAGCGCGGCCCACATGGAGCTGCGCGCGATGCCCTGGCACGAGTCGATCATCGAGGCGGAGCTGGCGAAGACGAAGGCGCTCATCAATGCCACGTCGATCGGCCTCAGCGGCGACGAGCGGCCCTTCCCGGCCGAGCTGCTGCCACCCGACCTGCTGGTGCTGGACCTCGTGTACAACCCGCCGACGACGCGTCTGCTGCGAGACGCCGAGGCGGCCGGCGACACCACGCTCAACGGTGAGCTGATGCTGCTCCACCAGGGCGCGGCAGCCTTTACGCTGTGGACCGGCAAGCCGGCGCCCCTCGAGCTCATGCAGTCCAAGCTCGAGGAGTCCCGGGCCGTCGGGCTCGAGGGCTCGGACGCCGCCGCCGAAGCGGCCGCAGGGGCCTCGGCGGCGGAGTGACGTGGCCGGCTTCCGCTTCCTGACCGCCGGCGAATCGCACGGCCAGAGCCTCGGCGCGATCCTCGAAGGCGTGCCTGCCGGGTTGCCCCTCACCGCCGAACAGATCGCGAGCGACCTGGCACGTCGCCAGCGCGGCTACGGTCGGGGTGCCCGCCAGCAGATCGAGCGGGACCGGGCCGACATCGTTTCCGGCGTGCGTCACGGGATAACGCTCGGGTCCCCGATCCTGCTCCTGGTCCGCAACCGCGACTGGGAGAACTGGACGCGTGTCATGCAGGTCGAGCCGTTGTCGGAGGACGAGGCGGCCGAGCTGACCGTGGCGGCCGAGGGAGGCGACAAGCGATCGACCCCGGTGACCCGCCTGCGTCCCGGTCACGCGGACCTGGCGGGCGCGATCAAGTACGACTTCAGCGATGTCCGAAACGTGCTCGAGCGGGCTTCCGCGCGCGAAACCGCGGCGCGCGTGGCCGCAGGCGCCGTCGCGCGAGCCTTTCTGGCCGCGCTGGGCATCGAGGTCTGGTCGTTCACTGCCGAGGTCGGTGGCGTCGCGGTTGACCCCGAGAGATCGACTCGCACGCGCGAGGAGGCCGAGGAATCGCCGTTGCGCTGTCCCGATCCGGAGGCCGAGAGCCGGATGATCGCCCGGATCGACGAGCGAGGTGGTCGCTCATGGGCTGCCCGTGGGGCTCGGCTCGTACGTCCACTGGGACCGCCGGCTGGATGCCGCTCTTGCGGCAGCCGTCATGAGCATCAACATCGTCAAGGGCGTCGAACTGGGCCTTGGCTTCGAGCAGACCCGGCGTTTCGGCTCGGCGGTCCACGACGTGATCGAAGGTCGTGACGAGGACGGCCGATGGATCCACCGCTCCAACAACGCCGGTGGCCTGACGGGCGGCGTGACGAACGGCCAACCGATCGTGGTGCGTGGCGCCGTCAAGCCGATCTCGACGCTAGCCCGGCCCCTTCCGTCGGCCGACCTGATCACCGGCCGGCCGGTCGAGAAGGCGCATTACGAGCGGAGTGACATCAGCGTCGTTCCTGCCGCCGGCATCGTTGGAGAGGCCATGGTGCTGCTGACGCTGATGAACTTCGCCCTCGAGAAGTTCGGCGGCGACACCCTGGCCGACACCCGCGACGCCCTGGAGCACTATCGGGCCCGGAGCGCCGCGACGCACGACCAGGCAGATGGCTCCGGTCCGGCGGGCTCGCCCGGCAGCACGGCCGCAGCCTCGGCCTCATCGGGTGAATCCGGCTCCGGCGGGGACGACTGAGCGGCTCGCGCCGCCCGCGCTCGATGGACGTCATCCTCGTCGGCCTCCCCGGCAGCGGAAAGACCGCCGTCGGCCGGCGCCTTGCCCATCATCACGGCGCGGAGTTCATCGACCTGGACGAGGTCGTCGAACGCCATGCCGGCCAGTCGATCCCCGACATCTTCGCGTCGCAGGGGGAGGCAGGCTTCCGGAGCCTGGAGCGGGCCGCCGTGGCCGACCTCGGTCCCGCCGACCGCGACCCGGCTGTTCGCCGCGTGGTGGCCACGGGCGGTGGTGCGGTGCTCGATCCGCGCAACCGCTGGCGGCTGTACCGGCGCCGCCTGCCGATCTGGCTGGACGCACGACCGGAGGTCCTCGCGCAGCGCCTGCGGCGCAGCCCGACGATCCGCCCGCTGGTGGTTGGCCGCGACCCCATCTCGGCGATGCGCGGGCTTGCCGACGGCCGGCGGCCGTTCTACGCGGGCGCCGAGCGCGTGAATGCGATCGTCCAATTGCCGTCCGTCCTCGAGACGGTCGACAACCTCGTCGCCGAGGCGCCATCGCGTCGAGGCACGCTCCTGCTCCGGTCGGATTCCCGTCTCGGGCGGGTGACGATCGGCGAGGGGATCCTCGGGACGGCCCTCGTCGAGGAGCTCATGCGGCTGGAGGCGCGTCGCGCCGTCGTCATCACCGAGCCCGGAGCCTGGAACGCGGTCGGCGGGGAGATCCGGGAGAGCCTGGCCGCGCGGGCGATCCCGCTGGAGATCGTCGAGCTGCCTCAGGGCGAGGCGGCCAAGCGCATGGCGGTGATCGAGGAGACGGCGCGAACGCTGGCCGACCTGCGCGTCGCCCGTGACGAGCCGCTCGTCGCCGTTGGCGGAGGGGCGCTCGGCGATGCGGCCGGCTTCCTCGCCGCGGTATGGCTGCGTGGTGTTCCCCTGATCCACCTCCCCACCACGCTCGTCGCCCAGATCGACTCCTCGATCGGAGGCAAGACGGGTGTCGACCTGCCCGAGGGCAAGAACCTGATTGGGGCATTCCACCAGCCCGCCGCCATCGTCATCGACGTAGCGGTGCTGCGTTCGCTCCCCGAGCGCGAGCGGCGCGCGGCGCTTGGGGAGGCGGTGAAGATGGCCATCCTCGGCGACGAGCGCCTGTTCGAGCTGCTCGAGTCGGACGGGGATGCGATCGTGCACGGAGAAGACGCTGTTTTCGAGGACGGCACCGTGGCCGAGCTGGTCGAGCGCTGCGCCTGGAAGAAGATCGAGGTCGTCTCCGCCGACGAGCGCGAGGCCGACTCTGACGCGGGCGCCGGTCGAATCCGCCTGAACCTGGGCCACACGGTGGGCCATGGCCTGGAGGCCGCCGCGGGTTACTCGGGACTTCGCCATGGAGAAGCCGTCGCCTATGGCCTGCGCGCGGCCTGCCGCCTTGGGGCGGCGCTTGGCTCGACGCCCGGCGCCCGGGCCGACCGAGTGGAGGCGCTCCTGTCCCGGCTGGGCCTCGGGGTCGATCCACTCCACTTGGCGCTCGATGCCATCCTTGCGGCGCTCGACACCGATAAAAAGCACGCCGGGGACGGCAGGCTGCGCTGGGTCCTTCCGAACGAGGCCGGCGTCGAAGTCCGGGACGACGTTCCAGTAGACCTCATCGAGGAGATCGTTGGGGGCGTTCTCGCCGGTTCGGGGGCGCCGGCGCGAACGTGACGACCGTGCTCGTCCTGGAGGGGCCAAACCTGAACCTGCTGGGTTCACGGGAGCCCGAGATCTATGGGCGCCAGACGCTCGACGAAGTCCATGCGGAGCTGGCGAGCCTCGCGGAGACCCTCGGCCTGCAGATCGCGTTCTTCCAGTCGAACCACGAGGGCGCTTTGATCGATCGCCTCCACGCCCGAGATTTCGACGCTGCGATCGTGAACGCCGGCGGCCTCACCCACACGTCGGTTTCGCTGCGCGACGCCTTGCTCGGGATCTCGCGGCCGTTCATCGAGGTCCACTTGTCCGATCCGTCGACACGCGAGGCGTTCCGGCAGGTCAACTTCCTGCGCGACATCGCGATCGAGTCGATCGTCGGCAAAGGGCCCGCGGGTTATGCCCTGGCGCTCCAATCCATCGCCGGACGGCTGGAAGACGGCCGTGGCTGAGCACGGGACCGGCCGGCAAGAGACTGCCGAGCTGCGCAGGCTTCGGCGTCGGATCGACGCCCTGGACCGGCGGATCGTCGAGCTCCTGAACGAACGAGCCGAGCTCGCTCTCGAGGTCGGCCGGGCCAAGAGTGCGGCTGGGCGGCAAGCCGTCCGCGATCTCGATCGAGAACGCGAGGTGCTCCTGCGCGTCTCGATGGCGAATACCGGGCCCACACCGCAAGCCGACCTGCTGGCGGTCTATCGACGGCTGATGAGCGTGGCTCGAACCCTCGAGCGCGGTGAGCGCGACGGACCAGCAGGGGCGCATCCACCCGCCTGAGACGCATCCCCAAGATTTGCCGGAGCCGGGGATTGCGGTCGCCCACGTTCAAGGGCGACTATGTGCGCTTCGAGCGGCCGCGGGCTGGAGGATTCGATGATTTTCCCGATCGGCGACCAGAACGAGCCCGGCGGACGACGGGCCCCCGTGACGCTCCTGATCATCCTCGCGAACTTCGCCGTGTTCCTCTTGCTCCAGCTCCCCGAATCGGGCAAGGAGCGCCAACCGATCACCTACGGTTACAGCACGATCCCCTACGAGATCACCCACAACGTCGATCTCGTCGGACCCAAGGAGATCACCGTCGGCGGCGAGAGGGGGCTAATCGACGAGGAGCCCGGCCCGAGGCCGATCTGGCTGACGATTTTCACCAGCATGTTCCTGCACGGTGGCTGGCTGCACATCCTTGGCAACATGTGGTTCCTGTGGATCTTCGGGGACAACGTGGAGCGCCGGTTGGGGAGCCCGATGTACGTGGTGCTCTATCTGGGCGCCGGGGTCGTGGCGGGAATCGCGCAGATCCTTCCAAACCCGGATTCGTTCATCCCGAGCCTCGGAGCGTCAGGCGCCATCGCGGGGGTGCTTGGCGCCTACCTCGCGCTGTTCCCCACCAACCGCGTCTGGATCCTGGTCTTCCGGTTCATCCCGTTCGCCGTACCGGCCCTCGTCGCAATCGGGCTGTGGTTCCTCCTCAACCTTGTGAACGGGGTTGGCCAGATCGCACTCACCGAGCAGACGGGCGGCGTGGCCTACCTGGCGCACGTCGGCGGGTTCATCGCCGGTCTGGTGGTCGGCTTGATCTTCCGGAGCCAGCCACCAGCGCGCACGCAGCGATTCGGCTACGGGCGCTGAGTCGCGCTCCGCATCTGCGCGACCAACGTCCCAAGAGCCGCGACATTCCGGCCGTCCAGGCCCAGGGCATCCACCAGGGCGGAGGCCACGATGACGCCGTCGGCGCCCGCGCGCACGAGCGCGCGAACGTGCTGTGGGCGGCTGACACCGAAGCCGACGGCGACCGGCACAGGCGAAATCGCACGGACCTCACGGACCAGCCGGCCGACCGCCCGCGGAAGTGACCGGCGCGCACCGGTCACGCCGACGAGCGACACGCAATAAAGGAATCCGCCGGTCCGCCCGGCGATGAAACGACGCCGGTCGCGAGGGGTCGTCGGGGCGACAAGGTAGACCACAGCCAGGCCAGCGTCGCGGGCGGCAGCCTCGAAGGGCGCGCCTTCGTCGGGCGTCAGGTCGGCCACGATCACGCCGGCCGCACCGGCCGACGCGAGGCGACGAGCGGCGTCACGCCCATCGCCACCGCCGATGATCTGGTTGGCGTAGGCCATCGGCACGAGCGGGACGGCCGCGCGCGCCCCGGCGATCCGCTCGAGGAGGGCTACGGAACGATCGAAGGTCGCCCCCGCGCCCAGCGCGGCAGATGACGCGCGCTGCAGGGTGGCGCCGTCGGCGAGAGGATCGGAATACGGCAGCCCGACCTCGAGGACGTCGGCCCCCGCATCGATCGCGGCCAGGGCCACGTCCAGGCTGGCCTCGAGATCCGGATAGCCCGCGACGACATACGGGATGAGAGCCGCGCGGCCCGCTTCACCAGCGCGACGGAAAACCGTCTCGATCCGCCGGGCCCCGGCTGTGGCGCCCGTACCCTCGAGCGGCGGCGCCGGATGGGAACCATTCGATCGGGCGTCGGCCAGTGTCACCACGGCGTTCACGGACGCCCGGCCTCGGGCCGTTCGATGGCCCCGAGATCCTTGTCTCCTCGACCCGACAGGCCAAGGAGGACGACGGTCTCTGCCGGCCACGGCCCGCCGCGCCCCTCCAGGCCGGCCAGCAGCCGGGGCAGGACGGCGAAGGCGTGTGCCGTCTCGAGCGCAGGCAGGATGCCCTCCGCCGCTGCCACCCCCCGCAGGGCCTCGATGGCTTCGACATCTGTCGCCGCCGCCAGCTCGACGCGGCCGGCGGTTGCCAGTGCGGCGATCTGCGGACCGACGCCCGGGTAGTCGAGCCCGGCAGAGATCGAATGGGCCTCGACGACCTGCCGATCTCGATCCTGGAGCATCAGCGAGCGAGCCCCGTGCAGGATCCCGGGCGAACCTCCCGCCACGGCGGCCGCGTGCCGGCCGGTCGCAATCCCCTCGCCCGCTGCCTCTGCCACCGCGAGGCGAACGGCGGGCTCACCGATGAAGCGCGACAGGAGTCCGATGGCGTTGGAGCCTCCGCCGACGCACGCCAGGGCCAGATCCGGCAGCCGGCCTTCGGCCGCCAGCAATTGAGTGGCCGCCTCATCGCCGATGACCCGCTGCAGATCGCGGACGAGGATCGGATACGGGTGCGGTCCCATTGCCGATCCCAGGACGTAGTGCGTGGTCTCGACGTTCGTCACCCAGTCGCGCATCGCCTCGTTGATGGCGTCCTTCAGGGTGGCCGAGCCGGATGTCACTGGCCGGACCTCGGCGCCGAGCGCGTACATGCGTAGCACGTTGGGCTTCTGCCGCTCGATGTCCTCGGCGCCCATGTAAACGACGCAGGGCAGCCCCAGCAACGCGCACGCCGTCGCGGTCGCCACGCCGTGCTGGCCTGCGCCGGTCTCGGCGATCACGCGGGTCTTGCCAAGGCGCCGCGTCAGGAGCGCCTGGCCTAGCGCGTTGTTGATCTTGTGTGCCCCCGTGTGGGCGAGGTCCTCCCGCTTGAGATACAGCCGAAGGCTGCCCGGCAGGGTGCCGTCCGCATGGTTCCGTCCACCCTCCGTGCCGTTTCGGCTGCCCGCAACCTTGCGTGCGGAGGCGAGGACGGCGACGGCCAGACGATCGCCGCGATAGAGCGGGGTCGGGCGGCCCGCGTAGGTGGTCAGTAGTTGCCGCAGCTCGGCCCAGAAGCCTGGGTCCTGCCGGATCTGCAGGTACTCCGATTCCAGCTGCTGCAGAGCGGCCATCAAGGTTTCTGGCACGTAACGGCCACCAAAGGCCCGATCGGCGCCCCATCTCCCATGCTCGTCCGCCTCGAGGAGCCCCGGGTGGATCGGCGTCGGCCGCGCTGCTGTCAGCGGACGGTCGAACCGCGCGCCTCGAGCGCGCTTGGCGAAGAGTGCGACCTGGAGAGGATCCTTCGTCGGTCGCTGGCCGGCGATTCGTGGCCGCTCGACTCCGGAAGCCACGTCAACGCCGATCGCCGGGATAGCCAGCAGGCTGGCACCGACGTTCGCGGCGTTCAACCCCCCGGCAAGGACAACCGGAACCTCCCTCGCCACGGCCGCTGCAAGCGATCGGTCAACCGGCGTCCCGGTTCCGCCCGGATGCGGGCCGCCGGCCGTGTCGAGCACGATCCGCTCGCAGTTGGCTGCCTCGAGGAAGCGCCGAGCTTCAGCGACGACGCCGATGGCACGGTCGCGAATCCGCTCCACCGAGTCGAGCTCAGCTTCCGTCGGCGGCAGATGGAGAACCTTCCAGACCGGTCGTGTGATGTCCTCGAGGAGGGCAGGCTGCTCGTCCCCCGAGAGCTGCACGACATCTGGGTCAAAGGCCTCGACGATCCGAGCAAGCGCCGGGGCGGTTTCGTCCACGGTGACTGCAACAACCCTGAGGCCCTGCCCTGGCGCGGAGACCGCACGGGCCAGCTTCGCCAGCTCGGCGGCCTCATCGAGCCGCAGCGCGCGTGGTGTGCCCGGCACCAGGTTGAGCCCGATGGCGTCGACCCGCGCGCGAACAGCCGCGACGACCCCCTCGCGATCCGCCACCCCGCAGATCTTGACCACTGGAGCTCGCGCTTCGGCGGCGATGTCCGCCGGCGGCCCGCCTGCACCCACGACAGCACGCGCGGCTGCGGCAGGATCCGGGGCCCGGACGAGGGTCTCGCCAACCAGGGCCGCATCGAACCCGACCGCGCGCCAGGTGCGCAGGAGGTCGGCCTCGCGAACGCCCGACTCGGCGATGGCCAGGCAGTCGTCAGGAACCTGGGAGCGCAGTCGAACGCAGCGCTCGGGGTCGACCTCGAGGCTCCGGAGGTCGCGGTTGTTGATCCCGATCAGCCTCGCGCCGCTGGCGAGCGCGCGCTCGAGCTCTCGTTCGTCGTGTGCTTCGACCAGAGGTTCGAGGCCGACGTCCCGGGCAAGGTCGACCAGCCGGGCAAGGCGACGCGCCGGATGGAGGACCGCCAGCAGCAGGACGACATCGGCCCCGGCCGAGCGCAGCAGCGGCAGCTGACGAGCATCGACCACGAACTCCTTGGCGAGAACCGGGATGCTCACGGCCGAACGCACGGCGCGGACGTCGTCGACCGACCCCGCAAACCAGTGCGGCTCGCACAGCACCGAGATCGCGCTCGCCCCGCCGGCCTGGTAGGCGCGGGCGCGCGCCACGACATCCTCGTCCGCCTCGACGATTCGACCCGCTGAAGGCGACGCGCGCTTGACCTCGGCGATGAGATGGAGCCCCGGGCGGGCGAGCAGCCCGGCGATGTCCCGTGGCGGCAATGCTCTGTCTGCGGCCCGGGCCAGCGAAGCGAACGTGCGGCCGGCGATCTCTGCAGAGACGTCCGCAGCCCGTCGGGCGGCGATCTCGTCGACCACGCCCCCTCGACCTGCGCGTCGCGCGCTCCGGCCACGGCTTGGGGATCCTGCCCGCCGGCCTCCCCCGCGAGGTGCCTCCGCGATCGTCACGCCGGCGCGCCTTCCGCAGCCAGCGTGCCCGCCTCGTGCGCGGATTTCGCTTCCCGGAGCCGATCCAGGAGCGCCGCTGCCGCACCGTCGTCGATCGCGGCTGACGCGAGACCGAGTCCCGCCTCGAGCGCGTTCACTCGACCTGCTGCAAGCAGTGCGGCAGCCGCATTGAGAGTGACCACGTCCCGCCCGGGTCCTCCCTCGCCTCGCAACACCGCCTCGATCAAGCGGGCGTTCTCATCCGGGGAGCCGCCCTGCAATCGGTGCGTCGAGGCCGCCGCCAGCCCCAGATCCGACGCGACCACCTCCCGACGCGCGACGCCGGACGGCGAGACGTCGTACAGGACCCCGCTGCCGTCGAGCGGCAGCTCGTCCACCCCCTCCCCGTGCACGACGAGCGCACGATCTGTGCCCAGCAGCCGGAGCACCGCCGCGACCCGCGGGGCGGCGAGCGGATCGGCCACGCCGACGACCTGGCGCATGGCGCCGGCCGGGTTCGTGAGCGGCCCGAGCAGGTTAAATGCGGTGCGGACCCCGATCTCGCGCCGCGTTGGGCCGGCGTGCTTCATCGCAGGGTGAAAGTTCAGGGCGAATAGGAAGGCGAAGCCGTCTCGCCGGAGCGCTTCACCGGCTGATTGTGCGTCGTGGTCGATGCGCACGCCGAGAGCCTCGAGGACGTCTGCCGAGCCCGAGTTGGACGTGACGGCGCGGTTGCCGTGCTTGGCAACAGGGACCCCGGCGGCCGCCGCCACGAGCGCGGCTGCGGTCGAGATGTTAAACGTGCCGCTGCCGTCGCCGCCCGTACCGCACGTGTCGATCGTCCCGGGGGGCGCCTCCACTCGAACCACGCGGTCGCGCATCGCGGTCGCGAAACCGGCCAGCTCTTCGATTGTCTCGCCTCGCATGCGCAGGGACACCAGCAGCGCCGCGAGCTGGGCGGGGGTCGCCTCGCCGTCCATCACGGCGCCCATCGCGTCGCGCGCCTGGTCCAGTGTCAGGCTCTGGCCCTCGACGACGGCCGACAGCGCGGCTCGGACGACCTCGCTCATGACCGGCCCCCGGCGACCGCCGGACGCGTCGCCGTGCCGGCCTGGACCTCCGGCGCCGATTCGTCTCGCGGTGATGCGTAGCTCGGACGGGAGCGTCGCCGGGTCCACGCACAGTGAGTGGTATCGAGCGCCCGGGAATGACGCGGGCAATCCTGCAAGCAGCCCCGCGCCGTCGCCCTCGACCACGGAGGCTTCTCCATGCACCAGGGTCGGTGCGCGGACGATCGATCCGCCGAACGCCTCAGCCATGGACTGCATTCCCAGGCACACGCCGAGCAACGGGAGACCGCGCTGCGCGGCGACCCGAATCGCAGCCACGGATACCCCGGCCGTCGCCGGCGAGCCCGGACCCGGCGAGATGACGATGCCGCGCAGGTCCGCGGCCGGGTCGTCGGCCAGCCGTTCGAGGCCGTTCCGGTCGATCGCGTCGTTGCGATACACCACGACCGACGCACCCGCTGCCTCCAGCGCCTGCACGAGGTTGAAGGTGAACGAGTCGTAGTTGTCGACCACGAGGATCATGGCCGGCCTCTCATTCCGGCGGGTGCCGGAGCCGACGTCCCGTCCTCTTCGCCGTCGAGTCCGCGTGCGCCGCCGGCCTGGGGAGCGGCGCGATCGGAGGTCGACTCCAGCCCTGCGGCCAGCTCGATCGCTCGTCGCAGTGCCGCAGCCTTGTGCTCGGTCTCCTCGAACTCTCGTTCGGGAACCGAGCCGGCGACGATGCCCGCTCCGCTGTGAATGTGTGCCATCCCCTCGCGCAGCACGGCGGACCGGATCGTGATCGCGGTATCCAGGTTGCCGTCATAGCC
>WNGI01005655.1_pt1 | contig 14973 bp, 18 predicted proteins | sample 5400621 | NCBI WGS metagenome assembly WNGI01 (sample SAMN13153374, study PRJNA577476) | soil metagenome | isolation source: 20 cm soil or saprolite under Garry oak tree replicate 1 | place: USA:California | collected 2016-06-15 | reverse complement strand
TGAGCTTGACTATATAACGATCGTTCGAGTCTGCGTCATCGGGAAGATCCAGCAAAGCATCATGGCTGTCCGGTAGGCGAGTGCCATCGGTGTTGGGGGATAAATTGTGTGGCACGTTCATGCTGGAGGAGAGCTAGCGAACGGACGCGCGTCGGGGTAAATAAATATATCTGCAAACAAGTGCAGTGGCACATATAACTCCTATCTTGCACCCACAGCCTCCACCCATTTGGCTATGTCCCTGCCGCTGCTGCCATCGCCGCTTCCTGAAGCTCCTTAACTGCTCGTTCCCGAACCACGTCCCAGATCCCGTTCCGCTGCGCCCGTATATCCCCCAGCCCTTCTCGGATCTCTTGCAGCCGCTCAACATACTCACGCCCGTCATCCTGCAACTCTCGCAACGTAGCCAGTGCCTTCTCCAGTGTGGTGAACTGCAAATCTGGCGGTGCAAAGTGAGATGGTTCAAATCCCGGCACGCTTCCATTATTGTAAGGGGTGAGGAACAGTTTGTGAGCCGCTGGAGTTAGATCTGGCGCGCGCGCAAGCCTGCGCTCCCGTCTGCGCTCTTCTGAATCATTGTCGTCCTGGTCATCCTCATCTTCGCGCTTCGGAACAACAGACTGCCCTTCCAATGACCGATCAGGATCCTCACTGATTACCTCCCATAGTCTTCCTAATGCTCTTTTAACGGTGGCTTCACCTTCAATGAGGCCGTTAGTAGCACTCTCCAGCTCGTCCAGCAGCTTGGACCGGAAAGTATGCGTAACCGATCTGTCCATAACGAACGAACTATAGCTTGGATGCTCGGTTATAGGCGTAGGATATGGTGCCGTGATGGGAGGGGAGGGTGACCGGGCAAGATGAGGCAGAGTTGGAGGGGAGGGTGACCGCTTCTCTTGATGTAGTAGTAGTAGCTTAACACGTTTTCTTGCTCGTTCCTCGGCCTAAGGAGCCAACCATTAGATGATGCATTTCTTAACGGAGAGTCGGTGACTACCTCCCAGTCTTCCATAGGCGGACCCCACACGGCCAGCTTCCCTCTCCTCAACCATCTTGACCCGCGTGCTGTTTTGTTACCCCAATTTCCGCGCTTCATACCAGCATGAGCTTCTTCTTCATCGGACGTGTATCCGTGTGACGGATAATACCAAGAATTTGGATCACTAAGAGGCAGAAGGTCGATGTCTGCGTCACTGTGGTCAAAGCTCAGTCTTAGGACAATCGTAGGATCAGCATGTACACTTACTTGGACTGCCCCTCAGGAACACTGCGACGTTTCGTATTCTGAGGCCAGTCATCGTATTCAGGATCAAGAGTCGGAGGGGCAGACATGTCAGCGGACATCTTTGAAGGCGCTGTGCGCCTTTTGCCCTTTTTCGTGCCGTTGCCAAAAATAGAAAATGCACTTCTAAAATTGGATGGAGTAATTAATGGTTCATATGCACTACCTATAGTAATCGGAATAACTGGACGGCGGCAGATCACACGGCCAGACACCCGTCTTGACTACCCCCTCAAACAAGTCCTCTACCGAGCGGAACAGGTCAAGCGCAGCACGCGCAAGTTCAAGCTTCACATACATGAGAGAAAGAAAGATTAGCACAACCAGACGTAATACGAAGACAGCAGAATCTCGCGCACTGACAGAGTTCTCATAGTCTAGCCCTACGCTCCGACCCATGAATAGATGCACGAGCGTCGGTAACCCAACGATGGTCCGGCTTTTGAGCTTCTTACGAATAGGACGATAGAGCGCGAGATCACGGGTGTCAATCGCCGGGTGAACCAGACCCAAAACCTGACACTGAGTCCAACAATCATGCACCTACACGCAATCTTGTTACGTACCGAAAGAAAAGCCCATATGCTGTGGCCAATGATTATTTTGTCCTCGATGATGTGCGCGACCCGTCGCTGGACATCCTGAAAAGGGGGAGCTGCCAATTATGCATAGCGTTACAGTAGGGGCCTTTTTTCCGCGCATATACATACCATTAACAAGGTTTGAATATTGTATACCAGTCTCCGCGGTTCGGTAATCCTCAACGCGGTGTCTATGGTGTGGAGATGTTATCAGACTATCAATCAATTGGCGCAGATGAGACGGACGTTGGACGAACGAACGTATCTAAAATGACATTGCCTCTATAATCAGTGATAGAAACACGGCTGAGTTACGCTTTAGTATAGGAATATGGTCGACGGGACAAACACTCACGCTACCATTGGCACCCGCTCAAAATTATTCTTGACCTTTATGACTCCGATGTACACGTTGGTGACAGACACTGCAACATACCTTCACGGCAAGGCGTGACCTGCAGTTCCTGACCTGAGATCTCGAGATGCTTACTTTGTGGTGGGGAAAGTAGAGACCTCTCTAGTTTCAGAACAGCCGCAGGGCTGGTATCGAGAAAGGAGCGTATTTGTGCTCGGAGGGCCTGCCTCATCAGGATATTGTAAGGATAATCCGTAGGTCGAAGAGCTGCTGTCTGAGCTTGACGTGGGTCGGGGATAATGGTACATTATGCGCAATTTTGCAGTCTCGAAAGCATTGGAAAGAAAGGAATGAGCTGCACAGAAAGCAGAGCCAGTATATGGGTAACTTGCGAGCAATAAGAAGCGCAGGAAAATGACATTTGATGCCTCGACTGCTGATGTGACGTCATGCGAGGGCACCAAAAAAATATTACCCTACCAGGAAAACATGTAGGCTCTTATCGTCTACATCGTCTTGGTCTCTCTGATCTGATGCACCCTCACATGTGCAGATATTGTGGAGATCTTCCAGGGTAAACCACATGCCAATCTGTAACGTGGTGATTTGACAGGACGAAGAATTCGAAGCCAAGAAAATTGAACCATCGAATCTCAGAATGGTGCGACACGCAACCTTTCTGGAGTCGACGGCTGGTGCGCGATTCCGTGTCAAGGTCCCGCCGATGAAGCTGTTCATTTGTTTTCAATCTGTTGCGAAGCGACGCAACGACTTTATCTAGATTCTCAGGTACAGCGCAAGATGGCCAGTCAAACAATACACGGTTCAGCCAGGTATAGCTAACAATACATCTTCACTGCAATGACGTAAGTACAAGTTCAGATGCTGTAGGCGACAGCTGACCTCTATAATTGTTATTTTTTTGAAAAAAATCAAATCTGGGATTGCACAGCATCAGTAGATTCCGATTTCAACAAAAGAGCCTCTTTGTCTGCCAATCTTTTCTGTTCAAAACTCTGCATCCCCTCCAGACCCCAACGACTCATCATGGCCTTATCCTGTGATACTGTCAGGTATAAGCTTATGAATGATTCGGAAAGCGCTTACCTCATCCCAGGGCGAACCTAGAAGTAAGATTATCTTAAGTAAATCATTTAGAAGTTGGCACAGTTCAACGTACAGGGAGTGGTCAACATCTGTTCTCCAGTAAAGACAGCGTTCGCTCCTGCCATAAAACACATTGCCTGCTCTGCTTCGCTTAACGTGTTCCGTCCAGCAGCCAGTCTGATGATTGTGGTAGGCATTACAATTCGAGCGGTAGCTATGGTGCGAACGAGCGTGGGGTGTGGCACAGGCTGCGAAATGTCAAATTATATAACGAAATCTGCGTGAGTTATACCTCGTTGTTCTCGAGTGGTGTTCCAGGAATAGGAACAAGCGCATTTACGGGGAATGACTCTGGATGACCTCCCATATTAGACCAACGCGATCCGAGTCGGATTCTCCGAGGCCAAGAATACCACCGGAGCAAACACTAATACCTGCTTCTCTCACAGCTTCGATCGTTTGCAAACGCTCGTCATAGGAGCGAGTGGTGATGACCTTCAATGAACCATTCAGCAAATGGGTTACGAAATGCGATATCACTCACCTTTGGATAAAACTCCCGAGATGTGTCTAGGTTATGATTGTATGCGGTTAATCCACTATACCCCCTGCTCAATAAATCTGCCTGCGAGATGGAAGAATGCATACTTACGCCTCCTTGAGTTGACAAGCTTGCTCAGGCGAAAGCATTCCCAGAGTTGTACACACTTCCATGCCCATCCCGCGGACCTCTCGGACCATCTGTAAAATCTTCTCGAAGCCTCGTTTCCGGCTACTAAGATCCCTCCAGGCTGCACCCATGCAGAATCGTGTACTACCGTTTGCTTTTGCCTTGCGGGCTTCTTCAAGGACAGGTTCAATGTCAACGAGTCGGGAAGCCTTGGTTGGCGTTGTATATCTTGACGATTGTGAACAATACGAACCTGCGGGCGATTCTTAAATCAGTCGCCTTTCCATTTATTTTATGACTGCATACAATCTTCAGAGCATCCGCCCGCTGCCATGTCAATGATGTCAAAAAGTGAACAGGGCAGAGGGGCAAAGTCATACTTTTGATATTCATCAGGGTGCACAATTGGATTTTGCTGGGATCATGGTGCTCTCTGTGTATGGAAGAAGCGCGGTAAACGAGATCTAAAAGAGGACTATCGTAAATTTCTTGAATTTCTTCTCTTTTCCAGTTGTGGCGTATCAGTGCTGACGTGGCGTGGGTCGCCAACGGGCGTGTTAACGAGCGTGAGGTTGAAGCAACGTAAACTCGAAACATGATACAAATCTAGAGTACAGAGATGGTGAGATGATGATCATGCGCTGCTTAGATCATCTCGCTGGTGCCTTGTCCTGTCCTCGTGCCCTCGATCTAGCTCGAAAAATGCACAAAACGCATGGTACACTCTATTCCCATAAAATTGCAAAACACTGCTCGCAGAATATCATCAGAACCATACTGTAGGATAATATAACCTACTTGCCTGTCCATCATTCATTCCAGCCCAAGGGCGCTTTCGCCACCGCGGTTATCAAAATTCTTGGTCTTACGCAATCTACATTTTAGTTTGACGGGTGGGCGACGGGTGGGCGCCGAACACGCACCTGCAGTGCGGACGCTGTCGCAGCACGATTCTCCTGCCCCTCCTCTGTCATTACACCTTGTTTGACATATGTTTCGCTTTCCTCTCTTGCTTGGTCGCGTTTTGATTGTCTGCGAGTGGTGTTCCACTGTTGTCGCGTGTAATCTATTAGCTGTCGCGAGTACTCCTGCAGAGCGCTGGTCATAGCCAAGAACGAGATGATAATGATAGGTTTGTGGAGAAAACCGTCTTATTAATGTGTAGAGATGACGTCTACATTTTATGTTTAACTTCGATCGTGCATTATGTTTCGTCATCCCTCCTGTACATTCTACTACATTGAGATGAGGGATACACGGGCATTATACGACGCCAATAGCATCGTTGGAACTATTAAATATATGAGATATAATTTTCCACGTACAGATATAATACGAAAAGCAGATGAACGACAAAGGAACGAGATGCTAAATGCTCGAGAGGAAAGAATATTGCTGTAACGTCCTTGAAGCACAGATATAGGATCGTAACGGGACGTGAGGAATGATGTGGCTGTCATGAACAAACGTAATAAAAACTGCCGCGAGTTTAATTGCGGCCACACCAGGTGGTAACTACGGCAGGTTTCGTGGTCTTGGCCTTGGTAGATGGTCCGCCTAGCATGACGCCACCCGTCAAAACAGTTGTTTTTCCGCCATCGTATGGCGTAACTTCATTCTTGGACTTGTCTACGAACACCCGGCTATTCCTAGCCCGCTCGCGACGAGACTGTTTATACGATGGGTGGGAAGATGTGGATGAGAACGAGGACGTGGCAGATCCAGATGCGGCCGACGCGAACGAGAACCCCGAGCTCGAGTTGGACGAGCGAGAGCTGCAACGCGAGTGGCTTGAAACCGTTGACAGTCGTGAAGGTGATCTGGGCATGGGGAATTGGTCAATGATGGGTGTCAGCCATGATGGTGCCCGAATTTCATCGTCAATCATAGCGAATAGCTGTTCTTCCTCCTCCCGGTCAGCCTCCAGCAATCGTTGGGCAGCTGTTTTCGTCGAGAAGGGTTGTTGCATGTGTTGGGAGAAGGAATAACTGGATGAAGGATCCTCGTCTGTCCAAACGGTCAGAACATGAGACTCCTTCGTGCTGCTGTTGCTGCCGAATCTGACGGACACGCAGCCAGGGTCAACGAGAAAATCAAAGTCTCGTCCGCCCAGAAGGGCAATCCAATCAAACCATTGCACTTCGGCCGCAATGCAGGCAGAGTAAACGACACGAGGAGGGAGGCATGACGAAGAAAGCGTGAGGCAGCGACGACTGGAGTGACGACCGGGGTCGTTGACATCCCAAGTCGGGGCATAAAGGGCTTCTAGATTAGCTTCCAAGATTGATTGGAGCTTCACAAGAGTGCTACGGGAATAGGTGTCGGCCAGGGGGCGAGTGAGGATAGCGACAGCGTGTCCGACGGTGCGGGTGAGGTTGGCGGCAGAAGCGGAAAGAGCCATTGGAAATTGTAGAGCAGTGATACTAATGTTGGACCAGTGGACAACAGATGGAACGAAGAGAGAATCGGCCGGCGATGATATAAGGCGTGATATATACGTATAAGATGATGTCTGGAACCAACGAGGCGGTCAGCCACGATTAAAAGGGTGTGGGGTGATCGGAAATGTGCTGACCTAAACGACTGCGATAGGGAGTAGCGGACGAGTCAGCGGAAAGATCATGGAGCGCGGATAGCCAGACGCACCTGGATTGGCAATCAGGGGACCTGAAAGAATGAAGGTCAAAGCCTGCTCGTCCAAACCGGCGAGCCAGCCTTTATAGTTTATTCTGCAGCGTACACGGAGATTAGTGCGGGAAGACGCCCTGGATAACAAAAAGGATTAGTGTACTCACCCACGTTGGGAACAAGACTCAGCCCGATATGGTTCTTCTTCTTGTCCGCCCGACAATAGTAGCGTGATTCCGCTCAATTTCCTTGCTCTCACGCTGTCGTCGTCATGATCGTTCACAGCCTCGATCCTTCGCAGAGACAATAGTTATGTCTGTCTCCTAATTCTACAAGACAGGAGCCTAACTTGTTAACCATCTGATATTCTGATATTCAAATTCCAGGTATCTGGCAACAATCGAGTCAACCTCCGTCACCTCGTACGGAACCGATCTGAGCTTATATTTTCAAACCCAGCTGAAACCTAAACCTTGTTTCTATTTTCCCTATACACAACTCTACCCTGCGTTGCATTGTGCACGCCACCAAAAAGACCGAAGCAAATCGTTCGCCTCTAACCAGTAATCATCATGGTTGGTAAATCTCTTTCATACGTCGTTCCGCCTCTCAGCTCCTGACTTGTACAGCCTCTTGCCGTCGATCTGCTCAACCCCTCTGCCGAATCTGAAAAGAGGAGGCACAAGCTAAAGAGACTTGTGCAATCGCCAAACTCCTACTTCATGGATGTCAAATGCCCTGGTATGTCATACCCATCCCGTTACTCTGCTGTGCGCCTGTTTACGCCACTGCAAGGTTGCTTTGCCATCTCCACAGTTTTTTCGCATGCACAGACTGTTGTATTATGTGGAGCATGCTCAAGTGTCTTGTGCCAGCCTACGGGCGGTAGGGCAAGGCTTACGGAGGGTATGACACGTCACATATATCGACATCTAGCATAACTGATTCCTGCTACAGGTTCTTCGTTCCGTAGAAAGAATTAGACGCTTGCCTTTTAACCACATATTGCATCAGCATTGCTATTTTGTCTGCATTTTCTACTCCACAGCATGTATCCTTGCAGGGAATGCTAGGTGGGGGCTTCATGCGCTACTTTTTATGTATAAACAGACCACCTCTAAAAGTGTACAGTTATCTTATGACTATACACCGTTATGCATTATGCTCGATATCCTTTGCATCGCTGATATGATTAGCGCGTTGATTTGGCGTTCGGTGATGAGCGGTATCCACGTTAATGACGGTTATTAGATTGTCAAGGTAACATTAGTCTCCGAGTTCCTCGAAATAAGTATGTCTCGTCGCTATGCAATTTACGTATGTCTATTAAACCAAGCAGTCAATATATCAAGGCAAATTACGTTTGTTACAGCTTAGGTTTGTGCTTTGCCTGTTCTGGCTGGCGTATGCCCGCTCTAACAACGCCTTCTTGTGATGTTACGGCAACAAGTATGCCTTCTTGCGTATAGAGCTAAGCACAGTCCACTTAACGACGAAGTCTAATAAGGCTCACAACACTTACTCGTCCGAGGGCGACCCCTCGACCACAGCCGGCACGTGGCGACTCGATCTTGATGCAGGAAACACAAATCAAATAGGCCGGCGTCCGACAACATAATCAACATACCACATAAAGGAGCCAATCACCGCAATCGAAGTCGTCGCTTGATAGAAAGCATTAGTCAATCCCACGGCAATTTACGCAAGCGGCGGCCAGCGTACTTGTAGAAATATACTGAATGGTCAAGGGAAGACTACAATTCCCGTCAGAACCTGTCATGTCGTTAGCTCATGAGATAATACACACCATCATTGTGACTACATCAGGTCCTTTTCCTATTCTCTTGAGTCCCATGCTCTCTGCCACAGCGGCAATACTACATTAGCGGTTAACATATTCGGTTCAAATTGATAACGAAATGGTTAACGGACAAATTGATATCCGAAAGATAAGTTAAAATACACTGGTGCCATGGTGAGAAGGTAAAGTCGTCCGATTTAACAATGGTCATACTTTTTGAAACGGGGCTTCATATTTGGGTATGCCCTTTGCTTTCATCCAGTACATGTACCTTGTTGTCCCGTCTGGACCGACGTCATGTATCTTTGCGCGTTTGGTGGCAATGGGACTTTTTGCCCTATTCTGACAGCAGGTTGGTTCAAATTCAGCGTTCCGGCCGCCGCTTCGACACTTACGGCAGCAAGTGTCTCAAAGAACTCTTTCAGTTTGGGGTGTACCTCAGCGATCTCGGATTCCGTAAGTTGCAATAGCCACTCTTCTTCTAGAAGGCACTGTTCGGGGGGAGGAACATTAGGCATAGGCCATTGATGGGACGGCTGCCACGGCTCTGGCTTCTGGAAAGAACAAGTCATTGTGAAGATGATGTTGCCCGTCTGGATGGCTTTGACTGTGCAAGTGATATAGCTCTTTCCTTTGCGTAGCACCTCGACGTTGTAAATGATGGGCGTAGCAGGGGAGCCGCTGGCAAGGAAGTAGCACTGGCATTGTCAGTCTGCTTGGTTCTTTCGTTATAACCAGGGGAGAGTTTACATGAAGGGACTAGAATAACATTAAAACATTAACGTCATCGAGTATTTGGAAAGAGTACTGACATGCAAAGAGTATGACGCATCTACAACACTTGTCGCAGACACGAGAGCCTGGCTGATGACTTGACTGGAATTCAAGTGGATAGTCCCGAAACGTCAGCCATGCGTAGGCTGCCATGCATTGCGCTCACCCTCCAAAGACGCCGCGAGCGTGCAAAGGCCGGTAGAGGGACTTGGAACGGAAGAGGAGGTTGTCCAGTCGTTCCACCTCCAGGGAGGTCGAAATTTCGGCATGCTTTGGTTCCTCCATGCCCAAACGATCACGAGAAAGAGTGCGTCTTATAGTGTCGGTAATTGGGATGGATTAGCCGGAGTACTGCGGGTAATCCTGTGATATTGCATTCTCAATCAGCACCCGGTCGTATTACTATAAGTGTGGAGTTGATGCGGACTTATACTACTACAAAACTGTCTATTGCGTCGGCCTACACCTTTCCCAAATCAACGAGAATGAAAGAGTCAGGCGAGGATATCAATCGTGACCATAGAAGCGCAAGATCGAGCTCATGGCACAGAGCATCAAAGTTCCTCGATCTCTATTGTGAAGCCACATTCATGACACACTTGTTGGCTCGTACCATCCGCTTCTTCTTGAACTGTGCTGAAAATGTGTTTATGTTCCCCATCCTTTCTCTTCTGCCAGATACCCTCTTTCGTGCGCCTTCGCAATTCTTTAAGACTTTCCTCAAACTTCCTATTTTTCTTTTTCTTTTTCTCCGCCACGCGCCTCTCATATTCTACGTCTAATGCCTCGGGGGAACCCCATTTCTTCCACGCAAAGTCTTCTACTTGGCATCGAAGGAACAACATCATGTTGGCATAGGTGGACTTGTGTGGATTTGCTTTAAGCAAGTGGGGCATGAGCTCTTGATCGCGCAACTCAGCTTGACAGAAAAGTTAGCTGAGCGTGGGCTTGGATGGGTTAAGCTTACGATCTGTCAGTAGATAGTCCTAATTGACTTTAGCTCAGTCACGGTTGAAATACCTAGGAGTAATACCTCTTTGCACTCGGTCTTCGTCAGAAGACTATACTTCTCCGGCTTCTCGTTCTGGCAACGTTTACATACGAGACAGCCAAAAACCTTTCTATAAGTTTGGTCAATGTCCATAGATTGACACTCGTTACATTTAGGATTCAGTTCTGGATCCAGATGAATTGCTAAAGACGAGTCAGTAATTATGAGCACACGGAGTTGGGGAAGGGCATACGAGGCTCAAGGTTTTGCATCATTCTCTGCCTTTCACGCCTTTTCTCTTTCCGTCGGACAGCTTCGTCCACCTCCTTCCCGTCCTCTACCAGAAAGCCACCCTTCGAGTTGACCATTTTTGACAGATCATATTCAAAATACGTCCCCAGGCGCGGATCGCGCCTTAGAGCCTCTGGTCTCCCTGGTCGTGTCGGGGAGGTCGACGTGGCGGCGGTGATTCCTAGAGGTCTCTTCTTATTTGCATTATTTGAAGATGATGCATGAAGCTCTTGCTCTTTCTCTCTCCGCCTCGCCTTTGCTGCCTCACATGAGGAAGCGGATTACGCACAAAAAAACGATGTAATTTACCTTTTAGTCGGTTGAGTTCGATGGTTCTCTGTTGTTCGGCAGTCAGTAATGATGTTCCTTGTTCAGAAGTTGGTCCGGGAGTAGACGGTCCTTCAAGGTCAGCCATGGCATCCAAGGATGATTTAGAATTGGGTGTCGAGTCACAACATCATGTACACATTATTACAAACTACATCATGTTTTTGCAATCTCAGAGTCAGAAGGCTTATCCAACGTCGGCACGTTATCCACAGCCATCTCATCAGATGTCGCCTGCAGCTTTTCTGGATTAGGTGTCGACGTGCCCACCGAAGAGGTGGGATCTACGTCCATCTGGGGTGGGGCAACGGATGGGGATTTCGCAATCCTGGCGGTTGTTGTATGCCCACTAGGTCCGGCGCCGTGCGTTGAAGCGGCAGAGCCTGCAGCTAGTATTCCTACTCCTATTCCAAATTTCAATCCTCCATTGCTCTCAGCACTGTCCGCGTCCCGATGGCTTGCGTGGTTTCTCCGTCCGCCTTCTCCCTCATCATCCGAATCCGACAGTTCGCCGTCGGCTTGTCTTCTAGAGTCCAGTAATCTTCGCGGTCGTCGCTCATCAGGCGGGATAAGGTCTTCGTCTTTGTTCTGATCTTCAATCATTTCGTCTATTGGCAAGGATGGTATATCTGTGCGAGTAAATATATGTAACTTTGTTCAGACGTGCCTTTTTTAACTTACCCGTCATCTGTACACTGGGTGGTCCGCCGATATGTCTAACATTTTCTAGCACGATTCGTTTTACTCGATCCAGATAGGCAGATGTGTTCAGATCATCCGTGTTTGAAGACTTGACATCGAGAATGTAGTCAGGACCAAAATATTCATAGTACTCGTTCACGGGAATATCTGACACGTTCTTGTTAATATATAACGAGCTGACTGGTTGAGGACTGACCTGGTGTAAGCTCCACTCCTGCTGCCAACCCCGTTTCGTAGGCCCAAGCGCGACTCACGTTGCGCATTGTATAACCGCCACCGCCAAGTAATAGTAGTGGTTTGTTAAATGACTTGACGAATTTAACGCAGTTCGCGTGACCTAAGATACTGAATTGAGTTATTTCTAGGAAACGGGATGGCGTGGCGTACCTCGCATAGACAAATTTAAGCATCCTAATTTATCGCCAGAGAGGGAATCTGTCCCGCACTGCAGGACTACAGCGGATGGATCATATGTTTCCATGACTTGACGAATTACCTTTCACATTGCATCAGATAAACGCCTAGGCGGACAAGACTAGGCACTGACAGGCTCAAAAACGGATTTATAGTTTTCGTCTGTTATCCCATCTCTCAGGGGGAAATTTAGGGCGTAATATTTACCCTTCATGACGCCCACATCCTGTTTGTTGTTAGTGAATGTTAGGCTGTACCTGAAGATAAAGGTACGTGCCCGTAGTTCACCAGTCCCAGGAAAGTACTCTCCGTACTTGTGAAAACTGACGGTCATGACCCTGTCGGTGGTATAAAAGGCCTCTTCAACGCCGTCACCGTGATGTACATCAATGTCGATATAAAGGACTCTTTGGTGATATCTGGATGTCGGGTAAGATCAGGAAAAGACTCGCAAGTTGGATCTAACCGTAGCAACTCCAAGATTCCCAACACGATATCTATGCGCGTGCGTTGAGTATCATTGATAACTTGCGACAATCACAACTCTTACCGTTTACATAGCAAAATCCACTGGCCTCGCTCTTCTTCGCGTGATGCAACCCTCCTGCCCAGTTGATGGCTATATCACACTTATCTCTGCTCAATCTCGCCGCACCCTCTGTTACACACAACAGCAGGTCAGTGAAGCTTCGATGCTTTCAAGGACAACAAATACCCATCGAACCCCCGGCCGAGATGGCACAGTATTCAAAAAGTCCATCGAATACAGGACAATCATCCCCTACGTTATCTAAAGTAGAGTATGATCAGTATGCAACAACTCAAAGTCCACATGTACCAACATTTATGCTGTTCTTTGCCGAATGAACTCATGTTGCTTGGCGTTATTTTACTTAAAAAGTCAACATATTCGTCCGAATGGAACTGTGTCATCTCTCGCTTTGTTGCAGGTTTAGCGCGCTGCGCTGGGTTAAAAAAGTGGGACGCGCAACTCGCTATGTACCCACGAAGATTTCCATTTTCTTGTACAGGCCATAATTCATGACCAGAGAATGACACATACGAATTCGAGTTGGTTTCATCCTTAGACAACATAGAAGAGTAAGGTGAAATGTTCTGTGAGACGTGAATTCACGTACGGATGTCCTGGGCCATAATGGAACCCACCGATATCGGAATCGAAAAAGTAACACTAGGGTGTGGTGAGTTGGTTGTGGTGTGCATGTTATAAGAGGACTCACGACGCGCTTCCGCTGATTCTCGCCTTCAATAGGCATCCATTTATCAGTCATTGTTAGCGTTATTTTTTACCATGCATAGATAGGTACAACTACGTTTAATGAATCGGGCACGATTGAGGATCTCACGTTCGGCACATGGCTTTGTTTGGCAGGGTCCTTCTGATCACACACTGTCAGATCAGGAAATGTCCATATATGTATGTGGACCGTATGGACTGCAAAATGGTGGCTAATGATAGCTAACATCTCAAGATTATATCTTTGCTTTCCCAAGTGGCGCCTCACGATCTATATCAATATGGACCGATTAGCAAACATAATTTTTATTGCACTGTGGAGTACCTTGGTATATTAGGGTGGAGGGCGCAAAACCAAAGTCCTCTGAGAGGGTAATTCCCTAAAAAGAATAAGCGAACCACAGATGTGGGTCAACATATCCAGCCTACCATTTCGCCCGCAATGACACGAACCTGGGGTTGATACATCAGCTTCCCTTCCTTAGGTCTGCAGAGGCGAAGACTAACCGTTGACCAGTGATGAACGCAGTGTAGGGCAGCAAACCATAACTGGTAGAATAGTTGCAGTATGGGATAACAGGAATTATGCGCGCTTACTTCACGGCCGAACGTAGTTTGGAATTCCTGCAAAAATGGTGTGACAGCTTGGAGGGTCATTGGGTCATCCATGTTTACTCTTGGGACAAGCTCCTCCAGCTGCTTGATAGTGTCGAGGATCGACTCCTTGGCAGCACTTCGACTGCCCTCCATTGGGGTGTTACGAATCCTAATATCATAGGAAAGTACGCGTGGTGGCGGCGAGGATGCAACGTTTAGCAAGAGCTGAAAGTGGTCTCGTGCATGACGCAAATGCTTTCCTATCCATGTCCATAAGACAAATAATCTAAGTTCTAGGTGAGACAGCATTACCAATGGTAGATCCTGGAAGATATCGAGAACTCATGGTAAGTCGGTCATCAGAGTCAAGATGATTATCCAGCAGGTCGATTGCCTGTAACAGGATTGTTTTGGAGACGAACAGGAGTTTCTCGACTGAGTCTGGAGATTTTTGAACACCTGCGGAGGACATGGGTGCAATGGAATGGCTTGAGTGGATGTTCATAAGATGGGATGTTCACCGCGTGTACGGCCGAGAGGCTGCATGGGATGCGGAAGTAGAAAACGTAGATCCGCTGTATATTTACATAAACGGATACAAAAGTGGAAAAGACTATGCCTCGGTCAAATTTCGAACAGCCCACAATGTAAGAACTGCCCGAACTCAAACGAGAACCTCTTGCTCTGCCAGAACCGTGCTCGAGTTTGTTAGCAATAGCCAACTTCGAGTGAGAGACAGGTAGCGGCTCCAGGCGTCCATCAACCGTCGTCGTCGTTCTGGTTAAGTCGGCCCTGCTTCTTCCGACCATGCCAAATATATCGCTGACTAAGCAACGGCTTCCTGCAGCACCCAACTTGTAATTCACTGATTCCTGGTCATTAGCAATGCTCAGGTCACTCGGAGTCTCAAGAAAATTAATGCGCGTGAGTTCCGATTGTCATTTGACATCTGGGATGCGGTCCTGACTATGACGATTAGACTGTCACGTCGGCGGCGCAGAAGCGTTTTCTGTCAATACATGAATACCAATCCATGAACTTGTTGAATTCAGTGAGCCCACGTCACCGCACTCCGAGTCGCTCGCTAACGAGACGTAAAGTATGGCATTCCTACACCGAAAAGCGTAGCCGCCAAGTCACCCGAAGAAGCTTTCAATGTGGCTAAAGGATTTGGTCCGTGGATGTTCTTAATATG